>Ga0247727_10000023_pt1 | contig 319368 bp, 269 predicted proteins | sample WisWelCaveWW1625_FD_202498 | JGI IMG/M metagenome (GOLD analysis project Ga0247727, IMG submission 202498) | Biofilm microbial communities from Wishing Well Cave, Virginia, United States - WW16-25 | ecosystem: Environmental > Aquatic > Deep subsurface > Groundwater > Cave microbial mat...
GTCACGCGACCGCGCGCGGATCGGGGACCGCTCACCTCAGCTCGTCTCCGGCTCATCAGCGAGTTCCACGAGCGGCACGCCGGCCGCAACCGTCTGGCCGCGCTCGCAGAGGACGCGTCCGACCCGCCCGTCTCTCGGCGCGACGATCGGAAAGAACATTTTCATCGACTCGAGGACGACGAGCTTCTCGCCCCTCCGCACCTCGGCGCCGGGCGCGGTGAGGACTTCCGCGACGACGCCCGGAGTCGGGCTCGAGAGGTCTCCCTCGCGGGCGTGGGAGGCGCCCCGCGCGCCCCGCGCGACCTCGTACCGGATCGTCGCGCCGTCGAACCAGAGGTGGCGCTCGTTCCCGACCGCGACGCCGATCGCGCGATGCGCCCCGTCCGGACCGGCGTAGCGAATCTTCCCATCCGCGACCGGCTCAACGGCGTACTCGCGCGCGCGCCCGTCGACGACGACTCGGAACCGCCCGTCGCCGAGCCGGACGACCTCGATCTCCCGCTCCTCGCCCGCGATCCGGACGCGAACGGTCATCGGCCGCACCGAAAGTCGGTCGCTCGCTCCCAGGGGTCGAAGCGCTCGCGCGGCTCGCCGGCGGGCGAGGTCCGCGCGCCCGCGCTCGAACCGCGCGCCGCCGGCGGCCCGAGAAGCGTTTCGAACAGCGCGATCGCCGCCAGTTCCCGATCGCCGGCAGGCCCGGACGGGAGGAGCGCGGCCCCGTGGTCCTCGACGAAGCCGGTCGTCGTCTCGCCGCGCCGGAATGCGGGGTGATCGATTACGGCGAACAGGAAGTTGAGGTTCGACGGCAGACCGAGAAGGACGGTTTCGCGGAGCGCATGCGCCATGCGACGGATCGACGCCGAGCGGTCCTCGCCGTGCGCGATCACCTTCGCGACGAGCGAGTCGTACCTCGGCGAGATCGCGTCGCCCGTCCGAATCCCGGAGTCGACGCGGATGCCGGGGCCCGCGGGCGCGACGAAGCGCTCGACGCGGCCGGCCGCCGGCAGGAACCCGCGCGACGCGTCCTCCGCTGTCACGCGGCACTCGATCGCGTGGCCGCGCGGCGCGACGCCGGCGAGGTCCGCGGGAAGCGTCTCGCCGCCGGCGATTCGAAGTTGCCAGGCGACGAGGTCGAGGCCCGTCACCGCTTCCGTGACCGGATGCTCGACTTGAAGCCGCGCGTTGACCTCGAGGAAGAAGTACGCCCCGCTCGGTTCGACGAGGAACTCGATCGTGCCCGCGCCGGAATACCGTGCCGCGCTCGCGATCGCGACGGCCGCCTCCTCGAGCCGGACCCGGAGCCCGGCGTCGACCGCGGGCGACGGCGATTCCTCGACGAGTTTCTGGTGACGGCGCTGGATCGAACACTCGCGCTCGGGGAACGCGACGACTCGCCCGCTGGCATCGCCGAGGACTTGAATCTCCACGTGCCGCGGCGAATCGATCCGTCTTTCCAGGAAGAGCCGCCCGTCGCCGAACGCGGCCGAAGCCTCGGCGGCGGCGAGCGAGGCCGCCTCCGCGAGGTCGGCTTCGCACTCGACGAGGCGCATCCCCTTCCCTCCGCCGCCCGCGCTCGCCTTGACGAGGAGAGGGAAGCCGACGGCGCCCGCCGCCTTCGCGAGCGCCGCGCCGGTCATCCCGGCGCCGTCCGCCCACGGAATCGTCGGAACGCCGGCGCTCGCGGCCAGCGACTTCGCGGCCACCTTGGCGCCGACCGCGTCCATCGTCTCGGGCGATGGCCCGACGAAAGTGAGACCGACCGCGGCCACGGCCCGCGCGAACGCCGCGCTCTCGGCAAGAAAGCCGTAGCCGGGATGGATCGCGTCGGCGCCGGCGGCGCGCGCCGCGGCGCAGATCGCGGCCCCGTCGAGGTAGGTCGTCGCGGGCGAATCGCCCGCGAGTGCGCGCGCCTCGTCCGCCATCTCGACGAACGCCGCCCGCGCGTCGTCGGGCGCGTAGACGGCGACGGTGCGGATCCCGAGCTCGCGCGCCGCGCGAATCACGCGGACCGCGATCTCGCCGCGGTTGGCGATCAGGAGCGTTTGGATCATGCTGCGGTCCCTCGTTCGTCCGCGAGAGCGGCGCGCGGCCGGCGGCGCCGCGGCGTCACATCCGGAAGATGCCGTACCCTGGTGGCGGTATCGGCGCGTTGAGCGTCGCGGAAAAGGCGAGGGCGAGCGCGGACCGCGTCTCGACCGGGTCGAGGACGCCGTCGTCCCACAGGAGCGAAGTCGACGTGTACGAGTTTCCCTCGCTCTCGTACTTCGCGAGGATTTCCGACTTGAAGCGGCGCGCCTCCTCCGCCGATAGGCCATCCTTGACGCTCAAAAGCACGTTCGCCGCTTGCTCGCCGCCCATCACGGAGATCCTCGAGCTCGGCCACATCCAGAGGAAGCGCGGGTCGTACGCCCGCCCGCACATCGCGTAATTTCCCGCGCCGTGCGACACGCCGTGGATCAGCGTGATCCGCGGAACCGGGACGTTCGCAACGGCCATCACCATCTTGGCGCCGTCCTTCGCGATTCCGCGATTCTCGTATTCCTTCCCGACGACGAATCCCGTGATGTTTTGAAGAAACAGGAGCGGGATGCCGCGCTGCCCGCACAACTCGACGAAGTGCGTCCCCTTGAGGGCCGACTCCGAAAACAGCACGCCGTTGTTCGCGACGATCCCGACGGGGATTCCCGACAGATGCGCGAACCCGCAGACGAGCGTCGGGCCGAACAGCGCCTTGAACTCGTGGAGACGCGACCCGTCGACGAGGCGCGCGATCACCTCGCGGACGTCGTACGCGTGCCGTGGATCCTTCGGGATGATCCCGTACAACTCCGCGGGATCGTACGCGGGATCCTCCGGCGGCTCGAACGTGATCGACGGCTCCTTCCGCCGGTTGAGCGCGCCGACAATTTCGCGGACTTTCTCCAGCGCCTCGCGCTCGTCGGCGGCGTAGTGGTCGGTGACGCCGGAGGTTCGGCAGTGGACGTCGGCGCCGCCGAGCTCCTCCGCCGTGACGGTCTCCCCCGTGGCCGCCTTCACGAGCGGCGGACCGCCGAGGAAAATCGTCCCGTTCCCCTTCACGATGACCGACTCGTCCGACATCGCCGGGATGTACGCGCCGCCCGCCGTGCACGAGCCGAGAACGGCCGCGATCTGCGGAACGCCGAGCGCCGACATGCGCGCGATGTTGAAGAAGATCCTTCCGAAATGTTCGCGGTCGGGAAAGACGTCCGCCTGCAGCGGCAAGAAAGCGCCGCCCGAGTCGACGAGGTAGAGGCACGGGAGTCGGTTCGCGAGCGCGATCTCCTGCGCGCGAACGTGCTTCTTGACGGTCAGCGGGTAGTAGGTGCCGCCTTTGACGGTCGCGTCGTTCGCGAAGAAGACGACCTCGAGCCCCTGGACGCGGCCGATTCCCGTGACAATTCCGGCCGACGGCGCGTCGTCTCCGTATTGCCCGAGCGCCGCCAGCGGCGAGAGCTCGAGGAACGGAGAGCCGGGGTCGAGAATCGCGTCGATTCGCTCGCGGGCGAGGAGCTTTCCTCGGCTCCTGTGGAGATCGACCGACTTTGGCGAGCGCTTCTCGCGCGCGACGGCGAGCCGCTCCCGGAGGAGCCGCGCGAGTTCCCGATTGTGGGCGTCGTTCTCGCGAAACTCAGCGCTTTGGGCGTCGACCTTCGATTCGATTTGGGGCATCGTCGCCGCGGCATCGTACCACACGCGCGCGGCGGCTTGCGACGCCGGGCTCAGCCCGCTAGACTCCTCAGCCGATGCGAGTGGATGGCGCAACGATGCGGCGGAGCGACGGGCGAAACGCGCGCGGGCACGCGCGGCGCGCGACGATCGCGACGATCGCGACGCGCCTCGCGCTGATTCCCGCGCTCGCCGCCCTCGCCGCGCTGGCGGGCCCGCTCGCCGGTTGCTCCTCCAGCCGCTCGGAGCCTCGCTTCGACGCCCAAGTGATCCCGATGGAGAAGCCGGCGAAGGACGGAGTCAGGCCGGCGGGCGTCCCAGTCGCCGCGCGCGCGCGACCGCTCCTCTTCTCGATCGCGATCCCGGCACACATGGCCGGCACCGGGCTCGAGGTGCGGATCCTCGACAGGCGGGGAGAGATCGCCTGGGTCGGCGTCGGACTTCGCGGGACGGAGAATCTTCCGACGGGCCAACTCCTCGTCCCACCGGGATTCCTCCTGCCGGGCGATTACACACTCGCGGTCGGCAAAGCCCAACCGGGCGTCCCTCGAGCCGAGTTTCCGTTCCGCGTCGAATAGCGATTCGAGAAAAACAGAGGCCACGAGACGGGGCGCCGTCCCGTGGCCGGAGTCGATCTCGGGCGCCGGTTAGAGATCCGACGGCTTGAGAGTCTTCCGCTTGTTCGCCATCGCGCGCGTCTCGGCGGACGCGATCATTTCGCGAACCTTCTTGTCGAGGGCGCCGTAGAAATCGCTCGACACGTTGCACTTCTTGGCCGCCGTTTTCGTCCTCGTCTTGGAAATGATCAACTCCGCGGGCTGCTTCGCCATCACGTGACCTCCTGTCGGCCTTTCGGGCCGCGGTTGGAACTGCGGTGGATTCCGCGCGTCCTCGCGAAATGCGGCCAGAAGGGTAGGGATTCCGCCCGAAACTGTCAAGGCGATCGGCTCGCGATGCGATCGGCGCGCGATCGGCGGGCGCGGCCGCGCTCGATCAAAAGGACGCCGAGGAGCGCAAGCAGCACGGGCAGGACGATCCTCAAGCCGATCGGCGGGACCGGAATCTCGCTCCGCGCGAGCGCGACGTTGAGCGCGTTGTAGCTCGTGTGGAGCGCGATCGCGGGGAGAAGACTTCCGCATCGCCACGCGACGGTCGCGACAGCGAGCCCGACGAGGAACACGGGGAGCATCCGGTACACGCTCAGGTGGAACGCGGCGAATAGAATCGCCGAGACGAGAATCGCCCGGCCGGGCCTCCACTCCCGCGACAGGATGCCGAACACGACGCCGCGGAACAGGAACTCCTCGCAGATCCCGGGCGTGATCGCGAGGACGAGATACGTCGCCAACGCGCCGTGGCGCTCCTTTTCCGCGAGTTCCGCGAAAAACTGAAGAAATGCTTCGGGGACCGGGAGAACGCGCGAGACGACATCGAACGTCCCTTGCGCGACGAGCGAGAGCGCCGGCGCCAGGAGGGCCGCGCCGAGGATGAACTCCCAGCGGGAGACGCGGAGCCGCACCGTCTCCCCGATCCGCAGGCCGAGGATCTTCAGGAAGACGAGCGAAGGGAACAGGACGAGGAGGGTGAGGCTCGCGAACAAGCCCGGAAAGAGGGCGCGCGCCTGGAACAAGCTTCCAACGTGAAAGAAGAGGAGGAAGTCGACCGCGACGAAGAACAACACCGCGCGAACTCGGCTGGCCGACTCGGCCGCCAGCGGCGACATGGTCGTCCCCATCGTCACGGCCCTCTCCGTCGAGAGAACGTTCGCCGCGCGCCGGATCCCGAAGAGCGCGGCCGCCGTCGTGACGACGAGCGTCACCACGATCCTCCAAGTCACGAACTCGCCCATCAGGATCTGCCGCGCGACGACGGCCACGTTGGCGATCGGTAGGAAGTAGACCGCCCAAACATCCTCGATCCCCGGGAAGTTGCCGGCCATCGCCGGGACGATGCATCCGATCAAGATCGGGAAGCTCAGGTATTGGCCCTCGCGAAAGCTCTTTGCCGAAGCGGCGACGACGATCAGGATCGCCGTCGCGAGAACCGCTAGCGGAATCGCGAGAAGGATCAGCATCGGCACCGTCCACGCGAACAGCGCCGGGTCCATCTTCGCGTCGAGCGAATCCGCAAACGGCGAGGTCGAAACCGTCGTGACAAGGGAGATCAGATTGATCAGCGCCGCGCCGAGGTTCACGGTGAGGACGGCGAGGAACTTCCCCGCGACGATGCTCCCGCGGTCGGCGGCAGTCGCGAGCAGCGGCTCGAGGGTGCCGCGCTCGCGCTCTCCGGCGAACGCGTCGAGCGCGGCGTACGATCCGCTCGAGAACAAGAACAGGATGAGCACGAACGGGACGAGGCTCCCGAGCCGCGCCCCCGTCATCCGCTCGCGCGTCGCGACGTTTTTCTCCTCCGCGCTCATCAGCGCGCTCGGGTCGACCGCCAGGCCGAGCGCGCGGGCCCTGTCGGCGAGGAGCGCGGCCTTGAGCGTGTCGAGAACCGCCTCGATCCGCTCGCGCGCGAGCGAAGAACGCTCATCCGAACCGTTGAACACGATCCGGACCGTGCCGGAATCGGCGATCGATTCGAGGTTCTCCGGTACCGACAGCCAGACGTCGGCGGACCCGTCCCGCACGGAGGTCTCCGGAAGTCGAACGAACCAGAGGAGCGTATCGCCGCCGGCGGCCGCGGCCAATCGCGGAAGGTCCCCCGCAACGGCGATCCGGAGGACTTCGCTGTGCAACCGTTTTTCCTGCCGCCGCCAGATGTGGCCCGATCCCGCGATCAGCAGCGGATAGATGATGACCGGGAGGAGGACCATCGCGTACAAGGTCCGCCGGTCGCGGAACGCGTCCCGGATCTCCTTCGCGTAGACAATCCCAATCTCAGAGAGACGCGCCACCGCCCCCCTCGACGAGCTGCACGAAGATTTCCTCGAGGTAGCGCTTCCCGGAGCGCGCTTGAAGTTCCTCGAAGCTCCCCGCCGCGAGGAGCTTCCCCTCGTGGATGATCCCGATCCGGTCGCAGAGCCGCTCGGCCTCCCGCATGACGTGCGTCGAGAAGAGCACGCACTTCCCGAGACCGCGGATTTCTTCGATGAAACGCAGGAGGCTCTCCGCGACGATGATGTCGAGGCCGGCCGTCGGCTCGTCGAGGATCAGGACCGGCGGGTCGTGGATGACGGCGCGCGCGATCGAGACCTTCTGGCGCATCCCGGTCGACAGACGATCGCACCGGACGTCGGCGAACTCGGCCATCCCGAAGCGCGCGACGAGCGATTCGATCCGAGCGGTGAGCCGCTCCGCCGGGTAGTGGTTGAGCCGCGCGAAGTAGCGAAGGACTTCCCGCGGGGTCAGGCGGCCGTAGAGCCCCGTGTCGCCCGACAGGTACCCGATCGAAGCGCGGACGCCGGGCGGGTCGTCCGCGAGATCGTGTCCGGCCACGGAGGCTCGCCCCGACGTCGGCTGGAGGATCGTCGCGAGCATCCGCAGCGTCGTCGTCTTTCCGGCGCCGTTCGGTCCGAGGAGACCGAAAATCTCGCCCGCGTGGGCTTCGAACGAGAGATCCCGCACCGCATCGACGGGGCCTCGGCTCCGATCGTGGAACGTCTTCCCGAGCCCTTCGACCCGAACGACGACGCTCATGGCGCGCCCTTTCCGCGCATGGCGGCGCCGCGCCCGGCGAAGTCCGCGACGCGCACGGCGGGCCGCGGCCGCTCGAACCGCCGGCGCAGGTACGCGAACAAGGAGCCGCTCGACGATCCGACGAGGACGTCCTCTTGCCGGAAGAACCAGACCGCGAACATGAGGAGCAGGACGGTCAGCGACAGCATCCATGCGACGGTTAGCAAGAACGGCCCGGTGGCGAGCTCACCCTGCAGCGCCCCGCGCATCATCAGCGCGACATTCGCGACGGGTATGAGCGCGCTCCCTGGCGTCAGGTGAAATCCCGGATAGACCGAGACCATCGCCGGAAGGATCGACAGCGAGTAGAACGGCGTCACGAGGCTCTGCCCCTCTTTGAACGTCCGCGCGAGCGACGCAAGAAGGATCATCGCGGCGCCGAAGAACGCGCCGAGCAGAAGCGACCCGAGGACGAGGATCGGCACCGCGTTGCCTGGGAGCGAAAACCCCTCCCCGGGGACGTCCCCGAACGCCCGGAGGAATTGCATCGCGGTCAGGAGCATGCTTCCCAAGTTGAGGGTTCCGGCGAGGAGTGCGGCCATCACGACCGTCAAGTACTTCCCCGCGACGATCGCGATTCGCGACGCGCCCGAGGAGAGGAGCGCCTCGAGCGTGCTCCGTTCGCGCTCGCCGACCAACACGTCGATCGCGGGGTAGAACGCGCCCATCGTCGTCATCCCGACCATCGTCAGCGGGAGGAGAAGGCCGAGCAGGAAGCCGCCCATCTCCTTCGGCGTCGCGACGTTTTTCACGTCGCGGAGGAAGACGACCGCGGTTTCGCGGCGGCCGCTCGCGGCGGAGAACGCGTCCGCGAGCGCTTCGTTCCGCGCATCGACGAGCCACAAATCGACGCGCTGCTTGGCGCGCACCGACCGGGGCCGCGAGGCGTCGTAGAAGACCGTGACCGCCGCGCGCTCCGCGCCGTTCTGGTGGATGTCGAGATACGCGTCGACGTCCCCGACGCCGACCGCCGCGAGCCCGTCCTCGACCGGGAGGATCGTCGCGTTCTTCTCGCGGCCGACGCGACGCACGAGAGCCTCGCCTGTCAGTCCGGGCGCGACGCCGATCCGCGACGCGGTTTTCTCGACGCTCCCCTTCCCGACCGTGATGAACTCGCCCGTCGCCCAGAACACGAGCGGGTAGAGCAGAAGCGGCAACAGGAGAGACGAGAGGAGGACGTGCCCGTCCCGGAACTGGATCCGCACCTCGTTGACGAACACGACGAGGGAATCGCGTAGAAGATTCGCGCGCGGGGCGGTCACTCTCGGCGTTCTCTGGATCCGACCCGCTCCATGCTAGCCTCGGACGTTAGGGGCCGCGCGCGGGCTGTGTCAACGGAGGATCGTTCGCCCTTCCGCGTTATCGGATGCCGGGCGACGAATACTGAGGGATCGTCATGAGGGTCCGAACGCTCCATAGCTGGCGAGTCGGCGCGCGGGCGGCGGCGGCGATTCAGGAACGCCTCCGCGCGCGACTCCGATTTCCGCGCGCGCGCCGGGAAGCGCGCTTCGTCGCCGGCGCGGACATCTCGTTCTCGCCCGGGAGCGAGCGCGTCTTCGCCGGCGTCGTCGTCCTGTCATGGCCTGCGCTCGAGACGATCGAGGAGCGCGCGGCCGAGACGCGCGCCGCGTTCCCGTACGTGCCGGGCCTCCTGTCGTTCCGCGAGATCCCCGCGCTTCTCCCGCTGTTCCGCGCTCTCGCGCGCACGCCGGACCTCGTCGTGTGCGACGGACACGGGATCGCGCACCCGCGGCGGTTCGGCCTCGCGAGCCACCTCGGCCTCTTGCTCCGGCGGCCGGCGATCGGCTGCGCCAAGTCGATCCTCGTCGGGACGCACGCGGCGCTCGGCGCCGAGCGGGGCGCCCGCGCGCGGCTCCTCGTCGGCGGCGAAACGCGCGGGTTCGCGATTCGCACGCGCGCCGCGGTCCGCCCGCTGATCGTCTCGCCCGGGCACTCGATCTCGCTCGACGAGTCCGCTCGCTGGGCGCTCCTGTTGTCGCCTCGGTTCCGGATCCCCGAGCCGATCCGCCGCGCGCACGCGCTCGTCAATCGCCTGCGGCGCGAGGCCGGCGCGTAGGCGGCGCGGAGCCGGCACGTCGCCAGCGCGCGGCCGCCGCGCAGTCGAATCTCCGCAGGTGGCTGCTTCGCCGCGTGCCCGCGCCGTCGTCGTTTGTTATCATCGGCGCGTATGATTTCCCTCGCGCGCGCCGGAAAACACTACGGCGATCGGACCCTTTTCAGCGACGTCAACCTCGTCCTCGGCGTCTCCGAGCGGATCGCTCTCGTCGGCCCGAACGGGGCCGGGAAGACGACGCTCCTCGAGATCCTCTCCGGCCGGATGGAGCCGGACGAAGGGTTCGTGTCGCGCAGCAAGCGCGCGACCGTCGGGTATCTCACGCAGGAAGTCCCGAAGACTTCGCGCCGCCCGCTCCTCGACGAGATGCTCGCCGGGAACGAGCACGTCGCGCACCTGCGGAGCCGCCTCGAGCTGATCGAGGAGGAGATGCGCGCCACCGGCGACCCGGCCGCGCTCGAATCGCTCTCCTCGGAGCACGGCGAGATCGAGCGCCGCTTCGACGACGAGGGAGGCTACGACTTGCCGACCGAAGCGAAGCGAATCCTCGGCGGCCTCGCCTTCAAAGAGGAGGATTTCGAACGTCCGACGTCGGAGTTCTCGGGCGGGTGGCTGATGCGGCTCGCGCTCGGCCGGCTTCTCCTGACCGAGCCCGACCTTCTCTTGTTGGACGAGCCGACCAACTATCTCGATCTCGAATCGGTCGTCTGGCTGGAGGGGTTTCTCCGCAACTACCACGGCTCGATCGTCGTCGCGTCTCACGACCGCGCGCTGATGAACGGGATCGCGACGCGCGTTCTCGAGATCGACGCTCAGCGCGTCGTGAGCTACACGGGAAACTACGACGCGTACATCCGCGCCCGCGCCGTCCGCGAGGAAGGGCTGGAGGCGCAGCGGAAGTCGCAGGAGCGGGAGATCGCTCACACGCAGGCGTTCATCGACAAGTTCCGGTACAAATCGACGAAGGCGCGTCAAGTTCAGAGCCGGATCAAGAAGCTCGAGAAGATGGACGTCGTCGAAGCGCCGACGCGGCGAAAGAGGGTCCGCTTCCGCTTTCCCGAGCCGCCCTCCTCCTCGCGCGTGCAGGTCGAGCTGCGCCGCGTCTCGAAGGCGTACGGGAGCCGGCCCGTGTGCGACGGCGTCGACCTCGCGATCGAGCGGGGCGAGCGGATCGTCCTCGTCGGCCCGAACGGCGCCGGAAAATCGACCCTTATGAAGCTGATCGCCGGAGTGTTGCCGATCGACCGCGGAGAGCGCCGCGTCGGGCTCGGCGTCTCGATCGCGTACTACGCGCAACACCAGGTCGAGGCGCTCGACTTCCGGAATACGATTCTCGACGAGGTGTGCGCCGCCGCGCCGGAGCTCTCTCCCGAGCGAGTCCGCGGGCTCCTCGGCCGGTTCCTCTTCTCGGGCGACGACGTGTTCAAGCCGATCGGCGTCCTATCGGGCGGAGAAAAGAGTCGCGTCGCGCTCGCGAAGCTGCTCGCCAACCCCGCCAACCTGATCCTCCTCGACGAACCGACGAGCCATCTCGACATCCCGTCGCGGAGCGTCCTCGAGGAAGCGCTTTCCGAGTTCGACGGGTCGATCGTGATGATCTCGCACGACCGTCACTTCATCGAGGCCCTCGGGAATCGCGTGATCGAGGCGGGAAGCGAGACGGCGCGCTCGTTCCTCGGCGGCTACGTCGATTACGTCGCGAGGAAGGCGCGCGAGGCGGCGATCGCGAGCGAGGCGGCGAAGGCGGGCGGAGACGACTCTGTCTCCGGCGCCGCCGGCGCGCGACGATCGAAGGACGAGAAGCGGCGGGAGGCGGAGGTACGGAACGAGCGGTACAGAAAGCTCTCGCCCGTGAAAAACGAGATCGGCCGCCTCGAAGCCGATCTCGAGAAACTCGGCCGCGAGGTCGCGCATCTCGAAGAGGAGATGGCGAAGCCCGACCTGTACCAGGACGGCGCGCGCTTCAACGAAGTGCTGAAGAGCTATGGCTCGCTCCGCGCGGTCGTCGAGGGAAAGACGCGCCGGTGGGAGGAGCTGACGCTCCGACTCGAGTCGCTGGAGCGCGAGCTGGCCGCCGGCTCGTGACTGCGGAGCCCGCGCGCGAAGCCGTCGTCGAGAAGCTCGTCGAAGGAGGACTCGGGCTCGCACGGGACGATGGGAAGACCCTCTTCGTGCCGTACGTTGCGCCGGGCGAGCGGATCCGCTACGAAGCGTGGCGCGAACATTCGCGGCGGACGGAGGGGCGGCTGATCGAAGTTCTCTCCGCTTCGGAGGACCGAGTCGACACACCCTGCCCCGTGTACGGAGCGTGCGGCGGGTGCCAACTCCAGCATCTCGCGGCGGCGGCCCAGCTCGCGGCGAAGCGCTCGATCGCGATCGAGACGCTCGATCGGCTGGGCGGGATCGTCTTCGTCGATCCGCCTCCAATCGAGCCCGCGCCGGCGCCGTTCGGTTACCGGCATCGCGCGACCGTTCACATCGACTGGACGCGCGATCCGCCGGCCGTCGGATTCCACCGCTTCCGGAGCCACGAGACGATCGACCTGAGCGCGTGCCCACTCCTTTTGCCGGCGCTCAACGACGCGCTCGGTCGCGTGCGCGACGCGCTCGTTCCGCGGGCAGCGGGCGCGCAGCCCCCGCGCGCGGAGATCGTCGCGGGAGACGACGGGCGCGTCGAGGTCGCCTTCGGGGTCTTGCCGGCGCCGCGCGGCATCGAGCGCGAGCGACTCCTCGCGGCCGCGGCCGAATGGCCCGCGCTCCGCGGGCTCTACTGGGAGAACGAGCCCGGGGTCTTCGAGATCCTCCGCGCGAGCGGCGAACCGCTCGGCTACACCGTCCCCGACGCGGGCGGCGCCGAGCGCAGGATCTCGTTCGACGTCCGCGCGTTCACGCAGGCGAATCTCGCCGCGAACCGATCGCTCGTCGAGGCGCTCCTGGCGGCGACGGCGGACGTCGATGGCGCCCGCTTGCTCGATCTCTACGGCGGATGCGGAAACTTCTCCGTGCCGCTCCTCCCGCGCCTCGCCGCCGCGCACCTCGTCGACTCGAGCGCGCCGGCGTTGGCGCACGCGGAGGGGAACGCGCGCGCAGCCGCGCCCCTCGCCCCTGTCGACGTTTCGCTCGGCCGTTGCGAAGCGGTCCTCGAGCGGCTCGTCGACGCGGGCGCGCGCTTCGACGTCGTCCTACTCGACCCGCCGCGGAGCGGGGCCACGGGCGCCCTGCGGAGCCTCGCTCGCCTCGCGCCGCCGCTCATCGTCTACGTCTCCTGCAACGTGCCGACGCTTGCCCGGGACCTCCGCTCGCTCCTCCGCGAGGGCTACACCCTCTCCTCGATCCGCCTGTTCGATCTTTACCCGCAGACGGCGCACATCGAGGCCCTCGCCGTCCTCCACAGGGCCTGAAACCGCCGTCCCGGGGATCGTCCGGGGGTCAAGCGGATCGCCCATTTCGCCGATAAGTGAAGACGATGGACGAGGTGCCCGAACGGGCCCCGGAGGGTCGAACATGAAGCGGCTTTTTGTAATCGCGCTCCTGGCGACCGGCGCGCACTACGGCTGGAGCTTCGCGGCGCCGCCGATCCAGCATTACTTCCTCGACGCCGCGATCCGGGACATGTCGGAGAAGGGGCGGCTGTTGAATCAGCCGGAGATGCTGGGCGAGATCTTGCGGGTGATCGAGGAGAAGAGGATCCCGCTGACCGCGAAGGATGTCCGCTTCAAGCGGGACGGAAACCGGATCCGGATCTCCGTCGCGTACGACCAGACGGTGGCCGCTCCGTTCTACTCGAAGACCTACCACTTCGAGTCGAGCCACGGCGGAATCTACGAGCCGAGGCGGTAGCGGGGACTAGAAAAACACAATCTTCCGGAGCGTCTCGAGCTCGTCGCGCGTCAGGAGAAGCGGGCCGCCCGATTCGAGCGTCCCGTGGATCTCGTTGATCCGGATGATAAACTCGACCCTCTCGCCGTCCGTTTTCTCGAGCCGCGTTCGGAACGTGCGCCGCAGCTCGATCTCATCGCGTACGGAGTAGTTGCTCGGCGCTCTCTGCGCTTCGCCCGCGTCGATCTTCCCGACCACCTCGATCGACTTGACGAACCGGATCTTGAACTCCCAGAGCGTCCCGTTCAAGTAGCCGGTGATCCCTTCCCGGGACCCGAATCCCTCCCCCGTGTTGAACGTGACCTCGCGCACGACGTAGGTGTCGAACCCGGTTACGACGGTCGCGTTCCGATGCCTCAGGAGCGAGCCGAGCGCGGCGCCGGACGTGTCGGGGGATGTCGCGCCCGGGCCCGGGCGCGTCGCGTCTTCGGCCTCCGGAGGCGCCGTCTCGACCCCCGGGAGCGACGCGCCGCACCCGGAAAGCGCGAGCGCAAACGCCGTGGGCCAGAACAAAAGCGCGGCTCGACTCCAGGGTCGTGCAGTCATCGCGCCCCCTCTAGAACAGCGTGTAGATGAACGGCGCCAGGGCCGAACCCTGCGTGAGCACGATCAAGAGAGAGAGCATCACGAGCAACAGAAGAATCGGGGCGAGCCACCACTTCTTCCGCACCCGCATGAAGTGATAGAGCTCGGTGAAGATCCCGAGCCGCTCGCGCTGCTTCCAGAGAAGCCAGAGGAGCCACCCGACGATCCCGAACGCAAACGCCATCTTGACGATCTTGAACCAATCGACGCCGTTCATCGAGCAGTGCCTCCCCTATCGTGCGAACCGCGAGCGGGCCCGACTCAGTCGAGCTCGAAGAGAGTCCGCCAGTCGACGTCCTCCTTCAGCGGCTCCATCTCGTCCTTGTTGAGGATGAAATTGTTGAGGACGAGGTTGTCCATGTTCGTCCTCATGAAGCAGAGATACGCGTCGTGCGGAGTGCAGACGATCGGCTCGCCGCGCACGTTGAACGACGTGTTGATGATCACCGCGCACCCGGTCTGCCGCTCGAACTCCTTCACGAGGTCGTAGTAGACGTCATTCTGCTGGCGGTTGATCGTCTGAATGCGCGCAGAGCCGTCGACGTGGGTCACCGCAGGGATCGACTTCTTCGCCTGGTGCTCCGCGTTCACCTGCGCGACGAGGAGCATGTACGGGCTCGGCCGATCGAGGTCGAAATATTCGGAAACCTTTTCCTCCAGGACCGTCGGAGCGAACGGGCGGAACGACTCGCGAAACTTGATCTTGAGGTTCACGCGCTGCCAGTTCTCGGGGTTCCTCGCGTCGGCGATGATCGAGCGATTGCCGAGCGAGCGCGGACCGAACTCCATCCGGCCCTGGAACCAGCCGACGACTTTCTGTTCCGCCAATGACTTCGCCGTCCGCTGGATCATCTCCTCGCGGGGGTAGCGGTGCGCCTTGATTCCTTGCGCCTTGAGGTAGCGCTCGATCTCGTCGTCGGTGTACTCCGGCCCGAGGAAGGCGTGCTGCCAGACGTGCGTTCGCGGCTTCCCGAGCACCGAGTGGTAGACGAACGCCGCCGCGCCGACTGCCCCGCCGGCGTCGCCGGCCGCGGGCTGGATGAACAGGTCCTCGAACGGCCCCTCCCGCAAAAGAATCCCGTTCGCAACGCAGTTGAGCGCAACGCCGCCCGCCATGCAGAGGTATTTCTGGCCCGTCTCCTTGTGCAGTTGGCGGGCGATCTTCATCACGATCACCTCGGTCAGCTTCTGCACCGTGGCCGCCATGTCCATGTGGAACTGCTCGAGCTTCCCTTCGCCTTCGCGCGGCGGCTGGCCGAACAGCTCGTCGAACGCGCGGCTCGTCATCTTGAGCCCGTGCGCGTAGTCGAAGTACTTCATGTTCATCCGGAATGAGCCGTCTTCGTTGATCTCGACGAGCTGAAGCGCCTTGTCGTAGTAGACGGGCTTCCCGTACGGCGCCAGGCCCATCACCTTGTACTCCGCCGAATTGACCTTGAACCCGAGGTAGTAGGTGAATGCGCTGTAAAGAAGTCCGAGCGAATCGGGGAAGCGGATCTCCTTGAGAATCGAGATGTCGTTCCCCTTCCCGACGCCCATCGTCGTCGTGGCCCACTCGCCGACTCCGTCGAGCGTCAGGATCGCAGCTTCCTCGTACGGCGAGACGAGGAAAGCCGACGCCGCATGCGACTCGTGGTGCTCGGTGAAGTAGACCGGCCCCTTGTAGCCGCCGAGCTCTTTCTGGATCGAGCTGCGGACCCAGAGCTTCTCTCGGAGCCAGACGGGCATCGCCTTGATGAACGGGGGAAGCGAACGCGGGAACGTCGCGATCGAGGTCGTCAGGATCCTCTCAAACTTGATGAACGGCTTGTCGTAGAACGCGACGCCGTCGAGATCCTTGGCCGCGATGCCGGCGTGGTTGAGACAATACTTGATCGCATTCTTCGGGAAGCCGTCATCGTGCTTCTTGCGCGTGAACCGCTCCTCATGGGCGGCGGCGATGATTTCGCCGTCCTTCAGGAGCGCCGCGGCAGAATCGTGATAGAAGCAGGAGATCCCCAGGATGTACATGGCGTCCCTCAGAACTGCGCCCGGTAGCGGGCCTCGTCCATCGCTTCCTTCGGTTTCTTGAACCAGAAGGTCGGATTACCGGCAGCCCGTCGGTGGAGCAGGTCGGCGCGGACGAGCGAGGCGATGATTCCGGCTACGGCGATCACCGTAAAATAGAAGAGCGTCATGAAAATCGGGGTCGTGACCATCGCGATCTTCTCGCCGGCCAGCCTGAGGCCGCCGAGGATCGCATTCCCAATCGACTTCACTGGTCCTCCTGAGTGAGCGATGCGCCACCGGTCTCTCTGGCGCGACCGGGCAGTCTACCATACTCTTCGGCGCGCCGGCAACGAACCGTGAGCCCCGCGCCTGTGCGAGGGCGGAAGCGGCGCGCCGTCACCGGAAACGGTCAAGGCGCGGAGAGTATCCGCGCCTTGCGCGAGACTTTCGGGGGATCGTCCGGCGAGCTACTTCGTCTTGCGAACGATGACGTACCCGTTTCGCGTTCCGGGAACCGCGCCTCGGATGAAGATCAGGTTCACCTCGGGGCGAACGTCGACGATCTTCAAGTTTTTCGTGGTGACCCGCTCGTCTCCCATGTGCCCGCCCATCCGCTTTCCCTTGTAGAGACGACCGGGCGTCGTGTTCGAGCCGATCGAGCCGGGATGACGGAAGAACTCGTGGGTTCCGTGGCTCATCGTCGAGCATCCCTTGAAGTGGTGGCGCTTCATGACACCCTGAAAGCCTTTTCCCTTCGAGCGCCCGACGACGTGAACGATCTCACCCTTCTCGAAGATCCCGGCGTCGATCTGCCCGCCGACCTCGTAGGCGGCCGCTTCCTCGGCCGTCATGCGAACCTCGCGAACGAATCGCTTCGGCGACGCTTTCGACGCCTTCAGGTGGCCCAGTTCGGGCTTGTTCGCGAGCCGCTCCGGCTTGTCCGCGAATCCGAGTTGGAGCGCCGCATACGCGTCCTTCTCGGCTGACTTCTTCTGTAGAACCGTGCAGGGGCCCGCCTCGATGATCGTAACGGGGACGACCGTGCCGGTCTCTGTGTGGACCTGGCCCATCCCCAGTTTTCTCCCAAGAATCGCCAACGGCATTTCGGAAACTCCTCCCTGATCGCGCAGGACGCGCGACCCCGGCCTGTCGTGAAGGCGGCATAATGGCAGGAGATCGCGGGGAAGTCAAGCGATCCGGAGGGAACTTTTAGCGGGCGGCGCCGACCTCGTCGCGGGCCGGAGCAGCCTCGGAATGGGAGGCGCGACCGCGACTGCCCGTGGCGGGACGAGGCATCGCAACGCCGTGCGACTCGGCGACGGCGACGGCGACCGCCTCAGCGCGCCAAACGGGCCAGATCAGGCTCTCCTCGCACCGCCCGTTCAGGCGGCAGAGACGACCGACGAGGAGCGCAAATCCGAAGTACGCGGGAAGTACCGCGAGGAGCCACATGAGGTCGATCCCTCCTTCTTTGGGGTCTTCCTCTCTATCGGCAACCGCGGCCGATTCGATGAGGCGTCCTCGATTTCCGATCCCTCATCGCTGCTCGTCAGGACGAGGCGCCGTAGCTTCGTGAGCGCTCGGCCCTCGAGTTGGCGAATCCTCTCCCGCGTGACGCCGAGGACCACGCCGGTCTCCTCGAGCGATCTCGGCTCATCACCGTCGAACCCGAATCGGAGGCGGAGGATCTTCTGCTCCCTGGCCGAGAGCTGATCGAGCAGGCGCGCCACGTGCCGGCCTTCAAGGCCCTGGAGCGCCGAATCGGCCGGGTTCTTCGTCTCCGTAGCGGGCAAGAGATCGTGGAGACGCCTGCGCCCGCCGTCCGGATCGATCGGCAGGTCGAGTGACAGGAGAGTCTGCGTGAGGCCGTAAACCTCGGCGAGGCGGATCATCGAGATCCGGAGCCGCTTGCAGATTTCTCCGTACGTGGCCGCCCGGCCCCGCTTCTGATGAAATGACCTCTGGACGAGGGCAATCTTCTTGAGAAGCGTCAGAACATTGGACGGGATCCGGACTGTCCGGCTGGTGTTGACGAGCGCCCGCGTGATCGACTGCCGAATCCACTTCGAAGAATAGGTCGAGAAGCGCAGACCCCGCTTCCAGTCGAATCGGTCGACCGACTTCATCAGGCCGAGGTTTCCCTCCTCGATCAGATCGGCGAGCGGGAGTCCGAGCCCTTGGTATCGCTTCGCGATCGAGATGACGAGCCGGAGGTTTCGAGTGACGATCGCGTCGCGGGCTGACTGGTCACCCGCCTGCGCGTCGCGCGTCATCCGGATCTCTTCTTCGGCGGTCATCAGCTTGTACCGACGAACCTCAGTGAGATACAGCCCGACGGCATCTTTCTGAGCTCTCTCGGGTGCGGCATCTCCGGCGGCCCGTCGCGCCGCCAATCGCTTCCCTGCGACCCTCGGCGGCGACGGGAGCGCCCGGTTGCGAAGCCTCTCGCCCGCGACTTCCTCGGCTTCGCTCAACGCCTCCCAGATCCACTCCTCCCCGTCCTCGTCCTTGCTCCCCTGCCGGATCACCTGCCTGCTAAGCCACGCCACTCGTGGTTCCTCTCCCAGGGTCTCCAAGTAGTCTTCCATGGCCGCCCTCCGGGGTTCGGGCTTGAATAGCATGGGTCGAGTGATGGACCCGGGCCTGCTTCATGTTCAAGGACAGCACACGGCGTGCCACGTCGCGAGTGACGGCACACGAAACAGCAGGCAAGTAACTGCAGTATTTATTCGTTGTTATGGGTGTGAACGGAGAGGAGCGCGGAAGCACCCGCGAGCGTTCATCGGAGAAGATGAGCAATGCGGCTCGCGGCCGCCGGCGATCGCCAGCTAAGTTCAATCGGCGCCGACGCGTCGAGATGAGTACTCGCTACCCACCGCGGCGAGTCCCAAATGAACCAGCGTTAGAGGATCTCGACCCCCGTCGCCTCGGTCCATCCGCGGAGTGACGGTGAGAATCGGACCTTCAACCAGCCCTCCCTGCGCCCCTCGATACGGACGAGGCTCCCGGGATGAAGCGAGAACTCGCCGAGGTAGCTCGTATCGGGTCCGCTCCGTACCGTCACCTCCGGAGCTTCGACGACGCCACGGCGGCCCGGCCCGTTCGTCGCGTGCCAGATTCCGATCCCGACGCCGCCGGCGATCGACAACGCGACCGCGACACGGAGGAGTCTCCCCCAGAGCGCCCCAGTTCCCGGCCAGAAGTAGGGTCCGACGATCGAACCGAGAAGGCCGAGGTAGCCGGTCAGAAAAATTGCCGTCCACTCGTCCGCGGTCAGGTTCGAGACCGCAGACGATACGGCTCGTGCAGCGAGCCCGGCACCCGACGGTTCCTGATCGACGCACTGTTCGCGCACCATCGCCAGGTTTTCGAGGAGCTCGCGGTCGCGCGGAGCGTGCAGCCTCGATCTCTCGTAGCTGGCGACCGCCTTACCGATTTCGCCCGATTTCGCGTACGCGTTTCCCAGATTGAAGTGAAGGTCCGGAGTCGCGCCGCCGGTGGATCGGATCGTCTCGTACTCACGCGCCGCGGCCGCGAAGTTGCCCGCCCGGTACGCCGCGTTCCCTCGCGCGAGAATCTCCGCGAGTCCCTCCGCCGCCGCGCGCGACGGCGCGCAGGTCGCGACCGCGAGACACGCCGCGAGCCAACCCGCGGCCGCCACCCAGCCGCCCCGGCCGCTCCCGCCCCTAACCACGGAGAGCCTTCTCGAGACCGAGGATAATCTCCTCGGCGCGGCGCAACAGCTCCTCCCGCTCCTCGCGAAGGTTTCCGCCCGGCGCGAAGCGTCCCATGTCGCACCGGTCGAGCAGCGCGCGAAGCTCCCCGATCGTCTCCGGGGGAACGCCCCGCTCGCCCGCGCGGGCGGTGAGGTCATCCCGCGAGACACCGTGACGCGAGACGCCCAGCGTGTCGGCCGCGTATTCGCTCAGCGATCGCGCGAGGAGAGTGAAGAATGCGTCCTCATCGGCCGAGCCCTCCGCCCGCCGCGCCTCTCGGAGCCTGCGGTTGGCGATGCCGCGCGCGCCGCGCGCGCGAGAGAGGGCTCGGTCCCCCTCGAGAGCTCGGCGCGCGCGGCCGACGCGGAGCGCGCCGAGGAACAGAACGAGCGGGATTCCCTGCGCGACCCAGAAAAGCTTCCTCTCGTAGAGCCAGGGGCCGGTGCGGGCCAAGACGTTCGTCCCCTCGCGAACCGCGTGGAAATCGCGGCCGACGGATCGCACTTCCCGGCTCCCGAGACCAGCCGACGCGACGGACGATGCCGGCAAAACCCGAACGCGAAGCGTGTCGCTCCGAAGAGTGCGGTATGTCCCGGACTTCGGATCGAACGTCACGAGAGTTGCCGGAGGGATCGAGAGTTCCCCCGGCGCCTGCGGGATCAATACCGTCTCGACGACCTTTTCACCGCGGAGCTTGTAGTTCTCCTTCGAGGTGTTGATCCGAGATCCGGAGTCGTACGCCCGCAGGCTCGGCGGAAGGACAACCGCCGGGTTGGGCGCGGTCTGAAGATTTCCGTCACCGCTTACGATCAGAGTCATCGTGAGCGGCTGATTCGCCTCGACCGTCTCCTTGTCGAGCCGTGCCGAGAGAGAGTATTCGCCGACGAGCCCCGAGAAGTCGGCGGGCCGGCCGGCGGCCGGGAGCGCGCGCACGGAGATCGAGATCGGATCGGTCCGAAGAAGCTCGGGCGCTCCGCGGCGCATCATCGCGAACGGATCGCCATTGAACATCTGAAACGGGTCGATCCGGGATGGGTCTGAGAGTCCGACGCCGACGAGCTTGAGCGTCGCCGGGCCGATCGTCAGCGTTCCGGGGCTCGTCGGGAAGAGCGCTGACTTCTTTTCGTACACGAGGTACCGAACGCCGTCGACCTCCTCGTAGATGCGACGGACGGGAGGCAAGTCCTCGACCCAGAAGCCGGTCGCTTCGGGCGCCGTGTAGTCGTCGTCGGAGAACTGGACGCGGGAGTAGAACTTGAACGTGAACGTGACTTGTTCGTTCACGTAGGCGTCGCGCTTGTCGACGAGCGCGCGAGCGAAGTAGTCGAGCGGCCGCGCGCCGCGCGGGCGCGGCGCCGAGGAGGGCGCGCCGGCGCCGGCACGGGGTTGCGCCGGCGCCGGCGCCGGTGCGCGGCCCCCGCCGGGGGAGGCCGACGGGGCCGTGACGCGGACCGTGATCGCATCCGTTCGGAGCGTTTCGCGGCCGTCGCGCAGCTCGAACGGTCCGAGAGTGAACGTCCCCTCTTTCTTCGGGATGAGGACGAAGCTCTGGATGAGCGACGCCTCGACGCGTCCGTTGACGATCGAGATGCTCTGCGAGCTTCCCGCGGAGTACGCATCGAACCCGGGAGGCGCGCCGATCCGAACTCGCGGGAGGTCTTGCCCTTCGCCGGAGACGATCAGCCGCAGCGCAATCTGGCCGCCGACCGGGACGACGTCCCGGTCGACCTCGGCCCGGAACCCGAGCGCCGCGGCGTTCGTCGCGCTCGAGGCCAGCGCAAGCGGGAGCACTAGCAGTAGCACGAAACCGAAGACCTTCCCGCGGACCATCCGGCCTCGCGCGACCATCACCAGTCCTTCCCCTGCGAGAGGAGGGCCTTGATCAGCGTCTGGCGCTCCTTCTCTTGCGCCTGCGCCATCTCCTGCGCCTCGAGCGCCTCGAGGATTCGGAGCGCGTCCGATCGCGGCATCGCCTGACCATCGGCGATTTCGCGCGGCTCGCCGGGATTCGCGCCGAGCGAATCCGGGCCGGCCGGCGGCGGCGCGCTCGCCTCCTGCTCGCCCGGCGGATTCTGCTCTCCCCCGGAGGTGCTATCGGGATTCTTCCCGCCTTGATCCGACTCCTTGTCGGAGTCATCGCCCTTCTCTTGTTGTTCCTTCTTCTTCTGTTCGTCGCCGTTCTCCCCCTCCTGTTTTTCTTTCTCCTCCTCTTTCTTCCGCTCGGCCTCTTCCTTCTTTCTCATCGCGAGCTCGAGGTTGTGCTTCGCGTCGACGTCGGACGGGTCGAGCCGGAGCGCTGCACGGTACGCGTCGATCGCCTTGTCGAACTGTCCGGACTTAAGGAGCGCGTTCCCCAAATTGTAGGATGCGAAGCCGCGGATCCGCGAGGCGAGGCTCTTGTTTCCGGCCACCTTGGTGAACGATTCGATCGCTTGCGCCGGCTGGCCCTCCTGGAAAAACGTGTCGCCGATATTGAACTCGAGCTCCGGCGCATCGGGCCGATCGGCCTGCGCGCCTAGGTACCGGTCGCGCGCTTCGGCGTAGCGGCCATCGCGGTAGAGCGCGTTCCCTTCGGACGCCGCTTTTCCCGGCGAGACGGCGAGAGCGCAGCGCGGCGCGATCACGGCCGCGCCGATCGCCAGCGCGCCGATCGCCAGCGCGGCCGCGCGCGCACGGCCGGGAAGCACGCGCGCCGGGCGCGCGCCCCCGGGACGTGCTCGCTCGGCGGAACGGACGCGCGCCGTCACGCCGCGCCCTCCTGCCGGCGGCGCGGCGGGCGCCGCCCCTCGGGGAGCAAGAACTCCGCGACGAGCAGGAGAATGGCCCCGATCGAGAAGAAGGCGTGGCGCTCCTCGAACTGGATCGCCGTGCGGCTCGAAAGATCCCGTTTCTCGGCCGACTCGATCGCCTCCGCAATCTCCGCCCCCGGATCGCCCGGACCCGCGAGCGAGAACGATTTTCCCCCCGACGCGCGCGCGATCTCCGCGAGTCCCTGCTCGTCGAGGCGCGTGACGACCGCTTCGCCGGAGGCGTCGCGCTTCACGCCCGCCGCGCGGCCCTCCTCGTCGATGACCGGGATCACGCCGCCCTGCGCGCTCCCCACGCCGACGGCGAGGATTCGCACACCGGCCGCTCCCGCTTCCCGCGCGGCCTCGATCGCGTCTCCGGACAGCGCCTCGCCGTCGGTGAACAGGACGAGCGCCTTGTACTTCTTTTCGTCCGAGCGGAGAAGCTCGGCCGCGCGGCGGATCGCGGCCTCGATGTCGGAGCCCGGCTTCGGAGAGCTTCCGACGGTGAGGTTTTCGAGGAATAGGCGAAGGGCCCCGTAGTCGAGCGTGAACGGACACTGCACGTACGCGTCGCCCGCGAACGCGACGAGCGCGACGCGGTCGCCCCCGAGCCGGTCGAGCACGCGCGAGACCTCTTGCTTCGCGCGGTCGATCCGCGACGGCGGGAGGTCCTTCGCGAGCATCGACAGGCTCGTGTCGATCGCGAACACGACGTCGATCCCCCGGCGCTTCACGAGCACCTCGCGGGCGCCGAACTGAGGCCGCGCGAGCGCGACGAGAGCGAGCGCCGCGCCGGCGACGAACAACAGGCCCTTCGTTCGGCGGCGCCGCGGATCGATCGACCGACCGAGTCGCGCGAGCGGGGCCCAATCGCCGAACTCGGAGAGGATCGAGCGCCGGCGCCGCGCGGCGAACAGAAGGAGCGCGACGAAAACCGGCACGAGGAGGAGCGCGTACAGGAGGCCCGGATTTCCGAGGCGCATCCTACGGCACCGGGAGGAAGCGGGTCGCCGCGAGACCCGCTTCGAGCGAGAGGAGCGCGACCGCCGGAACGAGGAACCAGCCGGCCCGTTCCTCGTAATCCACGAACTCGACGCTCTCGATCTTCGTCTTCTCGAGTTCCCCGATCTTCTCGAAGATTGCCTCGAGCGCGGCGGGGTCGGTCGCGGGGAAGTACGCGCCGCCGGTCGTGGCCGCGATTTCGCGGAGCGTCTTCTCGTCGATCTCCGCGTCCATCTGCACCGTCCGCCGGCCGAACACGGGGTCGTCAACCGGGAACGGCGCCCGGCCGCCGGGCCGGCCGACGCCGACGGTGTAGACCTTGATCTTCATCGCCGCCGCGAGGCGCGCCGCCGTCAGAGGGTCGATGTTCCCCGCGTTGCTCACGCCATCCGTCACGAGGATGACGACGCGGCTCTTCGCGCTGCTCGACCGGAGCCGGTTGACGGCGCTCGCGAGCGCACTCCCGATCGCCGTCCCGTCTTCCATCATCCCGATCTCGACGCTGCTCAAGAGATCCGAGAGGATTCCGTAATCGAGCGTCAGCGGACACTGGAGGAACGCGCGTCCGGCAAACACGACGAGGCCGATCCGGTCGCTCGTCCGGCCTGCGATGAACGACCGAACGACTTCCTTCGCGACGTGAAGTCGGTTCTTCGGGCGAAAATCTTCCGCGCGCATGCTCCCCGAGACGTCAAGCGCGATCATGATGTCGATCCCCTCGGCGGAGACTTCGACGCGGCGGCTCCCCGCTTGCGGCCGCGCGGCCGCGAAAACGAGGAGCGCGAGCGCAGCGACGCGCATCGCCGGAAGGACGCGCCGGGAGATCTCGCCCGCCGCGAGGCCGGCGACGCGGGCCATCGGCACGCCCGGAAACGCGAGCCGAGGACGGCGGCCCCCCGCGAGGCGCGATCGGACGACCAGCCCCGCGACGATCGCGAGCAGGAGGAGGAATGCGAGCGGGTTCGCGAACCGGAGCATCGGGTTCCTCAGGACGCCGCGGCGAGTGGGGGGGAATCGTCCTCGCGGGACGGGTCCGGCGCGCGCGTCGCCGCAACGAGGGAACGCGCGCGTTCGAGCGCCGCGTGCGCGGCGGCCGCCTCCGGGATCACCTCGGCGAACTTCACGAGGTCGGCATCCTCGAGAAGACTCCGCGCCTCGACGAGCGCATCGAACCCGGCGCGGCTCCCCGGCCGCTCGAGCGCGTCCCGCAACGCCGCGACCGTCTCGGAGGTCGTCAAGTCGATCGCGGGAATCGCGAACCGCCTCTCGAAATAGCGGCGGAGGATTTCGGTGAGCCGGACGAAATGCTCGGGGAGGAGGCCGCGCTCGACGAGGCGATCGCCGGCCAGCCGCGCCAGCTCGGCGAGCGCGATCTCGTGCGCCGGCCGCGGGTCGATCGGAACCGCAGGCAGGGAGGCCGGCCGCCGCCGGAACCGCCGGTAAAGCAGGAATCCGAGGACCGCGAGCCCAGCGGCTGCGAGGGCCGCAAGAAGAATCCCCTTCCACTCGCGCGGGAGGGAGAGCGGATCCTTGATCGGGCGGGCCTCGCTCGAGTCGGTGACGCCGACGCTCGTCACTCGGACCGCGATCGGGGCGCTTCGCGCGGCGGCTGAGTCGGCGCCGGCCGCCGCAATCGGCGGGATCTCCAGATCGCCCGTCCTCCAGGCCGTGATCGTCCCCTCCGCCACGACTCTCCGTTTTCCATCTCGCGCCGTCGTCTGCTTCGCCTCGCCCCACGCGAGGACTTCGAACTCTCCGAGAGTCCCCGCGAGCATCGGCAGCGAATCGGTCTCCCCCGCATCGATCGTCAGCGTGAGCGCGAGACGGACCGGATCGCCGACGTGGATCTCGAGCGGCGACGCCTCAGCGACGAGAGCGGCGGCCTCGGCGCGAGACGCCGTCGCGCACGCGGCCGCCAGCGCGAGGGGAAGCGCCACGAGAAGCGCGACGAGGAGCCGGACAGGCGGCGCAACGCCGACCGCCGCGCCGGCGGCCCCGCCGCGCGCCGCGCGCGCGCGCCGTACTTCTCTCACCGGAACATCCTCTCGCGCTTCTTGAAAAACGCAACGAGCGGCTCGACGTACGACGCCTCCGTCGAGATCGGTACGAGGTCGACTCCCGTCGTCCGGAACAACTTCTCGATCTCCTGCCGGCGGCTCTCGGCTGCGCGCCGGTACGCCTCCGCGCGGCGCGGCGTGAGAGCGAGCGTGACCTCCTCGCCCGTCTCCGGATCCTCGACGCGGAAGAGGCCGCGCTTCGGCATCTCCCGCTCGCGACGATCCGACAACCAGATTGCCGCGAGGTCGTGCCGGCGCGCCGTCACGCGAAGCGCCTTCTCGAACCCGCTGTCTTGGAAATCCGACAACAGGAACACGATCGCGCGGCGGTGGAGCACGCGGTTGAGGTGCTCGAGCGCCGGGCCGATCCGTGTGCCGCGCCCCTCGGGCTGGTGGTACAGAAGATCCCGCACGATCCGGAGCGTGTGCCGAGTCCCCTTCTTCGGCGGGATGAACCGCTCGACGCGGTCGGTGAACAGGAGGAGCCCCACCTTGTCGTTGTTCTTGCTCGCGGAGAACGCGATCAACGCGCCGATCTCCGCCTGGACGTCGCTCTTGAGGAGCCGGCGCGTCCCGAACTCGGACGAGCCGCTCGCGTCGACGACCAGCACTACGGTTAGTTCCCGCTCCTCGACGAATCGCTTGACGTACAGATGATTCGTCCGCGCGGAAACGTTCCAGTCGATCGAGCGGACGTCGTCGCCCGGCATGTACTCGCGCACCTCGTCGAACTCCATCCCGCGGCCCTTGAACACGGACTTGTACTCGCCGGAGAAGACGTTCTGCACGAGCGACCGGCTGACAATTTCGATCCGCCGGACTTTCTTGAGGATTTCGGACGGCGCGGCGCGCGCGGTCTGATCGGTCATCGGGACGATTCCGTTCCGGACTCGCTCACGGGACCTCGACCCGGTCGAGGACTCGCCGGACCACTTCGTCCGGCGTGACCTCCTCCGCCTCGGCCTCGTAGGTGATCAGAATCCGATGGCGGAGGACGTCGTAGGCGATCGCCTTGACGTCCTCGGGCGTCACGTAGCCTCGTCCCTTGACGAGCGCGTGCGCTTTCGCCGCCGTCGTCAGGTAGATCGTCGCGCGAGGCGACGCGCCGAACGCGATCAAGTTTTTCAGATCGAGTCCGGCGCCCGCGGGGTCGCGCGTCGCGAACACGATGTTGAGGATGTAATCCTTCACCTTCTCGTCGATGTAGATCTCGTGGATGAGACCGCGCAGGCGGAGGATCTCCGCCGTGTCGACGACGGGCGAGGCCTGCGGGACTACGCGCGCGGTCATCCGATCGAGAATCTCCTTCTCCTCGGCCTTCGTCGGGTACGAGACTTTGAGCTTGAGCATGAAGCGATCGAGCTGCGCCTCGGGGAGCGGGTAGGTCCCCTCCTGCTCGATCGGGTTCTGCGTGGCCAGGACGAGGAACGGATCGGGGAGCGGGTGGGTCGTGTCGCCGATTGTCACCTGGCGCTCCTGCATCGCTTCGAGAAGAGCCGACTGGACCTTCGCCGGCGCTCGGTTGATCTCGTCCGCGAGGATCAGGTTCGCGAAGACCGGCCCCTTCCGCACGGAGAACTCCTGGCTCTTCGGGCTGTAGACGAGCGTCCCGATCAGATCGGCCGGCAGAAGGTCGGGCGTGAACTGGATCCGCTGGAAAGACGCGCGGATCGTCCGCGCGAGCGTCGTGATCGCGAGCGTCTTCGCGAGGCCCGGAACGCCCTCGAGCAGGACGTGACCGTTCCCGAGCAACCCGATCAGGAGACGATCGATCATCCCCCGTTGGCCGACGATCACCTTTCGGATCTCGGCGGCGATTCGGTCGAGGGCCGCCGCCTCCAGCCGGATCCGTTCGTTCAGCTCCCTGACATCGACAGTCATGCGAAGTGTCTCCTCATTGAGTGTGTCCGAAGGATGCGTTGTCCTTTTACTCCCCGGGCCGCGGCGGGGTTCCCAGCGCCGGGCTCCTACCGCACGAGGATCACGCGCGCGGCCGCGGCGCCGGCCGGCGTCTCGAGCCGAAGGAGATAGACGCCCGACGGCGCGTCGTCACCCGACGCCGTCCGCCCGTCCCACGGCAGGTCGAGCCCGACCCCCGCGTCGAAGTTCGCGTCGAAGAGCGTCGCCACGATTCGGCCCGCGACGTCGAACAACCGGGCCGTGACGCGGCTCGTCCGAGGCAAATCGAAATGCCACCCGAGCCCGCCGCGCGCGGGCGCGAACACGCCGCCGAACGGGCTGGCGATGCGCAGAGCGATCGGCGGCGGCGTGCCCGCGAACTTGCAGCCGCCGCTGTCAGGCGGCGAGAAAGCGAGCGCGTCCGCCGCGCGGACGAGCCCGTATCCGAGGCTCGTGTCGGGCGCGGCGGCCCGCGATGCCGTGCACCGCAAGGCCGATTGGATCTCGGACGGCGTCGCGTCCGGATCGGCTTGGAGGATCAGCGCCGCAGCGCCGGCCACGAGAGGCGTCGCGAACGACGTGCCGATCGCGCCCGGCCAGTACGTCGGCCCTCCGCGGTTGAAATCTCCCCTCGCCACTTGGACGCCGACCCCGAGCGCGACGACGTCGGGCTTGAGCCGCCCGTCCGCGGTCGGCCCGACGGAGCTGAACGATCCGGCCGTGCCCGCCATGTCAACCGCGCCGACGGAGATCACTCCCTCCGCGTCCGACGGCGCGACGAGGTAGTTCCACGCGTTGCCGCGCTCGTTCCCCATCGAGTTGACGACGACGACGCCCCGATCGACCGCCATCTGCGCCGCGCGCGTCGTGACCGCCGTCGCGCCGTCCATCTGCGCGTAGACGTACCAGTCGCGGTAGCCGAGCGACGAGGAGACGACGTCGACACCGAGACTCTCTTGCCATTCGATCCCGGCGACCCAAAAATCCTCCTCCGCCTGGTATTCGTTCCGGACGTCTTCCGTCTTCGCGAGGAGGAACGAGGCGCCGTACGCCGCCCCGATCAGCTCGCCCGGCGCGAAACCGCCGACGGCCGAGAACACCGCGGTCCCGTGGAGGGATACGAACTCCGTCCCCTCGTCCGCGGTGTTGGAGTCGGCGTTCACGAAATCCCTCTCCGCGAGGATCGACGTCGACGCGAACGACGGGTGAGTGCTCTCGAAGCCGCTGTCGAGCAGGCCGATCACGATTCCCGAGCCCGAGTAGCCGCTGCCGTGGAGCGCGGGCACGCCGATTTGAGCGAGCTGCGCGAGCGAGGCGCCGTAGTCGAGCGTGTCGCCCTCCCCGGTCGCGAGAGGTCGCGCGGCGCGCCCGCCTGCGCGCGAATCTTCCGTCGTGCCGAGATTCGCGCTCGGTTCGCGCGCGGCCCGGAGCGCGACGGGCGCGATTCGCGCGACGCACGAAAGGTCCGCGATCCGCGCGCGCTCGACAGGCGTGGCCGCGACGCTGACCGCGTTGAGCCAGCGAGACGAAACGACGATTCGCGCGCCCGTCGCGGCGACGCGCTCGCGATGCTCCGCTTCGACGGGGAGATCGGCCTCGGAGAATTCGGCGTCACTCCCGCGCCCGCGCCGCACGCGGCGTTCGAGCGCGCGGGACGTGAGCCAGCGCGCGGGCTCCGCGAGTTGGCTCTTCGCGCGACCGCTCTCGCGATCGCGAAAGAAGACCCAAAACTTTCGGGGCTGTTCCGCCGGCTCGATCGCGTTGGCCGACGCCGCGCAGACTGAGGCCGCGGCCGCGACGAGAAGCAGAACCCACGCTGATCGGGCCATCGGGCGCGACATCCTGGAAGCTCGCCTCACGCGGAACGTGTCCTTCGAGGTCGGCGGCGCGCGCACTCCGCCGCGCTCGACGCGACGGCGAACCGCCGCATCGAGAACTTCCGGAATGAACGCCTTCAACGGATCTTTGCGGGATCCTAGCGGAGCTTCTTCTTGTGGCGGTTCTTGCGAAGACGCTTCTTGCGCTTGTGCGTCGCGATCTTCGCTCGCTTCCGCTTTCTACCACACGGCACGAGTCGTCCTCCATTCGGTACGGAACTCGGGCGCCGAAGCCGCCCGCAGGCGGCTCAGCCGGTCTTGAGGGGCGAGCCCTCAGGATCGATGAGCGCCTTCAGCTCTTTCGACACTTTGAAAAACGGAACGGTCTTCTCGGGGACGTGAACCGTCGCCCCCGAACGGGGGTTGCGCGCGGTCCGCGCCTTCGCGGCCTTCACTTTGAAGCTTCCGAAGCCGCGGATCTCGACGTGGTCGCTCCGCTCGAGCGCCTGCGAGATCGACTCCAGGAAATGATCCACGATCATCGCAACGTCCTTCTTCGGGAGCCCGGTCGCCTCGACAACCTGGTCCACCAGATCGGCCTTCGTCATCGGGGGCCCATTCCTCCTACGCCCGGCGCGGACCGCGTCATCCGCGGATCCCAATCCCGGCTCGAGTGTGCCTCGTCCTTACGACCTAACCACAAGAGGGCCAGAGAGTAACCGCCGGGGAGCGAGCCTGTCAACTTGAAATGGGCCGCGCGTCAGTAAAGGCGGTATTCGATCCGCGGAAGCGGATTCGGCGCGAGGCGCGCGAAGAGACGCGCCTCCTTCAGGAGATCGCGAAGCGAAAAGCGCCGCTCGCGGCGTTCGACCGTGCGGGGCGGGATCGGAAGGCCTGCGAGCTGCGCGGCCGCGTTCGTCGCGTCTTCGAGCGTTCCGAATCGGTCGACGAGACCGAGGGCCAGCGCCTGGCGTCCCGAGAACGCCCTTCCATCCGCGATCGCGAGGATCGAATCGCGTTCGATCCCGCGACCCTCCACGACGACGTCGACGAACTGCTGGAAAAGATCGTCGAGGAGATCTTGAATGTAGGCGCGCTCCTCGTCGGTCATTTCCTTCAACTCCGAGCCCGAAGCTTTGAACGGTCCCGTCGCGATGATGTTGAAATCGATTCCGAGCTTGTCGAGCGCTCTCTTGAAGCTCCCGAACACGGCGATCACGCCGATCGAACCGGTGATCGTCGAAGGGCCCGCGAGGATCGAATCGCCGGCGCATGCGATGTAGTAGCCGCCCGAAGCGGCGATCGGCCCCATCGACACGACGACCGGCTTTCCCTCTTCCCGAATCCTCTGCACCGCGTCGTAGATGTCGCGGGACGCGCCGACGCCGCCGCCGGGCGTGTCGATCCGCAACACGACCGCCTTGACGCCGTCGTTCTTCCGGTAGTCGTCCAGCTCCTCGATCATTTCGTCGCTCGTCTCGATCGGCCCGACGATCCGGACGAGCGCGACCTTGCTCCCCGGGGCCATCAGATCCGCCTGTCCGGGCGACGCAATCCGGAGGATCACGAACAATGTCAGCACAGCGAACGAGATCGCCGCCATCAGGAGCGTCGTGATGATGATGAACCGCGACGTTTTCATACGATCAGCGCTCCTCTTCGCGTCGGTCGGGAATGCTCGTCGAGTCTCGCGGCGCCGGCGCGGCGAGCGAGTCGGGTTTCGAGAGCATCACGCGGCGGCCCGGCGCGACGACGAGCGGATCGGGAACTCCCGGGATCGGCTCTTCGGTCGACCCGCTGTCCGCGGCGGCCACCACTCGCAGACGGTACCCCCCCGGCGGGACCGATTCCAGGAGAAACGCGCCCGAGGAATCAACCGGCGCTTCGAGCGTCCGCGATGAGTCGGCGAGCGAGTGGAGCCGCGCGACCGCGTCCGGGCGCGGCGGCTCGATGCGTCCCCAGACGGAACCCGGCGCGTCGGGGCGCACGAGCGAGAGATCGGCGTCGTCGATGCGTGGTCGCTCCGCGGCGAGGACGAGCGAATCGGGCCCGACGGCGACGCGGTCGCGCGCGGGATCGAGCCGATCGCGACGCTGCGCTTGCGACACCGCGAACAGGGCGAGCGGCGCAGCGCCAGACGTCGAGAGCGACTCGAGGCGAAACTCGCCGCTCTGCGCGGCGGACGTCTCGCGGATCGGCGGCGTGACTGCGAGCGAATCGAGCGACGGCCCCGGTGATGGATACAGGAGAATCCTCGCCTGACCTTGGCTGTCGCCCGTCAGCTTTCCGGCGATCGAGCCCGCCGGAAGCGAATCGCCCGAGGTGTACGCGATCTCGAACGGCGCGGCGAGACGATTCCGGCGTCGATCCTCGGCCGTGCGGAGGATCGTGACGACCCGCTCGCCCAGCGGGCCGCTCGGCGCATCGCCCGCCAATCGGAGAGTCAGCTCCATCTCGCTCCACGCGCGCTCGAACCGTCCGGGATCGGGCGCGATCCTTAGCGCCCGCTCGACACTCTCGCGGTTCATCCTCTCGGAGAAAACGAGCCGGATCGGCGTTCCCGGCGCGACGCGCGTCGCGCCGTCCGCAGGCTCGGCGGTCATCACGGCGGGCGGCACGTCGTCGATCGGCCCACCGGGGGGCGCGCCGCGCTCCGCGCAGCCGCAGATAAGACAGACGGCCGCCAGGAGACATGCCCGGCGAGTCCTGTCGCTCGTCACCTCACCCGCGGTCCTCATGCAGAGCGCAGCCACAATCGCGGCCGCCTTGGAGCCTCGCGCGTGCGGCGCTCTGCATTGCGGGCCGCGGGCAAGGTCTCTGACTCGCGCCACCCGCCGGAGTGTCGCCCGTTGAGCTTCGTCGGTGCGGCGGCGGATTGGGATTCGTTCCCGAAGCCGGCCTCACGACTTTGCCGGGTGCCCGCGAGGGTCCCGCGGCGAAGCCGCGGGTCCGAGTGGGCGGCAAAGCGTGGAGAGCGAGCGCGCGAAAAGCGCGCGGAGCGTACGGCGCAGGGAACGAAGCCCGACCCGCCGCTGCGAGCGTGAGGACGAGTCGTGTTGCTCACGCCCCGACGAGAAGCGTCGCGAGGAGCGCCTTCTGCGCATGGAGGCGATTCTCGGCCTCGTCGAACACCGCGGAGGCCGCGCTCTCGAAGACGTCGTGCGTGATCTCTTCGCCGCGGTGCGCCGGCAAGCAGTGCAAGACGATGTGTCCGGGCGCCGCGCCCGCGAGGAGCGCCGCGTTCACCTGGAACGGCCGCATCGCGCGCGCCTTCTTCTCCGCGTCCGCCTCCTGTCCCATGCTCGCCCACACGTCCGTGTAGATCACGTCCGCCCCGCGCACCGCTTCCTTCGGGTCGTAGACGACGCGCGCCTCGCCGCGGCCCGAGCGCGCGACTACGGCCATCAGCTTCGCGTCCGGCTCGAACCCTTCCGGTACGCCGACCGTCAGATGGATCGGCAGCCGCGCCGCCGCCTCGATCCACGAGTTCGCGACGTTGTTTCCGTCGCCGAGGAAAACGACGCGGACTCCGTCGAGACGGCCGAGGCGCTCCTGCACGGTCAGGAGGTCCGCGAGAATCTGGCATGGGTGCAGGTAGTCGGTGAGCCCGTTGATCACCGGGACGGTCGCGTGACGGGCGAGCCCTTCGGCGATCTCGTGGCCGAACGTGCGGATCATGATCGCGCTCACGTACCGCGACAGAACGCGCGCCACGTCCTCGATCGCCTCGCGCTTTCCCATCCCGATCTCTTTGTCCTCGATGTAAATCGCGCTCCCTCCGAGTTGATTCATCCCGACCTCGAACGAGACGCGCGTCCTCAAGGACGGCTTCGAGAAGAGCATCGCGAGCGACCGCCCGGCGAGGGAGCGATCCGGAAGCCCGCGCTTCTGCCGCTCCTTCATCTCCGCGGCACGCGCGAGGAGCGCGCGAAGCTCCGCCTCGGTCAGGTCGAGGATGCCAAGGAAATCCTTCTTCATGAAATCCCCCTCTCGATCAGCGGATGGAAACCCGAACGTCGAGCCGCATCACGCGCGCGGATGCGCCCTCCGGTAGACGGCGGCCAGGCGAGTCGTCTCGACGTGCGTGTAGATCTGAGTCGACGCTAGGCTCGCGTGCCCGAGGAGCTCCTGGACGGCGCGGAGATCGGCGCCTCGGTCGAGGAGGTGCGTCGCGAACGAATGCCGGAGCGTGTGCGTCGAGAAGCGGCCCTCGCGCGCGACGCGCGACAGCATTCGGCGCACGACCCGCTGGATTCCGCGGCGGGAGAGCCTCTCGGAGCGGCGGCTCAGGAACAAGGCGCCGGGCGACGCGCCGCGTTCGACGAGATACGCCTCGATCGCGACGACCGCCGCGCGGCCGATCGGGACGATCCGCTCGCGCCGTCCCTTGCCGAGCACGCGCGCCTCGCCGCGCGTCCGTTCGATGTCCGCGAGGTCGAGTGCGGCCAGCTCCGACAGCCGGATCCCGCCGCCGTACAGGACCGCGAGGATCGCCCGGTCGCGCGGGGAGTCGTCCGCCGCGCCGGCGATCGCGTCGCCGACCTCCCGCTCGGAGAGGACTTCGGGCAACCGTCGATCGATCTTCGGGCTCGGCACGGGAGGAACGCCGCCCGTTCCCGCGGACCCTTCGCGCGCGAGGAAGCGGAGAAACGAGCGGAGCGCGGAGAGCTTGCGCGCGACGCTCCGCCGCGCGAGGCCCTTCGCGGCGAGATGCGCGGCGAACGCGCGGACCGCGGCGCGATCGATCGCGGTGTCGTAGTCCGCGCCGGAGTTCGCGCCGGCATCGGCGCCCGTGCGCGACGCGAGCGCCACGGCAAGGTCGGCGAGATCGCGCCGGTACGCGGCGATCGTGTGCGCCGAGTAGTTCCGCTCGCGCGCGAGGTGCGCGAGGAAGCGCTCCACGCGCGCGCCGAGCCCACCGTCGCCGCTCACGAGGCGCTCGCGAGCGGATCGAGCGGCGCGCGCGGCGCGTCCGCGGCGAGGCCGCCGGCCAACCAGCGCTCGAGCGCTCCGCTCGCACGCTCGGCGACGCGCGCGTCGCGCGCGTCACGGCTCAACCGGCGGCCGGCGACTTCCGGGAAGAGTCCCATGTTGATGTTCATCGGCTGGAAGCGGGACGGCCGCGTCTCGGTGATGTAGGCGACGAGCGAGCCGAGCGCGGTCTCGCGCGGCGGCACGACGCCCCGCCCTTCGCCGAGGAGCCCCACGACGGATCGGCCCGCGAGCAGGCCCATCGCGGTCGACTCCAGATACCCTTCGACGCCGGTGATCTGTCCGGCGAGGAGAAGATCCGGCCGAACTCGGGTCTGGAGAGTCGGCGTCAAGAGAAGCGGCGACGCGAGGTAGGTATTCCGGTGGAGGCTGCCGTAGCGGAGAAACTCGGCGGCCGCCATCCCGGGGATCATCCGAAACACTCGGCGCTGCTCCGAAATCGTGAGTCGCGACTGGCAACCGATGAGGCTATAGCAGGTTCCGGCGGCATTCTCAGGCCGCAGTTGAACGACGGCGTGCGGACGCCCCCCCGTTCGCGGGTCGATCAGCCCGACCGGCCGCATCGGTCCGAACGCCAGCGTCTCTCGCCCGCGATACGCCAGGTCCTCGATCGGGAGGCAACCCTGGAAAAACTGTCCGCGCTCGAACTTCTTGAGAGGGAAGACGTCCGCGGAGGTGAGCGCTTCGTGAAATGCGCCGTACTCCGCTTCGGTCATCGCCGCGTTGAGGAACGAGCCTTCTCCCTTGTCGTACCGCGCGGCCGCGAACAGGCGCGACAGGTCGAGCGATTCGCGGGTCACGATCGGCGCGATCGCGTCGTAGAAGTAGAGGGCGTCGCGGCCGAACAGATCGCGGAGCGATGCGGAGAGCGCGTCGGAGGTGAGAGGGCCGGTGGCGATCACGGCGGGCCCGCGCTCTGGAATCGCGGCGACTTCGTCGCGGACGACTTCGATCCGCGGGTGCGCCGTCACGCGCTCGGTGATCGTGCGCGAGAAGACGTCGCGGTCGACGGTGAGCGCGGTCCCCGCTTCGATCCGGGCCGACTCCGCCGCGGCGAGGACGACCGATCCGAGACGCCGAAGCTCAGACTTGAGGATGCCGGGCGCCGACGTCGGGACCAGAGATTTGAGCGAGTTGGAGCAGACGAGCTCGCCAAGGCGGTCGGTGTTATGCGCCCGCGTCGTGACCTTCGGGCGCATCTCGAAGAGACGAACGCGATGCCCCGCTTCCGCGATCTGCCACGCGGCCTCGCTCCCCGCGAGCCCGCCCCCGACGACGATCGCGGCCGCGGGCCCGCCGGTCACACCTCGACCGGCGCCTTCACCGTCTTGCACGACGGACACTCCAGATAGCTTCCCTTCCCCTTCGTCCACTTCTCGAGCATGTAGGGCGAGCGGCACTCGGGGCACGCCTCGGCGACCGGCTTGTTCCAGAGCGCGAAGGTGCACTTCGGGTAGTTGCTGCAGCCGTAGAACGTGCGCCCCTTCTTCGAGCGCTTCTCCGTCATATAGCCCCCGCAGTCCGGCTCGGGGCAGGCGACGCCGATCGACAACGGCTTCGTGTTCTTGCAGTCCGGGTAGTTGCCGCACGCGACGAACCGGCCGAAGCGGCCGCTCCGAATCACCATCGCGCCGCCGCACTTCTCGCACTTCTCTCCGGTTTCCTTGGGGCCCTCGTCGCCGAGCGGCTTCGTGCTCCGGCACTCCGGGTAGCCCGTGCACGCGAGGAACTGCCCGTTCCGCCCCCACCGCACGACCATCGGCTTGCCGCACTTCTCGCAGACCTCGGTCGATTCCTTTTCCATCTCCTTGCGGAGCGCGGCCGACTTCTCCTTCACCGACTCGAGGTCCTTCAGGAACGGATCGTAAAAGTTCCGCACGACCTGCTCCCACTTGTCCTCGCCCTGCTCGATCTTGTCGAGCTCCCCTTCCATCTCCGCCGTGAACTCGACGTTGAAGATGTTGTCGAAGTGGCCGACGAGAAACTTCATCACGACGTCGCCCAGCTCCGTCGGGAAGAAGCGCGCCTTCTCGCGCGTGACGTACTTCCGGTTGACGATCGTCGCGATGATCGCCGCGTAGGTCGACGGCCGGCCGATCCCCTGCTCCTCGAGCGTCTTGACGAGCGACGCCTCCGAGTAGCGGGGCGGGGGTTGCGTGAAGTGTTGCTCCGGCGTGAGCCCGTTGCACGTCAGGCGCTCGCCCTTCTCGATCGGCGGGAGGATCAGTTCCTCCATTCCCTTTTCCGAGGAAGCCTTCGGGTCGATCAGGTCGCCGTACACCTCCAGGAATCCGGAGAATCGAACGACCGACCCGGAGGCGCGAAACAGATGATCGCCCGCCGCGATCGAAACGGTCGTGGTGTCGAACTCGGCCTGCGCCATCTGGCACGCGATGAACCGGTTCCAGATCAGCTCGTACAGTCGGATCTGATCCTTCGTCAGTCGCGACTTGAGGCTCGCCGGCGTGCGGAACGCGGACGTCGGACGGATCGCTTCGTGCGCGTCCTGCGCGCCCTTCTTCGCCTTGTAGACTCGCGCCTCTTTTGGAACGAACTGTTCGCCGTGGCGCGTCGCGATGAACTTGCGGACCTCCTCGATCGCTTCACCCGAGATGCGCGTCGAGTCGGTTCTCATGTAGGTGATCAGCCCGACGGGCCCTTCATCCGTCTCGAGACCTTCGTACAGCTCCTGCGCGATCGACATCGTCTTCCGCGCGGAAAATCCGAGCCGCCGAGCCGAGTCCTGCTGGAGCGTGCTGGTGATGAACGGCGGGCCGGGATTGCGATGCCGCTCCTTCTTGACGACGTCCGTGACGAGGTATTCGGCGCGCGCGAGAGCATCGACGATCGCCTTCGACTCCGCTTCGTTCGCGATCTTCGCCTTCTCGCCGCGGATTTCGACGAGCCGCGCGGAGAACGGCGTCTGCGACGCGCCGGCGAACTCGCCGGCGATCGTCCAGTATTCCTCGGTCTTGAATGCGTTGATCTCGGCCTCGCGCTCGACGATCAGCCGAAGCGCGACCGTCTGCACGCGGCCCGCGCTCGTCCCGCGGTACACGACCTTCCAGAGGAGCGGGCTCACCATGTAGCCCACGATTCGATCGAGGATCCGGCGCGCCTGCTGCGCGTCGACCTTCCGCATGTCGATCACGCCAGGGTTCGCGAACGCGTCGGAAATCGCCTTCCCGGTGATCTCGTTGAACGCGACGCGGTGGACCTCTCGCTTCGACCCGTTCTCGAGGAAGTTCCGAAGGTGCCAGGCGATCGCTTCGCCCTCGCGGTCCGGGTCGGGGGCGAGGTAAATCGCGGTCGCCTTCTCCGCCGCCTTCTTCAGCGCCTGGAGGTTCTTCCCCTTGCCCCGGATGTTGATGTATTTCGGCTTGAAATTGTCCTCGAGGTCGATGCCGAGGCTTTTTTTCGGGAGGTCGCGGATGTGGCCCATCGACGCGCGGACGTCGAAGTTCGCCCCGAGAAACTTTTTGATCGTCTTCGCCTTCGCCGGCGACTCGACGATCACGAGCGACTTACTCATGAGCAATCCCCTCGGCCCGGAGGCCGCTGTCGCAGATCGGCGCGCAGTCGGCGCGCCGCGGTCGGCGCGCCCATCCAGGCACGTGCTGGGGGGACGTCAGCGTCCCGGAGTGATTCATCGGCACGCCCCGCGCATCTCCTGAACCCCGTCGCCGTCATTCGGCGAAACCGGGCAAAGCGACACGGCAATATAGCAGACGAGTTTCGGGTGAGCAAGGATTGGCCGTTCCGGGGGCGTAGGAGACGTCGGAGAAGAGCAGGTCGTCGAGCCGGACCGCGGTCTGCCGGTACGGCGAGACCGCGGCGCGCGCGACGGCAGCCGCCTCCGGAACCGTCACGAGCATCCGAATCGTCTGCCACTCGTTTCCGACCGGGCTGACCTCGGAGTCGGTACCGACCGGGCGGCCGGCGCTGTCGAACCAGAGAACCGAGAGAGTCACCGCGCCGCCCCTCCCGTCCGACTGTGCGCGGCTCCGGAAAACGCATTACTCTCCCGGCGTAACGGCAACATCCTCGAAGACGCACTCGCGCTCGCCGGTGAGCCGGACGAGGACGGGACCGGCGCTCCCCGACTCGCCGCGCGCCTCCCCGCGCGCCCCGGCGCGCGCCTCCCCGCGCGTCTCGACCGTCGGGCGTCCCGTCGATTGCCAGCCTTCGGGCCATCCGTCCGCGAGCGCCTCGAATCCCGGGTTGGCCAGACGATTCGCCCCGAGCACGCGGCGGACCGGCGCGTCCGCGATCTCGAACAGCGTCGTGTTCGCCCGCGCGAAGACGACGCGGAACCGCCGATTGAATCCCTCGTTCGCGGGGACGCGGATCTTCCCGTACCAGCTCGAGACCAACAGATGCGTCGCGCCGACCTCTTTCAGAGAACGGTACAGGGCTTCGCCGTCGTCCCAACACGCCTCGACCCGCGAGTAGCGGCCGGGACCGAAGTAGTCCCCGACGAAAGCGCCGTCGGCGAAATAGGTCATGCATTGCTCGCGGTACGCGTAGACGGCGTAGTTCCGTCCGCGCGTCGCGTTTAAGAACTCGTACGCGGGATACGAGCGGCGATTCTCGACGAGGAACGCTCTCCGTCCGGCGGCCGAAGTCGGCGGCCAGCCCCGCTCCTTGACGGTCGCGAGCGAGTAGGACCACCCCGGCAGCACGAGCAGGACGGCGACGCCGGAGGCGAATGCTCGCGAGTCGGTCCAGCGGGCGGCGCGCGCGAGCCCGACGATTCGGTCGGCCGTCGCGGCGATCGCGAGGCTCAACAGCGGGAGCGCGGGGAGCAAGTAGCGAAGAATCTGCGCCGACGAAAACCAGAACACGACGTAGGCGAGGCCGATCGCCGAGAGGAGACCGATCGCGCGCGACTTCCATCCTGCGACGATCAAGATGGGGATCGCGAGTCCGAACAAAGGAGAGATCCGAGCCTCCGCGTCGAACGCGCTCTGCCGGAACACGAGCGACCAGGGCAATGTCAGGAGCGACCCCGCGCTCCGCCCGACGCCGTGATTCCGGATGACGTCGCTCTCGAGCCACGCGAGGTCTTCGTGGTTCCAGAAGCTCGTGCCGAAAAGCCGCGGGAGGAACGCGAACACGGCCGCGGTCGTGAAGAGCGTCACGCCCATGTCGACGTACGCGATCGAGCCGAGCCACAACACCTGGCTGCTCCCCGCGAAGAGGGCCGCGCCCCAGATGCCGACCCTCTCGGAGAAGACGCGCCGCCCGAACGCGAAAAGAACGAGGACGAGCAGGAGAAACGTCGCGAACTGGACGAGCTGGGCGACGACGTCGTCACGAAGAAAGAGAGCGAGCGAAAACAGCATCTCTATTGAGGAGAGGGAACACCGGGTACCGGAGAAACGGATTGATGGCGAGCCGGCCGGTCGACGCGTACAGCTTCGCATGCGGGAGGTGATAGCCGGTCGCGTCCCACGCGATCGGCGGATACAGCGGGAGCAGGAACGCGGGCGCGACGAGCAGGACGAGCGCGAGCGCCACGAACGCGCGATTCGAGGGACGAGGGCTCGCGTCTCCGACCGGCGCCGACCCCGCGCCGCGGCCGCGCGGCCCACGACACGGCCACGGCGAGTCCGATCGCGGCGAGCGACGCGGTCGTCGTCAAGCAGCGCGCGACGCCCAGCGCGAAGAGAATCAGGCCGATCGCGCCGAGCCCGAGCGATGCGCAGAGGCTCGCCTCTTCGGAGCGCGATGCGAACGGGACGCGGCGGGCCAGCGCGCGACCGATCAGAAGGCCGGCCGCGACGATCGAAAACGCGAGCGCGTAGCGAATCGAGGCGAAGACGATCAGGAGCGCGCCGTCGCTCGCCGGGTCAGTTACGCCGGTCCGGGGACTCCCCTACTCCGCCCCGTGGCACTTCTTGTACTTCTTGCCGCTCCCGCACGGACAGGGGTCGTTCCGTCCGACCTTCTCCTCGACGCGCCGCGCCGCCTCGCGCGGCGCCTCGCCTCCGGTCTTGGCGGAGGACATCACGAGCGGCGCACGCGCCCGGGCCGGGACTTGCTCCCTCCGCCGCTCCGCGACCTCCTGCGTTTCACGCCGCATCACGAACGGCTTCAGGACGATCTTCGCGATCCCCTCGTCTACCTTGTCCATCAGCTCTTCGAAGAACTTGAACGCCTCGATCTTGTACTCGAGGACGGGATCTTTGCCGCCGTAGCCTCGAAGCCCGATCCCGCTCCGCAGGCCGTCGAGTTCGTACAGATGGTCCTTCCACAGGTCGTCGATCGTCGCGAGGACGGCCCAGCGCTCGAACTCGCGCGCGACCTCGGGCCCCATCTCCCCCTCGCGGACTGCTGTTCTCTGGTGGAACACGTCGAGCACGGCTGTCGAGACCGCCTCCGAGACCTCCTCAACTCCGCCCGGGATCTCTTCGAGCTCGGGGATCGGCAGCGGCGTCAGCGTGATCTCTTCGACTTCCGTCTTCAGCTCCGCGAGCGCCCAGTTCTCGGGAAGGGTCTTCTCGTCCGTGTGCGCGGCGACCTTCATTTCAACCACGCCGCGGATCGACTCTTCGATCTGCTCGCGAAGGTCGGCCGCCTCGAGTGCGACGAGCCGCCGGCCGTAGATCACCTGGCGTTGCTTCGTCATCACGTCGTCGTACTCGAGAAGGTGCTTCCGGATCCCGAAGTTGTGCTCCTCGACCTTGCGCTGCGCGCGCTCGATCGCCCGCGTGACCATCGAGTGCTCGATCACCTCCCCCTCCTGGAGGCCGATCCGCTGCATGATCCCGCTGAGCCGCTCGGACCCGAACAGCCGCATCAAGTCGTCTTCGAGCGACAGGAAGAATCGCGACGAGCCCGGGTCTCCCTGGCGGCCGGAGCGGCCGCGGAGCTGGCGGTCGATCCGCCGCGCTTCATGCCGCTCGGTCCCGACGATGTGGAGCCCGCCGAGGTCGGGGACGTCGGGCCCGAGCCGAATGTCCGTCCCGCGGCCGGCCATGTTCGTCGCGATCGTCACCGCGCCGCGCTGCCCAGCGCCCATCACGATCTCCGCTTCCTGCTGGTGGTACTTCGCGTTGAGGACCGTGTGCGGAATGCCGCGACGCTTCAGGAGCCGCGACAGCATTTCCGACACTTCGACCGAGATCGTCCCGACGAGGACCGGCTGTCCCCGCTCGTACGCCTCCGCGATCTCCTCGAGGATCGCGTCGAACTTCTCCTTCCGCGTTCTGTAGATCGCGTCCTGGAAATCGGTCCGGCAGACGGGGCGGTGCGTCGGGACGACGACGACGTCGAGCTTGTAAATCTCCCAGAACTCTCCCGCTTCCGTCTCCGCGGTGCCGGTCATCCCGGCCAGCTTCGAGTACAGCCGGAAATAGTTCTGCAGCGTGATCGTCGCGAGCGTTTGCGTCTCCCGCTCGATCGCGACCCCCTCCTTCGCCTCGATCGCCTGATGCAGGCCGTCGGAGTACCGCCGCCCCGGAAGAAGTCGGCCCGTGAACTCGTCGACGATCATCACCTTCCCGTCCTGCACGACGTACTCGACGTCCTTTTCGTACAGCGAGTACGCGCGCAAGAGCTGCGAAATGTTGTGGACCTTCTCGTTCCGCTCCAGGAAGACGGCGTTCACCTTTTCCTTCCGCTCCGCTTTCTCCTCGACCGGGATCGACTCGTCGGCGTCGATCGCGTGGTACTCCTCGCCGAGGTTCGGGATGACGAAGAAGGCCTTGTCGTGCGGCGAAAGCGTCTCGCGCCCCTTCTCCGACAGATCGATCGAGTGCGCCTTCTCGTCGATCGCGTAGTAGAGATCCTCGTCGAGCTCGCCGATCCGCTTGTCCCGCATGAAATCGGTCTCGACGCGGAACGAGAGTTTCTTGTTCGCGGGATCCTGGAGGAGCTTCATCAAGCGCTTGTTCTTCGGCGCGCCCCGCACCGCTTGGCGCATCTTGATCCCCGCCTCGTATTCCTTATCGGGGTCCTTCGTCGCCAACAGCGCCTCCGCTTCGGCGACGAGGCTGTTGACGAACCGCGATTGGAGCCGGACGAGGCTGTCGACGGGCCCCTTCATCTCGTCGTAGCGGTGCGTCGAGTGGCGCACGGGCCCCGAGATGATGAGGGGCGTCCGCGCCTCGTCGACGAGCACGGAGTCGACCTCGTCGACGATCGCGAAATTGTGGCCGCGTTGAACGCGGTCTTCCTTCCGCGTGGCCATGTTGTCGCGGAGGTAGTCGAACCCGAACTCGTTGTTCGTGCCGTACGTGATGTCGAAACCGTACGCGACCTTCCGCGACGGCGGGTCCATGTGATTCTGGATGCAGCCGACGGTCAGGCCGAGGGAGCGGAGGACTCGGCCCATCCACTCGCTGTCGCGGCGGGCGAGGTAGTCGTTGACGGTGATCAAGTGGACGCCGTTGCCGGAGAGCGCGTTGAGATAAAGCGGCATCGTCGCGACGAGCGTCTTCCCCTCGCCCGTCGCCATCTCGGCGATGCACCCTTCGTGGAGAACGACCGCGCCCATGAGCTGCTCGTCGAACGGGACCATGTTCCAAGAGATCGGAACTCCGCAGATGTCCCACGTCATCCCGACGTGGCGGCGGCACGCTTCCTTAACGACGGCGAATGCCTCGGGTAGGAGATCGTCCTCGGTCTCACCCCCGGCGATCCGCGCGCGGAACTCAACGGTCTTCTCCGCGAGCGCTTCGTCCGTCAAGCCGCCGAGCTTTTCGAACTCGAGGTTCACCAGCTCGACGAGCGGCCAGAGTCGTTTGACGTCGCGGTCGGATTTTGTGCCGAACAGTTTCTTGAGGAGGTTCACGCGGGCGAAATTAGCAGAAAGGTGGTGTCCGGGCAAGTTTCGGTCCGAGCCGACCGCGCGCGCGGCGACGGGAGAACAGACGAGCCCGTCGTTCCGCGCTGGAGACGGTCGGGCTCGACTCGGGAACTTTCGCGCTTTGGTCTAGGTTGGGATGGAACGAATGGGAGTGGGTTAGCTCTTTCGGACGTTCGAGGCTTGCGGGCCCTTCTGGCCTTCGACGATGTCGAACTCGACTTCTTGTCCCTCAGCTAAGGTCTTGAATCCTTCTTCCTTGATCGCGGAGAAATGGACGAACACATCCTCGCCGTTCTCTTGTTGGATGAAGCCGTAACCCTTGTTCTCGTTGAACCACTTCACTTTCCCGCGAGGCATGTCTCGTTCCTCCTGTTTCCTATGCTGACGGTGGCATTCCCTTCGTCGGCGGAAGATAGCCGGCGCGGATGGGGCTCGTCAAGGCGGCTTTCCGACGCGCGCGCCGACGGGCGCGACGACGTCGAGCGCGCATTCCATTTCCCGACGGAATGATTTTTTCGACGAGTACGTCGGCGTCGCGCGGAGCCGAATCCGGTAACGGGCCGGTGGAAGCGGAGCGCCCGTCGAGTCGACGGCCGGACACGGCGCCCGCCGGCGCCCCGGCTCCTGGAATGCGCCGCGGACGAGAGGGCTGAGAAGCTCGCCGCTACGATCGAGGAGATCGATGTCGACGAGCGACTGCTCCGTGAGCGAGTACGCGAGGATCGCAGCGGCGCCGGGAGCGACTTCGGCAGGCAGCGCGAAGAAGTTTTCGATGTCCGCGCCGACCCAGTAGTACTGCGCGCCCGTCGATTCCGCGACGAACACTTGGCCGAACCGCCGCCAGATCGCGATCCCCGTCGGCCCGATGAACTGCGCGTCTCCTTCGCCCCGCTCGCCGAACGACGCGATCGGACGGAGCGTCGCGTCGAATTTGCGGATCTGAGATCGGCGCGTGTCGGTCGCGTACACGTTGTCGTAGTAGTCGAGAGCGATGTGCGCGAACGATCGCCCCGCGCTCGCCGAGTCCTCGAAAGCGTGCGCGAGCGTCCCGGTCGGGGTGAACGCTTGAATCCTTCGGCCGCCGCGATCGACGACGATGACGAGGTCGCGCGCGTGGTACGACCACGGCTCCTTGCGGTCGACGACCGCCACCGCGGACGGTCCGACGAGGCGGCCCGGCCCCTCGCCGGCGGCGCCGAACGCGGTCAGCGGACCGCCGAGCGGGTCGAGCACTTGCACCCGGTCGTTACCGGAGTCCGCGACGTAGATCCGCCCGCGCGAATCGAGCGCGACCGCCGCCGGCGCGACGAACTCGCCCGGCGCCGCGCCCCGCCGGCCGATCGCGCGGTCGAGCGAGAGGCGCCCCGCGACGTTTCGCAGGAGGAGGAGCCGATCGTTTCCGGTGTCGGCGACGACGACTCGGCCGCTCGCGTCGGCGGCGATCCCGCGCGGCCGGCGCATCGCACCCCGCCAGATCTTCACAGACGTCATCGAATCGTTGTAGATGATCGACGCGTCGCCCGAATTGACTCCGTAGACGGTCAGCTCATCGTCGTCGGACTTCGTCTTCGGGTCGTCCTGCGCGACGAGCTTGACGCACGCGAGCCCCTGCGGGTCGCGGAAGCGATTCCCGAGTCCCGTGAAGAGCTTGAGGTGGAGGTCTGTCACACGGTGGATGCCGAGCGTGTGCTGATCGGGCGGAACGACGAGAGTCGTGGGGAGCGGGCGCGCGCAGGCGGGCGCCGCCGCGAATGCGCTCGCGACGGAAACGACGGCGGCGACTGCGACGATCACCCGCGTTTCGATGCAGCGACGGGCGCCGGCGCGTCTCACGGAGCGCCGCGCGACGAGCCGTCGCCCGCGGCGGGGAACGCGCGCCGGTACGTCCAGAGCGAGCGGAGGACTTTCTTCACGTAGGCGCGCGTCTCGGTGAACGAAATCGATTCGATCGACGCGGGCGGGTCGGCCGCGCGGTGGAACGCCCTCCATTCGCGGGCATTTCCTTCGCCGCCGTTGTACGCGGCCGCCGCGAGGATCAGGCTGCCGTCGAACTCGCGCAGGAGCGACGCAAGGTACGCAGCGCCGAGGCGGAGACTGACGGCGGGATCGCGCAGCGTGCACGCGCCGAAGCTCGAATCGCCGAGCGCAAGCGCCGTCGCTCGGCCGGTCGCTGGCATGAACTGGCAGAGCCCGACGGCGCCGGCGGCGGAGACGACGTCCGCTTCGAACCAGCTCTCCTCGCGCGCGATCGCGAGCAGAAGGCGCGGGTCGAGATCCGCATCGCGCGCCGCGTCCGCGGCGACGTCGAGGTACGCCGGCGGGTACAGGAACCGGAGCACCTCGACCGGACGATCTCCGGGCTGTTCGACGGGACGCGCGTTGGCGAAACGGCTTCCGGCCGAAAGCGCCGCGTGGTGCAGACCGTGCCGGCGATCGAGCCGCGCGACGAGAAAATCGCGCCACGGACTCCTTTCGCCATCCTTTTCGATCAGCGCGCACTCCGCCTCGAGAAGCTCGCCGAGCCCGGCCGCGGCCAACAGTCGCGACCGCCGGAGCCGCCGCGCGTCGAACGTCGAGTCGCCGCCCGCGGCCGGCGCCCCAGCCCACTCGCGCGCCACCGCCTCCTCGCGCCCCGCGTCGTAGTCGCGCGCCACGCGCCCGGCCAAGTCGGAGGCGCCCTCGGGCGCTCGCCACCACGGCCGCTCGGCCGATGCACCCTCCGACACGAGGTACGTCGCATAGAACGTGTCGGTGAAACCCGCTCGAAGCGATTCCGCGAGAGCCGCCGCGCGCGCGTCGTCGCCGGCCGCGCGCGCGAAGCCGATTCGAAAGAAGAGAGCCTGCGCGGCAAGAGGCGCAGTCGGGCAACGCGCCGTCAGTCGTTCGAGAGTCCGCGCGGCCTCCGGCGCGTCGCCGAGCGCCAGATGAGCGAGCGCTTCCTGAAACAGCGCCTCGTCACGGCGCTTCCCGGCCGGGAAGCGAACGCCGATTTGTCGGAAGCGTTCGATCGATTCGCTCCAGCGCCCCGCTTTTCGATCTCCCCAGGCGAGATCCCAGAGGACTTCCTCGGCGAACGGATCGTCCGCAAACTCCTCGAGGAATCGCTCGTATTCCGCGCGGGCCTCGGCGGCGCGCCCTCGCTTCCGCTCGCTCCGTGCGAGCAGGATCAGAGCTTCGCGAGAGACCGGGCGCGCGGCCGTCGCTCGTCGGAGCGCCCGGGCCAGCGAAGCCGCGTCCGAAAATTGTTCTCCTCTATATAGAGCGCGGCCCTCAAGCAGCCGCAGCGAATCCCGCGCGGACGCCCTGACGGCGAGCGCCGACGCGCGCCGGGCCCAGTCGATCGAGGACTCCCAGGCCCCCGCGTCCAGAGCGAGTTGCGCGCCGCGCGCGAGGAGTGCCGCGTCGGGCTCGGCCCCGCGCGCGGCCCGAAGGCGCAGGAGACTCCGGAACGCCGCCACGCCCGCCGGCTGGCTACTGAACCCGTCCGCAGCTTCGTCGTACACGCTCTCGGCCGCCGCGGCGCTTCCGGTGGCGATCAGCCGATCCGCGAGCAAGAGCACGAGCTCGGCGCTCCCGAGACGCGCGACCGATCCGCCGCGCCACAGGCGACGCCGCGCCGCATCGAGCTGCCCCGACTCGACGAGCGCGAACAGGAGAGCGCGCTCGGCGTTGTCCTCGAGAAGCGTCGTCTCCGCCGTGTCGGCCGCCCGCGTCAAATCGCGAATCGCCGGATCGATCCGACCGAGCCGATGCGCCGTCGTCCCCGTCAGGTAGGCGAGAACGTCGGGGATCTCGGAGAACGGAGGCGAGCTCGAGTCGCACGCCGAGAACGCGTCGCTGGCGGCCTCGAGGTAGCCGGCGTCGCGCAGCGCGACGGCCCACGCGAATTGGACCGGCGCGACGCCGCCGTTGGACGCGAGCGTGTCGCGGGGAGCGATCGGCGCGAGGAGGCGCAGCGCGTCGAGCGGACGTCCGTCGCGAAGCCGCTCGCCCGCCAGCTCGAGAGCGAGCGCGTCGCGCCGCGCGCCCGGCGGCGCGCCGGCGACCTCCCGCGAGAGCGCGTCCGCCAGCGACGCGCGCAGGCCGAGCGCCCGGTACGACTCGATCCGCGCGTCGTCGGCGCTCTCGGCGGCGAGCGCCGGCGCCGCGAGCGTACCGTCCGCGGCGCACGCGAGGAGCGCGACGAACGCGACGAGCGAGGCCGCAACCACGGCGCCGCACGGCGTCCGGAGAACGCGGGGCGTCCGACTGAGACGTGACGCGCATCCGTCGCGCCGCGCCCACCGGCTCATCACTCCCATTCGATCGTGCTCGGCGGCTTCGAGCTGACGTCGTAGACGACGCGGTTGACGCGGCGGACTTCGTTGACGATCCGCGCCGACACGCGCGCGAGGAACTCGTGCGGCAGGCGCGCCCAGTCGGCCGTCATCCCGTCGCGGCTCGTCACGGCGCGGAGCGCGATCACCGACTCGTAAGTCCGCCCGTCGCCCATCACGCCCACGCTCTGCACCGGCAACAGCACCGTGAACGCCTGCCACACCGCGTCGTACAGACCCGACTCGCGTAGCCCGTCGATGAAGATCGCATCGCACTCGCGAAGTATCGCGAGCCGCTCCTCCGTCACCTCGCCCAGCACCCGCACGGCGAGCCCGGGGCCGGGGAACGGATGTCGCCCCAAGACGCGCTCCGGAATGCCGAGCAGCCGACCGAGCTCGCGCACCTCGTCTTTGAACAGCTCGCGGAACGGCTCGATGAGAGGAAAGCGGAAATCCTTTGGTAAACCGCCGACGTTGTGGTGCGTCTTGATCACGGCGGACGGCCCGCGCACCGAAACGCTCTCGATCACGTCCGGGTAGAGCGTCCCCTGCGCGAGGAACGGCTCGCCGGAGAGCCCGCGCGCGAACTCCGTGAAGACCTTGATGAACTCGTCGCCGATCGCGCGGCGCTTCGCCTCGGGGTCGGTGACGCCGCGGAGCCGCGCCAGGAATCGCGCCCCCGCGTCGATCCGCGTGACTCGGATCTCGTCGAAGAGCGCCATCACGTCGTCCGACTCGCCCTTTCGGAGGAGCCCCGTATCGACGAAGACCGGCGCCAAGTTTCGCGGCGCCGCCCGCGACAGAAGCCGCGCGAGGACCGACGAATCGACGCCGCCCGAGACCGCGCAGAGGACGGGCCGATCGCCGATCCGCGCGGTCAGGGCCCGCTCCGTCTCCGCGAGGAACGACTCCATGCTCCAGTCACGCGCGAGCCCCGCGATCCCGAACAGGAAGTTGTCGAACAGACGGGCCCCTTCCTCCGTGTGCGCGACCTCCGGATGAAACTGCACGCAGTAGATTCGGCGCTCACGATCCTCGAGGGCGGCCACGGGGCCGCTCGTCGTGACGGCGATCGGCGTGAACCCGTCCGGCACCGAGAGCATCGAGTCGCCGTGGCTCATCCAGACGACGCTTTCGTTCGGGAAGCCGTCGAGGAGTCGCGACGGCGCCCGCACCATGAGCCGCGACGGCCCGTACTCGCTCTGCGTGCACTGGCCGACGCGGCCGCCGAAGCGGTCGACGAGCAGGTGAAGGCCGTAGCAGATTCCGAGGACGGGAACGCCCGCCTCGAGGATTCCCGAGTGAAGCGCCGGAGCGCCGTCGTCGGAGACGCTGGCCGGCCCGCCCGACAGGATGATCGCGCGCGCCCGGTCGATCTGCGGCGCGTGGAACGGATGGATCTCGCAGTAAACGCCGGCCTCGCGCACGCGCCGCGCGATCAGCTGCGTGAACTGCGAACCGAAATCGAGAATCAGGACGCCGTCGCGCCGCATCGTCAATGCCGGAAGTGACGGCGGCCGGTCAGGAGCATCGCCGCGCCGCCGCGCTCGGCCGCCCGCGCGACCTCGTCGTCCTTGACGGAGCCGCCGGGCTGGACGATCAGCTTCACGCCCGCAGCGCAGGCTTCTTCGACGCCATCGGGAAACGGGAAGAAACCGTCCGATGCGAGGGCGCAGCCGTCCGTGTCGTGCCCGGCGGCGCGCGCCTTCCGGATCGCCAGCGCGACCGACTCGACGCGGCTCATCTGCCCCGCGCCGACGCCGATCGTCCGGCCGTCGCGGACGAGCACGATCGCGTTCGACTTCACGTGGCGGGCGACGTGCCAGGCGAAGCGGCCGTCGTCGAGGAGGCCGGGCTGCGGCGAATCGCCGGCCGCGAGCCGCCACGCGGTCGCCGGCGCGCCGGCTCGGACCGCCGTCGCCCCCGCTCCGCCGGCGCCCTCGCGCGCCGACTCCCGGTCGGCCGACTGCGCGAGGTAGCCGAACAGGGTCCCCCGGACTTCGATCGCCGGCGGCAACGGCGTCCCCGGCGTCCCGAGCGCCGGCGCCTCGACGAGCCGGAGATTCTTTCTCTCGGCCAAGCGCTCGACCGCCGCGGGATCGATCGCGGGCGCGATGACCGCTTCGAAGAACGTTTGCGCGAGAAGTTCCGCGAGCGCCGCGTTGACCGGACAGTTGACCGCGACGATTCCACCGAATGCGGAGACGGGATCGCCCTCGCGCGCCCGACGGAACGCGTCCTCGGGAAACGCGCCCTTCGCGACGCCGCACGGGTTCGTGTGCTTGACGATCGCGACGCAGGGCGACTCGACCGGTTGGACGACTCGCGCCGCCGCGTCGAGATCGATCAGATTGTTGTACGAAAGCGCCTTCCCGCCGAGCACTCGGTACGCCGCCGCCGCGTCGCCCGCGGGGAACGGAAAGAGCGCGGCCGCCTGGTGCGGGTTCTCTCCGTAGCGGAGCGCTTCCCCGCCCGCGAGGAACAGCGCGAGCGGGTCGGGGATCACGCAGGCCGCGCCGGCGCTCGCCGTCTGAGCCTCTCCGCCCAGGAAGCGCGCGATCGCGGCGTCGTACGCGGCCGTCGCGAGGAACGCCTCGCGCCGGAGCGCCGCGCGCGTCGCCGGCGAGAGCCGGCCGCCCGAGGCGCGGAGTTCGGCGAGGAGCGCGTCGTACCGCGCGGGCGACGTGACGGGCGCCGCACCCGCCGCATTCTTAGCCGCCGCACGAGCGAGCGACGGCCCGCCGATGTCGATCAGCTCGGTCGCGTCGTCGGCGCTGACCGATTCCGCGAAGACGCGCGCGAACGGGTAGAAGTTGACGACGACGAGATCGATCGGCTCGATCCCGAGACGCGCGATCGCCCGCATGTGATCCGCGTTCGAGCGGTCGGCGAGGATCGCTCCATGAATCTTCGGATGGAGCGTCCGCACTCGGCCATCGAGCATCTCGGGAAAGCCGGTCACCTCCTCGACGGTCCGGACCGCGATCCCCGCGTCGCGGAGCGCCGCCGCCGATCCGCCGGTCGAGACGATCTCGACGCCGAGGCCGGTGAGAGCGCGCGCGAACGCCGCGAGCCCCGACTTGTCGCTCACGGAGACGAGCGCCCGCCGAATCACGGCGCCCTCGCTCCCCGTCATGCGAGGTCCTCGCGGCCGGTGACGCGGCGGAAAGCGGCGAGGTACAGATCGCGCGCGGTCTCGACGACGTCGGGCGGAAGCGCGGGCGCCGGCGGCGCATGGTCCCATCCGCTCGCGTCGAGCCAGTCCCGCACGAATTGCTTGTCGAACGAGACACGCCGCTCGGCGCCGCGGTCCCAGTACCGCGACGAATCGGGCGAGCACACCTCGTCGATCAATAGGATCTCGCCGCCCTGCGCGCCGAACTCGAACTTCGTGTCGACGAGGACGAGCCCTCGCGAGGCGGCGTGTTCGGCGGCGGCCGAGTAGATCGCGAGCGAGAGGTCGCGAAGTGTCCGCGCCGCGCCCTGGCCGACGATCGATTCCATCTCGGAGAACGCGATGTTTCGGTCGTGGCCCGACTCCTCTTTCGTCGCGGGCGTGAAGAGCGGCGTCTCGAAGCGATGCCCCTCGGAGAGGCCGCCCGGCGCCGCCTCGCCGGCGATCGTCCCGGATTCGCGGTACTCGCGCCACGCGGACCCGGTCAGCACGCCGCGCACGACGCACTCGACGGGAAACGGCTCCGCCTTCCGCACGAGCATCGACCGGCCGGCGAACACGTCGGGCCGCGACCGGAACGGCTCGGGGAAATCGGCCGCGTCGCTCGAAATCAGGTGATGCGGCGTGATCCGCTCGAGGTGGCGAAACCAGAAGACCGAGATCTGCGTCAGGAGGCGCCCCTTGTCCGGTATCCCCGTCGGGAGGACGACGTCGTACGCGGAGATCCGGTCCGTCGCGACGATCAGGAGGCGCCCGTCGCCGGCGTCGAACAGGTCGCGGACTTTTCCGCGGCGCGCCGGCCGGAATCCCATGTCGGCCGTGTCGAGCAAGACTTCACGCGTCTGCACCCCGTCCCCCCTCCCGATCGTCGATGATGATCGTGTGCCCTTCCACGCGGACGCGGCCCTCCGCGACGAGCCGCACCGCCTTCGGATAGATCCGATGCTCCTCTTCGAGAATCCTCGCCGCGAGCGTCTCCGGCGTGTCCGCCGGAAGGACCGCCACCGCCGCCTGCAGGAGAATCGGGCCCTCGTCGACTCCCTCCGTCACGAAGTGGACCGTGCACCCTGCGACGCGAACGCCGTGCTCCCACGCCCTCCGCTGCGCGTCGAGGCCGCGGAACGCCGGCAGGAGCGACGGATGGATATTCAACACCCTCCACGGGAACGCGGCCAGGAGGCGCGGCCCGACGATCCGCAGGAAACCCGCGAGCGCGACGAGCCCGATTTCGCGAGCGGCCAGCGCTTCGACGAGCGCCGACTCGCACGCATCCGACAGCCGCGCTCGCGACGGACCCGGGTCGATCACGAGCGTCAGCTTCCCCGCCTCGCGGGCGAGCGCAAGCGCCGGCGCCCCCGGCCGGTCGCTCACTACGACCGCCACGCGCGCTCCGAGACGGCCCTCGCGCTCCGCGGCCAGGAGCGCCGCGAGGTTCGAGCCCCGGCCGGAGACCATCACGGCGACGAGCAATGGAGCCGCGTCAGAGATTGTTGAGGAGCCTCCCGGTCAGCCCGATCTTCACGAGTGTCCGTCCGTAGTCGGAGATCAAGTGGCTGTCCTCGATGCTCAAGTCGATCGAAAACGAGCCCATCCGGTAACCGCCGCCCGCCGCCAGAAACACCTCGCTATTCTTGTCCGAGTAGGCGCTCGCCGTCGCGCTCCTGAGATCGAACAATCGCCTGTCCTCCTCGGTCGCTCCGGGAATGACGTCGTATTCGGAGGGATCCGATTGCGTGTAGAAGCCCGCGCGAAGCGTTCCTTTCTCACCCGCTCGCCACTCGCCTCCCGCCGCGACCGTCAGCTCTCCGTTCCGATTCGCCTCGACTCCCCAATTCACGTAAGAGACGTCCGCGTACGCGTCCGTCGCGTCGGACACGGGACGATGCACGCCGATCGTCACGCTCCACGGAAACGCGTCGCTCGACACCGGGAAGCTCTCGTTGAAGAACGAGTTGTTGTTCGTCGAATCGACGAACCCGACGCGAAACGTGTGAAGCGTGACGTTGTTCTCGAGGTCGGCCTGAGTCAGGAAAGAGAGCGCGTAGGTCGTCTTTCCCTTCGGCGACCAGATGAGTCCGAGCGCGCCGTGGAGCGTGTTCGCGGTGCCGAACGCCTCGAAATCGAGGTCGGGGATCGTGTCGTTCGAAACGTAGTCGGCGCGCTTGAACGTCTTTTGCCGATCGAGGTAGAGCCCTAGCCCGACGACGACGCGCGGGCGGACGCGGACCGCGGCGGCGAACCCCGTCGTGTTGAGCCGCGTGTCCTCCTCGTAGTCGGCAATCGCGACGCGCGGATCGTCGAGCGCGCCGAGCGAGCCCGTGAAGTGCGCGTTGTACCGGAGCGCGTCGAACAGCGCGAACGCGTAATCCTCGGCGTACGTCGTCGAGAACCCGAGAAAAAGCGGCGGGTTGTCCGTCTCCGAGCGAAGCCTGTTCCGGCCGCCGCGCGTGTCGAACTCGGGGCCGTCCGTTACGAACCCCTCGGCGCCGAACTGGGTGCTGTTCCGGTCGAGCAGGATTCCTGCGGGATTGATCAGCGCCTGTGCGAGGTGCCCCGAGAGAGCGATGTGGTTTCCGCCCATTCCGGCGTTTCGGACGCCGACGCGGAGCGCATTCCCGGGAATGTATCGTCCCGCCGATGCGACCGAGGAGAGCGCGATGAGCGCAAGGACGAGAACGGTCGCGGCGAGTCGCTTCATCGATGTGGGCCGAATATAGCGGCGCCCCGAGAGAGGTGTCAAGGATGGGGCGGCCGGCGGCGCTCCTCTCCAGGATCGGTTGTTGACGGACCGCGCAGCGTCTGGTAGCGTCCGTGCCTTCTAATCACGATTCCAAGGAGGAAAGATGCCTCGTCACAAGTCGGCCGCCAAGCGCGTTATCACGAACGAGAAGCGGCGCCAACGGAACAACTCGGTCAAGTCGCAAATCAAAACGCTCTCGAAGAAGGTCCGAGGCACGACGGACAAGGACGCGCTCGTCGCGTCGCTGCGCGAGGCGCACTCGACTCTCGACAAGGCCGCCAAGAAGGGGGTCCTGCATCCGCGCACGGCCTCCCGCAGGAAGTCCCGGCTCGCGAAGCACGCGAACCGCGTCGCCGGCGCGCCGAAGAGCTAGCGCTCCGCGGGCGCGGCGGCGCGCTCACGCCGTCGCGAGCGCGCGCTGCACGTGCGCGACGGCCTCCGCGACGGCGATCGCCGTCGTCTCACCCGAACGCCTCGGCCGGACCTCGACCTTCCCCTCCGCGAGCCCCTTCTCCCCCACCGTCACGCGCACCGGAATACCGATCAGGTCGGCGTCCTTGAACTTGAACCCCGCCCGCTCGCGGCGATCGTCGAGGAGCGTGTCGATCCCGGCTGCGCGAAGCCCGTCGTAGATCGACTCGGCCGTCGCGCGCGACTCCTCATGCTCCCAGTTGACCGGAACGACGACGACTTCGAACGGCGCGAGCGACCGCGGCCAAATGATCCCGGCGTCGTCGTGGTTCTGCTCGATCGCGGCGGCGACGGTTCGTGTGATCCCGATTCCGTAGCACCCCATGATCATCCGGACTCGTTCACCTTTCTCATCGAGGACTGAGGCGTCCATCGACTCGGTGTATTTCGTCCCGAGCTTGAAGATCTGTCCCGCCTCGATCCCCCGGTACGAAGCCAGCGGACGGCCGCACGCCGGACACGGATCGCCAGCGCGCGCGGCGACGAGGTCCTCCCAGCGATCGACGCGAAAATCGCGCCCCTCGGCGGCGTTCACGAAGTGCGCGTCGGCCGCGTTCGCGCCGACGACGCGGCCGGTCGCGCCTCGGAGCGCGAGATCCGCGAGGATCGTGACGCCCGACAGGCCGACGGGGCCGGAGAACCCGACTGGCCCGCCCGTGACGCGCGCGATCGTCGCTCCGTCCGCCATCGCGAGCGGCTCGCCGCGGAGCGCCCGCGCGAGCTTCGACTCGTTCAGCTCGCGATCGCCCGGGACGAGCGCGGCGATCACGCTCTTCCCTTCCGCGCCGACCGTGTAGAGGAGCGTCTTGATCAGGCGGTCGGGCGGAGTCTTCAGGAGCGCGGCGACCTCTTCGACGGTGTGAGCCTTCGGCGTCGCGACGCGCTCGAGCGCGGGCGATGAATCGGGCGAGCCCGCGCCGTCCGCGGCGCGCGAGGCTGCGCCGCCGGCCGCGGCGGCTATCGGCACGCGCTCGGCCGTCGCCGCGTAGCCGCATTCGCAGTGGAACACTTCGGACTCGCCGCTCTCCGCGAACACCATGAACTCGTGGCTCACGTCGCCGCCCATCGCGCCCGTGTCGGCCTCGACCGGCGCGAACCGGAGGCCGCACCGCCCGAAGATCCGCGTGTACGCGGCGTGCATCACACGGTACGTCTCATCGAGCGACGCCTCGTCGCGGTGGAACGAGTACGCGTCCTTCATGATGAACTCCCGAGCGCGCATCACGCCGAAGCGCGGCCGGATCTCGTCGCGGAACTTCACTTGAATCTGGTAGAGGTTCACTGGGAGCTGGCGGTAGGACTTCAGATCGCGGCGCGCGATGTCGGTGATCACCTCTTCGTGCGTCGGACCCAACACGTACGCGGCGCCGTGCCGGTCCTCGATCCGCATCAGTTCCGGCCCCATCGTGTGCCACCGTCCCGTCTCCTGCCAAAGCTCCGCCGGACAGAGGACCGGCATCAGAATCTCCTGCGCGCCGGCCCGGTTCATCTCCTCGCGCACGATCGCGATCACCTTGTTGACGACGCGCGTGCCGAGAGGAAGAAGCGTGTAGATTCCCGCGCCGAGCTTCTTCATCAGGCCCGCGCGGAGCATCAGCCTATGGCTCGCGATCTGCGCGTCCGCGGGGACTTCCATGTATGTGTTGATCAGTGCCTGACTCCAACGCATTCGATCGATCTCCGAGTGAAAGGTCTATTCGGTAAGGCGGCGGCGGACGAGGTCCGCAACCCGGTCGACGAGGTGTTCCCGCGCCGCGGCCGATTCCGCGACGCGATTCGAGACCGGATTCTGCGCCGGCCCGCCGCTCGCCGCGCCGCTCGCCGCCGCGTCCACGCTGTCGCAGCCGCGGCAGCCCCGGCAAGCGCCGCAGCGCCACGGATTCCCCGGTTCGCCGGGCCGCTGCGCGAGCCCCAACAGACGCGCCACATCCGCCGGCGCGAGCGTCTCGACTCGCCCGAGGAGCCGCGCCGTGAACACGATCCGCGCGAACTGCTCGATCGTCTCCAGCCGGTCGAACGCCTCTTCGACGGTCCGGCCGATCGCCACCGCTCCGTGATTCTTCAGGAGCATTCCGTCGTGGCCGGCGCGCGCGAGCGCGGCGACCGATTCGCCGAGGTCGGCCGACGACGGCATCGCGTACCCGGCGATCGGGACGGATCCGAGCGTCACGATCACCTCCGGCAAGACGCAGTCCGCGAGCGGAATCCCCGCCACCGCGAACCCGGTCGCCGTCGGCGGGTGGCCGTGGACGACCGCCCCGATCTCGGGCCGGGCGCGATAAAGCGCCAGATGCATCGGCAACTCGGTCGAGGCCTCGAGCCGCCCCGCGCGCTTTCGGCCTTCGCCGTCGACGGTCACGAGGTCTCGCGGCGAGAGAAACCCCTTCCCGCGCCCCGCCGGCGTGATCAGGATCCGCTCCGCCGCGACGCGCGCCGAGACGTTTCCTTCGGTCGCGACGATCAGCCCGCGCGAGTACATCCGCGCGCAGACGGCGACGACTCGATCCTCGAGGAGTTCCCGGTCGGGCACGCGAGCCTCTACTCGACCTCTCCCATCCGCACCTCGTCGACGACGCCGAGGATCATCGTGCGGATCGGCGGGTTCGAAAGGCCCGTGACGAGCGCGGCGGCGCCTCCCTCGTCGACGATCAGGACGATCTCGCCGTGGCCGGCGTCGACGAAATCGAGCGCGATCACCGCTGCGCCGCACCGCTCGAGCGTCCGGGGGTCGAGCGGCTCGACGAGAAGTTGCTTCCGCCCGGTCAACGCCGGGTGTTTGATCGATGTCACGACTTCGCCTGTGACTCGGCCGACGAACATCGGCGCCCTACCGGCCCACGCGATCGACGATTCCCACGATCGTCGCGTCGCTCGGCGTGAACGCATCGGGGAGCGCCTTCGCCGCCTCGCGCGCGCGGACGAACGTGACCCACTCGCCGGGACCCGCGCTCACCGTGTCGACCGCGACGAGCGGCTCGCCGACGCTCGCGCCCGATTCGTCCTCCTGCTGCACGACGAGGAGTCGGTGTCCGACGAGCGATTTCACTTTGTGCGTCGCAACGACCGTCCCGATCACGCGGCCGAGGTGCATCGCTTCTCCCTCGCTCTCGACCGGCGCCGCGCCGTCACGAGAAAATCCTCGCGAGCATCTCGTCGTGCGGAGCGGCGATCACGATCCGGCGCAGGAGCCGCCCGCCCTCCGCGATCGCCGACTCTCCCGCGTCGATCGCCGCCTCGACCGACGCGACGCTCCCGGTCAACGTGAAGTAACCCTTCCCGCCGATCCCCTGGCCGAGCCGCGCCTCGAGCAGCCGGACTTCGGCCGCCTTCGCCGCCGCGTCCGCCGCCACGATCGTCGCGGCGACCGACGATGTCTCGATCGCGCCGAGCGCGGCGACCGGCGAGCGCGCCGCGGTCCCGCGGATCGCGGGGAAGAGACCTTCGTGCGCGTTCGGGATGAACAGCCGATCGACCATCCACTCGCCCGCGACGAGGCGTCCTTTCTCGATCGCGGCTTGGACCGACGCGACCTCGCCGCCGATTAGGATCATGTACTTACCCGCCGAGAACGGGCGCGATTCGATCAGGTCGACGTGCGCCATCTTGACCATCGCGTCGCACGTGACGAGACCCTGCGCGATCGACGACAGCTCGATGACGCCGATCGCTTCGCCGGATGCGCGCTCCGCCACAGCGTCTCAGACGATCCGGAAGTAATCCACCAGCGTGCACCGGCGGATTCGGGAGAACGTCCGCGCGCTCGTCAGTCCCTCGCCCGTCGGGCCCGCGATCGTAAACGACGTGAACCCTTCGCCGCCGAGGCCGAGGCCCGCGAACGCCGGCCCGTTCTTCACGAAGATCGACGTGTTGACCTCGCGCGCCATCCGCGACAGCTTCGCGATGTTTCGCGAGTGCATCGTCGCCGTGTGCTTGAACCCGTGCTCGACGGCGATCGCGAAATCGATCGCCTCGTCGGCGGTCTTCACCTTGACCATCGGGATGATCGGCATCAACAGCTCGCTCCAGACGAACGGATGATCAAGGTCCGTCTCGGCGAGACAGAGCCGAACTTCGTCGCCGGCGCGCACGCCGATCTCCTTGAGGATCACGTTCGCGTTCTTCCCGATCAGCGCCTTGTTGACGACGGCGTGCTTTCGCGGGCCGCGCTCCTCGACAAGCACGATCTTCCGGAGCTTTTCCGTCTCGAGCGGCGAAAGGATGTAGACGCCGAGCGACGCCATCTCGTCGCGGAGCTTCGCCGCGATCGACTCGACCGCGACGATCTCCTTCTCGTCAGAGCAGACGATGTTGTTGTCGAGCGAGGCGCCGTCGAGGATGTCCTTCGCGGCTTTCTTGATGTCGGCCGTCTCATCGACGACGGCCGGCGGATTGCCCGGCCCCGCGCCGATCGTCCTCTTCCCCGACGCCATCGCTTCCTTGACGACCGCGGTGCCGCCGGTCACGACGTTCAGGCGAACACGCTTGTGCCGCATGAGCGCTTGCGCCGTATCGATCGACGGTTCGGCGATCGTGGTGAGCAGGTTTCCCGGCCCGCCCGCGTCGAGGATCGCCTGATTGAGGAGCGCGATCGCCTTCAGTGTGACGCGCCGCGCGCCCGGGTGCGGGTTGAACACGACGGCGTTCCCGGCCGACAGCATCCCGATCCCGTTGTTGATCACCGTCTCCGTCGGGTTGGTCGAGGGCGTCACGGAGAGGATCACGCCCCACGGCGCCCACTCGACGAGCGTCATCCCGCGGTCGCCCGTGAAAACGTTCGGCTGGAGATCCTCGGGGCCCGGCGTCTTCGTCGCGACGAGTTGGTTCTTGCGGATCTTGTCTTCGACGCGGCCGAGTCCCGTCTCTGCGACGGCCATTTCCGCGAGGAGAGGCGCGGCGGCGAACGCCGCCTTGCGCATCGCGTCGATCAGCGTCTTGCGGTCCTCGAGCTTGACCTTCTGGAACTGGTGGAACGCGAGGTCTGCGGCTTCCGCGGCTTCGTCGATCGCGCGGAAGATGCCGGGCCCGGAGACGTCGTCGCGCGCGGACGCGGGGGTCGCCGCGGGCGCCGGCTTGCCGCTCGCGCCGGGTCCGCTCCCCGCGCTCGGTCCGCCGGTCCCGCCGGGGCTCCGCTCGCGCGACAGACGGTTGACGACCTGGTCGACGATCGCCGCGATCTCGCGCTCGTCGAGCTTTCCCATCGATTAGCCCTTCACCTTGGAGTAGCGGACCTCGCCGCCCACCTCGACCGTGTCGACGATCGCCGTGATGACCGCGTCGACCGGCTTGTCGTGCGTCATTTCGGTGAGCCGAGCCGAGCTCCCCTGCGCGAGGAGGACGATCTCGCCGAGTCCGGCGCCCATCGCGTCGGCGGCGACGACGAAGGCCCCGGTCGGCGTCCGATCGAGCTTGAGCACCTCGACGACGAGGAAACGGATCCCCTCGAGGCGAGGCTCCTTGCGGGTGGCGACGACGGTCCCCGCGATCCTCCCGAGGATCACCGCGGGTTCCTACTTTTTCTCGACGACCGGCTTGCCGATAGGAAGGATCTCTTCGATGTTCGGGTGCGGCCGCGGGATCACGTGGACGGAAACGAGCTCGCCGACGCGGCTCGCCGCCGCGCTCCCCGCTTCGGTCGCCGCCTTCACCGCGGCGACGTCGCCGCGGACGATCGCGGTCACGTAGCCGCCGCCGATCTTCTCGTAGTGGACGAGCCGGACGTTTGCCGCCTTCACCATCGCGTCCGATGCCTCGACCATCCCGACGAACCCGCGTGTCTCGATGAGGCCCAGCGCGTCTCCCATTTCGCGACCCTCCCTGTCAGAGCGGTTCAATCCCCGAGCGAGCGCTCGAGGCCCCGTGTGCGGACCTTCGAAGACAACTTCCCAGCAAGCGGGGAATCTAACAGACCTTCGTTCGGGGAGTCAACGCGCGCCCGATTGGACGTGCCCGATCGGACGCTTCCGGTCAGAGCCGTCCGGTCAGCGGAGAATCGTCATCCGACGCACCTCGCGGGCGCCGTCCGTCTGCAACTCGTAGAGGTAAACGCCGCTCGACACGGGCTGGCCGGCGAGACCGATCGCGTCCCACGCGGCTTCGTGCCGGCCGGGCGGGAGGACGGCGTCGACGAGGACGCGCACGAGTCGTCCCGACGCGTCGTAGACGGCGAGCCGCGCACGCGCGCTGGAGCGCCCGACGTCGAACGCGACGACGGTCCGCGGGCCGAACGGGTTCGGCCAGTTCTGCTCGAGGCGCGGCCGCCCCGCGCCCGCCGACGCGACGTTCCCGGCGACCGACGTGAGCGTCCCGACTCGGAATCGGAACGCGGCTGAGTCCGCCTGCGCCTCCGACAGGAACGTGACGCTCGAGGTGTCGGTCCCCGCCACGTACGTCGTGTCGTAGAGAGAACTCCCCCAGAGGACGAAGTAGTAGTCGATCGAATCCTCGGCGGCGAACACCGTGTCGATCGAGCATCGGAAGACGTCGTTCCCACCGCCTGAGCCGGCGAAGGGCGCCGGACGCTCGACGAACGGGCCGCCGGCCGCGGGAGCGAGGCGGAGCGCCGCGCCGGTCAGAGCGCCGATCGGAGCAGCGATCTCGAACGTGTACAGAGAGTCGAGAAGGTTTCCGATCAGCGGGTCGCGCATCGTCTCCGAGCCGGATGCAATCGTCGCTGGGAGATGGAATCCGGCGATCGGGTTTGCGCCGGCGACGAAGAAATACGCGCCGTCGTCGACCGACGGTGTCGCTGCGGCCGGCGGGTCCCACCCCTCCACCCGGAACCCGACCGTCTCGTGGCGCTGAAACGCTTCGCCGAAAGTCAGCGTCGCGCGAAAGAACCCCGTGTCGGCGGTCGCGTGGTCCCACGCGAGCGGGAGCGAGTCCCACGAGGCGCCGCCGTTCGTCGTGAACTCGACACGGCCAGCGTGCCCGCCGAGGCCCGGCGTGTCCGCGGGCCGGAACGCCACCTCGATGCGGGCGTTCGTGGCCGCGGCCAGCGTCTCGGCGCTCGCGAAATTGCTCCACGCGGAGGCGCTCTCAGGCCGCCACGAAACGCTGTCGACCGGAATCCGCGTCGTAAACGAGAACGTCGACGAGGCGAATCCGTACGTGCCGCTCGACGCGTCTTTCGCGCGGAGGCGGACGAAGTACGGTGTGCCGCGAGCGAGCGGAACGAGCAGCGTCCACGCCGTGTCTGCGGGCGCGCCCATCACGACCTCGGAATCGACGAGCGGAGAGGCGAACGCGGCGTTGTCCGCGAGCGTCATCCAGTAGGCGACCGTCGTGTCCCCCGCCTCCGGCACACTCGGAGACCAGCGAAACGTCGGCAACAGCGCGTTGTACAGCGATCCCGGGACCGGAGCGTCGAGCGCCGCCGGAGGCGCCGGGTCGAGCGGCGCCGCGAGCACCGTCGCTGCCGCGGAATGGTTCGGCACTTCGTCCCGCGCGAACGCGGCGTAATAGTAGGTCGTGTCAGGGATGACGCCCGAGTGAAATGCGGAATCCGCAGCGCCCGGGCTGCCATTCTCCTCGACGAACAGGATCCCGTCCGTCGGACTGGTCGGGAACGAGTCGGTCCGGTAACGGATCCGAACGCCCTCGTAGTCCGCGCTCGCAGCCCCGGTCCAATACAGCGTGATCGTCGTGTCCCGCGCGACGACCGAAAAGCTCGTGACGGGGAGCGGCGGCGTCAGGTCCCTAACGACGAAGCTATCCGAGGCCGAGGATGTGTCGGCATTGCCGGGACTCGACACGGCGCGAACGTCGATTGTGTGCGGCGATTCGAGCAGCGAATCGGTTGTGAGCGAGTAGCCCTCGGTCGCTTCATCCCACGCGCCGTCCGAGGCCGACGCCGGTTTCCAGATTCCGCCGTCAATTCGGTATTGCACGCCGCTCACAAACGCCGTTGTGATCTCGTTCCCCTGCCCTCTTGGGTTCACGTTGGTCAAGAAAGTGACTTGCGCCGTCCCGGTCAGAGTCGGCGTCGGTGAATCCGTCGTGTCGGGGAATGCGTCGAGCGTCGTCGCCGGGTTGGTGTCGAGGATGTCGAGGATGGCGTCTCCATCCGTGTCACGCCATCCGACATGTCCGCGCGTGTACCAACAGACCGAATCCGCGGCGAAAGCGCCCGTCAGATCGCTGCGCATGAGACACAGAACGTCGCTCGCGCACGACGGGACTTGGTTTTGGTTGTCAGTGCCGAGATATCCGGACTGCTCATTGCAATTCCCGCCCGTGTACTCGTCGAGCGCGTAGAACGGGTGGAGCATCTCGTGCGCCGCGACGGCGTTGAGGTTGGCGATGCCCCAGGTCCAATTGTCGTACGTCAGGACGGTAAAGGGCCCGCCGAGGTAGGCGTACGCGTACGCGAAATCTGCGAATCGCCCGTCGCTGTCCTGGGACGAGTCGACGATGAACATCGTGACGCCCCAATCGGCGTCGAGTGAATCGCGGAGCGAGTTGTCAAACGCTCGAGTTCGGTAAAAGATGTCCCCCGTCGAGAATCCGAGCGAATCCATGCACTCGTTGATCCAGAGCGCCTGCTCGCCGTTCGTCCAACTCCTGCGATGAATCGGCTCGTAGCTCGTGACGATCGAATCGTAGACGACGAGGTAATACGAGACGTTCGCGGTCGGATGGAGACTCGCGAGAAAGGCGAGCGCACTTTGGACGCCCGAGACGACGTCGCCGATCTCTTGAGTCGTCCAATCCTCGCGGTTCAAGTCGATCGACCCATCGCTCTCCGGAAGGACGAGACCGACGGCCACTTTTCCGACCAGGAACTCGCTGGTGTCGTAGAACCCGGCGCCGGCCGGGGCCGCCGAAGTCGACGCGGCGGGGCCCGTCTTCTGAGGAGAGGCCGGCGGCGTGAGCGCGTCCGGCATGTCGGGATCGAGGCGGAGCGCGATTGCGGGTTCGGCCGACGCGGCGAACGTGCGGCCCCAAGCCGCCGCTGCGAGCGTCGCGGTCCCGCGAAGCGAGCGGACTTCCTCGGCGGTCGGCGCGGCCTGGAAGACGCGGTCCCCGGCGGCGCGAAGCCTCGCGAAGAGTGGGGCGTCGCCTCGAACGATGAACGCGTCCGGTGGAAAAGCGATCGGGATTCGGCCGCCGGATTTCTCGACGCCGTCTACCCAGGTTTTCCAATCGGGTGGGCGTCCGGGCACGACGAGCGCCTCACTCTCTCGAGGAGGCGCCGCGGCCGTGAGCCCTAGTGGGAACAACCCGACCAACCCGGCGACGAGGAGGAGCGTCATCGTTGCTCGCACGGCGCCCCTCTGCCAACGTTGGTGCTCGGGCGAAGAAGTGTTCCCCACCATAGCCGCGTGCAAAGGCCAGTAAGACTCGTCTGCAAGGAGAATGAGATCAGCCCACGACCCAAGCAAACACGCACAAGGCAGGGAACTCAATCGGTTCCTCTGCCCGGGCTTCACGCAACGCATATGCCACGATTCCTAGTGGCGCCGGTGGCGCGATCCTCCGTCGGATTCGTCGCCGACAGCGTCCTCAATTCGCGAGTGATCAATGAGTTGCCCTTCCCGACGAACCCTCGTCCACATCCACGATGTCAGTCGATTCGGCCAAGGTCGGGTGGTCGCCACCGGGCAATTTTCCACAGGGAACCGGTGAGACTTCATGAGTGACTACGCCGGAATCCCTTGCGGGGCTTTGCACTCGGGAGCATCGAGCGGCGACGGGTGGGGCGGGGAAAACTCCGTGTACCGCTCGACTAGTCTAACTGATTACGGCGTAGATGGTAACGGATCGCGGGAGGGAAAGTCAATCGAGGACTTACAGAATGCCTCGCATGTCTCAGATTGCACGGACGATGGTGGAGCTGACGGGGGTCGAACCCGTGACCTCTTGACTGCCAGCCAAGCGCTCTCCCAATTGAGCTACAGCCCCACCTCCGGCCCGACCGAAGGCGCAGTGTACGAGCTAAAGCGAGAGGCCGTCAAGAGCGTTTTTCGAGGTCCTACACTATGAAAATTCAATCGTTAGCAGTTTGAGGGAATTGACTCTTGACACTCCGCGCCGGGGATCCCTACTATCCGCCTGCACTACTTCTCATTTCCCAGTGCCGGAGTGGTGAAACTGGTAGACGCAGGGGACTCAAAATCCCCCGGAGGAAACTCCGTGTCGGTTCGAATCCGACCTCCGGCAGGAAAACGGGTCCTATTCCTCCAATAGGGATCCGGGCTCTGGGGTGGTATGGGCCCCGGGGGGGCGACCTCCGGGGCCTAATTGCGTTTCGACGCCGCGCATTCGGTGCACGAGCAGAGCGATCTCAAGAGCTCGAACGAATAGATCCCCGTGTCGTGACCATCGGCCCAGACGAGCTGCACGGCATACCGTCCGACCGGGACGATTCTGGTGACAGAGATCTCGTTGAGCGACGGCCCGCGCACGACGCGCAGCGCGGAAGGCTTCGCGACAGCAGGCGCCGCCGGTATCGGTTGGGCGGGGCCGCCCGCCGCCCGTTCATGCTGACACGTCGCGCAGGGGCAGGCCCGTCGAAGCTCGAGCAGGCCGAGTGGAGACTCGTGGCCGTCGGCCCACATGACACGGAGAGGGCCGCCATCCGGAGTCAATTCGAACCGGCGCGGCGTCGACTTTCTCGGATCGGACGATGTCATCGTGACACCCGCGTCTCCTCTCCAGAATCGGCCCGACTGTGCGAGATCACGAGATGGGCGAACCCCGGAAAAAGCCGCTCGCTCCGATCGAGATCGAAGCCGTTGGCGCGGAGCAATCGGATCGCCTCGTCGAGCGTGAGAAAACCCGCTTGCGAATCTCTGAGGTAGGCGTAGGCGGAAGGATGGCCTGAGATCCGGGCTCCGATCACCGGCAAGACCGCGCGCAGGTAAACGCGCAGCGGCCACGCGAGCCGGACAGGTTTGAGGAACTCGAGCAGTATGAGCCGGCCGCCAGGGCGAAGTATTCTCCGAAACTCGGCGAGCGCCCGCGACGGCTCGGAGACGTTCCGGAATGAAAACGCGGCGGAGACGGCGTCGAATGCGCCGCTCCGACAGGGGATCGAAAGCGCGTCCCCCTGGAGGAAAGAGAGCCCGCCGATCCCGTCGGATTTTCGCCTTGCGAGCTCGAGCATCGGCCCGGCGAAGTCGAGTCCCACGATGCGCCCTCGAAATCCTCGCCGCGCGGCGAACGCGAGCGCAAGGTCTCCGGTGCCGGTCCCGACATCGAGGACGCGGGCTGCCGGATCGAGCCCGGAATTCACGACGGCCCGGCGTCTCCACGTCGCGTCGAGCCCAGCGGAAAGAGATCGATTGAGCAGATCGTAGGTTCCGCTGATCGATGAAAACATTTGACGAATCGCGGCGGGATCCTTCGAGCGGCCAATCGGGGGAATCCCGGTCGATTCACCCGAATCATTCGCGCGCGGGGCCTCGGTCAACATGCGGGAAGGATACACGCTAGGGGATCTCGCGGCGATCCGGATCGGCCCGACGGGCCGTGATAGACTGCCGGCGTGCGCTACGGCGAGCGAACGCCCGAATCCGAGTGGCTGGACGAGGGCGTCGCGGCTGAAATCGCCTCGAGCGCGTCCGAGTCGGGCCTCTCATCGTCGCTCGACGCGCGCTGCGCCGAGCGCGCACTCGCGCTGGGCGGCTGCGAGGGAACCGTGCTCGACGTCGGGTGCGGCGCGGGGGGTGCCTCCCTTCAGCTCTTGAGGCGTGCTCCTTCTCTTCGTGTCGTTGCCATCGATGCCTCACATGCGGTGATCGCTATCGCGCGCGCGACGGCGCGGGACGCCGGGCTAGGCGATCGAATCGATTTTTGCCGCGCCGACGCGAAACGGCTCCCCTTCCGCGGCGGATCCTTCGACCTCGTTCTCTCGGATTCGCTCCTCCGCCGCCTGAGCGCGCCGCTCCCGATGCTCAACGAATCGGCTCGGGTCCTCCGCTCCGGGGGCGCGCTTTACATTCGAGATCTCCGCCGGCCGCCCGCGGAGCTTCTTCCGCTCCACGCGGCGTGGCATGGTCGCGCCTACCGCGGCGCGATCCGGCAGCGATTCGGAGCCGCCGTCCGATCCGCTTACTCGGAGCGCGAGATCTCCGAGCTCGTGAACCGTTCGACGATCCGCGGCGCCGTGATTCGGCGAGAACATGGCGGCTTCATAGCGATCGAACGCCCGGCACGCTGAGCGGGAGATTGCGATCTTGGGATCAGGCTCTCGAGGGCTGAGCGCCGGCGATCGGCCAGATCGGCGCCAGACTGGCTGCGATCGACTCGAGCCCGGACCGGTCGTCCTCCCCGAAATCATCCAGACGTTCTGAGTCCACGTCGAGGACACCTCGGAGAGCGCCGTTCGAGTCGCGGAGCGGAATGACGATCTCGGAGCGCGAGCGCGAGTCGCAGGCGATGTGGCCCGCGAAGGCGTGGACGTCGGGCACGACGAGCGTCTCGCCGCGGAGCGCCGCGGCCCCGCAGACGCCGTGGCCGCGGGCGATCCGAGTGCAAGCGACCGTCCCCTGGAACGGACCGAGGACGAGGTCGTCGCCGTCCTTTCGGTACACGCCGACCCAGAAGAACCCGAGCCGCTCGCGCAAGATCGCAACCGCATTCGCGAGGTTCGCGATCGGGTCACTCTCGCCGGAGACGATCGCCGCGATCTCCTCGAGCGCCACCCGGTAGGCCTCCGGCTTGTCCCGGATTAGTCCTAGTCCCGTCGTTCGCTCGTCCATCCGGCCCCCGATTCCGTACCGTCGCGCGAGTATAGAGTCCTCGCCAACTCGCGTCCACCTATCGGCCGAACCCCTTGATATTTCGTGAATTGGTATTGACGCCGCTCGGCTTCGGTCCGTACAATGGGCGGCGTTCGCGTCCCCGGGTTTCCGTCTCCGGGCACACGATTCCACGATCCGTCCGTCCGATGCCGAACCGCCGGAGGCCTCAATGGCCTTTCTGAAGTACCTGCGACACGCCCCAAAGCTCGTCCACAAGCGGGGCTCCGACCCGATCTACCTCGTCGTGTTCGTTTCCGACGTGTGCAACGCGCATTGCGGCCACTGCCTCCTCGGCGTCGGCGAACCCGACGGCCAGGAGATGACCGTCGACGAGTACGAGAAGATTTCGCGGAGCATGGGCGACATCCTGTTTCTCCTTCCGACGGGCGGCGAGCCGTTCCTCCGCGACGACATCCCCGAGATCGTTCGCGTCTTCTGCAAGAACAACCGCGTCGCGAACGTCGGCATGCCGACGAATGGGAGCATGACGACGAAGGTGATCGACGGAGCGCGGCGCATGCTCCGCGAGAATCCCGGCGTCGACCTCGCGATCGACGTGTCGATCGACGGGATCGGCGCCGAGCACGACCGGCTCCGCGCTCTCCCCGGCCTGTTCGAGAAGGCGATGTGGACATTCTCCGAGCTGAAGAAACTCGAGCGCGAGCACCCGAACTTCAACGCGAACATCGCGACGACGATGTCGGTATGGAACCAGGACAAGGTGATCGACATCTACAAGTACCTCCGCGAGACGTACGGCATCGAAAACGTGAACAACATCATCACGCGGACGGGCGCGCGGTCGTCGCGGGCGCGCGACATCAAGCCGGAGAACTACATCGAGTGGAACGACATGCTCCGGAGCGAGGTCGAGTCGAACAACTTGAAGGGCTACCACTCGTACCCGTTCAGCGACGTGATCAACGCGATGAAGAACATCCGCCAGGACACGATCTCGAAGATGGTCAAGGAAGATGCGTACCAGCTTCCGTGCTATGCCGCCGAACTGGGCGGAATCATCTACGGCAACGGTGATGTCTACCCGTGCGAGCTGTTGGACGAGAAGCTCGGAAACTTGAAGGAGGTCGACTACGACTTCGGGAAGATCTGGCACTCCGAGCGGACCGAGTCCGTCCGCCGGATGATCCGCGAAACGAAATGTTACTGCTCATACGAATGCTTCATGACGATGAGCGTGCTGTTCACGCCGCAGATGATGCCGAAGGTGTTCGCGGAGTGGTTGCGGATCAAGTACGGACGGATGGCGGCTGGGCTGGCGGGAAAGCCGCCTCGCCCCTCGCCCGCCGCGATCCCGGCCGCCGCGGCGTCGGGCAACGGGGGCGGCAACGGCTCACATCCCGCCGCGCCCGCGCTCGACGCGTCCGCTCCGATGGGATTTTCGGAGCCGATCCACGTCCCATTGTCGGCGATCCGCGAGAGAGCGCGTGCCGCGCGCGCCGCTTCGGCGGCGGCCGCGGACGGCGCGACCCGCTCCTAGCCCGCGGAACCCGCCCGGGCGTCCTTCCCGAAGTCTCGCACGACCCGCACGAGCTCCGCGACCGACAGCGCGCTCGCCGGCGCGCCGCGCGGCGTGTGCGGCGGGTCGCCGTCGAAGATCTCCGAGACGGTTCCGAGCCCGGCCTCGCGGAGATGCGACCCGAGAAACGCGAGCGTCGGGGCGGCCTCGGTTCGCGCCGCGTCGTGGCCGAGCGTGCGGGCCACCGCGCGAAGGTACGGCCCGAGGAGCCACGGCCAGACGGTCCCCTGATGCACGGCTCCCTCTCGAAGCCAGACGTCGCCGATGCAGCGCCCTCGGTAGTGCGCATCGTCGGGCGCGAGCGTTCGGAGGCCGCGCGGCGTCCAGAGCTTCTCTTTGATCACGCGCAGCGCGCGCCGCGACTCCTCCGCGCCGAGTACCGGATGCGGTAGCCCGAGCGCGATCGCCTGGTTCGGGCGGAGCGACCCGTTCGCGGATCCGTCGCCCACCAGGTCCCGGAGGTAGCCGGCGCTCGCGTCCCAGAACGCCGCGCGAAACGACTTCCGCCCCTGTGCGGCGCGCGATTCGAGCCGGACGGCTTCCGCGTTCTCCCCCGCGATCCGCGCGACCTCCGCGCCGATTCTCAGCGCGTTGATCCAGAGCGCGCAGACCTCGACCGCTCTCCCGCGACGCTCCGTCGCAACCCAGTCCTCCACCTGCGCATTCATCCACGTGAGAGGAATGCCCGGCGCCGTTGCGTCGAGGAGCCCGTCGTCGCCCACCTCGATTCCGAACAGAGTCCCGCGTTCGTACGCGTGGAGAATCGCCAGCAGGGGCGACGCGAGTTCGGACCGGACGAACGGCTCGTCGCCCGTCTCGCGGAGGTATTCGTGCACGGCGACGAAAACCCAGAGCGACACGTCGGCCGCGGCGAAGGAAGACGGCTCCCCCTCTCCGTCTTCTGAGAACGAGACGGGCACGAGACCGTTCGCCGCGAGCTGGAGCAGATTCCGGATCGCTTCGCGCGCCTCGCGGTGCCGGCCCGTCGCGATCGCGAGCCCGGGGAGGGCGATCGCCGCCTCGCGTCCCGCCTCGGGGAGCCACGGATATCCCGCAACGACCGACGCGAGCGCGTCGCGCCGCGTCACGAGGAGTTGGTCGGCGGCCAGCGCGAGCGTTCGGCCGAGGTCCCCCGCGTTGCCCGCCACCGCGCTCCCCGCCGCACGGAGGATTCCGGCGCGGCGGTGCCGCTCCGATGCGCGGAGTCGGTACGCGTCCGCCTCGGACGCCTCGGCCGTCGAGACGACGAGTCCGACCTCGCGTCCCGGTTCGAGGAGCCGCCTCCACCATCCGTGCGAGTAGAGGTCCTCGTGGAAATCGTACCCGCGGTACGCTTCCTCGACGTATTCGAGGCTCCGGTACCAGTAGCCCTCCGGGTGGAACGTCCCGCCGTGCACGAACAGGAGCGACGGCATCCCACCGAACGGCGTGATCCGGAGACGGCCGCCCGAATCGTCGATCGTGTGGCTCAACCGGTCCGTCTCCCTCGCGAGATTGTGGAACGATCGATAGGAAATCAACGGGCGCACGTCGAGGAGGACCGGCCGGTCGGCCGCGAGCCGGTAGAACACGACGAGGGTGCTCTCGCCGTGCGCCAGGAAGAGGCTCTTCTCGAGGACCGCTCCGGGGACTCGGTACGTGAACACCGGGAACGGGTCGAGACGAAACGCCTCGAGGTAGCGGTGGCCTTCGGGGAAGACGATCTCCGGATACTGATTGCACGACAGGTCGAAACGCTCGCCGCCGACGATCAGGCTCTCCTCGAGCTTCGCGAGGAGATGGACGCGGCCGGCGGGCGGGCTCTGCGCCGCGACCAGGAGGCCGTGGTAGCGCCGCGTGTTCGCGCCGACGATCGTCGAGGACGCGTACCCGCCGAGCCCGTTCGTCTCGAGCCACTCGAGCTGCGTGGCGAGGGCGAAATCTTGACACGTCTCCGGGCCGAACGCGATCACGCGGCGATCTTAGCCGGGTCGCCGGACGAAATCCATGAGCGCGCGAGACCGCTGGCCGGCGGCTATCGGACGCGCACGACCCGGCCGGTGCTCGTTTGCGCCCCCAGGCTCAAATGGAGGAGATACACCCCCGGCGGAGCGTCCTCCCCTTGCTCGTTCGTTCCGTCCCACACGAGCACGAACTCGCCCGGGCCGGACAACTCTCGGTTCAGGCGTTTCACAATCCGTCCCGAAACGTCGAAGATCGACAGATCCGCCGCTCCCGAGCCACCGGGGAGCGCGGCGCGTCCGACTTGAAAGTACACCGTCGATTCCAGCAAGACCGGGTTCGGGCGCACGCCAATGATCGCGAATTCGACCCCCTCAGAGCCGGTACCCGCGCTCGCCACGCCGACCGGTATGACACCGTCGAACGCGATGTCCTGAGGCGGAATCGACGTGTCGAGCGGCATCGCGGTCAGTTCGCTGCCCGACGCGGCGTCGAACACCCGAATGCCTGGGCCGCTCGGCGTCCGATCGCAGACCCACAGTTCCGCGCGGTCGTTCACTTCGATGTCCGCGAGGAAGAACCCGGATGTCGAGAGGATCGGCGACTGGACGGTCCCGAGGTCACGCCGGTACGGCTTAAGGATCGTGTTGAACGACCCGTCGCTCACCACGGTGAAACCTCGCTCCGTCGTCTGCACCGCGACGTCGTTGATATCGCCGCCGAGCGCGCTCTCGCTGACTTCGATGCTCGTGACGCTCAACGCGATCGGATCGATCTGCACGACCCCACCGTCGGCCACGCCGAAGTTGCCCGTGCAGCCGACGACAATCTTGCCGTTCGTGTCCGCGACGATCTCGGTGTTCGGGTTTTGGAACGGCAGGAGAATTCCCTGCGTGCCCGGCGCGGACGGGTCGGCATCGATGAGCGCGTTTGTGACTACGTCGATCACGACGATCTGACTCGAATCGGTCGGCGTGAAGAAGTTGTTGCGGTCGAGTCTCTGGAGCGAAACGAATAGCCTCCCACCCCAGAGAATCATCCGATCCATCTCGGGGATCCCATCGTCGTCGGCGAACGCCGCGAGCGAGATGGTTCCCGTGTGTGCGCCGGTCTGGGGATTGACGATCCACAGGTCCGGACTCTCGTAACGGGCGACGTACCCCTTTGTTGTCGAAACGAGCTCGATATCATGCGGGTTCGAACCGTTCCCGACGCTGAACTGTTGCACGGTCGCGAAGCTGTTCGCAGGGTCGAGGACCTGGATATTGTCGAACCCGAATCGGTTCACGACGTAGAGCAGTCCGTCGTGATGACGAAGGACGGCATCGGAAGACACAGAAGATTGGTCGGGCGCGACCGTCCGTGGAGGACCGAATTGGATGTCCGAGATCGACCCGCTCGAGAAATCGGTCGCATAGACGAAGGCCCGTGATTGGGCGGCACGTGCGTGCGTTGGCAGCATGGCCCAAACCGCACACGCGAGCGTCAAGGTGAGAGCGGCGACGGTTGCATTACGGCTGAACGTCATCGTGTGTCTCCTCGCTTTCTTTGCGGACTCGAAGTCCGACATAAAAGAACCGACCTGGCAGCGGGTATCCGGCAAAGTCCTCCACCCGCCGATCCGTGACGTTGCGGCACTCCGCGATCCACTCGACGCCGCGGCCCCAGGGGGTCACGGCGACGCCGACGTCGTGGAGCTGGCGCGCCGGGATGCGCATGCGATTCGACCGATCGAGGTAGTTCAACGAGACGAAGTGGAACCTGTACCAGGGACTCACGCGCGATCTCGCGAAGAGGAACCGAACAGAACCCTCATCGCGGGGCCGGCCAGGGAGCTCGCGAGATCGCCAGTAGGCAACGTCGCTTTCGTCGGTCGTCCACTGCCGCGTCCAGCTCACGTCGGCGGACAGACCGCTCGTCCACGCCGTCCTAATCGAGACCTCGGCCCCTGTGAGTCGCGCTGCCGAGACGTTTTGTGCGATCGACGAGCGCTGGGAGTTCTGGACGAACACCAAGAGGTCGCGGGCGTCGGACCGGTACGCGGAGGCTTCGACCTCCGCCCGCACCGGCAGAATCCGGGAGCTCGCGGCTCCGCGTCGCCACAGACCGACGAAGCCGGCATCATGCGTCGAGATGGCTTCAGGGCGAGCGAGCGGATTGCCGTAAACCCCGCCGCGGCTGCCGAACAGCTCCTCGAGCGTTGGCATCCGTTCGAGATGAGAAGCCGAGACTTTCAGCGCGACGCCAAAGGCGACGTTCGCCCGAACGCCAGCCGTCCAACTGACCTGCTCCGTCGTCCGGTCGATCGGGGGCGACGGCAACGCGCCCGGGTACGGTGGACCCCCCGCGAAGTCGTCGCTCGTCGATCGACGGCGGATGCTGCCGACGATTCCGACAACATCGCCGAGAAGCGACCAGCGGTCCTCGAAGGCGACGGCGGAAGACCGCCGCTCCGAGCGCGGGAGATTCCGGACGGTCGGAAGCCGGATCCCAGGCGTGTACCGCTCGCGCCGCAGTTCCCCGACGAGAGTGACGACGTGTCGCGCCGGCAAGCGCACGACGGTCTGAAGATTCCCGCCCCGGCGCTCGGTCCGATCGTCGTTGTCTTGCCGTAGGCCCGAGAGCTCGCCGGCGGGATCGGCGAATCGATCGCGTTGGTTCACGGCGTAGAGTCGGAGCGAGGAAGCTGCAGCCGCCGCGGTCTCGCGCGGCCGGCTCGCCTCCTTCCAAGCAAGCCGAACGTTCGTGATGGAGCGGTCGGCGCGCAGGTCGGCCCGCTCGGCGGGATTCGCGCCGGCGCCGGGAAGGCCCTGGCGTTTCGACAAGCGATCGTGAGTGACGGCGAGCGTTACGGGTCCGATCGTCTGCTCGGCCTTGGCCGTCGCGGAAAGCGATTCGGTCCGGTTATTCTCGCGCGCCCGCACGCTGTCATCGCCGGCGTTGAAGGGGGTCGCGTTGTCGTCGAGGTAGCGGAATTCCCCGTCGCTTGCGAGATGCTGAACGATGAGAAGCGCTGCCCGAGCGCCGCCCCTCCAGCCCGCGGCAAGGTCGCCCTTCTGCGCGCCGAAACTCCCGCGGCCGAACGAGAGATCCGCCCAGGTTCCTCGGGTCCGCCGGCTCACGAGATGGATGACCCCGCCCCCAGGCGAATCGAATGCGACCGGAGCGCCACCACGGTACACGTCGATGCGCGCCAACGCCTCGATCGGAAGGTCGGCGAGATTGACGACGCCGTACTGGGCCGAGTTCAGAGGCACGCCGTCGAGAAAGATGGCAACCTGCGCGCTTGAGGAACCTCGGACGGAGACCGTGCTGAAGGATCCCACGCCGCCAAGCTGACGAATGTGGACGCCGACCGTCCCGTCCAGGAGGTCGTTCACCATGCTCACGTGGCCGCGGGACCGCGACACGTCGAACGAGCGGGCGAACCCGGGGCTCAGCCGAAGCCCAGGTTCGGGCTCGATCCGCTCCGCGCGGACCTCGATCGGCGGAACGCTCGCCGCGGTGTCGACCGCAGCGGTCGATCCGAGGGCCGTGGCGAGCGCGGAGTGGAAAAGGAGGAGCGGGGCTAAGCCGAACACCGGACCCGCCTGCTACTCGCAGGTCGGTCCGGGCACCGAGACAGAAATAGACCCGGCGTCATCGACGGGTCCTTTCAATCGCGCGTGTCACCTGTCCTCCCTGCCGAAGGCGCGTGACGATCCCTCCGGCAGGTCTCCTGACTTGGCGGGTCATCCGAACGCGACGCCTTCCCAGGCAGTTCGCCCAGTGGCACGTGTCGCATTCGTCGCCGCTCACAGTGGCGGGGCCGTCCCGGATTCTCACCGGGTTCCCTTGGACCGGAGGACTAGAAGTTTCAGTTTTTTTTACCGGCCAACCGCACCGACCCGCGCACTATATCCGCGCCACGCGCCGCCGTCAAGGAGATTCGCGACGCGAGAGATTTGCGAATCGTGAGATTCGCCACTCGTGAAACAGGAGTCGCGAGAGACTCGGGAGGACTGCGCCGGTGGGGAATCGCGTCCCGGGAATTGCGGCTTGACAGCGTCGGGGTGCGAGCCGTTATCTTCTGCGGTGATCGTGTCCCAAGTCGATCGCTACTTCCTCCTCAGGCGGCTGCACTCGCTGTCGGGCGTCATCCCGGTCGGCGGGTACCTCGTCTTTCACCTCGTCGCGAACCACACGGCGACGCAAGGGCCCGAAGCGTACGACCGCCTGATCGAGGCGATCGCCGGGACACCGTTTCTCATCCCACTCGAGATCGGGCTCATCTTCCTGCCGCTCCTGTTCCACTCGGTTTACGGTTTCCTGATCGCGCGCGAGGCGGAGAATACGCTGGGCCGATACCGTCACGTCCGGAACTGGCTGTTCTATTTGCAAAGGGCCACGGGCGTGGTCGCGTTCATGTTCATCGCCGTCCACGTGTGGCAGCTCCGGTTCGTCCGGCCGCTCAACTTCTCGGTCGTGTCGACGCTCCTCCACGACAAGGTCTGGTTCTCCGCGTACGTCATCGGGATCTTCGCGTGCGTGTTCCACCTGTGCAACGGGCTCTGGAGCTTCTGCGTCCGTTGGGGAATCACGGTCGGGCCCGAGTCGCAGAAAATCTCTTCGTACGTCTGGGCGGTCGTCGGGCTCCTTCTGTTCGCAGTGGGCATGAACGCTCTCCGGGCGTTCGTCTAGATCGCGGGGCGGCGCTTGGCGCAACCGAAAGTGATCGTCGTCGGCGGAGGGCTCGCGGGGCTCGCAGCCGCGATGCGCCTCGCCGAGGGAGGCGCGTCGGTCCTCCTCTTCTCGACCGTTCCGGTCAAGCGCTCGCACTCCGTTTGCGCGCAAGGCGGCATCAACGCCGCCGTGAACCTCAAGGGCGAAGGCGACTCCACGCAGGAGCACTTCGACGACACGATCTACGGCGGCGACTTCCTCGCGAACCAGCCGCCCGTGAAGGACATGTGCGAAGCGGCGCCCGAGATCGTCTACCTGCTCGATCGGATGGGCGTTCCGTTCAACCGGACGGGCGAAGGGCTTCTCGATTTCCGGCGCTTCGGCGGCACGAAGCACCATCGCACGGCGTTCGCGGGCGCAACGACCGGCCAGCAGTTGATCTACGCGCTCGACGAGCAGGTCCGCCGCTACGAAGTCCCGGGCCGGGTCGAGAAGCGCGAGGCGCACGAGTTCCTCTCGGTCGTCAAAGACGGCGCGGGCCGCTGCGTCGGGATCTGCGCGCTCGACCTCGTCACGATGGAAGTCACGACGCACACCGCCGACGCCGTCATCCTCGCGACCGGCGGTCCGGGGATGATCTTCGGCAAGAGCACGAACTCGGTGAACTGCACCGGAAGCGCGGCGGCCGCCGCCTACCAGCAGGGCGCCGTCTACGGCAACGGCGAGTTCATCCAGGTTCATCCGACGGCGATTCCCGGCGAGGACAAGCTGCGCCTGATGAGCGAGTCGGCGCGCGGCGAAGGGGGCCGCGTCTGGACGGTCAAGGACGGGAAACCGTGGTACTTCCTCGAGGAATGGTATCCGGCCTACGGAAACCTCGTGCCCCGCGACATCGCGACCCGCGCGATCTTCAAAGTCGTGTTCGAGCTCGGCCTCGGCGTCGACGGCCAACCGGCCGTGTATCTCGACGTCTCGCACATCGACCCGAAAATCCTCGACAAGAAGCTCGGCGGAATCCTCGAGATCTACGAGAAGTTCGTCGGGGAAGATCCGCGGAAGCTCCCGATGAGGGTTTTCCCCGGAGTGCATTACTCGATGGGCGGGCTCTGGGTCGACTTCCAACACATGACGAGCGTTCCCGGGCTGCTCGCCGCGGGCGAGTGCGAGTACCAGTACCACGGCGCGAACCGGCTCGGCGCGAACGCGCTCTTGTCGTGCATCTTCGCGGGGATGCGGTCGGCGAACACGGCGCTCGCGCACGCGAAGGGTCTCGACCGGTCGGCGGCGGCGGCCGACGCCGCGTTCACCGACGAGAAGCGGCGGCAGGCGGCGAAGAACGACGAGGCGCTGGCGCGGAGCGGCGGCGAGGACCTCTGGCAGATCCACAAGGAGCTGGGCGAGTGGATGACGGCGCACGTGACCGTCGTCCGGAAGAACGACGGGCTCCGCGCGACGGACGAGAAGCTGATCGAGTTCGCCGACCGCCTGCGGCGCGCGCCGCTCGGCGACACGGGGCGTTGGGTGAACCAGGTCCTCCCGTTCGCGCGGAACCTCGACAACATGCTCGTGCTCGCGCGGGTCATCACGCTCGGCGCGCTCCGGCGCGACGAGAGCCGCGGCGCGCACTACAAGCCCGATTTCCCCGAGCGCGACGACCCGAATTGGCTCAAGACGACGAAGGCGCGTCACACGGACGCGGGCCCCGCGTTCGAGTACGAGGCCGTCGACACGTCGCTGATCAAACCGCGCGCGCGGAAGTACGACGTCGAGAAGCAGTCGGGGACGGTCGCGCCGGCGGCCGCGGCCGCCGGGGCCATCGGATGAGCAACGCCCGGCCGCACGTCACCGTTCGCATCCTCCGGCAAGACGCGCCGGAGGCGACGCCCCGGTGGGAGGAATTCCGCACGCCGTATCGCCCCGCGCTGAACGTCATCACCGTTCTGCGCGACATCCGGCAGAACCCGGTCACGGTCGATGGCGTCCGCACGACGCCCCCCGTCTGGGAGTCGAACTGCCTCGAGGAAGTTTGCGGCGCGTGCTCGATGGTGATCAACGGCAAGGCGCGCCAATCGTGCTCCGCGCTCGTCGACCACCTCCCCGACCCGATTGTTTTGCAACCGATGGCGACTTTCCCGGTCGTCCGCGACCTCATCGTCGACCGCTCGCGAATGTTCGACGCGCTCAAGCGCGTGATGGCGTGGATTCCGATCGACGGGACGTACTCGCTCGGTCCCGGGCCGCGCGCGTCAGAGGAGACGCAGGAGGTCCGCTACAAACTCTCGACGTGCATGACGTGCGGCGTCTGCCTCGAGGTCTGCCCTCAGGTGACGCGCGAGTCGTTGTTCGTCGGCGCGGCGGCCTTGTCTCAAGCGCGCCTGTTCAACACGCACCCGACCGGCGCGATGAAGAAGTCGGAGCGATTGCGGGCGCTGATGGGCCCCGGCGGGTTGGCCGACTGCGGCAACTCGCAGAACTGCGTCGCCGCCTGTCCGAAGGGGATCCCGTTGACGACGTCGATCGCCGACCTCAATCGCGAGGGGACGATCCTCGCGATCCGGGACCTCCTCACCGGGTGAGCAGGGCGGCGCGCTCGCAGCCTGGCCCATCCCGCGGCGCCCTCCCCGGCCTGACATGACCTCCTTCGTCGCGCGCATCGCCAAGAACCTCCGCACGAACCTGCTGGCCGGCCTCCTCGTGATGGTGCCGCTCGGCGTCACGGTTCTGATCTTCCGACTCCTGTTCCAGAAGGTCGATTCGATCCTGGGCCCATTCCTGTACGGCTTGCTCGCGCGCTGGCACCCGGAGCTGTTCGTCGACCGGCGGATTCCAGGCCTCGGGATCGTCGCCTCCCTTCTCCTGCTCTACATCGCCGGCGCGCTGACCCGCATCTACCTCGGCCGACAACTGTTCGCGCTCTGGGAGTGGTTCATCGCGAAGATCCCGCTCTTCGGAACGATCAACAAGGCCGCGAAACAGATCATGGCGACGTTCACGACGCCCCAATCGCAAACGTTTCGCCGCGTCGTGTTCGTCCGATTCCCCCATCAGGGGATGTACACCCTCGGGTTCGTCACGGGCGAGACGCGGGTGAGTCCGACGGAAACCCGGACGATCGTCTTCACGCCGACCGTCCCAAACCCGACGACGGGATTCTTGTTCCTCGTCCGCGAGGAAGAGCTGGTGGAATCAAGCTTGACGGTCGAGGAGGGGATTCGATTGGTCGTCTCGGCGGGGATTTCGCACAAGCCGTCGGAGAAGGAACCCGCCGCGACGCCGGCGGATCGCTGATGGAACGCGCGACCAGCGTCCTCGGCGTGTTGATCCTCACCGGCCTCGCCTTCCTCGCGTGCCCGCGCGCCCTCCGGCGCCACGTGAATTGGCGAACCGTCGGCCTCGGGATGCTGCTCCAAGTCGCATTCGCGATCCTCGTGCTCAAGACGCCGGTGAACCAGGCGTTCAAGTTCGGCGACGGAGTCGTCGGGCGCCTGCTCGGGTTCTCGCGCGAGGGCGCGGAGTTCGTGTTCGGGAGCCTCGTGAGCGACACGAAATCGTTCGGGTTCGTGTTCGCGTTTCAGATCCTGCCGACGATCGTCTTCTTCGCGTCGTTCATGGCGATCCTGTACCACATCGGGTTCATGCCGTTCGTCATCAAGTTGATGGCGCGCGGGATGTCGCGCTTCCTCGGGACGAGCGGAGCGGAGAGCTTCTCGACCGCGGCGGACATCTTCGTCGGGCAGACGGAGGCGCCGCTCGTCATCCGACCCTACTTGCCGACGCTGACGCGCTCCGAGCTGATGGCGTGCATGACGATGGGGTTCGCATCGACGGCCGGCGGCGTGCTCGCCGCGTACGTCGCGATGCTCCAGCCGTTCATCCCGGGGATCGCGGGACACCTCCTGGCGTGCAGCGTGATGTGCGCGCCGGCATCGATCGTGATCGCGAAGCTGATGCTCCCCGAGAGCGGCCAGCCGGTCACGCTCGGGACCGTCCAGATCGACATCCCGAAGGTCGACGTGAACGTCGTGGACGCGGCCGCGCGCGGGACGACCGAGGGACTTCGGCTCGCGGCCAACGTCGGCGCGATGCTGATCGCGTTCATCGCTCTGACCGCGATGGTTAACTTCGGATTACAGAGGATCGGCGATCTCGTCGGCGTCGCGCTCTCCCTCCAGCGGGTCATGGCGTGGATCTTCACGCCGCTCGCCTGGTCGCTCGGCGTTCCGCTCCCCGACGTGCCCAAAGTCGCCGGCCTCCTCGGCGAGAAGATGGTCCTCAACGAGTTCGTCGCGTACGCGCGGATGGGTCGGGAGTTGGCGGAGAGCGGCGGGACCTGGTTGTCGCCGCGCGCGCAGCTGATCGCGAGCTACGCGCTGTGCGGGTTCGCGAACTTCGCGAGCATCGGGATCCAGATCGGCGGCTACGGCGGCCTGGCCCCCGAGCGGCGCGGAGACTTATCGCAGCTCGGGTTCCGCGCGATGATCGCCGGGACGCTCACGACGTGTCTGGTCGCGTGCGTCGCCGGAATCCTCGTCTAGCGCCGAATTAGCAGCCGGCGCCCCTCAGTTGTTCGACGGCAGAACGAGGACGTCGAGAGAATCGGCGAGGAGCGGGGCGAACGCGGCGAGCGAATCGGGCTGATAGAAGAGGACCAGGTTCAACGCGGAGTCCCCTTTCCCGCCGATGCCCAGACGGTCGCCCAGGTTGAACCGGAGCGAGCGCCAGAAGAAGTCCGACGGCGAGGCCTCGAAATCGATCCGAAGCGGCGGATCGAGCCGAAGCGTGAGCGAGCCCGGGCCCCGCGCCTCTTCGCCCGTGTCGAGCCCGACCCACCGGAACGGCTGAAGGAGCGGCGAGCCCGGGTCGCGGCGCGCGAGCGCGCGGCGAAACCGCCCGCCGACGAGCCGTCTCTCCGACGGAAACCGCGACAGGACGACCCCGCTCACGAGGAGTTTGAACTCTCCCTTGATCGCATCGAGGAGGAGGTAGGGCGCCCCGCGCTGCGCCAGCTCGAGCTGCGAGGCGAGGAGGTCGCGCTCGAAGAGGAGTGAGCGGGCGTCGCGCCCGGCAGGAGTCGGAGGAGCCGGATCAGCGGCTGCGGCGGAGTTGATCCCGGACCCGAGGACTATGAAGACCGCCGCCGCGCCGAGGGCGAGTCGGAGCGAGACCACGCCGCTAGTAGATGAGGACGAGCGTGCCGACCTTCGCCTTCTCGAAGATCGGGGCGAGGTCATCGTCCGCGACGCGGACGCAGCCGTGCGTGATGTTCTCGCCGAGAAGTCGGCGGTACAGCGTCCCGTGGATGTAGTAGCCGTCCCCGAAGTCGAGTGCGTAGCTTCCCATCGCCGTGTCGTCGAACCGGTCGGGATCACTCTTCTTCGGAACACGCTTTCCCTCCTCGATGAATGCCCAATCGGGTTTCACCCAGGTCGGGTTATTGATCTTCCTCTTGACGCGAAAGGTCCCGGTCGGCGTCGCGAACAACCAGACCCGACCGTCAGGGGCCTTGAGGAGGGAATCGCAGCCCGTCGAGCAGAGCGCTTCGTGAAGAATCGTCTCGCCGCTGCGGAACGAGATTGTGTTCCGGTGAGTATCGACGACGATGTACGGATCCTTCGGCTCCATCGCCGAGAGAGTCTTCCGCAGGCCGGCGATCTCACGACCGAGATCGTTCGGATCGAGGGATGCCGCGGCGGACGTTGCCGCGGCGCCGGACGCGCGCGTCTTCCCGGCCGCTCCGGCCGGAGCGGCCGCAAGCGATGCAGCGGAGAGCGCGAGCGCAAGCATCTCGAATCGTCCGCGCACGATCAGTCCCCTTTCGCGAGGTCGTCGGGAAGCTTCCCGACGATGATCACCGGAGTGCCGACGGAAACCCGGTCGTACAGGTCGGCGGCGTCCTTATTGCGCAGCGCCACGCAGCCTAATGTCCAGTCGTATCCGCGGCCACCGTCCCCGTGGATCTCGATCAGACCGCCGATCCTTTGGCCCCGACCGATCCGGCCGGCGCGCTTCCCGGCGGCGAACCGCCGGCGGTCCTCCTCATTCGGATAGTTGAGCAGAAGCGCGCGGTAGTACTTCGTGTTTCCTCCCGACTTTTTCTGGGTGACGTGATAAGACCCTTCGGGAGTTCTCTTGTCGCCGCTCGCCTCCTTGTTGCCGAGCCAATGCGGGCCGAGATCGGCGTCGTAGCTCCGCACGAGCCGCCCGCCCGAGTAAAGGTGGCACCGGTGGCGCAGCTTGTCGACGAGGATCATCGCGCCGCCCGTCTTGCGCGAGCTGGCGATTCCCGAGCGGGCCCACCCGGCCCAGGCGGAAGCGTTCGCGAACATCGCGTCGACCTCCCGCTCGAATCCTCGCTGCGCGTCGCCGAGCCCGCGCTCGGCTTCCTCGAGCAGCGCGCCCGCCCGGGCCAGGTCGCCCGCGCGGTGCGCCTCGACCGCGCGGTGGTACAGGAGCTGACTCCGCGAGAGGGCGCGGTGCGTCCCGCCGCGAATCGGCATCTCGTTCATCGCGTCCTCGGCGCCCTCGAGCCGTGCGCCGACGATCTCGAGTCGCTCGCGGAGCGAGCCGAGCGCGATGCCGCGCGCGCGGCTCGCGCGGCCCGCCGCCGCGGCGGCGAACGTGCGCGATGCAAGGAGACACGAGCGGACACCCGAGTATTCGCGGAACCAGAGGAATCGGGCCAACTCGGCGCCGTACTCTCGGCGGCCCGAGGCGCGGAGCTTCTCGGCGAGCGTCAGAAGCGTCGGCGCGTGGCGAGGCGCGTCGGCGCGTTCGGCGTCGCGGATCGCCGCGTCCACCCCGACGAAGAGACCCGTCGGCGCCTCCTCCGCAAGCGCCGTCAGGAGCGCGACGTTTCCCGCCACGAGGAGGGCGGCGAACACCCACTGGACGCCCGGCCGGCCGTTTCGACGTCGCTGAGTTCTCGAACGGTTTCTCACTCTGGCGCGCTCGGTTGCTGTTGCCCGCTAGGAATAGAGAAGCCGGTGCGCGATCGCGCGCCGGCCCCTCGTCGATTGGACAGTGGATCGAATCGGCAGACTACTTGGCGCCCCTCATAGCGGCCGCCTTGTTCGTCGCCTCCATCATCTCGTTCATTAGATTCCCGACCTTCTGCATCGAGGCGTTCGCGAGCTGGATCGCGTTGCGATAGTCCTGCTTGTCGATCGACGCCCGAATCTCGGGAAGCGTCGCGGCGACGGCGTCGAGATCGGTTGTGATCATCTCCATGATCTTCTTGCCTTCTTTGTCGCGGGGCGCCTTCTCCGTCATCGCCCGTGTCGAATCGACAGCCGCCTGCAGCTGCGTGTAAAGGCCTTCGGCCTCGACCCGCGCCTTTTCCTTGTTCACGCCCGCCACCTGCTTCGCGTTCTCAGCGGCGCCCTTGGCCACCGCCGAGATCCGCGCCGCTTCCTTATAGTTCCGGAAGAGAGCGAACTTCGCGTTCTGCTTCTCGACCTCGGCCTGGGCCGCGGCGAGAGAGTCGGTCGCGGCGTCGAGCTCATTCGGTGCGTATGCGGCCGCCTCCGCCGTCTTCGCATCGTTCACGGCAGTTTGCGCGGCCTGCATTTCCATCTCAGGCGGCTTCCCGCAGCCGACAACGGTGAGGGCGAGCAGGATGAGGCCGACCAGAAGGTGCGCCGAGTAGGAACGCCGTTTCATCGTGATGCACTCCTTTCTACGGGCCGGTAGGGGTTGCCGCTCTGAGCGGCTCGTACCAGTTGGCCCTTTTCGTGAGTCGTGAACCCAAAACTCAGGGTTAGATTCTCCTCGCTGTTGTGAATCTGGGACAGTCTAGAGATGCGCTTGAGGGTGTCAAGCGGAATTTCCGGAGCCCGCGGGCCGGGGGTGCGCCGGACGGTTGGCCGCCCGCCTCCTCCTGGAAACGCCGGAACGTTCGCGTTTCCAATGAGAAAGGCCGGCAGAGACCACCGCCCGAGGCCTCGGGCTAGTACTCGTCCTCGTCGGCGTTGATATCGAGCCCCTCGAAGTCCTCGGGGATCTCCTCGACCTCGGCCTCCTCCTGCTCCTCTTCTTCCTTCGCTTCCATGTCGGCCGCGTAGCCGCACGAGGGGCAGAAGATTTCAACTGGCTCGATCACGCCCGGCTCCCGAACCTCGACGAGATACTCCTCGTCACATTCGGGGCACATCTTGTTCGTCCTACGTTCGGACATGAAACCCTCCTCGATGCACTCCCCCGCGGCGAAGGCGCTTGCGTTGCGATACCGCGGCCACGTCGATTTACGGCGCCGAATACTAGGGAGCGCCCCCAGCGTCGTCAAGAGTTGCGATAACCCGAGGGGGGGGGAAGCGGACGAGAAGGGAGGGGCCCTATCCGTCGGGCCCTCCGTCCGGACCGCCGGGAGGCGGACCGAGAGGCGGCGCAATCGCGGCCGGGACGAGTCCCCCGTGTCCGAGCGTCATGAGCGAGATCGGCGCGTCCTCGAGGAGGAGTGGCGCGTCCGCCGGGAACCGGCCGTCGGTGATGAAAAGCCCCTTCGTGGCGCCGCTCGCCTTGACCTCATCGCGGAACCCGAGGAGCCGAGTCGTGGGGACGGCCTCTCCGTCGGGCGAAGCGAGGCAGACGACGATGTACCGGCCGCCGATCAGCGCGTCGGCGCTCGTCCCGACGAGCGTCAATTCCCCCGCCCCGCTCGGACCGCGGCTCTCGATCTCGATCCCGTAGCGCGACAGGAGCCGCTCGGCGCGGGCGGCCAACTCGTCGGCGTCGACGTGGCCGCCGCGCGGGCGCGCGGCGCCGTCCGCCTCCGCGCGGGGCTGCGCGAACCCCGTCGCGAGGACGAACACGATCGCGGAGATCGTGATCACGAAGAAGAGAACGAGTAGGTAGATCATTGCGAGCGGGCCAACCCTACCATTCACTTCACGGCGTCGCAATCAGGCGGCCGGCGAGCCCACGTCGGTCCGCTCTCCACGGAACCTCGCACCGGCACCTCGAACCTTGACGGCTCCGTCGACGCATGGTAGTTCTGAGCCTTCGCGCGGCGGCTCGCGCCGAGCGTGCGTCGAGGAGTCGATGGCCGGCAACGTCACTCTGAGGACCTTCGTGGTCCTCGACAGCCTCCAGCCGCAGCTCGCCGCCTTCACCGGCTGCACGGGCCGCGGATTCCCGCCCGTCAAGGATATGGCCTCGCTTTGGGTCGAGGTCGCGCCCGGGATCGCGATCAATTCGGTCACCGACGTGTGCCTCAAAACGACGCGCGTTCAGCCGGCCGTTCAGGTGGTCGAGCGCGCATTCGGAATCCTCGAGGTCCACGATTTCGATCAGGGCGAGGTGCGCCAGGCCGGCCGCGCGATTCTCGAGTCGCTCGGGCTCCGCGAGGAAGACCGGATGAAGCCGAAAGTCGTCTCGCGGCAGATCATCCGCTCGATCGAGCCGATGCACGCGCAGGTCGTCAACCGCAACCGGGATGGATCCCTTCTCATCCCGGGCGAATCGTTGTTCATCCTCGAATGCGAGCCGGCCGCGTACGCGGTCTACGCCGCGAATGAAGCGGAGAAAGCGGCGCGGATCACGCTCGTGCACGTCCAGCCGTACGGGGCGTTCGGGCGGCTCAACCTCTCGGGGCATGAGTCGGAGATCGACTCCGCGGCCAAAGCCGCGGTCACGGCCCTCGAATCGTTGTCGGGGAGAGCGCCCGCCGGCACGATGTAGCGATTCGAGCGGCCGTCGACCGCTCGCTCGCTCAGCGCGCGGGCCCTCGGAAGAGCCGCTCGGGCTTCGTCTCGACGCGATCGCTGTACGCCACGCCGAGACGATCGAAAAGCGCTCGCGCGGCGGCCAATTCCTCCTCGGGTTCGTCCGATTCGATCTCGAGCTCGTAGTGAACTTCGCCCCACGGGAACCGCGTTTCGTCCATCTCGTAGAGCGCCCCGGTCGGGCCGCGCGCGAGCCGCCGCAAGTTCTCGAGCGACCCGATCGCGGCGATTGGGCGGCCGCGGGCTGCCGCGTCGAGCGGCGCGAACGAAGCGGCGGCCAGGGGCGCGCGGCCCGATTGCACGGACGCCCAGAGCGCGGGCGCGAGCTCCCGCTCCCACTCGTCCGACTCGATCCGCCCCTGGGCCCGGCCGCGCACCCGCTTCACCGTCAACACGACCTTCCCACCCGCCTCGCGAACGCGGACGAGCATCCCCTCGCGAGCTAGCGCGTGATCCGGGGTGTCGAAGTAGGTGTTCCGCTGATGCGTTTCGACGGCCGGCGGGAGAGATTGGACGAGACGGTGGAAGTCGGCAGCGCTCGCGATCCGGAGCTTGACCTCGCGCTCCCGACCCATCGAACGCGCGGACCCTTTGCTATTGCGGCGTGCCGGCGCCCGGCGATTGCGAGCCCTCGGCGGGAGCCGGGACCGCCGGCACCGGCTCGTACGAGAACGACTCGTCGGAAGAGGCATCGGACCGGACCGTCACCTCGCGCGTCTGCTTGCCGAGCATCTCGTGCCAGATCGTCATCGAGTAAGTCCCTGGCGGGACATCCTTGATCGAGTACGCGCCGCTCGTGTCGGTCACGGCATAGTACGGATGCTCGGAGACGAGCACGTACGCTTTCATCCACGTGTGGCCGGCGTCGCAACCGACCTCGATCAGTCCGGGCTCCTTCAGGAGCTTCCTGATCATCCGTCCCCTCGTCGTGAGCGCGATGTTGAACACGCTCTTCGATCCGCCGAGAACGCCGTGCGTGTTGTGGAGGACGGGGTCGTCGTTGACGATCTGGAGTCGGGTGCCGACGGGGAGCGCCTGAACGTGCGGCTCGTAGAGACACTTCGCGTTCGCCAGAATCGGCGCTTCCGGAATCTCGAGCGGCTTCCCGGCCGAGATTCCCTCGATCGTCACGATCGCGTTCTTGATGCCGCGCGTCGAGCTGATGACGAGCTCCTGGCTCGTCTTCATCTCGCCGCAGACCGACGGATCTTTCGTGACCGGCAACTCGACGGGCGCGGGGATCGATCCGGTGAACCGGACGGTGCCCGCAACGGCGCCGCCGCCCGTGACGGTCGCCCCCTGATACGCCCAGGCGCGGCCGGCCTCAGCGGCCGACGTCGCCGCACACGCCGCGATCAGGACGAGCGCCGCGCGCTTCACAGCGCGGGCCTCTTCCCGAGCGACAGGAGGTGGTTCCGAAGCGCCACGATCTGCGCGTCCGCGTCATCCATCAATCGCTCCCCGTCCGAGTAGAAGTAACTCGGCATTCGAGTGTTCGGCATGATCGTCTGCGGGTCCTCCAGCCAGTCGAGGATCCACCCGGGCCGCAACCGCCCTGCAGCCAGAGTGAGGTCCGGCGCGAGATCCGCAGGATCGCGATCCCCGGCTCCGCCGAGCTGATGGCACAGGATACACCGATACTCCTCGAATATCCGCTTCCCGTGCGCGAGCGACGCGGTCGTTAGCGACTCGGCGGGGACCTCCTGGTATCCGCCCCCCTTCGGCGCCGTCGCCTGGAAGTACCGGACGAGATCGTTCGTCGTCTCATCGGTGAAGCCGAACGTCGGCATCCGCGCGGCGAGCCACGGTCGAATCAGCGTCGGCTTTCTGAGGAACGCAAACAGCCAATCCGAGTGGACGCGGTCCCCCTCGCCGTGGAGCATTGGCGGCGCGAGTCCCGGATCCTCCGCCATTTTCCTGAGGTCGCCGCCCTCTCCGTCGATCTCGTGGCATCCGCGGCAGTTCTGATTCTCGACGATCCTCCAGCCCTTCTCCGCTGCGGGTTCGTCGCCCCGCGGCACCCGCCACCGGGCGCGGGCGACGTTTCGCTTCCGCAAGCCGAGGACCGCGCCCGTGATCGCGTCCGCCTCTTCGTCCGTGAATCCGAACTCCGGCATCCGGAGCTTTTCCTGCGGCTCCTTCACGCGGCCTCGGTCGTAGATCCGAGGGGAGAGGAGCTTCTGCTTGATCCACGCCTGCCGCGTCTCCGGGATCTCGATGAACCCGAAATCGAACCGGTGGACAGTCTTCGAGCCTTCCTCGGTGAGCTCCGTGCCGATCCCCTTCGCGCCTTCGAACCCGGCGATTTCATGGCAGCCGAAACAGCCGTACCGCGCGATCAGTTTCTCGCCGAGGAAGTTGCGCTTCTGGGCGTCGCTCATCGCGGCCGCCGTTTCCCGCGCCTCGCGGTCCGTCAGGGTCACGCGGAGGTATTCGATGGCGAGCGCATCGCGGAGCGTGTCGCTCGTCGCCGGCAGGGGCGCCGCGTCGAACTCCGGGTTGCGCAGGCCGATCAAGTACGCGGTGACGTCGAGCGCCTCGGCGTCGGTGAGCCGGAGGTTCGGCATCCGAGTCGTCGGCATCATCCGCTTCGGATCCTTCACCCAGTTCCAGACCCACTCCGCCGTCGTCTTCGAGCCGAGCGCGACGAGCGGCGGGCCGAATCGGCGGTAGTGGAGCGCTGGGTCCGGCTCCTCGCCGTCCATCAGGTGGCAGCCGCGGCATCCGAGCTCGGCGACGAGCGTCTTTCCGTTCGCGGCGTCGCCGGGCCCGCCCGACGGGAGCGGCAGCAGGCCCGCCGGCTTCGAGACGTCGAAGAGGTACGAGACGATCGCGTCCGCCTCGACGTTGTTCCGCTCGAGGTCATACGGCTCGGACGTGTTGTCGAGGTCGAAGAAGCGCGGCATCCGCGTCGTCGGACGGAACGCCTTCGGGTTCTTGATCCACTTGAACGCCCAGTCGGAGGTCGTCTTCCCGGCGAGTCCCGCGAGGCTCGGCCCCGCCTTGGGGACCTCCTCGAACCCCGCGATCTTGTGGCACCCGGTGCAGCCGTCGGTGCGGATCAGATGCATCCCGTAGTTCAGATGGTCCGCCTTCGGCACGCTCACGACGCCGTTGTGGCATTGCCAGCACGAGGCCTCGACGTACGGCATCGGGAGCATCGGTTCGTTCCAGAACTTCATCGGCTCCCAATCGTGTTCCTCCTCCCAGCGCTTCGCCTCCTCTTCGTCCGACGGCATGTGCGCGGCCGACACGAACGTCGTCGCCCGGTCGCGCCCCATGTGGCAGATCGTGCAGCCGTAGCCGTCCATCGGGTGCGGCGAGCTCGCGCCGAGAAACACATCGAGACGCGGGTGCGTGCGGAACGGCTGCTCCGCGTCTTCGTAGCCCTTCTGGTCGATCGCCAGGTGGCACGTCGTGCACCGATCGACTTTCGGGATCGTCAGATAATTGATGTCGTTCTCGAGATCGTCGACGACGATCTGGTTCACCTTGATGCTCGGGTTCATGAAGTCGACGATCGGCCGGTTGCGGAACCAGTCGTTGGCGAAGTTGTGCCCGATCACCTTCAGCTTTCGCTCGAGCCGATCGCGTTCGGTGAACAGCGCAGCCTTCTGCCGGAGCGCCGCGTCGCGCTCCCCGGTGAACGAATCGACCTCGGTCTGGACGCTCTGCCGTTCCGACTGGAGCGCCTCCAACTCGAGCGTCAGATGGGCCAGCTTCTCCTGGCGAGACTCGAGCTTCTTCTCGAGGGCCGGCGCTTTCGGCGACTTCGCTTCCTCCCCCATCTCGACCCCGTACTTCTCCGCGTCCCGGAGCGCTTTCGTGAATCGGACCGCCTGGTCGGCCTTGTAGATCTTCGCGTCGATCTGCCCGAGCTGGGTCCGGAGCTCGCCGAGAGCCCGCTCCTGCTCGTCGATCATCGCCTGCGCGGCCTGGACCCTTAGATCGAACTGCGCGATCGCGTTCGGATCGACCGACGCGTCGGCCTTCGCGATTCCTTCCTGCGTTCGTTGGATCTCGAGGTCGTTGAAACGCTGCTGGACCCGTTTCCACTCGCGCGTGTAGTCGTTGTAAACGGCCGCGACGAAGATGAACAGCATGATGAGGCTGCTCACCCCGAACAGAAGGTCGAGTCGCTTGAAGTTGAACGCGTGTTCGATCGGCTCTCGCCGGTTCTCCATTCAGCAGCCCCTAAATGTTGAAGAAGAACTCAGGGATGGCCACGAGATACTTCAGGTTGAAAATCCAGCGCAGGTACATCTTGATCGGAAGCGCGATCATCAGAAGGAACAGGAGGATCGCGAAGAAGAATCGAACGGTCCCCATCTGCACGTGCAGGTCTCTGAAAAACTTGAGCTTCTTCGCCATGAGCGGCGGCAGAGCGATCAGGTATCCGAGCACGAGCGAAATTCCTCCGACCTCCCGCAAGAACCAGTTTTTCGGAAGCGCGGTGTTGAGCCACTTGACCCAGATGAACTCGGACAGGTTGACGTTCACGAGCGGCTCGAGCTTGTGGACGTCCCAATACTCGTACGGACCGAAGATGTTCCAGTTCGGGCCGCGGAGGAACGTGCCCAGAATGATCAACAAGATCCAGAGGATCACGAACCCGAAGTTGAACACGGTGATCGCGAACGGGCGCTCGCGGAACGTGTAGTAGCCGTTCCCCTTCGGATTCTTGTCGAGGTATGGGATCGCCATCAATCCGACGATGATGAGGCTCGGGAAGACGACGCCCGCGAGCCACGGGTCGAAGTACACGAGCATTTCCTGAAGCCCCAGGAAATACCACGGCGCCTTCGACGGGTTGGGCGAATCGGTCGGGTTGGCCGGCTCCTCGATCGGCGCCTTGATCAAGATCGACCACGCGACGAGGACGACCGTCACCACCAGGATCGCGATGAACTCGATGTACAACAGGTCGGGCCAGACGAACACCTTCCGGTTCGACTCGATTTCTTCCTTGAGGTTTCCGCCGCGGCCGACGATCTCGTCGTTTCGTTTGGCCTGCCAGAGCGAGAACCAGAGGAAAAACGCGATCAGGAAGAGCATCCCCACGATCGGGACGTTGTCGCCCTTCGTGACGATCAGCCGAAAGTTCGCATCCCCCATCGACAGGACGAGAAACACGGTGAGCACGGCGATCAGGCCGATTCCGACGGGCGGCGTCCAGAGTCGTTGACGCGGGACCGTCAGAAAAAAAACGATGATCGACAGGGTGATGAAAATCTGAGGAGGCGCGAGGGAGTTAATCAGCTCTTTGATCAGCATCCGCTCTCTCTCGTGAGGGTGTGGGCGAGCCGTCCGGGCCTACAACGGGCCGGAGATCCCGCCGTCCTTGCGCACGCGCCAGAAGTGCACGGCCATCAGCCCCGCCGCGGCGAGCGGGATGCCGACGCAGTGGAGGACGTAGAAGCGGAGGAGCGCACCCGCGCCGACGAACCGGCCGCCGAGGAGCGCGAACCGCGCGTCGTCGCCGACGTGCACGAGCTTGATGTCGCCGAGCGCGAGGAGCTGCGCCCCGGGCCCTTCGTGGCCCAGGAACGGCGTCGCTCGCGCCATGTTCGAGCCGACCGTGATCGCCCACATCGCGAGTTGATCCCACGGGAGGAGGTAGCCGGTGAACGACAAGAGGAGCGTGAGGACCAACAACACGACGCCGACGTTCCAGTTGAACTCGCGCGGCGGCTTGTACGAGCCCGTCATGAACACGCGGAACATGTGAAGCCAGACCGTGATCACCATCGCGTGCGCGCCCCAACGGTGGAGCTCGCGCATGATCCCGAGCGGCGCCTGCTCGCGCAAATCCATGATGTCGACGTACGCGAACTCGACCGTCGGGCGGTAGTAGAACATCAGGAGTAGCCCGGTGATCGTCTCGACGAGGAACAGGAAGAACGTGATCCCGCCCATGCACCAGGTGAATCGCACCTTCACGCCGCTCTTGCGGACCTTCGTCGGGTGAAGGTGGAGGACGACGTTCGACATCACGGTCAGGACGCGGTTGCGATTCGTGTTCGGCATCCCGTGCCGGAAGAACGACGTCCAGATCTGCGATTTGACGATCGAGTTTCCGACCTTCTTCAGCAATGACATCCCGCTAGGCCTCCGCGACCGTCAGACTCGGAGGACCGACTCGGGGTCGTTCCATTCGCCCTTCTCTTCTTGATACTTCTTCGTCTTGTCGACGAGGATCTGACCGTCGTCCGCCAGGACGATCCGGTACCGCTCGAGCGGCCTAGGCGCCGGACCTTCGAAGTTCATCCCCGTCCGGTAGAACCCGCTCCCGTGGCACGGGCATTTGAACTTGTTCTCGCCTCCGAGCCAATTCGGAGTGCACCCGAGGTGCGTGCACGTCGTCGAGAGCGCGTAGATCCCGTCCTTGTTCCGGACGACCCAGACCCCGAACTTGTCCTTCCAGCGCTCGTCGACCTCGCCCGTCGAGTAGTCGTCCGGGAACCCGGCTTTGAACGTCGCGGGCGGTTCGAACAGCACGTTCGGGAAGAAGAAGCGGAGGAGCGCGGCGGACCCGGCCGCGCACGCCGCGGCGAACCCGATCCAACCGATCGCGAGCCACGAGAAGAACCCGCGGCGCGTCATCGGCTCGCCGGAGCGGAGCGGAGCCCCTGCAGGCGCGTCGGACGGGAACGGAACCTCCGGCCGCGCGCTCACGCGGACCTCCGATTCGACGTCTGCTCCGTGCTCCATCAGTTCGCTCCCGAGTCGAAATCGCGCGCGCGGGACCGCCGCGCCTCGGACATGAACCCGAAAATTACGCGAACGGAAGAGACTGATTCAAGTCGATTTTTCCCGGCTCGGCTCATCGGGGAGCGTCCTCGAGAGACGCGGCGATCTGGCGAACTTCGAGAAACGGCGACTCAGTGCGCAACTCGTGGATTCGCTCCGCGCCGCGCGCGTCGCCCAGCCGCCGCAACGCGCGGAGCGCGTTCGTCGTCGCGTCGACTTTCTGCGGCTCCGTGATGCCGTCGATCCGCGAGAGCTCCGACGCATCGGTCATCGCGAGCAGGACCGGGACGCCGGCGCGGTCGTCGAGCTGCGCGAGCGCGAGCGCCGCGTTCCACCGGACCTCCGCCGCCGGATTCCCGAGCAAGGGGACGAGCGCGGAAACCGCGGCGCGATCGCCGATCGTTCCGAGCGCGTACGCCGACATTTTGATCATCCCCGCGTCGTCCGATCGAAGTTGTTCGACGAGCGCGGGGACGGCCGCTGCCTGCTTGAGCGCGCCCAGCGACCACGCCGCGTACAGGCGAGTCTCCGCATCGGGATCGTCGAGCGCTTCGAGGAGCGGCGGCACGCCGGAAGAGTCGCCGAGCCGGCCGATGGCCAGCGCGAGATACCGCCGGACGCGCGGGTCCTCGTGGCTCGACTGACGGAAGAGCCCGACGAGGTCGCGCGAGAACCCCGGGCTCTTCGCGGCTTCCGGCGACGAAGCGATCCACCGCGACAGCTCGAATGCCGCCTGCCACCGCTCGCTCGCGCTCCCGCTTCGAATCTCGTGGAGGAAGTCCGTGGGCTCCTTCTTGTCGAACACGACGAGGCCGAAGAGATAGTAGATCCCGGCGCAGGCGAGAACGATCAGGAGCGGGCCGAGAAAGAATTGCAGGATCAGTCGCGGCGTGGAATCGCGCCGCGAAACGGGGGCAGCGGCCGGCTCCGTCGCGGCGTTCGACTCCGGCGAAAGAGCGGTATCGGGGGACGGAGGAATCATTCGGGAAAGTCGAGCAACACTAGACGCCGGCCGGAACACCGTCAAGGGCGCGCTTCACGATGCGCTTCACGGCGCGCTCCCCCCTAGCAACGTGAGCGATCAGCGAGCGCCGTCCGACTCCGCGCCCCGATCCCACCAGAGGCGACGGAGACGCTCGACGAGGTGCGGCAGAATCGCCAGAAACCGATCGACCTCGCCATCGCGGTTTTCGCGTCCGAGCGAGAGGAGAAGCGAACCGCGCGCTTCATCGGGAGGGATGCCGAGCGCCAGCAGAACATGAGACGGCTTCCCCGCTCCGGTCGCGCACGCCGATCCGGACGACGCGGCGATCCCCTCCTCGTCGAGCAACGCGAGGAGTGCGTCGCCGTCGAGGCCGCGGACGACGGCGCTGACGAGGCCGGGGAGCCCGCCGCGCGCCGGGCTCGTCACGCGGACGTCGCGAACGCGGCTCACGATTCCATCGCGGAGCCGCGCGCCGAGCGCCTCGAGGCGACGCGACGCGTCGAGAAGTTCCGCGCGCGCGAGCCAAGCCGCGACGCCCATCCCGACGATCGCGGCGACGTTTTCCGTCCCGGCGCGGAGCCCGCCTTCCTGGGCGCCGCCCTCGATCTCGGGGCGAAGCCGGGTTCCCGCAGCGATCCGGAGCGCGCCGGCGCCCTTCGGGCCGCCGAAGCGATGCGCGCTGATCGCGACGAGGTCGGCGTTCAACGATCCGGCTTCGATGCTCAGGAGGCCCGCGCTCGCCGTCGCGTCGCAGGCGACGGGAATTCCCCGGGCGCGGGCGCCGGCGGCGATGGCCGCGACGGGTTGCACGACGCCGACTTCGTGATTGGCGTGGTGCGTGACGAGAAGCGCCGTGCGGTCGTCGAGCGCGCCGATCGTCCGTTCCGGGTCGAGCAACCCGGAGACGCCGACGGCGAGCCGCACGATCTCGAACCCTTCCCGCTCGAGGGTGACGAGCGGATGGAGCACGGCGAGCTGCTCGATCGAGGTCGTGACGATCCGCCGGAGAGCGCCGCGCGACCCGTCCCGCCGCGCGCGCGCCAAGCCTTTCACCGCGAGGTTGAGAGACTCGGTGCCGCCGGAGGTGAAGACGATTTCGGCAGCGTCGCACCCGGCGAGGAGGGCGACGTCGGCCCGCGCCGCTTCGATCGCCGCCCGGGCCGTCCGGCCCGCGGCGTGCGCGCTCCCGGCGTTTCCCTGGCGAGGCCCGGCGAGGAACGGCTCCATCGCGTCGAGCGCCTCGCGACGCAGAGGCGACCCGGCGGCGTGGTCGAAATCGATCACGCGCCGATCGCGGCGATCCGCCGATTCAATAGGCCGTCTTCGCGGCAGCCGCCGCGGTCGCCGGAGGCGGCGCGTCGCGATTCGCCCCCTTGACGATCTTCACGCTCGCGCTCGCGCCGATCCGCGTTGCGCCGGCTGCGACCATCGCGAGCGCGGTTTCCGGATCGCGAATCCCGCCCGCCGCCTTCACGCCCATCTCGTCCCCGACGACCTCGCGCATCAGCCGCACGTCCTCAACGGTCGCGCCCGCGGCCGCGAACCCGGTTGACGTCTTCACGAAGTCCGCGCCCGCCGCCTTTGCGAGGCTGCACGCGGCCACCTTCTCGTCGCGCGAGAGAAGCGCCGTTTCGATGATCACCTTCACGGCCGCGCGGCAGCGGGCGGCATCGACGACTCCCCGGATGTCTCGTTCGACGAGCCGGTAGTCGCGGCTCTTCAGCGCGCCGATTTCGATCACCATGTCGAGCTCCTGCGCGCCATCTTGGAGCGCGCGGCGCGCCTCGAACGCTTTCACGTCGGGGTGGTTCGCGCCGAGCGGAAACCCGATCACCGTGCAGACGAGAACTCCGGATCCCGAGAGGAGCTCGCTCGCGCGCCTCACCCAGATCGGGTTGAGGCACACGGATGCGAAGCGGTGTTCGCGCGCCTCGGCGCAGAGTGCCGTCACCTCCGCGTCGGTCGCGTCCGGCTTGAGCAGCGTGTGATCGATGTACGGTCCGAGGTCGCTCGCTTGAGCGGCCGTCCCGGGCCGCGTCGAGATGCGCGCGGCGCCGCAGTCGAGGAATGCGCGGAACAAGTTCGGGCAGCGCTCGGCGCACTTCCCGCGGACTGTGCACGGATCACAATCGCCCTCGCCGAGGAAGCGAAGCGAAGCTTCGCCGCGGCCTGTCGAAGCGCCGCCCCCTCCGAGGCGTTCGAGGACGCGCCTCGTGATCTCTTCGACCAACTCGTCTTGTGGCTCGCCGAACATCGTTCCGTGATCCCCTCATCCGCGGGCGCGCTCCGCGCACCGCAATCGCATCCCGAGTCTACACGCCCTCGCCGAGACCTGGAAGCGGCGGCGCGGCGGTTGAGCCGTCGCGCGTCACGCGCCGCAGGAGCACCGCGGGCGAAGGCGGCACGGCGTCCCCGATCTCGAACGCGGCCACGACGCCCGCCCTCTCCTCGCCGATCCGCGAGGCGTCGTCCGCGTGGAGCGTGGCCATCGCCTCCCCGCGGCGCACGCTTTCGCCTCGACGACGGTGGATCGTGATCCCCGCGCCGGCCGAGACGGTGTCTTCCTTTCGCGAGCGCCCCGCGCCGAGCCGCGTCGCCGCGTAACCGATCGCCCGCGCGTCCACGTCTTGCACGATCCCGTCCCGCTCGGCAGCGACCGGCTCGACGTGGCGAGCATTCGGCAGGCGCTGGGGCTCGTCGACGACGCGCGGATCACCGCCCTGCGCCGCGATCATCTCGCGCAGCTTGGCGAGCCCGCGACCCGAGGCGCGCGCCTCGCGCATCTGGTCCGCGCCATCCGAAAGGTCGCGCGCCCGCCCGCCGAGCACGAGCATCTCCGCTCCGAGCGCCACGCCCAACGCGTCGAGGTCGTCCGTCGCGCCCCCGTTGAGGTACTCGATCGTCTCCGCCGCCTCGAGCGCGTTTCCGACCGCGCGGCCGAGCGGTTCGTCCATCCGCGTGATCCACGCGACAGCGCGGCGGCCCATCTCCTCGCTGATGTCGACGAGCGCGCGCGCGAGCGCCTCCGCGTCATCCATCGCCTCCATGAACGCGCCTCGCCCGACCTTGACGTCGAAGACGATCGCGTTCGGCCCCGCCGCCAGTTTCTTCGAAAGAATGCTCGCGACGATCAGCGGGATGGCCGGCACGGTCGCCGTCGCGTCCCGCAGCGCATAGAGCCGTCGGTCGGCTGGTGCGAGCGCGTCGGTCTGCCCAACGATGGCCACCCCGACATTGCGAACGACGTCGATGAACTCGGCAGTCGAGAGGCGCGCTCGGAACCCGGGGATCGATTCCAGCTTGTCGAGAGTCCCGCCGGAGAATCCGAGGCTCCGGCCGGATAGCATCGGAACCGGGACGCCGCAGGCGGCAACGAGGGGTCCGAGATAAAGCGAGACCTTGTCTCCCACGCCGCCGGTCGAGTGCTTGTCCACCTTGACGCCCTGAATCGCCGTGAGGTCGAGGCAGTCGCCGGACGTCATCATGGCCCGGGTCAGCGCGCGGGTCTCGTCTCGGTTCATCCCTCGAAGGAAGACAGCCATGAGGAGCGCGGCAGACTGGTAGTCGGGAATCTCGTCCGCGGTCACGCCGCGCACCCAGGCCTCGATCTCCTCCTCGGAGAGATGGCCGCCGTCTCGCTTGCGGGCGATCGTCTCGGACATTCGGAACCGGATGGCACACCTCCGCTTTGCATCACAGGTAGCGGCCGCGATACTATCCGCGACCGGTGGACAATTCAAAGCGTAGAGCCGGGTTCGGGACGGCGTCGGATCTCGAGATCGACTTCATCTGCGACGCCTAAGTAAATGTCGCAAAATACGTTGGGCGGAAGGGAGGTGGATCGACATACTTTTTTCTGGAATCCTCTGCTGCTGCAACTATTTGCTGGCTTTTTTTCAGCACGGCGTGCTACACTGCGTCCGTTGTTGGGGAAGTGGAATCAGCCTCGCGATGATCAATTTGAAGTCACGTTCACTCGAATCGTCCGGTGAAACGCCGGAGAAGGGAGTTGCTATGAAGAAGATAGCTATCGCTCTCCTCGTTCTCAGCCTCGCCACCGCGCCGGCGGCATTCGCCCAGGTGCGCGTCAGTCAGGTCTACGGCGGCGGCGGAGCCACCTCAGGATCGCCGACGTACAACCAGGACTACGTCGAAATCTACAACGCGGGCGGCTCGGCGGTGAGCATTGCCGGATGGACGATCGAATACGGCTCGGCCACGGGCAACTGGGGTAGCTCGGCGCTCAACATCTTCACGTTCCCCGCGGGTGTGTCGATCGCCGCTTGCAAGTACGTTCTCGTCGGTCTGTCATCGGGTACCGTCGGTCCTGCGATTCCCACGCCGGACTACACGGGTACGAACACTCTGAGCGCGACGAGCGGCAAGATCGGGCTGTTCAACGCCGTGAACGCGAACGTCGTCTGCGGCTCGGAAGCTGCGGGCACGCTTGTGGACAAAGTCGCTTACGGCACGAGCAACTGCCCCGAGGGCACGGCGGTCGGCCTGCTGGCCAACACGTCGGCTGCCGTTCGCAATGGCGGTGGAACGGTCGATACCAACAACAACTCGGCAGACTTCACGGTCACGCCGGGCGCGGTCCCGCGGAACTCGGCATCGCCCGCGAACGGATCCTGCGTGCCGGTCGGAACCGAGCAGCAGACATGGGGCGCGGTCAAGACGCTCTTCCGCTAGATTCACGAATCGCTGGTTTTCCCGACCTCCCCTCGCCTGCGCGGCGGGGGGAGGTTTCTCTTTGCTCGCCTCGCGGCCACGTCTCTGGTCCCGAGGCCGCGTGTGTGTTAGGTTCGCCGGCGGTGAACGCTCCGACTGTCCGCTTCGTCGTACTGACCGGCCCGATCGCAAGTGGGAAATCGACCATCGGCCGCCTGGCCGTCGAGGGAACGGCTTTCCCGTTCATCCCCGAGGATGTCGACTCGCTCTCGGAAGACCGGGAGGTCCTCGCTGGCTACTACCGAGCGGTTGCCGCTTTCGAGGAACTGCTCGCGGACGCCCGGACCGCTGACCCCGCCTTGGTTGCCGCGGCTCAGGAAGCCGTCTTCCGTACGCAGCAACACTTCATCGGCAGACGGGCCGCGCGCCTTCGTGCGTCTGCGAGGGAGGGAGTGGGCGGCCTCGTCGAGAGGCACCCCTCGGACGACATCCAGGTCTTCTCACGCAGAAATCTCTCCAGAGGACTCCTGACGATTGACCAGTTCGCGTCGCTCGAGGCGATGATGGAGTCCGAGCTTGCCGGCCTCCCGTCGCCGATTCTGACGGTCTTCTTGCACGCCGATGCGGATCGCCTACGGGAGCGGATCGGACGTCGCGGGAGGCCACAAGAGGCCGGATTGACCCGTCCGGAGAACTCTTATCTCGAAGAGCTGAACGCGCTGTACACGAGCTGGCACGAGCGGTGTCGCGGGGAGAAGCTCTTGATCCGGACCGATAGTCTCACGGAAGCAACGATTGCTGCGGCGGTCCGCCGGGAACTCGCAGCGCGAGGGATCATCTAGCCACCGTCGCCTCAGCCGGCTCCCAGCCGGCTCCCAGCCAGCTCCCCCACCAAGCGTCTACTTGAGCAGGACCATCTTTCGCATCTTCACCGCGCCGACAATTTCCAGCCGCGAGAGGTACACGCCGGAAGGGACTTCGTTCCCGCGGTCGTCCGTCCCATCCCAGATCGCGGAATGGCGCCCCGCCGACCGAACGTCCGACGCCAGGGTCTTCACGCGGCGACCCGACACGTCGTAGACCGCCAAATCGACCTTCATCCGCGCGGGGAGCGAGTACTCGATTTGAGTGACCGGATTGAACGGGTTCGGGTGATTCGGCGAGAGCTCGACTTCGCGCGGGAGGCCGCCGACACCGGCGACGGCCGTCACGCCCGAAACGGTCACCCAGATCGGGCTCGACCACGTCTTGTCGAGATCGGTCTGAAGCAAGCGGATGTGGTAGTAGTACGCCCCGTCGCTCGGGACCGTATCGGTCACAGCGAAGTTCCAGCTCGTCGAATTGATCGCCCCCGTCTTGATGATGACCCCGTTGCGGTAGAGGTTGTAGCTCGACAGGTTCGTGCCCGAAGTCGCCGTCGCGGCAATCGAAAGCCACGGGTCATTCGACGTGAAGATCGATCCCATGATGCGGCCATCGACGTTGAAGCTGAGCGTCACCCGGTCGGTCGACGGGTTGATCTCGCACGCGTAGAAGCGCCGGTTGAACAGAGCCTCAATCACCGCGTCCTTCGTCAACGTGTCCGCAAGAATACCAGTCAGATAAATGTCGTTCCCCGAGTTCGGGTTTGTCTGGTCGCCCCACTTCTTCTGGTGGTTGTCTTGGTTCGCGAGCGCTCCCATGTGCCAGCCGTTTCCGAGCGCCTGGAGGTACTGGAACTCGTAGTCGCTCGATCGCTTCCCGTTCCGGATTTCGATCCCCTCGACGACCGCGTCGGCGGAGAAGTTGTACGCGAGGTTATTGAAGACGCTTTCGCCGCCGATCGCCGCGGGATGGTTGAAACCGGCCGGCTTGTTGACGGCGATCACGAACGCGTACGCCGCGGCGAGGTCTTCGAACGCGTTGCTGCCGGCGACCGACGGCGCATCCCAAACGTTCATGTGCCCATAGCCGCTCGAGTTCGCGATGCCGAGCTCCTGGGCGGGGATCGCGACGAATCCGCCTTGCGCGTTGAACATCGCCGCGGACGATTGAAGCGACGTGTATTCGGACGCCGTCAGATAGTGGCTGTGGTCCGTTATCGCGAGGATGTCGATGTTCGCCGTGTCGCGCGCGTGTGTGAACGCCTCGACGACAGTTCCTATGCCATCAGAGAGGATGGTGTGGGAGTGGAGGTTCGCCCAAAAGACCTGGTACACGCGCGGCGGGTTCGTCGATGCGATCGCGGACGGGCTGTTGGAGATGCCCGACTCGTTGTCGAGCTCATCTTCCGCCCGGATCGCGAAGAAGTAGGTCTGGCCGGGCGTGAGGCCCGGGATCGTCATCGATTGCGCCGTCCCGGCGATCGCAGGCGTCGGTTCGCCGGTCACGTCCGTCGACGAGGCCCAGTTGGATCCGTCGATCGGCGCCGAATGGCGGCGGAGGGTGTAGCGCTGCGCCGTCCCGGTCGCCCCGTCGTCTCCGGGCGCGGTCCACATGAGATTCACCTCGCCCTGATAGATTCCAGTCGCGGCGGCGAGGTCGATCACGGTCCCCGGGGCGATCGAATCTGGAATCGCGAGGTCGAGATTGTTCCGGGGCTCGAGCGCGAAATTGACGCCTCCGATGAACTGCATGATTCCGGTCAACTTCGAGATGAAGGTCCCGACCGCCGGCCGATCGTAGGTCATCATGTTGTCTACGAGGAGCGTCTCGCCGGGCGCGTCGCCGTCGGCTTCGATGACCCTCCAGTCCGATGACGCCGTCGTGTCGACGACGATGACCGTGTCAAGCGACACGAGGACTCCCTCCCAGTCCTCGGCCGTCGCGCTGCCAGTCCGGAGATCGCCCACCGTCAACGCCTGCGCCGCGGGGACCACCCCGGTGGAATCGACGACGTTCGCGTACCCGCCAAGCCCCGTGCCGATGTTGATCTCGGAGTTGGACGTGACTTCCTTGTAGAGCCCGTGCACGGTGACCCGCGTTCCGGGTCCGAGCGGGGGTGGCGCACCCGAGATCGCGTTGATCCAGAGCCCCGAACGAGCGCCGCCAGCCGGTTCCTCGACCCAGAAACCGGTCGGGGCGGCGCCCGTGACGGTCACGGAGTCGCAAGTCACCGTCTCGAACGTCGGGAAGGCGCCGGTCTGAACCTCGTAGATGGTGGCGTCGTTCGGATCGGCCGCGACGGCGGCCCCGGAGAACAGCGCGACGAACGAAGCGGCGAGAGCGAACGTCGCTCTCGCCGCCGAACCGTGGCTCATGCCCCGGGCCCTCTCCTTCGTCACTTCAGGAGGACCATCTTGCGGGTTTCCTCGAACCCGGTCGTGACGAGTTTGTAGAAGTAGATCCCGCTCGGGACCTCACGCCCGCCAACGTCCCGTCCGTCCCACGTCTTCGCGAACGCGCCGACCTTCATGTTCTCATCGACGAGCTTTCTGACCAGACGGCCCGACGTGTCGTAGATGACGAGCGACGTCTGGCCCGGCTTCGAGAGCGCGAAACGGATCGTCGTCTTCGGGTTGAACGGGTTGGGAACATTCGACTCGAGGCGGGTGCGGACGGGGATGATGCCCCCGCCCTCCTCGACCCCTGTGGGGTCGCTCGCGAAGAGGTCGGATAGATTCCGGGGGAGGATGCGGCGGTAGAAATCGGGCGTCGGGGTAGTGAACCGGACGGAATCCATAACGCCGATAAGGAAGGGGAGGGTGGTCCCTGCGACGATGATCGTTGGCGGCGGATAGCCTCCGCCGTCGAGATCGTCGATGGTCAGCGTATCGGTACCGCTCTTGACGCGGATCTTATTGAAGGCGGACCCGGGCCACGTGTCCAAGGTCACGAGCGGCCCGTTGATCCTGACGAGGACGCCCTCATAGCCTTCGAGGTGGGCGTTCGCGAGCGTGACCACGTCGGGCCCGGGAACAGGCTTCCCGGTCCCCAAGACCTGGACGAAATCGAGGATCCCGACTTCCGTCTTGTTGTTGAACTCCTGGATCAGACCCGCGACGCGCACGGAGTCCCCGCGAGAGACGTTTGCCATGACGCTCGTGTTGAATACGAAGACGCCGCTCTTCTGACCGCCTCCAGGCGTCTCGATGAAGAACTGAGTTCCGATGCCGACGTCGTTCAGCCCGGGCGAGTTCCATTTTTCGTTCGTTCCGCACGTCACGATCCCCTCGGTGCAGACGGTGAAGCCCGCGACGCGAGACGAATCGTTCGACCCGCTCTTCGGTTCCTGGATGAACGCGATCGTCCGAACGCCGGACATGAAGAAGACGGACGCCGGGGCCATCACGGTGCCGTTAACATTCTTCACGCCCGAGATTTGGATCTCCTCGGGGACGAGGTCGTTCACGGTGCCAATCTGGGTGCTCGTCGTGATACGGACGAGCGTCGATTCCACCAGAACGGCCGAGTTGAGGGTGAAGTTCGGGGACTGGAGCGCGTAGTTGCCGATTGCCTGCGCCGACAGCCCCTCGAGCGGGTACGTCCACCGGATTTCAATCGTGGTGTTGCTCGTCGTGTAGGCGAACTCGGGCGCGGGCGCCGGATAAACCGAGAAAATAATGTCGCCGTCCCCGCGGGGCTGGATCTTATGCTGGGCGAACGTCTCGTCGAACGCGCCGCGGAGGAAGCGCATGACGATTCCGACCGGCGGCTGCTGGTAGACGTTCTTGTCGTCGACAAGGCAGGTGTCCGCAAGGCCGAGGCAGGTCGAATCGCCGTCCGCCTCCTCGACGCTCCATTCCCCGCTCGCCAAATCCGCCTTCATCCGGACGGTGTCGACCTCGACGAGAACGCCCTCCCACTGCTCCATCGGCGGCTGGTTCCGTTGCGTCAGGCTGTCCGGCCCGAGCACGCACGCAGTGAGTTTCTTCGGCGCAGGAACGACGACGCCGCCCAAGTGGATCGTCGTCGACCCTGCTTCGCCCGAGATCGTGAGGCTGTTGAAGACGTCGATCTCGCTCTGCTCGAAGAACTCGATGTAGGTCCCGACCACCGTTACGGAGTCGCCGACGGCAACGGTGACCGGGTCTCGCGTGTAACAGAAGATCCCAGAGAACGGGTCGCCCTGCGCCCCCTGACCGCCGGAGGGCGGGTCCTGCGCCCAAAACCCGTTCGACGTGGGCGCTCCGACCTGATCGTTATAGATCGCGACGACGATCACGCCGCGGAGCCTGTAGGCGGCAGAGTCGGGGACGCTTCCGGTCTGAACATCCTGGATGGTCGCATCCGTGATGACCGCCTCGCACCGGGAAGGAGATCCGGCCTGGGTCAGGAGGGCGAGTGCTAGCAAGAACAGGACACACGTTGCCTTGCGCATGGGGTGTTTCCTCCTTGAGTTGCTGCTGAGTGGGATCAGGCTCACGAACGGACGCTATTATACGCGGCGACTTTTCAAACTGTCAACCAAATACTTGTCGGAAGACGAGTTAGACGCGGTGACGGGGCTAGGGAGTTGTCGTTCCTTCGAGGATAGAAAGCACCTTGCGGAACTCGACGAAATCGTTCTCGAGCACCCTCATGCGGGAATACGGAAACCCGACGAGGACGAACCGTCCGGCGCCGCTTTCGCGAAGGACTCCGACCGTGCCGACGGTCCGCAAGGTGTCCCCCTCGCCCAGGACCGTTCCCACCGGCAGCGTGTAAAGCGGCACGGCCTCTCCCGTCGGATCGAAGACGTCGAAGCTCACGTTCGAGAAACTTCCGAGGAACTGGAGGTTCGCCAGTCCGAGCGCGGAGTTTCCCTCGACGGCGTATGAGCCTCGGATCGGGAACCCGTTGTACGAGACACGATCGACCCCGGCCGTCACTCGCCGAAAGCGGGGATCCATACCGGGAAAGAAGGCCTCGGGCACCGTGTCGCACCGGTTGATCTGGAAGTTGCACCGGAGACGGTTCGTACCGATCGCGTATGTGGAGACGAGGAGAAACTTCCCGCCCGCGCGGATCCATGCGGGGAGAAGGTCGCGCACGAGGGCGAGCGCCGGCGAGCTGAGCGAATCGCTCATCGTGTCGTACCAAATGATCGACTCGTATGCGTCGAGGAGGCCCGCCGCCTGGGCTTCCGTCCCGATCGGGTACAGCTCGAGGTCGAGGATCGAAGTTGCCCCCGGCCCGTAGAAAGTATCGAGATCGGTTGCGTAGAAGAAGTCGGCAAATCTCGCGAAACGCGGGTCCGGCGATGACCCGGCGGCGGACTGGAACGCCGGCAGATCGTCTACGAGGAGGACCCGCTCGCCGATGGGAAGCATGATCGCCGTGAACGAGTCGGGCGGGCAGCCGCGTTGGCCGCTGTCGACAGCCTGGAGGTAGATCGTCGTCGGGCCGCCTTCGGGCGCGAAATCTCGGGGCGAGAGAGCGCCGCTCCGCGCCGTGCCGTCCTCGATCACCACGGGGTTCGCCTCGTTGCCCGACCGCCACAGGAGAAAGCGCGCGATCGTCTCATCGCCGTCCGGGTCGTACGCGACCCACCGCAGGGTGAACGAAGGGAACAGCGTGTCAGGAAAACTGGGCGCCCGTACGGTCGTCAGGCTGCAGGTCGGCGCCGCATTCCGGAACGGGTACGCCTGCGAGGCCGGCGTCGGGTCAACGACTCCGCGATCGTCGACCGACTGCACGAAGAACGTGTATTCGGAGAAGTCGCCCGGCGTCGGCAAAAGGAACGTGTCTCTCACGTCCGTCGTGAACGCCCAGCTCGTATCGAACCCCGCCTGCGGGCTCGCCGGCGCCCATCGATAATAGAAGCCGACGACTTCGCCGTCGGAGTCGCTCCCCCACCACCGAACCTCCTGCCGATAGAGCGTCGTGTCGAGATCGCCGATGAACACGAGACCCGTCTCCGGGGGGCGATTTCCGGATGGCTGGCCGGGGTTGTCCGAGCACCCGCCGAGGAGCGCCGCGACGGCGGCGAGCGTTGGGAGCAAGCGCCTCATTTGAGGATCAGAAACTTTCCGGTCTCGACGTCGCCGCTCGCGAGGTCCTCGACCGCGAAGAAGTAGAGGCCGCTCGCCGCGGGTTGATCCTCCTGCGTGATCAGGTCCCAGGCCGCTTGCCCGCCCGAGAGGATCGGCGGCTCTTCGTCGGCCGGATCGAGAAGGAATACGCCGCGCGCGCGATACGTCCCCCCCTCGAATGGGATCTCTTTTACGAGATCCCCGGCCATCGTGAAGATCCGGATCACGCATCGCTCGGGAAGGTGATTGAACCAGATAAGCTTTTCACGAGGCAACCCGCCATCCCACGCCGCTTGGCCGCGGTACGGGTTTGGATAGACGGATATCTTGTGCGGGCGGTCGGGAGCGGACGCGTCGGCGCCCGGCACGAACAGAGTCTTGTTCTGCGGGATGCCGCTCTCGAGGGGCGGCAGTCCCTGCGTCGGGTCGCCGAAATCGTAGGAGGTGACCGAACCCCAGTAGCGGAACCCGTCACGAAGGCTCGGGATTGTCATCGCGTAGTCGAAATGGGTCGTATCTCCCCCGCTGATGATCATCGTGTCCTGGCGGACGCCGGCGAACCCGGTGTTCAGCCCGATCGAATCGATGAGATCCACGTCGCGCACGAGGTCGAAGTTGAGGTTGTCCGCGCTCAGGTGAACGCGATACCCCTCGAAGTCGAGCACACCGCTCGCCGGGTCCGCGATCGACTCCGGTGATTTGTCCCACAGGATCGTCACGCGCTCGGGCCCCGGGTCGAGCCGGACCGACGGCGACGGCGGCGGCTGCGGAATGATGTAATCCGAGTCGAACGCGCGCTGCGCCCAACTCGCATTCAGTTCGACGTCCGTGAGGTTTTCTCCGCCGACGAACGCGAACGCGATCGTCAGCGAACTGTCTTTCGGCAGCGCGTACGCCCCGAACGAGATCACCTCCACGGGATCGTTCCCTGCCGATCCGGCCGTGCACGAGCTCGTCATGGTGTCTGTCGAGTCGTCGTCGCCGTTGGACATCAGGAGGTACCTCTCGCGGTCTTGGTCGGGAATGTCGCGCGAGCTAAAATCGAACCAGTTCATCGAGACGCTCTTCCCCGCGACTGCGTGCGGCTTGCTGCCAAGGATTTTGAGGCCCCCGTAGTTCGGCGCCGCCCCGCGGTCGAAGCTGCAGTGGCGCTCCGTGAAAAGCCTCAGCGAATCGTCCCATGTGATGACTTTGTTCCGGAAGATCGTGCTCCCCGGCGGCCAGTTCTCGTACCGGCCTTTGAAGTTCGTGGCGAACTCCGCGAACATGCCGAAGTAGACGCTGTCGAGATCGACCTTGCTGACGTTCTTGACCGTGTAGTTGAGTATTACGAAGTCGTCGACCGGCTTGAACGACCAGCTCAGAACGGTCAGCTCGACTTCGACGCCGAGCGGGCAAGGGTCTTCCGAGTTCGCATTGTTCGGCGCCGGGAAATCGCGAAAGCTCGCGACAAAGTCCTGCTCGGAGATCGCGTTGGGGTCGTAGTCGGGGCTGTTCGGGATCGACGAGCGCGTGACGAACCGGCCGAGCGGCAAGAACTCCGTCGTCGCGTCGCCGCTGCTGCTGATGTTCTGGCTGAGGGACGCGGTCGAGACGAGGGTATCGCCGGGATCGGCTGTGATGGCGCCGATCCAGAGCCCTCCGCGGATGAGATGCTCGATCTCCGAGCCGTTCGGGAACTCGAAGGAGGCGGCTCGCGAGTCGGCGTCGTTTCCGACCGCGCCGAAGTTGGAGACGGAGAGGCCGACGTTGCCCGCGCCCGCGACGAGCAGCTGAAACCCGCCCGCCGCGGGAGAGAGAGTGCGATCCTCGCGGACGGAGGCGAAGCTGCACTCCGCGACGCGCGCCAACTTCCGGGGCGCCAGGTCGGGGCCCTCGCGGTAGCCCGGACCGCTCGCACCCGAAGGAACGGCGAGGAGCGCGGAGGCGGCGAGCGCGACGAGCGTGGCCCGGGAGGCGAGCGGAGCGCGCGCCTGCGGCGCGGCCGGGCACCCCCGCCGTCGCGCGCGCGAAGAGCAGGCGCTCATCGTTCACCCCCGCCGTCGAGCGAGTTCCTAATCTCGTACGTCAGCACAAGGCCGAGCACTCGGTCGAGCACCAGCACAAGCTCCGCGTTCGCCGTGACGGCGATCGGCTCGGTCGTCGTCGTCGGCCCGCCCGCGTCCGGGGCAAAAATATCGACCCGCTGGTCGAACTGGCCATCGGCGTCGAACTTCAAGACGCGCGCTTTCCCCGTGTCGGCGACATAGATCGAACCCGAATCGTCCGTCGCGACGTCGAGCGGCGCGAGGAACTCGGGGAGCGAATCGACGTTGGACCCGTCGAGCACGAGAAGCGGCCGCGAGGCGGCGTTCGCGTCCACCTTCTGCACCCAGTTCTTATGCATGTCGGTGAAGAAGAGCGCGCCGCCGGCCGCGGCGAGCCCGCCCGGCCCGTCGACGAACCCGGTTCCCGTGCCGCGCGTCGCGACGTCGAGAAGCGGGACCCCGTCGGAGGAATACTTTCTGATGGTGTCGCCGACCACGATCGACTGGCGAACGATCGTCGTATCGATTAGGTCCCGGTCCGTGCGAAACGTCGAGTCGGTCCACGAGACGTAGACATCGCTCTCATTGTCGGCCGCGAGTCCCCTGAGAATCACGCGGGAGTTCGTGACCCGCACCGTGCGCGAGTTGGGCCGGCTCGTATCGTTCACGGCGTCCTTCCACGCGGGATCGAGGAACGTGCCGAGGAGCGCGCCCCCGCCGTTGCTGTAGCGCTTGACGCTCGGCGGCTGCGCGGCGTCGAGGACGAACACCTCGCCGCCGACCCCCTCCGCGAGACGGATCGGCTTCGCGAGCCCGGCCAACTCGACCCCGGTCGGCGTCGGATCTTTCTTCGAGCGGATGTAACCGCGGACGCGAAGGCTGTCGGACGACCCCGGCCGCGGCTCCGCGATGAACACTCGGCCTCCGCGCGTCATCAGGATGTCGGTCGCCCCTTCGAACCCGCCCCAGCGATACTTCACGAAATAGGTGTCCTGTCCCGGCGTGCCGGACCGGGGCGATTCGGTCGGCAGCTCGAACTTCGTCCCGCAGCCGGCGGCCGCGGCGACCGCGACGGCCGCGACGAGCGCGGCGACGAATCGCGGGACTCTCCGGCGCATCAGAACCCCACCGTGAGCGCGATCCGATCGACGCGGCCGAAGTTGTCGCTCTGCGTGAACGCGTAATCGACTTGTCCGTACTGCTGGCCGCGCACGATCCGGAATCCGGCGCCGCCCGAAAACTTCAGCTCGTCGGCGTTGGTGTTGTACCCGACGCGCAGCGCGAGCCGATCGCGCACGATGAACTCGGTCCCGAGCTTCAGCGTCTCGGCGTTGTCGCCCGGCCGGTTCATCTCGAGCGTCCCGACCCCTTTCAGATCCTCCGTCTGGTACAGAGTCGACGCGAGCCCGATCTTAAACGCGGTCGGCGGCGCGAACCCGATGAACCCGGTGTCCTGCGACCGGGCGAATCCGCTCGTTCTCGTCACGCGCGGGTAGCCCTCGCTCGGGTCGAGGTCCGGGCCGAAGTTGGTGATGACGACGGCGAAGTTCGTCTCCCGAAACCCGATGTGATAAACGGTGCCCACGTCGGCCAGCCAGCTCGTGACGACGCCCCCGCCGACCTCCGAGCCGAGGTCTTCGCGGAAGAGCTTCACGTTCGTCCCGAACGCGAACTTGTCCGTGAAGTAGCGCGCGTAGCCGAGACCGATCACCAAGTCGGAGTAGGAGAACGAGCGGCCGGTGCCGTCGGGCTCAAGCTCGGTCGTTTCGTCGAGGTCGGTCGAGAGTCCGCCGACCTGCATGCCGACGACACCGCCGGCGAGCTGATCGACGGGAACGGCGACCGCGAGATACTCGATGTTCACGTCGGTGAACCAGGCCGTGTGCGAGACGAGGAACGCGCGGTCGGAGATCAGCGCGAGCCCCGCCGGATTCCAGTACAGCGTCGACGGGTCGTCGGCGATGGCGATGAACGCCTCTCCCATCGCGGCCGCCTTCGCACCCATTCCGATCTTGAGGAAGTCGCCGGACGAGGTGCCGACGCGTTGGCCGCCGAGCGTCGTCTGCGCGCCGGCCGGCGCGACGAGCGCGCTCGCTGTCGCGATCGCGGCCGCGGCCGCGCCGCCGAGCGCCCGAACGACCGAGCGGACTCTCACCAATCGACTCCGAGGCCGACCCAGATGGAGCGCGGCGGCGAGAACCACGACGGATCCTGGAATCGATACTCCTGCGCGAGCCGGTCCTCGGGATCGCTCGGAATCTGGCCGTTCTGGCCGACGCCGATCCGGGGAATCTCCCCGGTGGCCGGATCGACCCGCGTCGGATACCGCTTGTTCAAGATATTGCGTCCTTCGACCGAAACCGCGACGCGCCGGCCCTGGACCCGGAACCCCTTCTCGCTGCGCAAGTCGACCGTCGTGCTGATCGGCGCATTCCGCGAGTACTTCTTTCCGGTCTCGTTGCCGAGCTCGTCCTGCGGCGTGTACGAACGGCCCGAGCGCAGGAGTAGGTAGAGGTTGACGAAGAAATCCCGCGGGAGGCGTTTCCCGAACACGACCGGACGCCTCGCCGGCTCGGTCTTCTCCGAGACGCCGTAGTCGAGCGAGATCGTAAACTTGTGCGGCCGGTTCCACCACAAGTAGCCTTCCTCGATCCCGATCTCCGAGAACGCGCCCTCCGTCTCCTGCAGGATCTGCGTCTGGTTCGGGTCGGAGGCCTTTCCCGTGGCGACCGAATAGGAATACGTGACCGAACCAGCCAGGAACGGATTCCTTCTTTTCTTGAGCTCGAACTCGAACCCGCGGCTCCGGGCGAAGTCGTTGTTGATGTAGATGAAGAAGTCGCCCTGGCCCGGTTTCGAGAAGCGGACCGACGTCGGGTAGTCGTAAATGTCCTTGTAGAAGAACGTCATGTTCCCCGCGAACGTCCGGCTGAACTCGTGGCGGAGGCCCATCTCGTACTGGACCGCGACCTCGGGGTTGAGGTTGAGGTTTCCGACGAGCGGGAAATCCTCGCTCGAGACGGAAGAGATCTTCGAGTAGACGTAGAAATACGAAGGCCGCTGAGAGAAGTGCCCGTAGTTGAGGAACAAGTTCGTGTGGTCGGTGATCGGATGCGAGACGGCGAGGCGCGGGAGGACCTTCGCTTTGAACCGGCGGCCCCCGAGAAACCCGTGCGTGTCGCGGAGGTATTCGGTCTCGATCGCGCGGTTGTACGTCGAGCGCGACGTGTCGCGCACGGCTTCGTCCGCCTTCTTTCCCGGGAACCAGTAGTCGTACCGAACGCCGATGTTCCCGATGAATCCCTCGTAGTCGAACTCGTTCTGGACATAGCCGGCGCCCGTCGTCGGATAGACGTGGTAGAGGTCGTGGCTTCCGCCGAGGTTGTCCGGGTCGGCGACCCACGGGAACCGGATGTCGACGTACTGGACGTCTTGGAACGACGTCTCCCAGCCGGATTTCAGCCGGTTCCGGCTCCCGAGCTTTCGCGTCAGCTCGAAGTACGCGGACTGCGCTTCGACGAACCGGTCGTGCCATCGCGGCGCGTCGCCCGTGTCGACGAAGAACGGCGTGTCGCACGAGTCGTTCGCGACGGAGTCGAACGCGCCGTCGCCGTCGGTGTCGAGGCTGTCGCCGCAGTTCGGCAGCGCGAAGTCGTCCCCTTCTTCGTAGCCATTGGCGCCGGACCAGAGTCGCCCGAACACGTCCTGGCGGTAGCTGCTGAAGGTGCGCGAGAAACGGACGAGCGTTGTCGTCGTCTTCGACCAGAGCCGGCTCCACTGAAGTTGAAACGCCGAGTTGTCCTTCGTGTAGCTGTAGTAGTGGTCGAGCCGGCGGCTGTACGCCCACGGATAGTTCGTGTCGTTCGTGACGTCTCGGCGGACGATCGGCGGGTCGTCGAACCCGTGATCGATCGAGAGGTTTTTCGCGAGCGACATGTTGAGCTTGTCGCGGCTGCCGAGCTTCCAGGTCAGCTTCCCGAACAACCGCCAATCGTTCGATAGGCGCGGCGACCAGAACTTGTTCAGGTAGTCGTACGAGCTTCCGAACAGATCGTCCGCGTAGGAGGATTGCAGAGTCCGCGAGCGGTCGTCTCCGGTGACGAGCCCCGGGGTCGGATCGCCCGAGCCGCTTCCCGGCAGGAACCCGTCGACGAACACGCCGTTGAGTCCTCCGAAGAACGTGAACTTCCCGGGCGGCGTCCAGCCGAGCTTCGGAAGGAGCACGGACGTGATCGGCTCCGGTCCCTCGGAGCGGAAGTTGAACTCGTCGCGCTGGAAACTCTTGTACACGTCGCCGACGAGCGGAAAGTGATCGCTCTTCCATTCGGTGTACGTGCGGAGGCTGTCGCCCCCTTCGCGAGTCTTGATGTCGATCACGCCGGAGAGCGCGTCCCCGTACTCGGCGTTGTATCCGCCGGTGATCACGTTGATCTCGGACACGCTCGACGCCGCCAACTCGCTCCCGCCCGAGCGTCCGGAGATCAGGTCCTTCACGACGACGCCGTCGATCCGGTACTGCGTCTCGTCGCTTCGGCCGCCGCGGACGTGGATCTCGTCGTCCTCGATCGTGACCCCGGCCTGCTGCTGCAAAATGTCGCCGACCGTCGTGACGGCCGCGGTCTTCAAGTCTTGAGCCGTGATCGTCCTCTGCGTCGACTTGACGTCCACCTCGACCAACGCTTTCTCGCCCGTCACCTCGATCGTCTCGGTCTCCTGCGCCGTCGCCGACTTCATCGCGATGTCGAGGTCGGCCATCCGGCCCGACTCGATGTGGAACTGATCGATCGTCAGGTCTTCGTACCCGAGGTAAGACGCTTTCACTTCGTAGATGCCGACGGGGATGTTTGGGATGAGGAACGTGCCGTCCTCGCGCGTCATCCCCCCGAACTTCGTTCCGACGAGGAGGACGTTGCCGAACGGGAGAGGAGTCTTCGTCGTCTTGTCGATCATCCGCCCCTTAAACGAGCCGGCGGATTGCGCGAGGGGGGCCGGGACCGCGGCGAACGAGAGCGCGCCGACGGCGAGCAACGAGATCAGCGCGCGGATCACGAACGGGCTTCGCGTCGGCCGTCGCATCGGGCTCTAAGGAGTGGGGGCCGTCCAGAGTCGGAATCGCTGCGGCATGGGCGCGCGAACTCTAGCAGAGCGGCCTCGCGGCCAGCAAGCGATTTGGGGCCGGTCGCGTTGACACTGCCGCGAAGCGGATGCTACGGTGCCGGCCGTGACTCCGCTCGACCGCAACGTGAAGGAGTCGGCCGCATTCATCGCGAAGCGCCTCCCCGGCCGCCCGCGAGTCGGCGTCGTGCTCGGGTCCGGCCTCGGCGCGTTCGCCGACTCGCTCGAGCACGCCAAAGCGCTCCCCTACTCCGAGATCCCGCATTTCCCCGTGTCGACTGCGCCGGGCCACGCCGGGCGGCTCTGCCTCGGCCGGATCGCGGGGATCGAGACGATCGCCATGCAGGGGCGCGTTCATTACTACGAAGGGTACCCGATGGAGCGCGTGACGTACCCGATCCGCGTGCTCGCGAGTCTCGGCGTCAGGAGCCTCGTCGTGACGAACGCGTCGGGCGCGGTGAATCCGAACTTTCGGCCCGGCGATCTCGTCATCCTCGAAGATCAGATCAACTTGATGTTGGCCAGCCCGCTCTCGGGGGCCGCGCGGTCCGGGTTCGCCGAGGCGTTCGTCGACCTGTCGGAGCCGTACGACACGGAACTCGCGGACGCGACGTTTCGCGCGGGCCTCGCGCTCGGCCTCCCGATGCGGCGCGGCGTGGCGTGCGCGACCACAGGCCCATCGTACGAGACGCCGGCCGAGATCCGGATGATGCGGCGGATCGGCGCCGACACTGTGTCGATGTCGACGATCCCCGAGGTGATCGTCGCGCGCGCGCTCGGCCTGCGCGTCGTTGGCATCTCCTGCGCGACGAACCTCGCGTCTGGCGTGGGCGTCGCGCCGCTCAGCCACGACGAAGTCCTCGACACGACGCGACGGTCGGCCGAAGGATTCGTCGCGCTTCTGCGCGCGACGATTCCGATCGCCGCGCGCTGACCGCGCGTTCGGCCCACGCGCGTTCGGCCACCGCGCTCTCGGCTACGGCGCGCCGGCGCCTCCCGCGCTCGCCGCGCCCGCCCCCTTCTCGAAATCCCCCGCCTTCACGGTCGTGAGCTTCGTCGGATCGATGTGGCGGCGCATCGCCTCGAGAATCCCGTCGCCGGACAATTCGCTCACCTTCTTCTCGAAGTCCGAATCCCACGAAAGGGTCCGGCGCCAGAAAAGCCCCTCCGCGAGCGTCCCGGCGAGCGCGCCGTCCTGCGAGCGGCGGACCTGTCGCCCTTGGATGAAGCCCGACTTCGCCGCCTCGATCTCCTCGGCCGTGTAGCCGTCTTTCAAGACGCGGTCGACTTCCTCGCGGAAAGCGGCTTCGAGCCGCGCCCCGTTCTCCGGCGCGTAGATCGCGAAGGCGCTGAAGCTCCCCCGCTCGTCGAGCGCGCTGGCGCTCAGCCGCGAGCCGACGCCGTAGCTGATCCCCTCCTTCTGCCGAATCCTCGTCGCGAGCCGCGAATTCAAGAACCCGCCGCCGAAAAGAAAGTTTCCGAGCGAGAGGGCCGGGTAGTCGGCCGCGTCGTCGCGAACCTTCAGGTCGAGCCCGGACATGAAGACCGCGTTCGCTTTGTCGGGCGTCTGAAACGACTCGTTGACGGGCGCGACGTCGTGGTAGATCTCGGGCACGCGCGCGAACGTCCGCGGACTCTTCCACGATCCAAAGAGATCTCCGAGGAGCGAGGCCGTCTCTTTTCCGTCGAAGTCGCCGACGAGCGCGATCTGGCCGTTCGACCCGCCGTAGAACTCGCGGTGGAATGCGCGCGCTGCGTCGACGCCCAGCGCGCTGACCTCGGCGATCCGCTCCTCGGGTGACATCGATGCCCGGACGTCGCCCTTCGGATACGGCTCGAGGTGGCGACGGTACGCCACTCCGGCGATCGCGAACGGCTCGCTCCGCATCTCCTCCAGTTGGGCGAGCCGCTCCTGGCGAAGCATCTCGAACTCCTCCGCCGGGAACGACGGCTCGCGGAGGACTTCCGCGACGAGGCGCAGGACGGCCGGAAGATTCTCTCGGACGGTCTCGATCGTCACGTTCGCGCGCGCGCCCTCGCCGCTCGCCTCGACTCGCGCCTTGAGGCGATCGAGCTCGTCCTGAATCTGCTGCCTCGTGTGCCGCGCCGTGCCGCGCAGGAGCATCGACCCCGCGAGCTGCGCCGCCGTCGATCGGTTCATCAGCGATTTCTCGTCGCCGAATCGGAACTTCATCGCCGCGACGACGGTTCCGCCGCGCGTTTTCTTCGGCAGGAGGGCGACCTGCGTCCCGTTCGCGAGGTCGAGCCGCGTCGTCCGCGACTCGATGTTTTCCGGCGACGGGTCGAACGCTTCGCCCGCCACGCGCGCCGCCTCGCCCTGGTACGCGGCGACGAGCGCGGCGACGTCGGGCGTGGCCGGGATTTCGGCTCGCACCGGCTCCGGCGTCGGGATGAAGTGCCCAACCGTTCGGTTGGAAGGTTTCAAGTAAGCGGCAGCGACGCGCGCGACGTCCGCGGGCGTCACGGCCTTCAGGCGGTCGCGGTGGAGGAAGAAGAGCCGCCAGTCACCCATCCCGATCCACTCGCTCATGAAGATCCCGACGCGATCCGCGGAGTTGAGCGTCAAGTCGATCTCCTTGAGGAGCGCCGTGCGGGCACGCTCGATCTCCTCGTTGCTCGGCGCCTCGTCTGCGATTCCCTCGAGCGTCGCCACGAGAGCGTCGCTTGCCGCGTCGATCGGGGCATCCTGCCGGACCTCCGCTGTGGAGACGAGGACTCCCGGCTCGTTGAGCTGGTACAGGTACGAGTTGACCGACGACGCCTTCTTCGTCTCGACGAGCGCCTTGTGGAGCCGGCCGGAGGGCGTGTCGCCGAGGACTTGAGACAGGACGTCGACCGCGGCCGCGTCGGGATGCGACCCGGCGGCGACGTGGTAGACCGCGCAGACCGCCTGGACGTCGCCGACACGCCGCAGCGTCACGGTCCGCTCGCCGTCCTGCGTCGGCTCCGCGGTGTACGTCGTCTGGAGCGAGCGCGCGGGCTTCGGGATCGGCGCGAAGAACCGGTCGACGAGACGGAGCGTCTTCTCTTCGTCGAACCGCCCCGCGACGAGGAGGACCGCGTTGTCCGGCTGGTAGTAGGTCTTGTAGAACGCCTGCAGCCGGTCGATCGGCACGTTCTCGAGGTCGGCCCGCGCCCCGATCGTCGAGTGGCCGTAGTTGTGCCACAGGTACGCCGTCGAGAGGACTCGTTCCTCCAGGATCGCCGCCGGGTCGTTCTCACCCGACTCGAACTCGTTCCGGACGACCGTCATCTCCGTGTCGAGGTCCTTCTTCGCGATGAAGGAGTTGATCATTCGGTCCGACTCGAGGTCGAGCGCCCACTCGACGTTTTCGTCGGCGGCACGGAACGTCTCGAAGTAGTTCGTGCGGTCGAACCAGGTCGAGCCGTTCGGCCGGCAGCCGTGCTCGGTCAACTCCTGAGGAACGTTCGGGTGCTTCGGCGTCCCCTTGAAGACCAGGTGCTCGAGGAGGTGCGCCATCCCCGTCTCGCCGTAACCCTCGTGCCGCGAGCCGACGAGGTACGTGACGTTGACCGTGATCGTCGGCTTCGACGCGTCGGGAAACAGGAGCACGCGAAGCCCGTTCTCGAGCCGATACTCGGTGATCCCCTCGACGGATGTGACGCGCGTCACGCCTTTCGGGAGGACGGGATCCGCCGCGGCGGCGAACGAAGCGATCAACACCCCGATCGCGAGGATCGGGAGGAAACTGAGGCAAAGTCCCCTTCTCATCTGAAGTCTCCTTCGGGCCCTGGAGCCCATTGGATGGCGAGCGCTCGGCATGGAATCACTTTGCGATCAGTAGAGCTTCGAGGTGCGCGCCTGGCCGGTGTAGTCGATGTAGACGGTCTTCCATTCGGTGTAGAACTCGATCGCGGTCTTCCCCATTTCGCGGCCGCCGATCCCCGTGCCTTTCAGCCCGCCGAACGGGAGGTGCGCTTCGCCTCCCATCGTCGGCGAGTTGACGTGGACGATTCCGGTTTCGATCGCGTCGATGAACCGGAAGATTTTGTTCGAGTCGGACGAGTAGACGGACGACGAGAGGCCGTACCGACAGTCGTTCGCGGCGGCGAGCGCCTCTTCGAAGCTCTTCACGCGAATGACGGCGAGGACGGGGCCGAAGATCTCCTCCTGCGCGATCCGCATCTCGCGGCGGACGCCGTCGTACACGGTCGGCGCGACGAAGTAGCCGCGCGCGTACGGACCGTCGGTCAGGCGGGCGCCGCCGACGAGCGGCTTGAGCCCTTCCTCGCGCGCGACGTCGAAGTAGCCGAGGACGGTCTTCATCTGCGACTCATCGACGGACGGGCCCATCTCAGTCGCCTCGTCCATCCCGTCGCCGACGCGGAGCGCGCGCGCGCGCGCGACAACGCGCTCGACGAACGCTCCCGCGATCGCTTCGTGCACGATCGCGCGGCTCGTCGCCGTGCAGCGCTGCCCGGTCGAGCCGAACGCGCCCTGGACCGTCGCCTCGACGGCGAGGTCGAGGTCCGCGTCCTCGAGGAGAACGATCGGATTCTTCCCGCCCATCTCGCAGAGGACCTTCTTGCCCGACTGCGAGCACTTCGTGTAGAGCGCGCCGCCGACTTCGTTCGAGCCGGTGAACGAGACGGCGCGGACCGACGCCTGCGCGAGAAGCTCTTCGCCGACCGTCGCGCCGGAGCCGTGGATCAAGTTGACGACGCCGGCGGGGATGCCGGCGGCGACGAGGATCTCGGCAAGCAAGTTCGCCGTCTCGGGCGTGTTCGTCGCCGGCTTCCAGACGACGGTGTTCCCCGCGACGAGCGCCGGGAAGATTTTCCAGACGGGGATCGCGACGGGGAAGTTCCACGGCGTGATGAGCGCGCAGACGCCGTGCGGGACGCGGACCGTGTATGCGAGCGTGTTCGGGAGCTCGGAGGGAGACGTCTCGCCGTTGAGCCGCCGCGCCTCGCCCGCGATGAACTCGGCGACGTTGAGCGCCTTGCCGACCTCGCCGCGCGACTCGGAGATGACTTTTCCTTCCTCGCGCGTGAGCGCGCGGGCGAGCTCTTCCTTCCGGGCGGTCATCAGCCGGAACGCTTCGAACAGGATCGCGCCGCGGCGCGGGGCGGGCATCGCGCGCCACGTCGGGAGCGCGGCCTCGGCGGCGCGGACCGCCGCGCGCGCTTCCTCGACCGTCGAGCGCGGGACGAGCCCGATCACGTCGTCCGTGTTCGCGGGGTTCGTGTTCGGGATCGTTCCGCCGCGCGAGGCGACCCATTCCCCGCCGATGAGGTTCCTGTACGTTTTGAAGACTGTAGCCGGCCGGCCGCCGGATTGAGTCTGTGTTGCCATTCTATTCAGCCTCCCGCTGAAGCATGACTACGTGACGTCGCAAGCCCGACCTTCAGGTCTGCGCGAGAATCATCAAAATTACGGATTGGAAACTCAACGTTGAACCAGATGAAGAAGGCTAACGACTCCACCGATCCCCAGTATGGTCCACAGGGCCGCAACGACCGCCAACGTGGCGTTCAATCTCTTCTTGAGTTGGGTATAAAGATCGTCCGCCCCACGCGGCACCAGTTCAAGCTTGGGTAGCTCTGGAATTATTCGAGCGACGAACAAATCCACAATGAAGCCCGCGATTAGCAATGCGACAAAACCAAAGGCTGCAAGAAGAGGAAGAATCTCAGGCCATTGTTTTTCCTCGGCACCCACGAATTGGAGGGAGATTAAGACCGTCGATACGAATAGCGTGGCGGCGATTGCTTGCAATGAAACCCTTCTCAATCGCCCTCTGGGTAGGCGGATTTGGTCGAGGCTGCGTCTCGCGCTCTCCGCCAACCCCTCAACAACAGATTCTTGCCGACCGGCGACCGCGAGCGTAAGCGCGGGCCCCAGAGTAGATCTCTCGAAGACCAGATCAATTGTCGGCAGCGAGCGGTCGAAATCCCAAAGCCCATCCTCTGCTGAGGATCGCAATCGAATTCGGATCTCCATTCGCGAAAGTTCTTTAAGGGTCGACTCGCGCAGCTCCGTCAAGTAGCCAACGGAGGCCTTACTCACTCGCCGACCTGGAAGGAGGATGTCCATTTCAGTCTCCGCCGAGACCGGGGGAGCATCAGGCGCCTTCGGGGCACTCTCTGCAAGGTGGCGCTCCAGTTTTTCAACGACTCTGACCATTTCCTCTGGTCGCGCAACCCAAACTCTCCATCGCTCCTCCCTGTCGAATACGGGCATCGGAGTTGGCGCTTACCTAAGACACCGCCGCGAACGCGTCGCCGAGGATCGCGAGCCCCTGGTCGATCTCGCTCGCACTGACGTTAAGCGGCGGCGTGATGCGCAACACGTTTCCGGACATGCCGCCTTTGCCGATCAGGAGGCCACGCTTGCGCGTCTCCTCGAACAGCGCGGCGACGGTCGCGGGCGCGGGCGGGAGCGAACCGATCGCTGAGCGCGCGCCGTCGGGCGCGACGAGCTCGACTCCGAGCATCAGTCCCATCCCGCGGACTTCGCCGATCGATGCGTTCCGCTTCGCGATGTCGCGAAGACCCGCCTCGAGCCGCGCCCCCTGGACCCGCGAGTTCTCGAGCAGCCCTTCTTCTTCGATCACCTCGATCGTCGCGAGCGCCGCGACGGACGAAACCGGGTTTCCGCCGAACGTCGAGATCGTGAGCCCTTGGAACGAGTCGGCGATCTCGGGCCGCGCGATCGTCACGGCCATCGGCGCGCCGTTCGCGATCCCCTTCGCCGCCGTCATGATGTCCGGCTCGATCCCCCACTGCTCGATCCCGAACCACTTCCCGCCCGTGCGGCCGAACCCCGTCTGCACTTCGTCGGCGATCACGAGCCCACCGTATTTCCTCGTGATCCGAACGATCTCGGGGAAATACTCGGGCGGCGGCGTGACGAACCCGCCGACGCCTTGGATCGGCTCGACGATCACGGCGGCGATCTGCCCGGACGTCTGCGTCTGGATCACGCTCTCGAGGTCGCGCGCGCAGAGCACGCGGCAATCGGGGTAAGTCTTCTCGAACGCGCAGCGGTAGCAGTACGCGTTCGCGGAGTGGCGGATCTCCGGGTCGTGCGTCCGGCCGGCGCGCCACGCGGCGTGCGCGGTCAGCGTCATCGCCATCGTCGAGCGGCCGCTGTACGCGTGCCGCAGAGCGATCACTTCCTGCCGCCCTGTGTGCATACGCGCGAGCAGCACCGCCAGCTCGTCCGCCTCGGTCCCCGAATTGACGAAGAACGATTTCTGGAGCGCGCCGGGCGCGATCGACGCGAGCTTCTCGGCCAGAGCGACGATCGGCTCGTTCGGATACAGCGTCGAGGTGTGCTGGAGAGTCCGGACCTGCTCGACGATCCGCGCGACGACCTTCGGATGGCAGTGCCCGACGCTGACCGTCAGGATCCCGCCGAAGAAGTCGAGGTACTTGTTCCCGTCGACGTCCCAGAGCCACGACCCTTCGCCACGCGCGAGCGCGAGCGGCGTCTTGTAGTAGTTCGCGACCGACGGGAACAGGAAGCGTTTGTGCTTCTCGACGATCTCGGCTTGCGTGAGGCGCGCGTTCGCGGCGCCGGTTTTCGCCGGCGCGCCGCCCGCGCTCATATCTTCACCAGCGGCTCGTACGTCTCGGGCCGGCGGTCGCGGTAGAACTGCCACACCTTCCGGACGTCGGCGATGATCTCGAGGTCGAGGTCGGCGACGACGAGCTCGTCTTTGTCGCGGCTCGCCTCGGCGAGAATCTTGCCGCGCGGGTCGACGAAGTACGACGTCCCGTAGAACTCGCCGATCCGCCACGGCTCTTCCCATCCGACGCGGTTGATCGCGCCGACGAAGTACCCGTTCGCGACCGCGTGCGCCGGCTGCTCGAGCTTCCACAGATACTCCGACAGCCCCGCGACCGTCGCCGACGGGTTCATCACGATCTCCGCGCCAGCCAGGCCGAGCGCGCGGGCGCCTTCCGGAAAATGCCGGTCGTAGCAGATGTAGACGCCGACCTTCGCGTACGCGGTCTCGAACACCGGATAGCCAAGGTTTCCGGGCCGGAAGTAGAACTTCTCCCAGAATCCCGGATTGCAGTGCGGAATGTGATTCTTGCGGTACTTGCCGAGGTAGCGTCCGTCCGCGTCGATCACCGCGGCCGTGTTGTAGTAGACGCCCGTCATCTCCTCTTCGTACAGCGGAACGATGAGAACCATCCGGTGCTGCTTCGCGATCTCCTGCATCAGCGACACCGTCGGCCCACCCGGGATCTTTTCCGTCGACGCGTACCAGCGCTCCTTCTGCTCCGCGCAGAAGTAGGGGCCGTTGAAGATTTCCTGGAGGCAGAGGATCTGAACGCCGCGCTTCGCGGCCTCTTCCACCAGCGGAATGTGTTTCTCGACCATCGCCTTCTTGATGTCGGGAATGTCCCGATCCGTGGCGAGGGCGTTCCGGGCTTGAATCAGGCCGCATCGGACGATCCGTGGCATCGCGTTCTTCGCCTCCTCAACGAGCGCGCCGCCGGGCGCGATTTCGTCCGGGTCCGAGGGCCTGCGCTATAGTGCACTCAACAAATCGATACGAAACGCACGACGTGGGCGTCCGCGGGGGTTCAATCGCGGCCTCCCACGACCGATATGATAAGTAGGGCCGACCCGATACCTCAGATCGTCGGGGGCCCAGGGGCACCACGGTATTCCGCGAGGAGGTCCGGTGTCAACGGCTGGCGCACAGGCGGCACTCGGAGGAACGATTCCCGCCTTCCTCTCCGCGCCCGTAAAGAAGTTCAGCGGCGGAAAAGAGACCGTCGAAGAGGCGGCGCTCGACGGCACACTGGCGCTCCTCTCAGCGTGCGGACGCGACCTCCCCGAGATCCTCTTGCTCGGCTCGGCGCATCCTCTCGAGTTCGGCGGCGTCGGCGGCGCCGATTTGGCCGAGCGGACCGCGCGCGCGCTCCGCGGGCGCGGCATCGCGATCCCCGTCGAGTTCTACGCGCGCGAAGGCGTCTACGTGCGCGCCGCGTCGCTGTCGGCGTCGGCGAATGGCGCCGACTTGGTCCACGAAGCGGCGCTCCGCGTCGCGCGCGGCGAGCGCCGCTCCGTCGGCGTCCTCGCGCTCGAACAGATGCGCCTGAAAGAGACGCCCGAAATCACGACGATTCTCCGGAGCCTCATCCACGAAGACGAGCGGCGGTATGGACTCACGATGCCCGCGCTCGGCGCGCTCCTCCAGGCGTACGCGGAGGCGCGGACGCCCGGGCTCGACCGCGCCCTCCGAGCGATCGTGATTCAGAACCGTCGCAACGCCTCGGCGAACCCCCGCGCGCACATCCGGAAGGCGTTCTCGCTCGACGATTACGAGAGCGACAAGAATCCCCTCGTGAGCGAGCCGCTCCGGCTCTGGGGCGTCGCGCCGACCTCGTCGGGCTACGCGGGAATCCGCGTCGGATGCGATCGGCCGGCGCGCCGCGCCGTCCGGATCGTCGGGATCGGCCAGGGGATCGATTGCGTGGCCGTCGCGGCGCGCGCGCGATTCCTCCGATCGGACGCGACGCGCTCCGCGATGGACGCGCTCGCGCGAACGGCGCGCCGCGCACCGGAGGAGATCGGATGCGGCGTCGCCTACGCCGAGATTCACGACGCGTTTCCGATCATCGAATACCAGGGACTTCTCGACACGGGTCTGCTCGCCGAGGCGACGGCCGTAAACGAGATCCTGGCGGGTGCGATCGCGCCGGAAGGGCGGATTCCGGTCAACCTCTCGGGCGGCGTGATGGGCGGGCACCCGGTCGGCGCGACGGGCGTCGGGCAGATCGTCGAGCTGGCACTCCAGGGGCTCGGCGTCGCGGAGATGCAGCGGGCGTGGCCGGCCCCGCACGAATCGATCGCCCTCAACGTCGGAGGGCCGGCGACGTACAACTGCGTGACGCTCCTGCGAACGAGCGACGATGCGGGCGCAGAGCCGGAAGCGCTGATCGACCTTCCGAGCCGGATCGACCGCCGCGACTTCGACCTTGCGACGTCGAACGGGCCGCTCGCGAGCCCGGACGGCCGCGTCGTGTCGCGGACGCGCCTCTTCTATCCGCCGGCCGGCCACGCGAGCCCGCTCGACGTCGTGTTCGTCGAGCTTCCCGACCGCCGCGTGTTCGCGATCCCCCAGGAGCCGTCGATCGCGCTCGGCGAGACGGTCACCGTCACGCGCGACGAGGGCCTCTTCCACGCCCGCCGTTCGATTGACGGCCTCCGGCGCATCGCCTAGAATCGGCACCTTCCCGATGCCCGAAGAGATCGCTCCCTCCCGCTCCGCCCCGAGCGCCGCCCAGTCGTGCCGCGTCGATCCCGGCGGCTTCGTCGAGGAGGCGTTCTTCTTCGGTCCCCCCGAAGCGCCGCTCTACGGCGTCCTCCACCTCCCGGCGCGCGTCGCCGACGGCGGGCGCCCCGAACGCCCTCCGATCCTCCACGTCCACTCCTACGGCATCGAGCAGGTCGCGTCGTACCGGATGGAAGTCGAGTTCGCGCGCGCGGCCGCCGCGGCCGGTTTTCCCGTCTTGCGATTCCACATGACGGGCTGCGGCGACAGTTTCGGCGAGTTCGCCGAGGTGACGATCGACAGCATGGTCGAGGACGTGCGGCGCGCGTCGGCGTTCGTGACCGAGCGCGGGCTCGACGGCCCGCCGGCGCTCCTCGGCGTGCGGCTCGGCGCGGATGTCGCGATTCGGGCCGCGGCGGCGCTGGGTGGAGCGCGCGCGCTGATCCTGTGGGAGCCGGTGCGCGACCCGCGGGCGTACCTGGAGAGTCTGCTCCGATCGCTCCTCATCTCGAACCTCGCGCAAGGGAAGAAGACGGGCGAGACGGTCGCGACGCTCGTCGAGCGTCTGCGGCGTGACGGCTTCGTCGACGTCCTCGGCTACCCGATTCACCGCCGGATCTACGACGGGGCGCGGCCGCTCGACATTGCCGCGGGCGCGCGTGTCGCGAGCGAGGCCCTCGTCGTCTCGATCGGGAAACGAGTTCGCCCGCCCGCCGCCGCCGTCGAGATCGCGCGCGCGCTCCGCGAGCGCGGCGTCGCGTGCGAGACGCGCGACGTGCGCGCCGAACCCGGATGGCAGTTCAACGCGAACCCGTCGTTCGTAACGGCGGAGCTGACGGAGGCGACACTCGGCTGGTGCGTCGAGCACCTGCGCGGGGAAACGGAGGCCGCGGCCGCCGCACCGGCCACGCCTTCTACGCCGTCGACGTCGCCGCCGCCATCGCCGTCGCAGACGCCGCCGCCGGCAAGAGCGCCGCACGGGCGGATCGAGGTCCGATGAGCGCCGTCCGCGAGCGCCCCGTCGTGCTGCCGATCGGCGCCGATCACGTGTTCGCAATCGTAACCGAGCCCGATCGCGCCAACGCGGCGAGCGCGGCGGGCGTCGGACGAGCGGGGATCGTCCTCCTGACGCGTCCGCGCGCCCACCGGAATCGGATGTGGGTCGATGCCGCGCGCGCGATGGCCGCGAGCGGATTCACCGTGATTCGATTCGACTACCACGGCGAGGGGGACTCGACCGGGACGCCGCGCTACCTCAACCCCGAGACGCCGTACGGCGAGGAGGCCGCCGCCGTCGCGCGGTACCTCGTCGAGAAGGAAGGCGTCCAGCGGGTCGGCATCGTCGGCTCGTGCTTCGATGCGCGAACGGCGCTCGCGGCCATCCACGACGCGCCGGCGTACGGCGCCCTCGTCTTCATGTCGGCGCCGGTGCTCGACGACAGGGGCGAAATGGAACGGATCGTCGCAGAGCGCGACCTCGCGCACTACGCGCGGCGGCTGCGAGAGCCGGGCGCGTGGCGCGCGCTCCTCTCCCCCGGCCGACTCGCGATCGCCGCGCGCGTCCTGCTCGCGCGCGCCGGCCGGCGGCTCGGGCTCGGCGGCCGGCGCGAGTCGAACGGCGGAGCGCCGCGCGAGGCCCGGGACGCGGCGTCCTCACCCGCGGCGCCGGCCGCGTCCGCTGCGGCAACTGCGCCCGCTGCGCCGGCCGCGTCCGTGAGCGCCGGGTTCGTCCGCGACTTCCGCGCGCTCGTCGCGCGCCGCGTCCCCACACTCTTCCTGTACGGCGACCTCGACACGCAGTATCCCGGATTCCAGATCGCGATGGAGCAGGAACTCGCGCGGCTCTCGGCGGACGAGCGCGCGCGGCTCGAGTTCGCCGTGCTCGACGGCGAAGCGCACGGATACCTGTCGATCGCGATCCAGCGCGCGATCGTCGAGCGGACGACGTCCTGGCTTACCCGGACGCTCTCGGATGCCGGCGGCGCGGACGCGCCGCGCCCGGCGGAGGCGTAACGCCATCATGGATTTCTCCTGGACGAAAGAGCAGCTCGAGTACCGGGCGCAGGTCATCCGGTTTGCGCAGAAGGAACTCAACGACGACCTCGTCGAGCGGGACCGCGAGAGCCGCTTCTCGCGCGAGGCGTGGAACAAGTGCGCCGCGTTCGGGATTCATGGACTGCCGATTCCGGAGGCGTTCGGCGGCTCGGGCGCAGACATCATCACGACCATGATCGCGATGGAGGCGCTTGGCTACGGCTGCCGCGACAACGGACTCCTCTTCTCGATTCACGCGCAGATGTGGAGCCTCGAGATGCCGCTCCTCCACTTCGGAACGGACGAGCAGAAGGCGCGCTACCTGCCGCGCCTCGTGAGCGGCGAGATCATCGGCGTCCACGGGATGACGGAGCCCGACTCCGGCTCCGACGCGTTCTCGCTCAAGACGCGCGCCGAGCCGCGCGACGATAAGTACGTCCTCAACGGCTCGAAGATCTTCATCACGAATGCTCCGATCGCCGACGTCGTCCTCGTGTTCGCGAACGAGGCGCCCGACAAGGGGATCGGCGGAATCAGCGCGTTCCTCGTCGAGCTCGGGACGCCGGGGTTCTCCGTCAGCCGGCACATCGAGAAGATGGGGCTTCGCACGTCGCCGTTCGGAGAGATCGTCCTGCAAGATTGCGAGATCCCCGCCGAGAACCGCGTCGGAAAGCTCGGCGCCGGCGTGTCGCTGTTCAACTCGTCGATGGAGTGGGAGCGCGCGTCGATCCTCGGGAGCACCGTCGGGTCGATGGAGCGAACGCTTGAGACGTGCATTCGGTACGCGAAGGAGCGGCGCCAGTTCGGGAAGCCGATCGGCAAGTTCCAATCGATCGCGAACAAGATCGCCGACATGAAGGTGCGGCTCGAGACATCGCGACTCCTGTTGTACAAGGTCGCCTGGCTCAAGAGCGAGCGGAAGAAAGCGCACATGGAAGCGGCGATGGCGAAAGTGTACATCTCCGAGGCGGCCGTGAAATCGAACCTCGACGCGATCCAGATCCACGGCGGCTACGGATACACGACGGAGTTCGAGATCGAGCGCGAGCTGCGCGACTCGATTTCCGGGACGATCTACTCGGGAACCTCCGAGATCCAGCGGCAGATCATCGCCGCGTGGCTCGGGCTGTAGCGGCGGCGTGCGGCGGCTCACGCTTCCGGAGCTGTTGGCCGCGAGCGCGGCGCGGTTGCCCGACAAGGACGCGGTCGTCGGGCCGTCGGTTGCGGCGGGCGGATCGGCCGGCGGATCACCGGGCGGGTCGGCGGGCGCATCCGCGAGCGCGCCCGACACGCGGCTCACCTACCGCGATCTCGACCGCGCGTCGAGCCGGGTCGCGCGCGCGCTCATCGACCGCGGCGTGCGCCGCGGCGATCGCGTCGCGCTGTACCTCCACAAGTCGGTCGAGTCGGTCGTCGCGCTGTACGGCGCGATGAAGGCGGGCGCGGCATACGTGCCGCTCGACCCGTTCGGCCCGCCGCGCCGGCAGGCGTACATTCTCCGGAACTGCGGCGTGCGGGCGCTGCTCACGGCGGGCGACATGCTCGAGCTTCTCGGCGAAGCGTTCCCCGCCGACCTTCCGGCCGACGAGTCGCCGCTCGAGACGCTCATCTTCCTGGACGGCGACGCGCCGGCGCTTGCGGGCGGACTCCGCCGCGCGCGGGCCGTCTCGCGCCGCGAAATCGACGCCCTCCCCGAGACGGCGGCCGCAGCCGCCGCCGGCGCCGCGACGACCGACCGCGACCTCGCGTACATCCTCTACACCTCCGGCTCGACGGGCGACCCGAAGGGCGTGATGATCACGCACCGCAATTCGCTGACGTTCGTCGAGTGGGCGGCAGAGCGGCTCGGACTTCGCGACGACGATCGCGTCTCGAGCCACGCGCCGCTCCATTTCGACCTCTCGACGTTCGACATCTTCGCGACGCACCTCGCCGGCGCCACGCTCCACCTCGTCCCCGAGCGCGCCGCGACGTTTCCGATCCAGATCGCGCGATTCATCGCCGGAAACCGGATCAGCGTCTGGTACTCGGTCCCGTCGATCCTGACGTCGCTCGTCACGCGCGTGACGCTCGCCGACTACGACCTCTCGGCGCTCCGGCTCGTCCTGTTCGCGGGCGAAGTGTTCCCGACAAAGTATCTCCGCGCGATGATGGAGGCCGTACCGAGCGCGACGTACTTCAACCTGTACGGCCCGACGGAGACGAACGTCTGCACGTATCACGAAGTGCGGTCGCTCGACCCGTCGCAGGCCGAGCCCGTCCCGATCGGCAAGGCGATCGAAGGGATCGAGGCGTTCGCGGTCGACGATGCGGGTCGCGTCGTCGGACCGGGAGAGACGGGCGAGCTCTTCGTCCGCGGCGACTGCGTCGCGAAAGGATATTGGGGCGATCCGGAGCGGACCGCGCGGACGCTCCGCCAGAACCCGCGACACGACGACTACGACGATCCGGTGTACCGTACGGGCGATCTCGTCAGAATGGAAGCGGACGGCTCGTTCGTGTTCCTCGCGAGGATCGACGCGATGGTGAAAGTGCGCGGTTACCGCGTCGAGCTGGGCGAAATCGAGACGGCGCTCGTCAATCACCCGGAGGTCCGCGAAGTGTGCGCGCTCGCGGTTGCTGACGATGAGGGAGGGAATCGCCTGAAGGTCGTGATCGTCGCGTCGCGGGCCGGCGCGCTCACCGAGAAAGAGGTCCGCGCCCACTGCCGCGAGCGGATCCCGCACTACATGATCCCGGAGATCGTCGAGTTTCGCGACGCGCTTCCGAAGACCTCGACCGGGAAGATCGACCGAACGCGCCTCGCGCGCGAAGCGAGCGGCGCCGACAGCTAGCCCTTCGCGCGCTTCTCCTCGATGAAGCGCCCGAGCGACGCGAGCGTTTCGAAGTTCTCGGGCACAAGCTCCTCGTCACCGACGACGAATCCGAAAGTCTCCTCGATGAATGTCGTGAGCTTGAGGATCTCGAGCGAGTCGAGGATCCCCTTCGCGAGGAGCGAGTCGTCGTCCTTGAGGTTCGCGACCGCCTTGGCGTGGTCGAGCTCCTCGGCGAAATACTTTCTCAGCGTGTCGCGCGCGTCCATCCGCTCGATCCTTTCTTGCGACGGCAATCAGAAGGCGTCGAAGCGCGAGATCATACAGGAACGGGTTTCGGCGCACCAGACGCGGCGCGCGCCGTGACGGCGATCCCCGCGAGGACGAGCGCGCCGCCGGCGAGTTGCGCCGCAGTCGGCGGCTCGTGCAAGACGATCGCCGCGAGAAGTGTCGCGCCGACCGGCTCCGCGAGGATCGCGACCGCGATGAGCGTGGCGGAGAGGTACCGGAGCGCCCAGTTAAACGACGAGTGGCCGAGGAGCTGCGGGCCGAGCGCGAGCGCGGCGATGCAGGCGAGGGCGCGCGGCGAGAGATCGAGGAACGGGGCGCCGAACGCGAGCGCCAGCGCGATGAGGACGATCGCGGCGACCGCGTACGTCGCGCCGACGTACGCGAGGAGCGACACGCGCCGGCGCGCGACGCGGCCGAGGAGGTAGTGCGCGGACGCCATCCAAGCGCCGGCGAGGGCGAGCGCGTCGCCCGCGAAAGCGCGGCCGCCGAGCGCGAGGTCCGCGCCCCCGATGACGCACGCACCCGCGATCGCTGCAACGATCCCGGCGAGTTGCCCGCGCGTCAGTCGCTCGCCGAGGAGCGCGTGCCCGGCGATCCCCGTCCAGATCGGGTTCGTCGTGACGAACAGGACGCTGCTCGCGACGGTCGTCCGCTCGAGCGAGCTAATCCAGAAGGCGAAGTGAAGGCCGAGGCACGCGCCGGAGAGGATGAGCCGCGTCCACGTCCCGCGGTCGAACGAGGCCCACTCGGCGCGCGAGCGGAGCGCGGCGAAGGGCAGGACGACGAGCGCGGCGAGGACCATCCTCCCCGCGGCCACTGAGAGCGCGGGAGCCTGCGCGAAACGGACGAGGACCGCGGCGCCCGAGATCGCGACGACGCCAAGGGTGAGGACGCCGGCGAGGCGGAGCCTAGACGCCAATGCCGAGCGCCGCGGCGACCGCGTCGAGATCCGGGTCGATCGGCGTGGGCGGCTCGACGAGGCGGATCGCGCTCTCGACGTCCTTCAGGCCGCTCCCCGTGACGAGGACGACCACGCGCTCGCCGCGGCGCACGCGGCCGTCGCGCGCTAGGCGCGCGAGCCCCGCGAACGCGGCCGCGCCCGCGGGCTCCGCGAATACGCCCGCGTCGCGCGCCAGCCGGCGCATCGCGTCGCGAATCTCGTCGTCGGCAACCGTCATGATCTCGCCGCCCGTATCGCGAGCCGCGCGGAGCGCCTTCGTCGCGTCGCGCGGCTTCCCCACCGCGATCGAGTCGGCGAACGTCTGCGGCGTGACGGCGCGGACGTCTGCGGCGGTCCGCGCTCCGGCGCGGAACGCGGTCGCGAGCGACGCGGCGCCCTCGGCCTGCACTCCGACGAGGGCCGGCACCCGGTCGATCCACCCGAGCGCGAGCAGGTCCGCGAACCCCTTGTGCACGCCGGCGAGGATGCAGCCGTCGCCGACGGAGATGAACACGCGATCGGGTGCGCGCCACGCGAGCGACTCCGCGACCTCGAGCGCGACGGTTTTCTTCCCTTCGGCGAGGTACGGGTTGTAGCCCGTGTTCCGCGAGTACCATCCGAATCGAGCCGTCGCCTCGAGGCAGAGGTCGTACGCCGCGTCGTAGTTTCCGCGAATCAAGACGACGCGCGCGCCGTGCAGGAGAAGCTGCGCGAGCTTCGCGCGCGGGATCGCCTCCGGCACGAAGATGACGGTCTCGAGCCCGACGGACGCGGCGATCGTCGCGAGCGACGAGGCGGCGTTGCCGGTCGAGGCGGCGGTGACGCGCGTGATGCCGCCTGCGAGCGCGCGCGCGACCGCGATCGCCGAGGCGCGATCCTTCAGCGACGCACTCGGATTCCGACCGTCGTCCTTGATGTGGAGCGCGCCGAGTCCGAGCGCGCCCGCCAGCCGCGGCGCCGCGACGAGCTGCGTCCCGCCGATCGTCAGCGGAATCGCCGGCCGCGCGGCGAGCGGAAGCAGAGGAAGCCAGCGCCAGATGCCCGCGTCGCGGTCGGCCGCGAGCGACTCGCGCGACCACGCCGCGCGGATCGCCCCGTAGTCGTACCGGACGTCGAGGTTTCCACCACACGCGACGCACGTGTAGAGCGTCTCGTCCGCGCGGTGCTCACGCCCGCAGTCGACGCAAGTGAGACCGAGGATTGCGCCCACGGCTACATCGTGAGCGCCATGATCGCCTTCCCCGTGTGAAGGCGATTCTCCGCCTCCTGGTAGACGACCGACTGCGGCCCGTCGATCACCGCGTCCTCGACCTCGTGCTTGCGGTCGGCCGGGAGGCAGTGCATGTAGATCGCTTCCTTCTTCGCAGTCCGCATCCGCGCCGCGTCGCACTTCCAGTTCGTGTACTTCGCGCCGATCTTGAGCGCTTCCTCCGGGCGTCCGAACAGCTCGAGGCATCCCCACGACTTCGGGTAGAGGACGTCGGCGCCCTCGAACGCCTCGTCCATCTTGCCCGTCACGCGGAACTTCGTGCCCGACTCCTTCGCGTTCTTCTCCGCGGCGGCCATCACCTCGGGCATCAGGCGAAACTCGGGCGGGTGCGCGAGCGTCACGTCCATCCCGGCGCGCGTCATCAGATAGATGAGTCCCTGCGGCACCGACAGCGGCTTCGCGTACGTGTTCGTGTACGCCCACGAGACCGCGATCTTCCGGCCGCGGAGATTCTTCCCGAACTTCTCGCGGATGGTCATGAGATCGGCGAGCGTCTGGCACGGATGGTCGATGTCGCACTGCATGTTGATCACCGGCGCCTTCGACCACTTCGCGATCTCTCGCATGTACGCGTTCCCCTCGTACGGGACGAGGTCGTGGCGGATCGCGATCCCGTGTCCGAACGACGAGAGGATGATCCCGGTGTCCTTCGGGCTCTCGCCGTGCGAGACCTGCATCGTCTCCTCGGTCAGGTAATGCGCGTGCCCGCCAAGCTGGGTCATCCCCGCTTCCATCGAGTTCCGCGTCCGAGTCGATTTGTCGAAGAACATCATGAAGAGCGTCTTGTCTTGGAGGTACCGGTGCGGCGTTCCGGCCTTGAAGAGCGCCTTGAGCTTCGACGACGTGTCGAGCAAGAGATCGATCTCCGGCATCGTGAAGTCCTGCGTCGAGATGTAATCGCGGCCGCGGAGGGCTTTCGACAGCGGGGCCAGACCACCGGATCCAACGGACTTCGTGCCGGCGGATTGGATTTTCGGAGGCCGACTCCGATTGACGGTTTTCATTTTCGATTTCTTCGTCGTCTTGCGTGTCGCCATTCGATCTCCTCGTTCGTCCGGCCCGCCAGGCGCGGGCCAAGCCGCGCCTCGTCTCGTGTCGTCCACTGTCCGCCAAGTCCCGCGTAACTCTCGCGGAGCTGTCTACCGAACGATCTCCCACCCCTTCTGATATCGATCCAACTGCTCCAGCGTGTACGCGTCGATCGGATGGTCGCGGTCGGGAACGTCGACGTGCTTCTCCTCGCCGCAGAGCGCGGTCGAGAAGTAGCGCTGGCCCGTGTCGTTGATCATCGTGACGATCGTGCGCGCCTCGGGGTGCGCGCGCGCGAGCTTCCGCGCGGCCGCGAAGTTGCAGCCCGACGAGATGCCGCAGAAGACGCCGTTTCGCGCGAGCGCCCGCGCGGCGTCGATCGCTTCCGGTGACGTGGTCGTGACGATCCCGGTCAGAATCGACAGGTCGAGATTGCGCGGCACGAACCCGTCGCCGATCCCTTCGATCTGGTGTGAGCCCCAGCGTCGCTCCGACAAAAGCGGACACTCGGACGGCTCGACCGCGTAGAGCTTCACCTTCGGATTCTTCGAGCGAAGGAAGCGGCCGACGCCGGTCAGCGTCCCGCCCGTCCCCTGTGACGCGACGAAGATGTCGACCTCGCCACTGGTCGCGTCCCATATCTCCGGGCCCGTCGTTTTGACGTGTGCGGCGACGTTGTCGGGGTTGTCGAACTGCGCGGGGACCCAGTAGGCGCCGGGGTTCGCGCGGACGATCTCGGCGACCTTTTCTAGCGCGAGGTCGACGTCGCTCTCGCCGCCGGGCGTCTCGACGACTTGCGCGCCGTACGCTCGGATCAGCTTCTTGCGCTCCTCGCTCATCCCCGCCGGCATCACGATTGTCACCGGGTAGCCCTTCAGCGCGCCGACGAACGAGCACGCGATCCCGGCGTTCCCCGTCGAGCACTCGACGATCCTCATCCCGGGCTTGAGGTCGCCGCGCGCCTCGGCCCGCTCGATCATCTCGCGGTAGATCCGGTCCTTCAGGCTCCCCGACGGCGAGAAGTATTCGATTTTGCCGACGATCCGCGGACCCTTCGCCGCGGCCTCCAGCTCGAGAAGCGGCGTGTTACCGATCAGCTCCAGAAAACTCTTCGCAATCTTCATCGTGTCGGATTCTCCAGTGCGTCGACGTTGATTTCAGTTCGATTCGTGAAACCGCTTCCACATCGCCGCCGCCAGCTCTCGAGACCGCGCGAGCACCGCTTCCTCGTCGATCCCTTCGACGCGGCCGCCCCGCTGCACGACGCGGCCCGCGACGACGGTCGCGGCCGCGGGCGCGCGGTGAATGCCGAACAGGATGTGCCCGGCGAGCGACGCGGCGGTGAGCGGCGTCGGCGGATCATACCGGAAGACGGCGAGGTCCGCAGCGAATCCGGGAGCGATCGCGCCGAGACGGAGCGGCGCGGCGGACGTACCGGTTGCGCCCCCGAGACACCGCGCCGCGACCTCCGGGTTTCGCGACATCGCCATCCCGACGATCTCGCCGAACCCCGCGCTCGGGTCGCGGCGCGCGAGGTGCTGCACGATCGTCCCGGCTTGCGCCTCGGCGAAGACGCTCGGCGTGAACCCGTCGGTCCCGAGCACGACGGAAATCCCGTCGCCGAGCATCCCGAGCACGTCGGCCGTCCCGACCGCGTTGTTCGTGTTCGACTGCGGGCAGTGCGCGACGATCACGCCGCGCTCGCGCAGGATCTCTCGATCGCCCGGCTCCAGATGGATGCAGTGCGCCGCGATCGTTCCCTCTCGGAGAATGCCGGAGGCGCCAAGCCGCGCGACCGCAGCTTTCCCGTGCGCCGCGCGCGTCCGCGCGGAATCGACCGGATCCTCGGCGACGTGCACGTGAAACGGGACGCCGAGCGAGTCGGCCGCCTCGCGCGCCGCGACAAGCGTCGCGTCGCCGATCGTGAACGACGCGTGGAGCCCGAACAGCCCCGCGAACCGCCCGCCACCCTTCCGCCGGCACGCTTCGATGAAGCGCACGTTCTCGGCGATCCCCTCGGCGCCCTTCCCGTCGCGATCCGATACTTCGTACGCGAGCACACCCCGTAGCCCGACCGTGTCGAGCGCGTCGTGAATCAGCGAGAGGCTTCCGGGGCACGCGTTCGGGCTCGCGTGGTGGTCGATCAGCGTCGTCGTCCCGCGCTTGGCCGACTCGATCGCTCCGACGAGCGCGGACGAGTAGACGTCCTCATCAGTGAGCGCTCGATCGAGCCGCCACCAGATCCGCTCCAACACCTCCGCGAAGTTTTTCGGCGGCGGCCCCGCAAGCGACATTCCGCGCGCGAACGCCGAGTAGAGATGCGTGTGCGCGTTGACGAGGCCCGCCATCACGACGCAGCCGCGCGCATCGAGCGCCGGCGCGTCCGCGTGACGCGCTTCGAGAGCCCGCGCCGCCGCGCCCTCTGCGACCTCCACGATCGCGCCGTCGCGGACCCAGACCGCGCCCCCCTCGACGACGCGCGGCTCGGCGCCGCCGGTCACGAGCGTCCCGCCGGCGATGAGAAGATCGTGGCTCATCGAGCGGGCTAGCTGAACGTCGCCTTCTCTTCGAGGTACGACTTGTCGTCGAGGATGAAGTACTCGCCGATGACGCGATCCATCTCGAAGATCGCCCTCTTCAAGAGCGCCCGCTTCTCCTCGTAGTGAAGGAACGCGCTCCGGTAGCCGTTGATCACGATGTGCCGCAGCTCGTACGGATCGAGCCGGAACGCGCGGCACGCCCGGTACAGTTCCTTCGTCACCGTCGTGTCCGAGATCAGCCGGTTGTCCGTGTTGAGAGTCACTCGGAGCCCGCCGTCGTGATAGATGCGGAACGGGTGCTCCTTGAGCGCCGGCACGACGCGCGTGTGGACGTTCGACGAGAGGCAGATCTCGAGCGGGATCCGGTGATCGGAGACGTACTGCATCAAATCTCGGTCTTCGTGGAGGAGCGTTCCGTGGCCGATCCGGTGCGCGCCGCAGTAGTGGAGCGCCTGATGGATCGACTTCGGCCCGAACGCCTCCCCGGCGTGGACCGTCGTGTTGATGTTGTTGTTGAGAATCTTGTAGAACGCCTCGCGGTGTTTCTTAGCCGGGTAGTCCTTCTCTTGGCCTGCGAGATCGAACGCGACGACGCCCGCTTTCTTGTACGCGATGGCCAACTCGGCCAGCTCGAGCGAGACGTCGGGCGAGATCTGCCGGATCCCGCAGATGATCACGCCGGTCCAGATCGGAAACTCCGCCTCCGCGCGCTTGAGCCCGCGGAGCACCGCATCGACCGAGTCGGACGACTTCATCCCGTGCTTGAGGTGCAAGATCGGCGAGTAGCGGACCTCCATGTACCAGACGTTTTCGCGCGCGGCGTCCACGGCCAACTCGTACGCGGCCCGCTCAAGCGCCTCGGGCTCCTGCAACACTTTCAGAGTGATGTCGAAGATCTTGAGGTAGTCGACGAGGCTCTTGCAGTCGTCGCCGACGAGCAGCTTCTTCTTGAGCGCCGCTTTCGTTTTCGCGCCGAGATTGATGCCTTGCTCGCGGGAGAGGTCCCAGATGGTCGAAGTCCGCATCGACCCGTCGATGTGGACGTGCAAGTCGGTCTTCGGGATGCGTTGGAGCATCTGCAGCGGGAGCCCCGTCTGGCGGGTGACCGCCGACGGGTGCGACTCCCGCTTACTTGGAGCCGGCGGCTTCTTTTTCATCCCTCGCCTCCTCGATCGCCATGATCTTTTTCACGCGCCGCTCGTGGCGGCCTCCCGCGAACGCCGTCTCGAGGAAGATCCGCGCGATCTGGCGCGCGAGACCCCGCCCGACGCTCCCCGCGCCGAGGACGAGGATGTTCGCGTCGTTGTGCTCGCGCGCGTTCTGCGCGGTGCGCGCGTCGTGGCAGAGCGCGGCGCGCGCGCCGCGGAACTTGTTCGCCGCCATCGTCGACCCGATCCCCGCGCCGTCGACGAGCAGGCCGCGCGCCGCCTCGCCGCGCGCGACGGAGCGCGCGACCGCGAGCGCGAAGTCTGGATAGTCGACCGCCTCCGTCGAGTGAGTTCCGTGATCGATCACCGCCCAGCCGAGTTCGTCGCGCAGATACGCCGCGAGCGTCTCCTTCAGCGCGAACCCGCCATGGTCGGCGCCGAGCGCGACCGTGCGGCTCGCCGGGGCCGTCGCGCCGCCCGCGCGCGCGCCGCCGGCCCGCGACTCGATCTGCGCGAGCGTCTCGACGACGACTCGCCGGATCGTCTCGCGGTCGGGCGCGCGACCCCCGGCGCCTCCGCCGATGGCGCCACGGCTCACGCGGTCGCCTCCGGCGCGCGGACGCTCCGCGGCAGCGCCGCGGCGATCCAATGCCACGCGGTCTTGTCCTTCAGGAAATCGACGGCTTCGACGGGGACGGTCAGCACCGGCACCGTCGCGCGGATCCGCTCGATCCACGCCTCGTACCCGTCGCCGAGGCGCGTCAAGTAGTCGAGCGTGATCCGCCGCTCGTAGTCGCGCCCGCGCCGCCGCACCCGCTCGAGCAGAAACTCCGGCGACGCGCGCAGGTACACGATCATGCTCGGCGCGCGCAGAACGCTCGTCAGGATCTCGAACAGCCGCCGGTACGTGTCGTAGTCCTCATCCGACATGATTTTCTGCTCGTGGAGCGACGCGGCGAAGATTTCGCCGTCCTCGTAAATCGTCCGGTCCACGATGTAGAACTGCTCCTCTCGCGCCAGCGCCGACAGCGCCTCGTACCGGCGGGTCAGGAAGTAGACCTGCGACTGAAACGCCCACGCTTTCGGGTCGGCGTAGTACCGCTCCAAGTACGGATTCTCAATCGTAGGCTCTAGATAGGACCGCCACTTCAAGTTTTCCTCGAGAATCTGCGTGAGCGTCGACTTCCCCGCCCCGATGTTCCCCGCGATTCCCAGGAAATAGCCGGCCACCGTGGTCGCCTCCCGCCGGACCTATTTTTTCTCGAACCGAAATCCCGCGGGGAGAAGCGCCTCGAGGGTGCGGGTCTCGGACTCGCCCGCCGTGTTCGCCATGACGATCCGAAGCCCGACGCCGAACTCGGCGAGCGCTTGACGGCACGCGCCGCACGGGCGGACCGGCCCCGTCGTGTCGGCCACGATCGCGACCGCGTCGAACTCGCGCTCGCCGGCCGACACGGCCGCGAACAGCGCGGCGCGCTCCGCGCAGATCGTGATGCCGAACGACGCGTTCTCGACGTTGACGCCGCGGTACACGACGCCGGAGCGCGCCAAGAGCGCCGCGCCGACCGGGAACCGCGAGTACGGCGCGTAGGCGTTCGCGCGCGCGGCGGACGCCTCCGCGATCAGCGCGCGGTCATCCACCGGGCGGGACCGCGAGGTGCGGGTCGAAGCAGCCGCGGCAGCGCGGCTCGTAGATCGCTCCCCCGCCGACGACGACCCGCTCCTCGGACGGGATGAGGCGCTGCGATTTCGTCGCCGGCCGGCCGCAGACGACGCAGACCGCCGTCACCTTCGTGATAGAGTCGGCCACGGCGAGGAGCTGCGGGATCGGCTCGAACGGCTGGCCGAGGTAGTCCTGGTCGAGGCCCGCGACGACGACGCGAATGCCGCGCGCCGCGAGCGCCTCGCACACCGCGACGAGCGTCCCGTTGAGGAACTGCGCCTCGTCGATCCCGACGACGCGCGTGTCGGGCTCCAAGAGGCTGACGATCTCGTCCGCGCTCGTGACGGCGATCGACGGAATCGACCGCGCGTCGTGCGAGACGATCGCGTCGTGGCCTTCGCGGTCATCGACCGCCGGCTTGAACGCCTGAACCTTCTGGCGGGCGATGGCCGCGCGGCGCAGGCGCCGGAGGAGCTCCTCGCTCTTCCCGCTGAACATGCAGCCGCAGATCACCTCGATCTGTCCAACGACGTCGTCGTGCCGATCCATCGCGCGGGATCGTATCAACCCGCGGCTGGCCGGCGCAACGGAGATCGGGCGAAGAGGCTCATGCCGGGCCCCGGGTTCGCAACGCCGAAGCGCTCGGCGATAGTCGCGGCGACGTCGGCGAACGTGTCGCGGAGGCCAAGGTCCACGCCGCTCGTCCCGCCGGGGCCCTCGATGACGAGAAGCGGGACGAGCTCGCGCGTGTGATCGCTCGACGGAGTCGTCGGATCGCATCCGTGGTCGGCGGTGAACACGAGGAGATCGCCGGGCCGGAGCGCCTCGACGAGCGCGGGGACGCTCGCGTCGATCTCTTCGAGGGCGCGCGCGTAGCCGGCCGTGTCGTTCCGGTGCCCCCAGAGCATGTCCGTCTCGACGAGGTTCGTGAACAGGAGCCCGCGGTCGAGCGAGGCCATCCCGTCGAGCGTCGCGGTGAGGCACTCGCGGTTCGACTTCCCGCCGAGCGCGCGCTCGATTCCCCGGCCCGCGAAGATGTCCGGAATCTTGCCGACGCCCCACACCGAAATCCGCGCCGCCGTCAGCGCGTCGCAGATCGTCGTGCCGATCGGCTCGAGCGAGAAATCGTGCCGGCGCGGAGTCCGCGCGTACGCGCCGCTCTCGCCATCGAACGGCCGGGCGATCACGCGGCCGACGGCGTGCGGCCCCGCCAGGATCCCGCGGGCGACCTCGCAGATCCGGTACAGCTCCGCGATCGGGATCGTCTCCTCGTGCGCCGCGATCTGGAACACGCTGTCTGCCGACGTGTAGACGATCGGCTGGCCCGTCCGCCGGTGCTCGTCGCCGAGCCGTTGGATGATCTCCGTGCCGGAGGCGGCGACGTTCCCTAGGACTCCGCGGCCGATCGCCGCGCAGAACGGTTCGATCACTTCGCGCGGGAAACCGTTCGGGTACGTCGGAAATGGTGTCGTGAGGACGACGCCCGCCATCTCCCAGTGCCCGCTCGTCGTGTCCTTTCCCTTGCTCCGCTCGCGCATCCGGCCGTGAGAGCCACGCGGCCGAGCCGCGGGCGGGACCCCTTCGATGGCGAGCAGGTTTCCGAGGCCGAGCGATTGGAAGTTGGGGAGGCGGAGGCCTCCGACGGCCCGCGCGAGATTTCCGAGCGTGTTCGAACCGACGTCGCCGTACTCGGCCGCGTCCGGCGCCTCGCCGGCGCCGACGCCGTCGAGGACGATCAGGACGACGCGCGTGCTCATCGAAGCGCGCGGACGGCGGCGACGAGCGCGCGGACCCGCTCCGCGTCGACCGGGTTTGTCGTGACGCCGCCGGCCTTCACGCTCGTCCCGACGATCGCGCCGTCGACCAGAGGGAGGAGCGCCGCCGCGTTCTGCGCCGCCAGCCCGCTCCCGAGGATCCGCGGCGCGGACGGGATCGCGGCGCGCGCCTCCGCGAGGAACGCGCCCTCGGGGGCCGCGCCCGTCGCCACGCCAGACAAGATGACGACGTCGGCGCCGCCTCGCCCCACGAGCTCGCGCGCTTCGACTTCGAGCGGCCGCGGCGCGAGCGGCGCGGCGTGCTTGACGCGCAAGTCGGCCCAGATCGCGACGTCCACACCGAGCGCGCGCCGCTCGCGCAACAGCGCGTGCGCCATCCCGCGGAGCGTCCCCTCGCCGGCGACCGCGACGCCCGTCAAGACATTGACGCGAAGGAATCGCGCGCCGCACGCGGCCGCGATCGCGAGCGCCGAGCGCGCGTCGTTCCGCAAGACGTTGACGCCGACCGGGCACGGGACCGCCTCGACGATCCGACGGACGACGACCGACATCGCTGCCACGGTGACCGGAGCGACGCGGCCCGGCACGAACGGCGCGTCGCCGAAGTTCTCGACCATCACGCCGTCGACGCCGCCTTCGATCAGCGCGGCCGCGTCGCGCCCGGCCGCGTCGAGGACGGCGTCAACGCTTCCGCCGAATCGCGGGCTCCCCGGAAGCGGCGCGAGATGGACCATCCCGATCAGCGGCCAGGGTGATCCGAACATCGCGAGGGACATCAGAGAGACTTCGCGGCCGAGAGAGAATGCCCCGCGTCCGCGGCCGCTCGCCGGCGAACCGCGATCATCTCCGCCACGATCGAGACGGCGATCTCCTCGGGCGTGACCGCGCCGATGTCGAGGCCGACCGGCGCGCGCAGGTCGCGGAACCGCTCCGCCGCGATCCCCTTTTCGGTCAGATGACGCTCCGCGGCCAGATGCTTGCGCCGGCTCCCGATTACGCCGAGGTAGCGGATCGGCGGCAGCGCGAGGAGCTGCTCGAGGATCTCCTCGTCGAATTGGTGGCCGCGCGTGCAGACGAGGACGTAGTCGTGTGGCGCGACGGGAACGCGCTCGGCCAGGTCCTGGTAGCCGGGGACGACGATCCGCTCGGCGTCGGGGAAGCGCGCCGCGGACGCGTACTTCTCGCGGTCGTCGGCGACCGTGATCCGAAATCCGGCTTCGCGCGCGACCGCTCCGACGGCGCGCGAGACGTGGCCCGCGCCGAACAGGACAAGCCGAGGGAGGCCGACAACCGGCTCGACGAAGACGAGGCCGTCGGCGGTCCAGCACGAGCGCTCGTCGTGGATGGCGCGGAGCGCATCCGCGCGCGCGTCGTCCGGGAGCGCGCCGTCGCCGCACAGGACTTCGCCGCTCTCGCCGAGAAGGAGCCGCCGCGGCGCCGCGCGCCCCGAGCCGGTGAGCCGGGGCGAGTTGGCGACGGCGCCCGCGCCCGGGCATGGGCCAGCGCCCGCGCCCGCTGCATCCGCCGCGCTCGGCGCCTCGAAGACGCGAGCGAGAAGCGTCGTTCGCCCCGCGGCGAAGCGCTCCGCCAAGAGACGGAACACGTCGAGGTCGTTCGATCCGATCTTCTCGATGAGAAGTTCGACCGTTCCGCCGCAGACCATGCGGAGATCCTCTTCGGCTTCCGTCAGCGCGAACGCGACGCGCCGCCATCCGCCGTCGGCGCGGACGCGCTGGGCCTCGCGCGCCACTTCGGCTTCGAGACAGCCGCCGCCGACCGTCCCGACGGTCTCGCCGATCCCCGAGACGAACATTCGCGAAAGCAGCGGCGCGGGCGACGAGCCGCGCACGGAAGCGATCGTCGCGAGGACACCCGGCGGCGTCTTTTCTACGAGCGTCGGGATAACGATGATCGGTTCGGGTCGAGTCATCCGGCTACCAGGTGGAACGGGGGGCCTGCGGTCTGGATTGACGCGGATGATACTCGGCCAGCGCGAGAGGGTCAAACGGGAGGGGCGCGGCGCCCCTCCCGCTGCAGATCATCCGATTCGGCGGTCTGCGGTCTAGTGATAAAACGTCCAGCCGAACGTGAGCTTGAAGTCCGGCGAGTCGGTGAGGCCGAACTTCGTCTCGGTGAAGAATCTGTCGCCGCTCGCGAGGCCCTTCTCGATCCCGACGAGCGCGTTGAGGCCCGCGTCGGTGTTGGTTCCATCTCTGAACCCGCGATCGGAGCTGACGAAGTTCACGCCCAAGCCGCCCCCGACATACGGCGACCACGATGTGTACGACTCGCTGAACCGGTACGCCGCCTCGAAGTTGAGAGCGCCGACGGTCCGGTCGTCACCGACCCCCAGCTCGAAGTTCGGCTGGAATCGGACGTGGTCGGAGAAGTTTCCGAAGTCCGTGTGCAGTCCGAAGTGGACCTGATCCGGGCCAGAGGTCACTCCGAACCGAGGGCCCCAGCCGCGATGACCGACATCCTCCCCGCTCGCCGCGGAGATCGTGGGAATCAAGAGGAGCGCCGCCGCGGCGCCGATCATCATGCTTCGCAGCTTGAGTGTCATGGTCGATTCCTCCCTTCAAATCGGACGTTTTGATCGACCGACCTCGTAGGCGATGGTGGATCTTGGGGCGAGTTCGGCGTCGCAAACGCAGTCGCAACGGGTGTGCCACGCGGGGTCAGTCCGGTCCAGATGCCTCACCGGCAACGCCTTCGAGGATACACATCGCCCGAGAAATGAAGGCTGACTCGATTTCTCCGAGTCGATTTTGACTCCAAATTGTACAAACGAAACCGCGCGGCTCTCCGTGCCACATTCCCCGTGAACTTCAAATGACACGGGCGGATGCGTGAATTGCTGTGGTATAATGCGGCCTAATTGCTCGCGGCTCACGCCCCCCGGAGACTGGAGGTTTCCCAACACATGCGAAACAGCGCGACTCTCGGGTCCATCTTTTTGCTCCTCGTCGCTTCCCCTGTCAGCGGTCAGATCCTCATCAACGAGCTCCTGCCGAACCCGACCGGAGACGACGTCGGCACCGAGCGCGTTGAGATCGTCAACGCGGGGCCGACGGCAATCGACGTCACCGGCTGGGCGATCGACGACGCGGCGACGATCGACATGGTCTCGGTGCGGTGCCGGCTCCCAGAGGATTTTGATACGGCCTTGTGTCCGGGGAGCGCGATCATTGGGCCCGGCGAGTTTCGCGTCGTCAAGGGGATGAGCACCGCGGCGTGGCTGAACAACGCCGGCGACGACGTCTACTTGGTCACCGATCGCACGCTCTCGCCGCCGGTCGTCGACGTCGTGACCTACCCGAGCGCGTCGACACAGGTCGACATGACGTGGGCGGCGATCCCGAACGGGTCGGAGAACTTCGCTTTCCGGACGGCGACGCTGTGCGGTTCGAACGGCGGCGCGAGCGACTTCATCCCGCCGTCGACCGTCTCGGATTTGGCGGCCGCGCCCGGCGGATTCCCCGGCGAAGTGCGTCTGACCTGGACGGCCCCGGGCGACGATGGCGCGATCGGCACTGCGAGCGCGTACGAGATGAAAGTTTCGCTCTCTTCGATCAACTCCGGGAACTTCGCGGCGGCGACGGACCTCGAGACGTGGACGAACGAGCCGCTCCCGAAGCCGGCGGGCGCCGCCGAGACGTTGTTCGTGTTCGGCCTCGCGCCGTCGACGACGTACTTCTTCGCGCTCGAGGCGATCGACGACGCGGCGAACGTCGGCGGCGTTTCGAATAGCCCGAGCGTCGCCGCGTTGGCCGGCGCGCTCCTCGATCCCGACCTCGGCTACTCGGTCTACTACGGAAACCTCCACTCGCACACCGGCTACTCGGACGGTGTCCAGACGCCGGCGGCCGCGTACACCTTCGCGCGGAACACGGCGCCGACGCCGCTCGACTTCCTCGCCGTCACGGACCACAACCATTCCGGCGCCGGGATGTCGCTCCCGAGCTACTCTCAGGGCCTATCGGAGGCCGCCGCCGCGAACGACGACGGGAACTTCGTCGCGATCTACGGCCAGGAGTGGGGGCTCTCGTCGGGCGGCCACGTCAACATCTTCGAATCCCCCGCGCTGTTCGGATGGGAATCGAGCAACTACGACGTGTTCGTCGGGCAGACCGATTACCCCGGGCTTTACGCCGCGGCGCTGGCGAACCCGCCGGCGTCGTATCCGCCGATCGCGCTTTGGTGCCATCCCGCGCTCGGCGACTTCAACAGCCTCCAAGCGACGACCGACGGAAAGGCGCTCGTCCACCTGATGTGCCTCGTCAACGGTCCGTACAACTCGACGGCGCTCGACGAATCGGACGTCGGGAACACGGGGTTCGACGGCGCGTTCCAGCAGGCGCTTCGCAACGGGATGCGAGTTTCGCCGACAGCCGATCAGGACAATCACAACGCGACCTGGGGGGCGTCGACCGAAAGCCGGACGGCCGTCTTCGCGAACGCGAGAACAAAGAGCGCGATCCTCGGAGGACTCGCCGCCAGCCGGAACTACGCGACGCAGGATCACAACGTGCGAGCCGACTTCTCGTGCGACGGGCACGCGATGGGCGAGGCGTTCACGTCGGCGGCCGGCGTGCGGATCGCCGTGAGCGTGACCGACGCCGACTCGGGCGACTCCGCGTCGCTGATCGAGCTGTTCCGCGGCGTGACGGGCGTCTCGACCGCGGCGCGCGTTGCGTGGAACTCCAACAGCGCGGATTTCCAGTGGCGCGAGAGGGACAGCTTCTCCGCAGGAACGGAGGTCCACTACTACCTTCGCATCCGGATGTCGAACAACGCGAGCGTTTGGACGGGCCCGGTGTACGTCACCTACAACGCGGCCACCGCGGTCGCGTCCGTCGATGGGGCGGACGGCGTTGTCGCGAACGCGGGTCGGTTCCTCCTCGCGCCCCCTCGGCCGAACCCGGCGCGGGGACCTGCGACGATCGGGTTCGCGCTGCCGAGCGCCGGCGGCTCCGCGCGCCTCGCGATCTTCGACGCGACGGGTCGGCTCGTCCGCACTCTGCTCGATCGCGCCGTCGCCCCGGGCGAGCAGACGCTCGTCTGGGATGGGCTGGCATCGAACGGAGTGCTCGCTCCCGCGGGCGTCTACTTCGTCCGCCTTGAATCGGCGGGCGCGTCGATCTCTCGGAAGCTACTTCTCGTCAGGTAGGAGTCCCCGCGTCCCGGTTGCGAGTGCGGGCGCGGGCGCGGACCTCGGTCAGAGCCCGATCCGAATCCGCGGCGCCGCGATGACCCCGCGAGTGCAACGGCACTGCTGATCGATCTCGACGCGCACGTCGGTTCCCCCGAGGATTCGCATCTCGACGTCGATCGGCGACGCGCTCCCCAGCGCCTGCAAGAACTCGACCGACTCGGTCTCGACCGGGCGAATCGAAAAGGTCGCCGTCCCGTCTGAGAACCGGCCGTTCTCGATCGTGAAGGGCCCCTCTCGCACCTCGTCGTTCTCGAACGCTGCCGTTCCGGTCAGGACCGAGCCTTCCTGCGTCGTCGCGAGTGCGACGTCGTAGCTCGTTCCGTGAACTTCGACGGACAGCGTGTCGCGGTAATTATCGAAGACGGGCCGCGCCGGCCAAGTCGTCGAGCCGGCAACGCAGACCGACTCTGCCGCCGTCGTGTCTTGTCGAATCGTGAACCGCACCGTGCTCCCCTGCTCGAGACGCCCTTCGTAGTGGATACGGCCCGCGCAATGGATCGAGTCCGCGAGGACTCGAAGCGGATCGTCCGTCGGATCGACGAAGAAGCGGATCACGTTGATCGAATCGACGGACCCCTCGCGGATCGGCAGCGGCTGCGTCGGTACTCCTCCGAGCTGGTCGCCGAACGTGATCGCCAGGCTCCCCGTCACCGCGCTCCCCACTTGAACGAGATTCAGGTTCGCGAACGACCCACCGCGGCCGAGCGGGCGGGAGAGCTGCGACTCCCTCGTGTAGATCGGGGTGGCCAGCGGCAACTCGACGGTCGCGTCGAGGCAGGTGTCGGCCGTGCAATTCTGGTCGACGTTGAGGACGAGCGTCTCGCGCGTGTCGAGGCCGCCCGAGTAGTGAAGGATCGCGACGCTTCCGACTTGTTCGAGGAACGAAAAGTTCGGCGGATCGAGCGGGTCGATCTGGAACGACACCCGTCCGCCCGACGACACGCCGTTTCGGATCCGAGATTCGCCGAGGTCTGTTCCGCGGTCGGCGAGGAAGAACCGGCCGGCGAGCGAGTCGCCCCCGAGTTCCTGCAGCTCGAGCGTGACCGTTCCGGTCGTCGTCGGGATCTTCCAGCGGCCCGTCACGGATTCCGATGGGGTGACCGGATCGCCCGATTCGCCGCATCCCGTGAACAGGACGAACAGCGCGGCGAGGGCGAACGGGCCGCGCGCGGCCGTGGAACGAGCGCCGAGACGATTCACGCGCGGCAGTCTATCAGGGCCGCACCGCTGCGGACAAGACGATTCCCGGAGGACGATTCCCGCGCGATCCTGGGCCGCAGAAGCCGCGAAAACCGCCGGGGCCGTCATCCGTTCGGCCGCACGTCGATCATCAGGAGCGACCCTTTCGCCACGAGTGCGAGCCCGAACTCGAGAGCCAAGATCAGAAGCAGTCCGCGGCGACCGAACGGAATCGCGCCGCCGACCGCGATGGCCACGACCGGCCCGACGAGAAACATCCAGACGCGCGAGGTCTCCGCGGGGATGAGACCCGAGAGGTCGAGCACAGCGAGGAATGCCACGAACGCCGCGGCGAATCGATCGGCCGGAATCGCGCGGCGCCAGCGGAGACCGGCGATCGCCCCCACCGCCCGCGACCCGAACAGAGCCGCGACTGCCGGCCCCAGGAAGAGGAAGAAGTCGACGAGGTTCCAGAAGACCCAAGTGAGCCAGCGACGCCCTTGCTCCGGGATGAGGACCTCGTGTTGCACCGTGTAGGCCGCGAGAAACACGCGCGGAATCGAGCAATCCGTCGCGATCTGAAAGACGACGAGCGGGAGCGCGAAACCCGCGCCGAGCGCCGCCAGCCGGAGCGCGCGAGCCCGCAAGCGGAGATCGGGCGACAGCGCGAAGTCCGTGACGGCGACGAGCGCCAAGAACACGGTCGCGACAAACGTGAACAAGCAAGCGGCCCCCGCGATGGCGCCGGCCGCCAACAGCGCAACCCACCCGCGGCCGCGACCGACGAGGAGAAGCGCGCAGAGGACGAAGAGCGGATACACGCCGTCGAACTCGCCCGCGAACAGAAGGAGCGACGGGACGACCGCCAAGATCAGCGCGGTCGCGCGGGCCGTCTCGATGCCCCAGTGCCTTCGCGCGAAAAAGTACGCCGGGATGAGCGACAGTCGAGAAAGGATCACGACCGCGAGGCCGACGGCGATCAACGTGGCCGTCTCCGCCTCCGGCCGGCCGCGCAGCGCGCCGCGCGGAATCCCGATCCATCGCGCGCCGTCGAGAATCGCGCCGGTCGCGCCCGCTGAGCCTCGGAACAACTCGAGCGCGAGCGCGTTGATCGTCACGAGACCGGGAGGGTGCGTCTTCGCGTGGTGCGTCAGGCTCGCGACGACCTCCGGATAGTTCGCGAGGAGCTCCGGGAGAGAGTGCGCCGCGCGCGCCGACCAGAAAAAACCGGTCGCCCACGGCGCGTAGTGGATGAGCGGCAGGGTCGGCGGCCCGAGCGGCGACAGCCCGACGAACGCGAGGTCGAGCGTGATCGCGAGCAGGACGAGGAGCGCGAGAGACGCGGCCTCCCGGCGATAAGGAGCCCGCGAGCCGCGCGTCCAGAGGGCCGCGATCACGCAAAGGATTCCGAAGAGACCGAGGGTGCCCGCCGCGCGGGGCCAGAGCGCGTTCGCTTCGTACGTCCATCGCCACGACGGCGGTCCTGCGATCCACGGGAAACGCGCCAAGAGGAGCGCCGCGGCGGCGAGCGCGGCCGCCGCGCCGGCGACGAGCGCCGTTCGGCTGGGCGCGCCGGACGGCTCCGTCGCGCTCACGGGCTCTTCCCCGTTCCGCCGGCCGGCCGCAACAACAGGAGGTCGCCTCGCGCGAGCCACTCGAACAGCGCATCGGCCGCGATCTGATTACCCTCCGCGTTCATGTGGTTGTTGATCGGAGTGACGCAGAGCCGGTCGGCGGGCTTTCCGAGGAACGCAGGGAGCAGGTCGAGGCACGCGATCCCCTCTGCCGCGCACAACTCGGAGACCTGCCGGTGCGCCTCAGCCATCGGGTACGTCGCGTCGAGACTCACGATGAACGGCAGGATGACGACGGCGAACCGCGCGCCGCGCGCCGCGGACTCGTCCCGGATCGCGCGGATCCCCGCCTCGCACGCGCGCCAGGCAGGCGAGCGCGAGACGAACAGCTCGCGGTACCGCGCCGTCGCCGTCCCGCGCGCGAGCCCGGCGCGCCGCGCGAGGGCCGCCGCGCGCGTCCGGAGGAATTGCGTCGCGCGGAGCGATCGCGCGGCGCTCGCAATTCCCCCGCGCCGCGCGCGGCCCGCAGCCCCCCCCGCATCCGCCGGCGCCTCCGCCGGCGCGACGTCGACCGGGCGGACCGGCGTGTCGACGTCGTTCATGAAGAATCCGAGAAGGACGAGGTCGGGCGCGAACGGCCGCACGTCGAGCGAGCACGCCTCGGCCTCCTGTGAGGTGTTGAACCCGACCATCGCGAAATTGAGCGCCTCCCACGCCGTGTCGGGATGCGCGGCGCGCAGACGCCGCTCGAGTTGGGCCGGATACGTGTCGTTCTCATCGACCGCGTAGCCGAACGTCTGCGAATCGCCGAGGAATGCGATCCGGAACGCGCCCGGCGGTCTCTCGATCGGCCACTCGGGCCCGCGGTAGCCGTACCGATTCGCGCGGACGGAGACGCCGGTGAAGCGCGCGGTCGTGTCGGGCGCCAGCCGGACGAGGCGCGGCGAAACGGGGTGCGGAACGAGGAGCGTCCCGGCATCGCGCGGCAGGTCGCGGCTCGCGAGCCACAGCTCCAGGAGCCCGACGAACGCGGCGAGCGAGGCGGCGACGAGCGCGAGCCGGATCGCCCACTCGCGAGCGCGTGCTATCATCGCGCGTCGTGAACCTTGCACGAACGACGGGCGCCGCGGCCGGCGGGAAACGCGCGCGCACAACGCCCCTCGCACGGCTCGCCCTCGTCGGGGTCGGCCTGGCGCTGTTCGCGCTCCTCGAGGGGCTTCTCGCTCTCCTCGGCGCCGGCGGCGCACGCGACCGGAGCGATCCCCTCCTCGGATTCACGCAAGAGTATTCGGTCTTCGTCCCCGACCGCGAGCGCCCCGCTTCGGGCCTCCTCGTCACCGACCCGGCGAAGCGCGAATCGTTCAACGCGCAGTCGTTCGCGGCGCGGAAGGCACCCGGCGCCGTGCGCGTGTTCTGCCTCGGCGGCTCGGCCGTGTACGGCTTCCCGCGCGGCGCGGAGTCGGCGTTCCCCGCGTTCCTCGGCGAGAAACTCGCGCGCGCCTTCCCCGACAGGCGGTTCGAGCTCGTCAACGCGGGCGGGCTCTCGTACGCGGCGTTCCGATGCGTCAACGTGATGCGCGAGCTGGCTCGCTACGAGCCGGACGCGTTCGTCTACTACGGCGGGAGCAACGAGTACGTCGAGCGGCGCTTCTTCGCGACGATCCTCGCGGAGCCGGCCTGGCGCCGCTCCCTTCGCGCGCGGGTTTCTCGCCTCCGGACGTACACGCTGTTGGCGAAGGCGCTCGTCAAGCCGCCGAACCGCGCCGGCGCCTCGCCGGAAGGGGGCCCGAGCCCGGCTGGCGGCCTGTTCGGCGTTCGCGTCGAGCGGGACGACGACGAGCCGCTCCCGCGGAGCGACGACGAGGACCGGATGATCGAGGCGAACTTCCGCGCGTCGCTCGAACAGATGGCCGAGATCGCGCGCGACGCGAAGGCGCTCTTCGTTCTCGGAGTCCCCACGGAGAATCAGAGGGATTGGCCCCCGGACTTGTCGATCCACGACCCCTCCCTCGGCGCCGCCGCCCTCGCCGCATTCGACGCGCGCCTCGCCGAGGGCCGAAGTCTGCGCGAAGCCGGGGACCAGCGCGGCGCCGCGCGCGCGCTCGAGGCGGCCGTAGCGCTCGACCCGCGCCACGCCGAGGCGCATTTTCTGCTCGCGGGATGCTATCACGCGATCGGAGAACGCGACAAGGCGCGCGCCGAGTTCGATGCCGCGATCGCGACCGACGGGTCGCCGATCCGCGCGACGCCGCGCCTTCTCTCGGCGATCCGGGATGTCGCCGCGGCGGAGCGCGCGCTCCTCATCGATGCCCCGCCGTTGTTCGCGGCGCGCTCGGCCGACGGCCTCGTCGGAAATGAGCTCCTCGTCGATTACTGCCATCCGACTCCCGAGGGCCACGAACTGATCGCCGACGCGCTGTTCGCGGCTCTCGCGGGGCCGCTGGCCGGCGCGCCCGGCGCGCAGCCGCCGTCGCTCGACCTCGCGCGCGAGACGGCGGAGCGCTCGCCGTTCCGGATCGCGTGGGAGGGACAGATGCTCGTCCGGCAGGAGCGGTTCGGGGAGGCCGCGATCAAGTTTCACGAGGCGCTCGCGATCGATCCGCAGTTCGCGTACGCGCTCGAGGGGCTCGGCCGTTGTCTCATGGCGAGCCGCGACACGGCCGCGGCGCTCACGTTCTACGAAGGCGCGGCCCGAGCGAACGCGACGAACCCGACCATCTTGACGAACCTCGGCAACGCCTACCTGTCGGCCGGCCGTTACGCCGAGGCCGCCGGCGTTCTGGAGCGAGCGATCGCCGCGGAACCGCGCTCGTCGAACGCGCGCACGCTGCTCGCCCGCTCGCTGATTCCGCTCGGTCGCCGTGACGAGGCGCGGCGCGCGCTCGAGGACGCGATCGCCGCGAACCCGAACCGCGCGGAGGGTCACCGCCTTCTCGGCCGCCTACTCGAGGAGTCGGGCGACGTCGCCGGCGCCGAGTCGCGATACCGCGAGGCGCTCCGGCTCGAACCGCGCGACGCCGCGACCGGTTACGCGCGCGCGCTGCTCCTGACGAAGCTGTCGCGCTCGGATGAGGCTCTCGCGGAGTTCCAGGCGCTCGTCGATCGCGACTCGACGTTCTACCCGGCGCTCGGCGCGATCGGTTTGATCCGGATGCAGCGGGGCGAGCGCGAGCGCGCCGCGGAGATGTTTCGGCGCGTCCTCGCGATCCATCCGGGCGACGCGCTCGCCGCCCGGTATCTCGGCGGGCTCGGGTATCCCGTCCCGCCCGCGCCGCGCGCTCCGATCGATTCGCTCCGCACCGACGCGGCCGATCGCTGATTCCGCCGCCGCCGTCCCGCTAGTGCACCCGCCTGCGGCGGTTCGAGATGAAGTCGAGCAGGAGGTACTCGCCGAGCTGGTCGGACGCCGAGAAGTACGCGCGGCCGTGGTTGAGCTCGGTCAACCGCTCGACGAACTGCTGAAGGAATCGGTCGCGCGTCACCATGAACGTCGTGATCGGAATCCGCTTCCGCCGGCAGATCACCGCCTCGTCGAGAGTGCGGTTCACGATCTTCGGGTCGAGACCGAACGTGTTCCGGTAGATCGCGCCGTCGGCCTCCGTGATCACCGTCGGCTTCCCGTCCGTGATCAGGAAGATCTGTTTGTTGGCGCTCTTCCTCTGCATCAGAAGTCGCCGCGCGCGCTGAAGCGCCGCCTTCGTGTTCGTGTGGTACGGGCCGACTTGGACGTACGGCAGCTCTTCGATCGCGATCTCGAACGCCTCGTCGCCGAACACGACGACGTCGAGCGTGTCTTTCGGGTAGCGCGTGAGGATCAGCTCGGTCAGCGCGAGCGCCACCTGCTTCGCCGGCGTGATCCGGTCTTCGCCGTACAGGATCATGCTGTGGGAGATGTCCAAGAGGAGCGCCGTCGCGCACGTCGAGTGGTGTTCCGTCTCGAACACCTCGAGGTCCTCCTCGCCGAGGACGATCTCGTCCCCACCGCCACGCCGGATCGCGTTCGCCATCGATCCCCGGAAGTCGATCTCCTCGACGCCGTCGCCGAACTGCCACGCGCGCTTCTCCGACAGCACGTCGAGCCCCTTCCCCTCGCGCGGGACCGAGTGATTCCCGACGCCGCTCTTCCGGAGCGCGCCGAACACGTGCTCGAGCGCGCTCTGCCGCACGCCGCGCTCGCCCTTTCGCGTCAGCCGCGCGCCGTCCCCGACGATCTCGATCAGCTCGTGCTTTTCGAGCTCTTTCTTGAACCGCTCGAGGTCGAACCGATCGGGGAGATAGCCCTCGTCTTTGAGGAATTGGAGCTGCTCGAGCGCGGCGTCGACGTCGCCGTTCGTCTCGACGAGCAGGTGATTGAAGAGCGCGAGCAGGCTCTCGAAGTCTCGAATCTCCCGCAGGAGCGCTTCGTCCCAGCGAAAGTAGCGGTACCGCGCCACACTCAGCCCTTCATGTCCTTGAACATGTTCGCGAGCATGTCGCTGTACTTGACGGTCTGATCGACGGATTCCTTCGCCACGACCGAGTTTTGATGGAGCCCTTCGAGAACGAACTCCATCGCGGTCGCCAACTCCTCCTCGTCCGCGGCCGCGAAATGCTTCTTCGCGAGCCGCGCGAGACCGGGCACCTTGTTGAGCGCCGCAGCGTACGCCGCGAACGGCATCTCGTCGGCGATATCGATCCGCCCGCCCCCGGCGAAGAAGTCGGAGATCTCTTTGTATGCGGCGGAGCCGCTCGCCGGCGCGTCCTTTTCAGCGGCTGCCGCGGCCGCGCTCGATTTTCCTTTCGACTTGTAGACCGGCGGAAATGTCTGTTGGAAAACCTTGTTGATCGCCTTTCCGATCAGGTTCAGCGAAACGATCGTCGGACCCTCGCGCTCGCCCTCGTACACCAGCTCGATCTTGCCGGCGATTGCAGGGAGCGCGGCGAACACGTCACAGAGCCGGGCCGTCCACCGCGCCTCGCCGGTGATGAGCGCCCGCCGTTCGACGTTCGAAAGCAGATTCTCGTACGCGGTGATCGACAGCCGCGCGGAGACGCCGCTCGATTGATCGATGAACTCGCTCTTCCGCGCCTCGAACGCGATCTGCTCGATCACCCGTCGCAGGAACGGCGGCACGCGGATCGGCGCACCGCGCTCGGCCCACGCCTCCTGCGTCGTGATCGCCTCCGCGTCCTCGATCGATTGCGGGTAGTGCGTGATCACCTGCGAGTCGATTCGATCTTTGAGCGGCGTGATGATGTTCCCGCGGTTCGTGTAATCCTCCGGGTTGGCCGTGAACACGATGAGAAGATCGAGCGGCAGGCGGACCGGGAACCCGCGGATCTGCAGGTCCTTTTCCTCGAGAATGTTCAAGAGGCTGACCTGAATCCGCGGTTGGAGATCCGGCAGCTCGTTGAGCGCGAAGATGCCGCGGTTCGTGCGCGGGACGATGCCGTAGTGGATCACGCCCTCGTCGGAGAAGTCGAGCCGCTCGCGCGCCGCCTTGATCGGATCGATGTCGCCGATCAAGTCCGCGACCGTGACGTCGGGCGTCGCGAGCTTCTCTTGGTAGCGCTCCGCGGGCGTCATCCAGCGAATTGGCGCGTCGTCGCCCTGTTCGGCGAGGATGCGGCGGCAGAGAGCGCACGTCGGCCGGAACGGGTCGTCGTTGATCGGGCAGCCGGCCATCGCCGGCACCTCGGGGTCGAGCAGCGTCGCGAGCGCTCGAATCAGCCGCGTCTTCGCCTGTCCCCGCAGGCCCAAGAGAAGGATGTCGTGCTTCGACAAAAGGGCGTTCGTCATCTGAGGAATCACCGTCCGGTCGTACCCGATGATCCCCGGGAAGATCGGTTCCTTCGCGCGGACTTTCGCCGAGAGGTTCTTCCGGATCTCTTCCTTGATCGGAAGGACGCGAAGTCCGGAACGCTTGAGCTCGCGCAGCGTGGTCGGTCGGGACATCCAAGCCTCCAGGGGGGCATCGTTGGCGGGACGGACGCCGCGGGACTATATCAGCCGAGCTGGGCGCCTTCAATCGCGGCGGCGGCGAGCGCGGCGGGCGCGCGTCTTGACTCATTCCCGGGCGGTCCCTACGCTGGCGTCGTGACCGAAACTTCCCCTCCACCGCCGCCATCGACTCCCCCAGCGCCGGACAAGAGAACTGCGACGCGGATTCTCCGCGAGATGGCGACGCTCCTCGAGATCAAGGGCGAGAACCCGTTCAAGGCGCGGGCCCACGAGAACGCGGCGCGAGCGCTCGAGGGATCGCCGCTCGAGCTGGGCCCGCTCGTCGCGTCGGGCGGGCACCGCGCGCTTCCCGGGATCGGCGCGCTGATAGCGGCGAAGATCGAAGAGCTCGCGCGGACCGGCCGGGTCGAGGCCTACGAGTCGCTGAAGGCGAGCCTCCCCGACACGATCCTCGAGCTCGCCGAAGTCCCCGGGCTCGGCCCGAAGAAGATTCACGCGCTTCACTCGGCCCTCGGCGTCGCCTCGCTCGACTCGCTCGAGGAGGCGGCGCGCGCCGGGCGCGTCGCGAGCCTCCCCGGGTTCGGCGAGAAGACCGCCGCGAAAATCCTCGACGGGCTCGCGTTCATCCGGAAGACGGCGAGCCAGCATCTGCTCGGCGGGGCGCGCGCGGAGGCGGAGGCGCTCGTCGCCGCGCTCCGCGCCGCAGCGGGCGCGGGCGACCGCGCCGGCGGGCTACGGGACCTCTCGATTGCGGGAAGCCTCCGGCGCTTCAAGGAGACGGTGAAGGACCTCGACCTGGTCGGTTCGGCCGAGGATCCGGTGTTGGTGATGGCGGCGTTCGTGTCGCTCCCGATCGCGACGCGCGTCGTCAATCACGGACCGACGAAGTCGACGATCCTCCTCCCCTCCGGAATTCAGGCGGACCTTCGCCTCGTCGCGCCGGTTGAGTTCCCGTACGCGCTCCTCCATTTCACCGGGAGCGCGGAGCACAACGTCGCGATGCGCGCGCGCGCGAAGGATCGCGGGCTGAAGCTCAACGAATACGGACTCTGGCGCGGCGACGAGCGGATCGACGCGCACTCCGAAGCCGAGATCTTCGCCGCGCTCGGGCTGGCCGAGATTCCGCCGGAGCTCCGAGAGGCGATGGGCGAACTCGAGGAGGCCGCGAGCGGTTCTTTCCCGCGACTCGTCGCCGCGAGCGATTTCAAGGGCGTCCTTCATTGCCACTCGACGTGGAGCGACGGCCGCAACACGGTCGAGGAGATGGCGCTCGCCGCGCGCGCGGCCGGGTACGAGTACCTCGGCATCAGCGACCACAGCCGCACCGCGGCTTATGCCGGCGGCCTCACGCCCGATCGCGTCCGCGCGCAGTGGGCCGAGATCGACGCGCTCAATGCGCGGCTCGCTCCGTTCCGTATCTTCAAGGGAATCGAATCGGACATCCTCGGCGACGGCGCGCTCGACTACGACGAAGATCTCCTCGCAGGGTTCGATTTCGTCGTCGTCTCCGTTCACTCGCGGATGACGATGAGCGAGCCGGAAATGACTGAAAGAATCTGCCGCGCCGTTTCGAATCCCGCGACGACGATTCTCGGCCACCCGACCGGGCGGCGGCTCCTCGCGCGCGAGGCGTACGCGGTCGACATGGCGCGCGTCGTCGAGACCGCGATCGCGCGCGGCGTCGTCGTCGAGCTCAACTGCAACCCCGAGCGGATGGACATCGACTGGCGACTTCTGCGCGCCGCGCTCCCCGCGGGGCTCACGACGAGCGTCAACCCGGATGCCCACGCGATCGATCAGTTCGCGGACTTGGAGGCCGGCGCCGGCGTCGCGCGAAAGGGTCGGGCCGAGCCGCGACATGTGCTCAACACGCTCGGTCGCGACGCGATCGCGCTGCACTTCGCGCAACGGAAGTCGCGCGCGGGATGAGCCCTGCCCGGACTCCGCGCGCCGCGGGGCGGCTGGCGGCGCGACCCACCGCGGGCGCCGCGCGCGTCCCCGCAGGCGCCGCCAGTCGCTCCACGCGCGCCGCAGCCACCCCCGCGCGCTCCGCTGCCCCCGAAATCCTCGCGCGCCTCCGCAGCTCGCTACCCAACGCGGGGATCGCGCTCGAGTCCGAAAGCCCGCTCGAGCTCCTCGTCGCGACGATCCTGTCGGCGCAGTGCACCGACGCGCGCGTCAACATCGTCACCCGCGAACTCTTCAAGAAATACCGAACCGCCGCCGACTACGCCGGTGCGAGTGCGGCCGCGTTCGAGCGCGAGATACACTCGGCCGGATTCTTCCGGAACAAGACGAAGTCGATCCTCGGCATGGCGCGCGCGCTCGTCGAACGGCACGGCGGCGCGGTGCCGGGAACGATGGAGGCGCTGACCGCGCTCCCCGGCGTCGGCCGAAAGACCGCGAACGTCGTCCTCGGGAACGCGTTCGTCATCCCTGGCGTCGTCGTCGACACGCACGTCGCGCGCGTCGCCTCGCGTCTGGGCCTCACGCGCCAGGAGGATCCGGTGAAGATCGAGGCCGACCTCGCCGCGCTCTTTCCGCGCGACGCGTGGACTGAGATCTCGCACCTCTTCATCCATCACGGCCGGCGCGTTTGCGGCGCGCGCGCGCCGCGCTGCGCGGAGTGCGTGCTGCTCGACCTGTGCCCGGAAGGCGCGCGGCGGTCGCGCGCGAAGCGAAGCTAGAGGGAACCGAGTAACCTGAGCAGCGCTTCGCGGTCGCTACAGGAGCGGCTTGCCGTCCAAGTCGGACGGGATCGGCACGCCCAGGATCCGGAGGATCGTCGGCGCGAGATCCATGATCGAAGGCAGCCCATCCGAGAGCGGGAGCGCGCGGCTACAGAGTAGCGTGCCGCACGTGATCTCCGGATCGAACGAGCAATGATCGCCGCTCCACTTCCGATCGTTGACGGCGAACACGGCGTCCGGGATTCCGCCGAGCGCGGTCTGCCACGAGACGCGATACCCATCGTGGAACCCGAGGATGAGGTCGCCCGATTTTCCGGTGAACTCGCCCGAAAAGATCTCCTCGGGACGGTAGACTTGGCGCACGACGGAGGCGCCGTTCCCGACTCCGCCGCCATCGGCATCCTTGAGGTCTCGAATCCCCCGCTCGATCGCGTCGCGCACGGCGCGCGCTTCTTTTCCGGGCCCGACGATCCCCTCCGCCTCGCGCCCGGCCAGATTGAGATAGATCTTCCCGAGTCCCATCGAGTACGCGCGCGTCTTTCCCCAGTCGACGTTCGGCCAGAACGTGCCGCCTCCGGTGAGGTCCGTGAGCGAGTACTCCTTCTCGGCGCCGCGTCCCGCCTTCAGCGCGAGATACCCCTCCTGCCAGAGCCACGTGTTGAGGTTTACCGCGCGCCGGAACGAATGGAACCCGTGATCGGAGAGGACGAACACCGTCGTGTCGGTGCCGAGCATCGCCATCACGTCGCCGACGGCGCGGTCGAGCTTCTGGTACACCTCGAGGATCTTCCCGCCCCAAAGCCGCGCGCCGTCGGCCGAGTAGAGCGGATGCTCCGTGTCGAGGAATCGCCAGAACATGTGCTGCACGCGGTCGGTCGAGTTGAACACCGAGATCACGAGGTCCGAATCCATCTTTCGGAGCGCCGACATCGTGATCTCGATCCGCTTGTCGAACGTGTAGTGGAGATCTTCGAGGAACGCTTTCTCGTCGAGGCGCCCTTCGTTCAATCCCCAAGTGTCGGTCGCCCATCCGAGGCTTTTGTACAAGCCGATCTCGTCGGCAAGCTCCGACGACCAACTCTCGGGATACGTGAACGCGAACGGCGGCTTCTTCGGGTGAAAGTTGATCGGGCTCTGGTAGACGCGCAGATTCGGCCTCACGCCGCGAACGTAGAACCGGACGATCCCGTGCGCCGCGACGAGCGGCGGCTTGATCGGGAACGAAACTTCGAACCAGTCGCTCCACGCGTCGAGCGCGAGGACGCGCTCCGCGCCGCCGAGCGTGACCCGCACGTGCGCATCGTCGACGACTTCGAAGCGGAGCGGGAGCGGGATGTCGCGCGGGCCCAAGAGCTGCGTCTCCGCGCGCCCGTCCGCGACGTTGAGCCTCACGTTCCGGCCGCCCAGCTCGGTCGCCGAGTCCGCCGCCAAATCGCTTGCGTAGTAGAACGACGTCCCCCACGAGCCGCGGAGGTCGGGCACTCCGAGCCCCGACATCATCCGGCCGCGCACCTTCTCCGGGGGGAACGTGACGGGAACTTGGATGACCGTCACGCGGCGACCGGCGCGCGAAAGGTGCTCCCACAGCGCTCCGCCCTGACGATTGTTCGTGATGATCGGCTTTCCGAACGGGCCCGGCGTCACGGAAGTGATTGACAAGCGCGGGAGGTAGTCCTTCTCGTCACGCGTCAGGAAGTCGAAGATCCCGGTTTTCCCCGGATTCTTCCCGGAGATGAAAGAGGACCACGCGACGGGCGATTCCGCCGGGACCGTCGTCCGGAGTCGCGAGTAGGTGCCGGCGGCGCGGAGGCGCGCGAGGTTCGGGAGGTCGCCGCTCGCCATCCAGCGTTCGAGGAGAGTCGGCTCCATCCCGTCGCCGCCGAGGACGACGACCCGCGGCTCCCTCTTCCCCCAGCGTCCGAAGAGGCTCACGCGAGCAGCTCCTTCGCGCGCGCGACGATCTCGCGCTCGAGCGCGGCGGCCGCCGCGGCGTCCGCGAACGGCGCCTTCCCGCCCGCCATCGTCCCGTGGCCGCCGGCTTTCCCGAGCGAGCCGACTATCCGCCGGATCATTCGTCCCGCGCCCGCCTTCCGCGACGTGCGGATCGAAAGGTACAGCGCGGATTCGAACCGGCCGGCGGCGAGCGCCCACTCGATTCCCTCAAGACGGATCGCCATGTCGGCAAACTCGGCGACGCGGTCCGGGTAATCGAGATCGCCGACGACGGCGAGCGCGAGCCGCCCATGAAAACCGGTCCGGCCGATCGCCGTCCGGAGCCACTCGAAGTAGTTCCGCGAGAGAGGTGCGTGCTCGATCCGGGCCAGCGTCTCGCGATCGACCCGCGGCAGCAGGCTCTTGTAGAACGCGACGTCGCGCGAGCCGGTCTCCCGAGTGAGGTCCTGCGTCTCCGACTTGAGGCCGTAGAACAGCGCGGTCGCGAGCGGCCGGTCGATCCGGACTCGAGCCGCGGCGAGGTACTCGCCGAGGAGAGTCGCCGTCGCGCCGAAGCTCGGGCGAACGTCGAAGTACCGTGCCGCGCGCGTCTCCTCGCGGAGCGGATGATGATCGACGACGACGTCGGGAACGCGGTCCGCGGGAAACGAGTTGTTCCCCGTCTCGGGCTGCGAATCGACGAGCGCGAACCGCTCGTACTCGGACAGGTCGAGCCGATCGATCGGCGTCATCGGAAACCCGAGGACGGAAACGAGCGCGCGATTCGATGGCCGGCCGATCAGCCCGCCGTAGCCGACGTCGACGGCGCGCCGGCTGCCGCGCGCCAACAGCGCGCGAAGCGCCCACGCGCTCGACAACGCGTCGGGATCGGGGTTGTCATGCGTGAGGACGAGGATGCGGCGGGCGCCGGCGACAGCGCTCAACAGCTTCGCGACGCGCGTCTCGGTCGGTGAAGGCCTCATCCGGCGCGTTGAGCGCCCGCAACGAACGGCGGGACGCGGCGCGGAGCCCCTTCAGCCCGCGCTCGCGCGAGCCAACTCGCTCCGCAAGAGGGAGGCGTGCCGCGCCTCCTGGGTGATGAGCTCGTCGAGCGCCGCGCGCGCCTGATCGTTGTCGGCAAAGGGAAGAAGCCCTTGATAGAAGCGGATCGCATCTTCCTCCATGCTGACCGCGAGCGCGAGAGCGTCGACGTCGGTCGTGATGCGGGCGAGCCGCTCGAGCGGCGGGTCGCCGCTCCCGAACACGGTTTCCCCGTAGAGCTGCTCGAGGGCTTCGAGCGCCTTCTTCTCCGCGGCCGACCGCGGCGCTTTCTCACGATGGGCGAAGTAAGTCTCCTCGAAATCCTTGACGTGATCCTCTTCGTCCGCCGCCAGCTCGGCGAACACCCGGATGACGCCCGGGTCGAGCGTCATCTCACGGGCGCGACGGTAGAACGCCAAACCGTCCTGCTCGAGCCGGACGGCGGCGCGGTAGATGTCGGCAAATGTCCACGGGTATTGGATGGCGACGCTCCCTGGGCTCCTCGCTTGGAGAGCCGAATCGGCGTTCATCGTGCGCGGGCGCGGAGGTCACTGTCAAGCGCGAAGCCGGGGGGAGCGCGACGACGATTCTATGGCTGCTCAATGTTCCGCGCCCGCTCGACCTCGACGGGAAGAGGCTCGCCGAGTCCGGCAGGGCGCCGGTCTTCGAGGAATCCAAACACCGCCGCGGCGGCAACCTCGTTGCCCCGCTCGGTGAGGTGCCGGTCGACCGAGAAGTAGAGCGGCCGGCGCGTGCGGGCGAACTCGTCGCGCAGCACGGGCGTGAGGTCGAGGCAGTCGAGACCCTCGCGCTCGCAAAACTCGCGGACGAGCATGTTCGGCCGGTCCGCGTCGTAAATGGAGCTCGTCAGCTCGCCCGGGTTTTCGACCTGGACCTTGTTCGGGAAGATGACCACGACCAACTCCTTGTTCGCGCCCTCGCAGAGAGACCGCATCGTCGCGAGGTTCGCCAGCACGGCCTCGACGTGGTCTTTCTGCGCCTTCGACGGACTTCGCAGGAAGACAAAGCTCTGCGGGGAGCTATAGAGCGGAACGCCCAACACGTCGCCGAGTTTGAGCATGAGGCCCACGGCTCTCGGCGAGCTGACGATCCTCTGCTTGAGATAGCGCGCGAGCACCGATTCGGGGAGCCGGAGCCGCCTCCCATCTGCCGCGCGCTTTTGCGCCGGCGACAGAATCGGACCGATCGCGAAATCGTTCCCGGTGAAGAGGCCGACGACCACGAGTCGTGCCGCGACACCAAGAGCGAGCGCGTCCTCGAGAAGTCGAACGTACTCCGGCGGTCCGCCCGTAAATCCGAAGTTGAATACCTGCATGGGTCGGCCGGCCCGCGCTCTCGCGCGTTCGAGAAGACTCGGCTGCGTGGACGAGTCGGCAACGCCGTATCCGAGCACGAACGAGTCGCCGATGAAGACGACGTTCGATGGATCGTCAAGCATCTCCTGCGTCCACTCCTCGTCGCGCCGTCCGAAGCGGTTGACCCTCAGCGTGAAGTCAATCTCGGACGTTTGGTAGCGCTGCTCGCTGCCGGGCGCGTAGGAGAGCTTTCCGGGGGCGACGTTGCGCAAGACGTGCGTGTTCTCCGCATCGCGGCCGAGCCGCAAGAGCCGCGCGGCGACCTCGAGGGTGAGAAGGCACACAAGCAGAGTGAGTAGGGCGAGGCCGAGGTTTGCCCAGATGCGTCCTCGGGCGGACCTCAACCCGCGAGGCGAGCTCAAAACTCGCCGGTGAGGAACGGGTTGCCGCGCCGCTCGGCGCCGACCGTCGTCGATGGCCCGTGGCCCGGAAACACCCGCGTCGCGTCGGGCAGCGTGAGGATCTTCGCGCGGATCGACTCGAGGAGCAGGGGAAGCGATCCGCCGGGGTAGTCGGTGCGGCCGATCGAAGCTTGGAACAACGCGTCGCCGGAGAAGAGGAACTCGCCGGCGAGGAACGAGACGCTCCCGGGGCTGTGCCCGGGGGTCGCGAGGACGCGAATCGCGTGGGCGCCGAGCGCGATCTCGTCGCCGTCGGCCAGCGCCCGGTCGATCTCGGGCGGCTCGATCCGCGGGATTCCCAGCCCGTCGCACAGTTCGGGGAGCGCCTCGAGGAGGAACGCGTCGGCCGGATGGAGCGCGAACGGAATCTCCAGCTCGCGCCGAAGGCGCGCCGCGCCGCCGACGTGATCGGGGTGCGCGTGCGTGTTGAGGATCGCCGTCGCGCGGAGCGACTCACGCTCGAGGTGGCGCCGGAGCGCGTCCTCCTCCCCGCCCGGGTCGATCAAGATCGCCTCGCGGGAGTCCGGATCCGACAGGACGTACGTGTTCTCGAGGAAGGGCCCGACGACGAACGTCTTGACGTGCAGCACCGGCGCTTCGTCAGCCTCCGACGCCGACGAAGCTCACCATGTTCCCCCACCGACCCTCGTTCAGGTAATGGCTCGGCGCCTTCTGTCGGAGCGCATCGCGGACGGTCGCCTCGATCCGAGGCCGCCAGTCGGCGTGCGCGAGGTGCTGCGCGAGCGGAACGTCCTCTGTCGCGAACAGGCACGTCCTCAGCTCCCCCTTCGCGGTCAGCCGGAGCCGGTTGCAGTTCGCGCAAAAGTTGTGCGACATCGGGCTCACGAACCCGACAGTCCCCTTCCCATCGCCCCGCGAATAGTAACGAGCCGGGCCGGCCCGCTCGGAGACGACGACCTCGCGCCAAGTCCCGTTCTCGCGGAGCCGTGTCCGGATCTCATCGTTCGACACGAACCGGTCGGCCTGGAAGTCGCGATTCTCGTCCGTCGGCATCAGCTCGATGAACCGAACGACAACGGGTAGCCGCGCGGAGAGATCCGCGCAACGCTCGATGTCGTCTTCGTTCACTCCGCGAAGAATGACCGTGTTGACCTTTACGGGATCCATCCCGACCTCGATCGCCTTCTCGAGGCCGGCGAGAACGCGCGACAGATCGCCCCCCGCCGTCATCGTCCGAAACGTCTCAGAGTCGAGCGAATCGACGCTCACGTTGACGCCCGACACACCCGCGTCGCGGAGTGGGCCCGCGAGCTTCTCGAGCAGGACGCCGTTCGTCGAGAGGACGACGCTGCGGATTCCAGGGAGCGCGCGAATCCCGCCGACGATCTCGAGGATGTCTTTCCGCAAGAGTGGCTCGCCGCCCGTGATGCGGACGCGTTCGACGCCGAGCTCCGCGAACACCGACACGAGCCGGACAAAATCGTCCGCCGCCAGGAAGTTTTCGTGAGGAGTGAAGCCGGTCTTCCCGCGCGGAAGGCAATAGGCGCAGGCCAGGTTGCAATTGGCGGTGACCGAGACGCGGAGGTACGTAATCGTCCTCGCGTCCGCATCGACGAGCATCGGGCTTCTCTCCTTTCCGAGTTCGGGAGGCGGCGCCGTTTCCCGCGCCACCCTGTCGGCTCGCCGTCGTGCCTCTGGGGCCTTAGACCGCGCGAGCTCGGAGAGCATGTGACTCGCGGATGGTACGGAGCGCGACGCCCGGCGTCAAGTCCGCGAACTCAAACCGCGAAATCCAACCTCGACGGTAACGGAGCATGGTAGGATTCGCCGGAATTTCGAGATTGATTTCACGCCGCAGCGATCGCGCAGGAGTCCAGGAGATCGCCATCCCCAGCCCAACCGTGACTCCACCACAGACCGGCGCCGCGCCGGCCGAGCGCCGGGGCGCGCTCTGGAAAACGGCCCTCGTCACGGCGCAGCTCGGACTGCTCCTCCTCGCCATCAACCGGTTCCTAATCGAAAGCGCGGCGTTCCGGCAGATCGCAGCCATCTCGGTCGGCGGTTTCGTGGTGCATGCGGCCCTCCCCGTTCGATACCGGCTTCCGTTTTTCCTCGTCCTCTCCCTCGGCGGAATCGGCACGGTCTTCGGGCTCGAAAACGGCGCTTGGCTCGTCGCGCTCGGCCTTCTCTTGATCGCGCTCTGCCATCTTCCGGGGCCCGGGAAAGTGCGCGTCGGCGCGCTTCTCCTCGTCGGCGCGCTCCTCGCGTTCCTTCGAACCGGCCGCCTCAGCGCGCCCTGGTCCCCCGCGATCTGGCCGATCCTCGGTTCGATGTTCATGTTTCGGACGCTCGTCTATCTTTACGATCTCGCGCACGAAAAAGAGAAACCGACGTTCGCCCGAAGTCTCTCCTACTTCTTTCTCCTCCCGAACGTCTGCTTCCCTCTCTTCCCCGTCGTCGACTTCAAGACGTTCCGGCGCACGCACTACGACGACGACTCGAGCCGCATCTATCAGGTCGGCGTCCACTGGATGATCCGCGGCGTCGTCCATCTCCTCCTCTACCGTCTCGTGTACACGCACTACACGCCCGACCCTTCGAAGGTGCAAGGAGGGTTCGATCTCGCGCGGTTCCTCGTGACGAACTTTCTCCTCTACTTCCGCGTCTCCGGTCAGTTCCACCTCGTGATCGGGATGCTCCATCTCTTCGGGTTCAACCTGCCCGAGACGAACCACCGGTACGGACTCTCGTCGAGCTTCACGGACTTTTGGAGACGGATCAACATCTACTGGAAAGACTTCATGATGAAGATCTTCTACTACCCGCTCTACTTCTGGCTGCGGCGGTGGGGCGGAACGTTCGCGCTCGTCGCGGCGACGGCCGCGGTGTTCGTCGTCACCTGGCTCCTCCATTCGTACCAGTGGTTCTGGATCCGGGGCGCGTTCCCGATCACATCGCAGGACCTTCTGTTCTGGGGAGTCCTCTGCGCGCTCGTGATCGCGAACTCGCTGTACGAGGCCCGGTACGGCCGGAAGCGCTCGCTCGGGAAGGCGCGCTGGTCGCTTCGGTCCGCGGCGCCCGCTGCGCTCCGGACCGCGGCGACGTTCGCGGCGATCTGCGCGCTCTGGTCGCTCTGGACGTGCGATTCGCTCGCGCAGTGGGGCTCGCTTTGGAGAGGAGCGCTCGCGGGCCTCGCCGTCCCGGCCGGCCTCGTCGTCGTCGGCCTCGCCGCGGCCGGCGGCGGCACGGGCCGCTTGGCGGCCGCGAACGCCGCGCGGGCCGCGGCCGCCGCGCGGCCCTACTCGTTCGCCCGCCATGCGGCCGCGACGGCCGCCGCAATTCTCGTCGTCCTTTCGCTCTCCTCCCGCCGCGTCCAAACGGCCCTCGGCCCGGCCGTCGCCGACCTGATGGAATCGATCCGGGCGCCCCGATTGAGCCAGCGAGACGAAGCGGCGATGGAGCGCGGCTACTACGAAAACCTCATGGACGTGAATCGGATGAACTCGCAACTCTGGGAAGTTTTCGTGAAGCGGCCGGAGTGGCCCTACCTGTACGAGACCCCGGCCGGACGGAAGACGAACGACTACCTCGGATCGGTGATCGTCCCCTCGACTTCGATCGTGTACCACGGCGCTCCATTCCAGACGAATCGGTGGGGGATGCGCGACCGGGAGTACGAGGACGCGAAACCGTCCGGAACCTACCGCGTCGCGCTCCTCGGTTCCTCGCACGTGATGGGCTCCGGCGTCGCGGACGGCGAGACGTTCGAGAATCTCTGCGAGGACGAGCTGACTCGGGCCGGCGCGCCGACGGGCGGAGCGCGGTGCGAGTGGCTCGACTTCGCGGTGGCGGGCTACTCGCCGCTCGAGCAAGCGGCGGTGATCGACGACGCGGTGTGGCGGTTCGCTCCCGACGCCGTGTTCTACGTCGCCCACTCGCACGACCGCGAAGAGGTGATTCGGCGGCTCGTCGAGTTGCTGCGCGAAGGGATCGACCCTCGGTACCCCGAGCTCCGCGAGATCGTGCGCCGGTCGGGGATCGAGCCGGCGATGCTCGAGCTCCCGGCGCAACGCCAGCTCGATCCGTACGGGAAGGAAATGATCGCGTGGCTGTACGGCCACCTCGCCGCGGCCTGCCGTGAACGGGGCGTCCTTCCCGTCTGGATCTTCCTCCCTCGCGTCACCGCCGATCCGGAAGCCGGAATCGTCACTCTCCAACCGATCGCCGAGTCGGCGGGATTCGTGACGCTCGATCTGTCCGATACCTACGCGAACCGAGACGTGGCGGCGCTCCACGTGGCGGAGTGGGACCACCACCCGAACGCGGAAGGTCATCGCCTGATCGCGGCGCGGCTCCTGCGCGCGCTCACGGAGAAGGGAGACGCGATCCCGCCGGCGCTCCGCGGCGCGGCGGCCGCGCCGGATCCCGCGCCGAACGCCCCGCCCTCGAGCCAACCTCAAACGAATCCGATGTGATTCTGGAAGGGAGACATCGCATGGACGAGATCAAGAAAACGGTCCGGAAGTTCATCATGGAGGAGTTTCTGCCCGGCGAAGACCCGAACGAACTCGCCGATTCGACCCCGCTGATCACCGGCGGGATTCTCGATTCGATCGCGACGCTTAAGCTGGTCGCGTACCTCGAGGAGGAGTATCGGATCGAAATTGCCGCGCACGAAGCGGACACGGAAAACCTCAACACGATCGACTCGATCGCCCGCCTCGTGCAGTCGAAGCGGAAGAGCGGATGAAGAGCACGACGCTTCTGCACGAGCTTCTCGAGCGAGCGATCGCCGCGCATCCGGACCGGACCGCGGTTGAGGACGACGCGGGCGCCGCGATCACGTACGCCGAGCTCGGCCGGCTGACCGACCGGCTCCGCGACCGCCTCCGGGCGCTCGGCGTCGCTCCGGGCGATCGCGTCGGGATCTACCTTCGAAAATCGATCGACGCCGTCGCGGCGATCTACGGGATCTTGAAGACGGGCGCGGCGTACGTGCCCGTCGATCCGCTCGCGCCCGTCGCGCGGAACGCGTTCATCCTGAACGACTGCTCGGTGAAGGCCGTGATCGTCGGTGCGTCGTTCGAGGGCGCGCTCCGGACCGAACTCGACCGGCTCGGCGCGGCGCCCCGGATCCTCGCGCTCGCGACCGCGGGCAGCGGGATGGCCCTTCCCGCGGCGCTCGATGAGGCGGACCGCGCGAGCACGGCCCCCGCGACGACCGACGCCGCGCCGGCTCCCGACTCGCTCGCCTACATCCTGTACACGTCCGGCTCGACGGGGAACCCGAAGGGCGTGATGCTCTCGCACCGAAACGCGGTGAGCTACGTCGCGTGGTGCTCCGAGGTGTTCCGGCCGACGCACGACGATCGCCTTTCGAACCACGCGCCGCTCCACTTCGACCTCTCGATCCTCGATCTATTCCTCGCCGTCCGCCACGCCGCTGCGCTCATCCCGATCGGCGAGGAAATCGGGAAGGATCCGGCGCGTCTGGCGCGGCTGATTTCCGAGAAGCGAATCACGATCTGGTACTCGGCGCCCTCGATCCTCACACTCTTGACGCAGTACGGCGGACTCGACCGGCACGCCGTCCCGTCGCTTCGGATCGTCCTGTTCGCGGGCGAGGTCTTCCCCGTCAAGCACCTGCGGGCGCTCAAGGGGCTCTGGCCCGCGCCGCGTTATTTCAACCTCTACGGGCCGACCGAGACGAACGTCTGCACCTACTTCGAAGTCCCGGCCGAGATCCCCGCCGAGCGCACGGCGCCGTATCCGATCGGCGCGGCGTGCTCTCATTTCCGGACGCGCGTCGTCGGCGACGACGGCCGCGAGGGGCCGCGCGGGTCGGAGGGCGAGCTGTGGGCCGCGGGCGATGGCGTCATGCAGGGCTACTGGAACCTGCCCGACGAGTCGGCCCGCGCGTTCGTCGAGGACGCCTCCGGCGTTCGGTGGTACCGGACGGGCGACATCGTCGTCGAGGACGACACAGGCGATTTTCTGTTCGTCGGGCGGCGCGACCGGATGGTCAAACGCCGCGGTTACCGCGTGGAGCTCGGGGAAATCGAAGCCGCGCTCTACAAGCATCCGGACGTCGAGGAAGCGGCGGTGATCGCGCTGCCGGACAGCGAGTCGGGGGTCCGGATCCGGGCGTTCCTGACGTGTCGCGGAAGGAAGCGGCCCTCGATGATCGAACTAAAGCGATTCTCCGCGGAAAACTTGCCGCTCTACATGGTCCCGGACGTCCTCACGGTGACCGACTCGCTCCCGAAAACCTCGACCGGGAAGACCGACTACCAGAAGCTGAAGGCGACTCCCTGATCCGGGTCGCCAAGGCGCTCGCGAACCGCGGATTTCGGAGACGCTAGATTGAGAGTTCGCGGGTGTGGCGGTGCTTGATCGAGCTGAGGACGGGGAGGCCGAGGTAACGCTCGACCTCCTCGGGGTTCTTGAGCGAGTGGTCGAGGTTGTCGAAGAAGAACGCGAGCCCGATCCCGACCAACAGCGAAAGAATCGGCCCGAGCGTCATCCGCACGATGTCGCGCGGGTTCGTCGGAACGCCGTAGTTCGCCGTCGAGACGAGCGCGACGTGATAGTCGGCGATGCTCGGCCCCGAGGCCAACGCATTCGCGCTCATGTAGTACAGGTTGTAGTACTGCTTCGCGAGCGTCTCGATATTCTTTTCGGTTTCGTCGATGTCGCGCTCCGCCGCGGGGAGCATCCGGAGCCGCTCTTCGGTCTCCGTGATCCGCTGCCTCAGGAGCGAGTGCTCCGACTCGAGCGACGCCAACCCGATCTTCTTGTGCGCCGTGATCTGGTCGACCTTGATCGTGAGGGCCGCCTGCGCCTGCGCGAGCTGGCTGTCAACCTTCTCGACTTCCGGATGCCGATCCGTGTAGGTCACGAGGAGCTGTTCGCGCAGGATCCGGAGCCGCTCGAGCTCCTGCAGGACGAAACGCATGCTCTCGTATTCCGCGCCGGGCGATGACACGATGAACGGAACCTCGAGCGAGCCATTCCGCCTTGCCTCCGCGGCGTCGCCGATCTCGCTCCGCAACGACGCGAGCCGCCTCTCCACCTCCACGAGCTTGATCTTGTAGTCGGTCAGGACCGTGAACAGGCTCTGCATCTCGGAGCGGACATCGACGACGTCGTTCGCCTCCTTGACCGCGAGCCTCCTGTTCATCAACTCGGAGAGCTTCTCCCCGGTTCTCTTGATTTCGCCCTGGAAGAAGCCGCCGAGGTCGGGCGGCGCGAACAACGACTTGTGGTATTCGACGTACGCTTCGGTGACGGCGTTGCAGACGCGCTGCGCTTCCTCCGGAGTGCTCGCCGAATACGAGATCATCAGGATCCGCGACTTCTGGACGGGCGTCGCCTTGATCCGGTTGGCCGCCACGACGATTTTCTGCTTCCCGCTCGCGATCTCCTGGTTCAGAGCCTCTTGGGCCCGCTCGAGAATCGGCTGTGACGTGATCAGCTCGCTCTCGGACGAGAGGATCTGCTCCGAGTCGAGGACGATGCGGGTCCGGTCCAGCGGGCCGCCCCCCTGCGCACCCCAGACGAGCATCTTCGAGGTCGAGAGGTACACGACCGGGGCCATCATCAGAGCCGAAACGACGACTGTCGTGGTCACTGCGACCATCGACAAAATGATCCACTTCCTCCGGAAAATGACCATGAGGAAGTCGCGGAGGGTGATCTGCGTTTCGCGGGCTACGACTGAATGCGCCATCGATCGACCGGGTTCGTCCTTTTTTGTGTCGGGGGCGTGCGGTCCTAGGAAGAGTATCGGATAGGAGCGGCCGTGGGATTAGCGCCCCAGCCCCAGCACGGCGAGACTATACGGTCCGCAGCTGGGGGGGTCAAGGGATTGGCCGCGGGCGCGGCGGCGACAGGGCCAGAACGCGGAACCGAGAGTTCTCGAACACGACGGCAAAATCATCGCCGAGCGGGTCGGCGCGCGGCTCCGAGCCGGCGCCGTCGGACGCGAGGAATCGCAGGAAGTAGACCGGCGATCGGCCGCTCGGGTCCGCGAGCGCCGCGACGTCCGCGACGGCCTCGCCCGCTTCGAGGCGCTTCTCGAGCCGCGCGCGGCCTTCGATCTCCTCGATCGGATAATTCCACTCGTGCGCGAGCGTGTCGGCGCCCGCGTACACGCGGCGCGCCGCGAGGACCGGCAGGTGCATCCGCGTCACGCGATCGACGTTTCGGCTTTCGAGAAAGATCGCCTCACGCGGAGTCTCGCGCGCGACCCACGCGTTGAGCTCGCGTTCCTCAGGTTGGACAGCGAACCGGTCGGGCGTGAGCCAGTAGCCGCAGTACGCGGCGATGTTCGCCGGCAGGAGAAGCCCTCCGACCGTCCACGCCAGGAGCGCGCGCCGCCGCAGCGGCGGAGAAACGCCGCGCGTCAGGTCGGCGAGCGCCCAGCCCGCCGGCACGGCGAGACCGATCACGAAGAAGTACGGGTTCTTGTCCATCGTCTGCGCGATCAGCGATCCCGGAAGCCGGACGATCAGCGCGAGCGCGGCGAGCCAGATCCCGACGAGAAGGAAGAGCCGGCCCTCGAGACCGGCTCGGCGCCACAGCTCCCGAAATCGAAACGGGGCGAGCGCGAGGATCGCGACTCCGGACGCCATCAGCGCGACCGCGCGCCGCGGGCTGACGTCGATCGGACGAATACCGCCCGCCCCGCCGCCACCGATCCCGAGGAGATACGGCGAGAAGAGGAGCGTCGCCGCGACGGAAGCGATCGCGGCCGGGAGGAGGGCGCGCGCGATTCGCCTGCGATCGGCCCACGGCGCGAGAGCGACGAGAACCGCGGCGCCACCCCATACGGCCGGAACGAGGAACAGCCCGACGTCGGGATGAAACGCCCAGAGCCCGCAGAGCGCGAAGCCGGCGAGCGCCGCCTCTGGGGCGCGCGGCCGGTCGAGCGCGCGGAGCGCGAACAGCAGATAAAGGAGAGCGAGCGCCAGCGTCGTCGAATACGACCCGCCAACGAAAAACTTCGACAGCAGGAATGGTTGAGCGCCGTCAAGCGGCGAGAGGAACAGTATCCAGCGGTTGAGATCGAACGGGAACACGTCGAAGGTCCTTGCGAACTCGGCCGGCCCCCGATCCTTCCCGACGCAAGCGGCGATCAAGGCTTTCAACGGCACGAAAAGCCAGAAGAGCGCGTTGAGGCCGAGAGTCCCCATCAGAACCGCCGCACGATTCGAAGCGACATCCTTCCGGAAGCGCGCCGAGATCAAGTGAAGCCCGAGCGCGAAGGCTGCGAGCGCCTGAAGATTGATCAGCGCGAAGAACGGAAACGGTGAGCCCGCCGAGAGCGCGCAGAGCGCCCCGAGGAATGCATGAAACATCCAGAAATAGCGGAGCGGCATTCCCGAGTAGAACGGGTCGATCGGCGGGACGCCGAAGTCGCGCGCCTCGATCGCGAACGCGGCGTGGAACCACGCGTCGGACCGGACGCGCCACCACGGGTTGACGAGCGGGAGGAGCGCGGCGGCGACCAGAAGGACGGCGAGGACGGGGAGGATGCGCCGCGCGCCTCCCTCCTCGTCCGCGCGCTCGGTCGGCGCGATCCGCAACGCCACCGCTGCCGCCGCGACCGCGAGCGCGATCGCCGCGGGGAAAACGATCGAGGACGATCGGACCGCCCACAAGAACCCCGGCAAAATCGCGGCGAGACCGATCACGGGCCCGAGCGCGAGGGCGGCGAAGACGCCGACGGCCGGCCGCTCGCGGCGCAGGAACAGGCCCCATGCGAGGAGGCCGGGCGCGACGGCGAGCGCACCGTGCGCGCCGAGCGTCGCGAGGACGCCGCCGCCGTCGGTGGCTCGACCGATCGCGAGCGCGGCGATCGCGAGGATCGGCACGAGCGCCGCCCCGGTCACAGTGGCGGCCACGCGTCAGGCCGTCGGCTCATGCTCCTTCTCCGCCTCCTTCTCCGCGTCGAGGAGGCGCATCACGACGATCGCGAGGCCGAACGTGAACCACATCACATAAACGTACGACGGCGAGCGTTGGTAATCGGTCCGCAGTTGGACGAGCACGAAAGTCACCAACTGGACGTGGATCACGGTCAACAGCCCCGAAGCGTAGCCGCCCTCCTCGTAATGGCCCACGACGCGCCGGCCCGTTTCTCGAATCATCTTGAGCAGGAAGAGGACCCACGGGATCGTCCCGATGATCCCGACGCACACGAGAGACCAGAGAAACCCATTGTGCGTCTGCGGAATCACCTGGGAGTCGAACCACGGCCCGTTGCCGAGGAACATGTGCTTCTTGAACCCGGCCCAACCCCCTTCCCAAACGTCTTCGCGCGTTTCCGGAACAAACCCTTTCGACTTCGTGTGGAGCGTCCGGTCGATGAGCGACGCCCCTCCCTGACTGCTAGAGATGTAGTGATCGAAGAATAGGAAGCTCGCCGTCAGCGCGATGAACACGAGCGTGAACCGAACGATCTTGAACTCTCGCCGCGAGATCCAGATCAGATACGCCGAGCTGAACACGAGCCCGATCAAACCGCCGCGGTTCGCCGTCGCGACGAGGGAGAAGAGATCGAGGACCATGACGCCGACGTAAAACAGCCGCCGCGGGAGCGTACTCGCCCTGTAGAAACGGAACAACAAGAGCGGGAACATGAGGACGCAAATGTCCGCGAGCACGTCGTGGCCGCCGACGACGCCCCCCATCCGCCGGCCCTCATACGTGCCGTACGTGTAGGTCATGCCGATCCAGCCGGGAATGATCGTCGCGTTCGGGAGAAACACCTCGACGAGGACAGTCAAGAACACGAGGAGCGCCGAGACCGTCAGCGCGAGCGTCACGCGCTTCAAGTCGGCCACGTCGTTCACGAGGTTGTTCGTCAGATAGAACAAGATGAACGCGCTGAAGTAGAAGAACAAGGTGATCACGCCCTTCATGCGCCACACCGCATCCGGCGCGTTGTAGAGCGAAACACAGAGCGTGATGATCATCGCCAGGATAAACCCCTCGAACCCAGAGTTCCCCCGGATCGAGAACTCCCCCGTCGAAACGCGCAGAAGCCAAAAGATCGCGATGATGAAGATGAGCATCGTGTTCGAGCTGCCGTACGTCGTGTCCGCCGGGAACGGGAACATGACGAGGAAAAACGAAAGGCCGAACGCGGAGGGCGCGAGCATCAGAAGGAGGAGCACGAAGAGGCCGACTGCGGCCTTGATCACGCGCGTCTGCGGGTTGACGATCTGTTGACCAAGAACGTAGGCGAGGAGGACCCCGGTGATCGCGAAGAACTTGTCGCGGACGAAATCGAGGACGGTCTCGGCGCCGCGGGCGAAGAGACGTTGCGGTGTCCGGCGAGCGACGCGCTCCATCGCTACCGTGCCGTCGGCGCGGCCGGCGCGGCGCGCGCGATCGAATCGGCGGGGCCGTCCGTCGAGCGCGACAGCTCGAACATCGAATCGGGGAGCCGTTCCGCCAGGAACGCCGCCATCTTCGCGGCGCCGCCATCCGTCCAGTGGCAGTAGTCGGAGAAATCCTCCGACGTCACCGGCAGATCGCGCGCCACGTCGATCAGCGCCGCGCCCGTCTGGGCCGCGACGCCTCTCATGATTTCGTTGTACCGATCCATCCCGGTAACGATTCCCTCCGCCGTGAGGAACGGAAGCCACCGGAACGCCGCGAGCGAATCTTGAGCCGACATCGGCCGCCCGTCGCCGAAGCGGACGACTTGCGTGAGACACACGAGCGGGATCTCGCGTTCGGCGAGGAGCCGCGCGATCGCCGTCAGCCTTTCGCGGTAGACGGCCTCGGCCTCGGGAAGAGGCGCGTCGCGACGCGGCGTCGCGGGAAGCTCTGGACCGAGAAGCCCGAGGCGGCGGCGGATCTTGAACAACAGGACGCTCGACGCGACGATCCCTGGCTTACGCGACTCGAACCCGAGGAAGCGTCGCTGGATTTCCGCGTGACCGACGCTGTAGTCCGCGCGGAATCCGGGCGCCGCGCTCGGCTGAAGGTCGTTTAGCCCCGCGAACGCGACGACGAGGTCCGGGTCGACGGCCTCGAGGTCTGTGATCTCTAGCTTCAGGAGCATCTCGAGCGTCGTGTACCCGGGCGCGCCGCCGTTGACGACCTCGATGGAGCGGGTCGGGAAGCGGCGCCGGAGATCTTCCTCTAGCCGGCGAGTCCAGGTCGCGGCATCGTTCGTCACGCAGACGTCGAACGTCGTCGAGCCGCCGATCGCGAGGACTCGAAAAACGCCCCGGGGCTTCGGGCGCGCGAACTCCGCGCCGCGGTAGCCATGCGAGTTGATCGTCGCGGACTTCCCGCGAACGGTGGCCGCGCCGCCGGGGCGCGGGACGCCGATCAGGTACGGGTGCTCCATCACCAGCTTGCGCAGCCTCAACGCCGCCTCGTACCGCTCCGTCGCCGGAGAGACGGGCCAGCTCCCTTCTTTCACTCGCCCGGCGACGCGGGCAAGACCTTCGAGGCCGATCATGAGCGCGACCGACAGCGCGACGACGGCGCCGAGCCCGCCGGCGCGCCTCAGCATCGTTCGTCCCGAGCCGCGCCGCCGCAGATCATCGAGACGGATGATCGGCCGGCGGCCGCGATCCCGTGACTCCCGACGCCTTCCGCGCGATCCATCCGTGCGGTCTCAGACGAGACCGAGCCGCTGTCCCGCGCGAGCGAACGCGTCGAGCGCGCGGTCGATCTGCCCCGGCGAGTGCGCCGCGGAGAGCTGCACCCGGATCCGCGCCTCGCCCTTCGGGACGACCGGATACGAGAACCCGACCACGTAGATCCCCTCGTCGAGCAACGCACGAGCAAGGTCGGACGCCACGCGCGCCTCGCCGATGAGGATCGGGACGATCGGGTGCGTCCCTTCCTTGACGCGAAACCCGCGGGCTGCGATCCCGTCGCGGAAACGGCGCGTGTTCGCCCCCAGCCGCTCGCGGAGATCGCCCGACGCGGCGATCAGTTTGAGCGCCGCGAGCGACGCGGCGACGACAGCCGGCGCGAGCGAGTTCGAGAAAAGGTAGGGCCGCGAGCGCTGCCGCAAATACTCGACGATCTCGCGCCGGCCGGTCGTGAAACCGCCGAGCGCTCCGCCCATCGCCTTCCCGAGCGTCGACGTGATGATGTCGACCCGCCCCTCGACGCCGAAAAGCTCTGGCGTTCCGCGGCCCGATCTTCCGACGAACCCGGTCGCGTGCGAATCGTCGACCATCACGAGCGCGTTGTGCGCCTCGGCGAGCGCGCAAATCTCGGGGAGCTTCGCGAACGCGCCGTCCATCGAGAAGACGCCGTCGGTCGCGACGATGCGGAGCCGCCGGCCGGCCGTCTCCTTCAAGTGCGCCTCCAGCTCGCGCATGTCGCCGTTCGCGTACCGGCGGCGCTCGGCTTTGCATAGGCGGATCCCGTCGATGATGCTCGCGTGGTTGAGCGCGTCCGAGATGACGGCGTCTTCCTCTCCGAGGAGCGTCTCGAACAGGCCGCCGTTCGCATCGAAGCAAGACGAGTAGAGGATCGCGTCCTCCGTGCCGAGGAACCGCGCGATCGCCGACTCGAGCGCCTCGTGAATATCCTGCGTCCCGCAGATGAACCGGACGCTCGACATGCCGTAGCCGCGCGTCCGGAGGCCTTCGATCGCCGCCTCGACGACGGACGGGTGGCTCGAGAGCCCGAGGTAGTTGTTTGCGCAGAAGTTCAACACGTCGCGGCCGCCGACGGAGATCTCGGCCCCCTGCGGCGAGCGGATGACCCGCTCCTCCTTGTACAGGCCGGCCTCGCGGATCGCGGCGATCTCGCGCGACAGGATCTCACGCAACTTCGCGTCCATCCCCGCTCTCTCCCGTCCGCCTAGAACTCGATGAGGAGCTTCGTGTGCTCGAGCATTTTCTTCTCGAACAGCGTGGGCTCGAAATCGCGGGCGGCTACGATCGAGCCCTTCCCGCCTTCGAGGATCACGTCGAACACGCGGTCCTGGATCCGGTTCGCGCGGTCCTCGAGGAGCCCGCGCGTCAGGTACCACGTTCGGAAAATCTGGCGGCCGATGACCGAGTGGAGCGTGAGCCCGTTGACGATCACCCGGTCGAAGCTCTGGATCGTGAAGTCCGCGCTCTTGATCCCGAACAGGACGACGTCGCCGCCGCGCCGCGTCGACGCGATCGCGCTGTTGAGCGACGAGTTCTCGCCCGCCATCTCGATCGCCACGTCAAGGCCGACGCCGCCCGTCGCGTCGTGGAGCGCGGCGACGACGCATTCGTCCGCTCGCCACGAGGCGCCGTCGGGAGCGTCCGCGGCGCGCGCCGCGCCGCCGGGCGCAGCGTCCGCGGCTGCGCCCCCGCCGGCTTTCGGCGGCGACGGCGCGAACACGTGATCTGCGCCGAGCGTCATCGCCATCTCGCGGTTCCGCGGGTTCGGCTCGACGCCGAACACGCGCGCGGCGCCGAGCGCGCGGGAGATCAACACGGTGAACAGTCCGATCGTGCCGCAGCCGAAGATCGCGACGGTCCGGCCGCGGAGGTCGACCTTCGTGCAGGCGTGGACGGCGTTCCCGAACGGCTCCTGGATTCCCGCGACTTCGATCCGAATCTTCGTCGGATCCGTCGGCCACACGACGTTGGCCGGCAGCTTGATGTACTCGGCGAAGCAGCCGTCCGTCGAGATCCCGATGATCTTCTCGTTGGAACAGACGTGGCTTTCGCCGAGGCGGCACTGAGTACAGCGTCCGCAGACGATGTGCGACTCGGCGGCCACGATCTGCCCTTCGCGGAGCTCGAAACGGGAGCGGGCGCGTGTGCCGACCTCCGCGATCGCGCCGACGAGCTCGTGCCCGATGACACGGCACGTTTTCCCCTCGTCGAGGAGCGAGTCGAGGATCATCCCTTTGAACGACGAGCGGTACCAGATGCCGCGGTCGGACCCGCAGACGCCTGCGTACCGGACCCGCACGATGACGCGGCTCGCGTCCTCCGGGTCGGCGCGCTCGTCGAGCCGCGGGCGCGGCACGGACGCTTTCCGGAATCCGGTCGAGGAATCCCAACCGTCTTTCACCGCGTCGAACACGAGGGCGAGCATCGCGGCGTCGGGGCTCATCCGACCTCCTCGAGGAGGAATCTCGCGTTCCGGCGAAGACCCTCGCAGCGCGTCCGCCGGACCGCGCTGTCCGCGTACCGTTCGCGGTACTCGTCGCGCGGCAGCCGAGCGAGCGCCTCGGGCGTCACGTTCACGGCCCGCGCGCGCGGAAGAAAGTCCGCGATGCGGGATTTCTGCGGCGCGGCGTTCCACGGGCAGACGTCCTGGCACACGTCGCAGCCGAACACCCAGCCGTCCATTTTTCCCCGGAACGATTCCGGGATCGTGCCGCGGTGCTCGACGGTCGCATAAGAGATGCAGCGGGACGCGTCGACTTCGCCCGGACCGACGATGGCGCCCGTCGGACACGCGTCGATGCAGCGCACGCACGAGCCGCACAGGTCCGCCGCGAACGGCGCATCCGCGTCGAGCACGATCGTCACGAGGATCTCCCCGAGAAAAACCCACGAGCCGTGCGTCTCGGTGATCAGGTTTGCGTTCTTGCCGATCCAACCGAGCCCGGCGCGCTCCGCGATCGCGCGCTCCGGGAGCGGGACGGCGTCCGTCGCGACTCGCCCCTCACATCCCGGCGCGATTTCGCGAATCTCGGCGAGGAGCGCCTCCATCCGCTCGCGCAGGACGACATGGTAGTTCCGCCCCCACGCGTACCGCGAGATCTTCGCGCGGCCCGGCGCGCCGGCGGCGTCCGCCGGCTCCGACGCGTAGTAGTTCGCCGCGACGGCGATGATCGAACGAGCTCCCGGCAGAACGCGCGACGGATCACGCCAGGCGTCGACGCTCCGCTCCATGTACCGCATCGTTCCGTGCCGGCCGGCCGCGAGCCACGCGACGAGTCGTTCGGCCGGCTCGTCGAACGGCTCTGCCGCGGCGACTCCGACGCGGTCGAACCCGAGCGCCTGCGCGCGCTCCTTGATCCGCTCCGTGATCGTCATCGCGGGCCTACAGGTTGACGTACCGTGGGCCGTCGCCCCCCTCGGGCGTCGTCCAAGTGATGATCTCGTACGGGTCCATGATGTCGCACGTCTTGCAGTGAACGCAGTTCGCGAAGTTGATCTGGAGCTGTTTCCCGCCGCGGTCGGTGTCGTCGACCATCTCGTACACGGCCGCCGGGCAAAAGTGCTGGCACGGGTTTCCGTACTCCTCGGCGCAGCGCGTCCGGCAGATCTCGAAGTCGAGCACCTTCAGGTGCGATGGCTGATCTTCGTCGTGCCGCGTTCCCGAGTAGAAAACGTCGGTCAGCTTGTCGAGAGTCAGCTTGCCGTCGAACGCATCGAGGTGACGATCCGGCTGCCCCGCCTCGGCGACCTTTCGCATGTGCGTGTGATCGGCCGTCACGCGCGAATCGACGCCCGGCGCCCAGCCGTTCGTCAAAATTTGGATCCCGCTGTAGACGAGCCCCGGGTAGAGACCCTTCGCGAAGCCCTGTCGGAAATTCCGCACGCGGTACAGCTCCGTCTTCACCCACGACGCGTTCACTCGCTCGTCAAAGCCCTTGAGCGCAGCCTCGCTTGTGTCGCCGCGCACGAGCGCCTCGAAGATCGTCTCGGCGGCAAGCATCCCGGTCTTCATCGCGAGATGGATTCCCTTGAGACGTTGCGCGTTCAGGAAGCCGCCCGCGTCCCCCGCGATCAAGAACCCGTCGCCGTATGTCTTCGGGATCGAGTACCAGCCTCCCTCGGGGATCGTCTTCGCCCCATAGTGGAGGACCTCGCCGCCTTCGAGCGCCGCGCCGAGGAACGGGTGCGCCTTCCACTCTTGGAACGCGCGATGCGGATCGAACGCGGGGTTGCGATAGTCGAGTCCGACGACGAACCCGAGCGCGAGGAGATCGCCCGCCATCGGGTAGACGAACCCCCCGCCGTATTCGCGGGAAGCCAACGGGTAGCCCATCGTGTGGACGACGCGGCCCGCCGGCCAAGACCCGGGCCGCACCCTCCAGACTTCTTTCACGCCGGTCGCGTAGATCTGCGGATTTCGCCCCGCGTCGAGGCCGAGGCGTTTCGTCAGCATCTTCGTCACCGACCCGCGCGGGCCCTCGGCGAGGACCGTGACTTTCGCGACGACGTCGGGTCCCGGCTCCCAATTCGCCTTCTGGTTTCCTAGCTTGTCGATTCCGCGGTCCTGGGTCCGCACGCCGAGGAGCCGCGTTCCGTCGAGGAGCGGCTCGCTCGCGGGGAACCCCGTGAACACTTCGATCCCCCGCTCGGCCGCGCGCTCGCCGAGCCATCGTACGACCTTGTAGAGCGAAACGACGTGGTTGTGCTCGTTCCGCAGGGGGGGCGGCGTGAACGGGAATGGGATTTTTCGGCCGCGCGTCAGGAACAGAAGAGACTCGGATTCGACGACGCCTTCGCTCGGGAATCCTTCTTCGAGGTACTTCGGGAACAGCTCGGCGAGCGCGATCGGATCGAGGACGGCGCCGGAGAGCGAATGGAAGCCGAGTTCGGCGCCCTTCTCCATGACGACGATCCCTCCCTCGCCGAGCGGTTTGCCGCTCGGGACGAGGCCGGCCGCGACGCGCTCGTTGTGGGCGCGGCAGAGGTCCGCGAGCCGGATCGCGCCGCAGAGCCCCGCGGGGCCCCCGCCGACGAAGCAGACGTCGACCTCGAGCCGCTCGCGCTCACGCGGCATCGGAGGTCTCCTGCGGGGTCAGGTCGATTCGGGAGGGTGGCCGGCGGGCGTCACGGGTCGGAAATGGAAAGGCCACCCGCGCAGAGTAGCACAGGGTGGCCGGGTGAACAACGAGCCGCGGAGCTTACGTTCGGAGGCTCGGCGCGCGGCGAGCGATCTTGAAGCAGCAGTGCTCGGCGTACGTCTTCACGTTGTACCGCATGCCGCAGATCGGGCACGTGAACTTGCCGTCCGGGACCGAGTATTTTTCAACGTCCCCGGAAGCCGGAAGGACTGTCTTCTTGTTCATGTCGCGGAGCCTTTCAGGGGCCAGACGATGAATTCTCGATGGGCTTAACGTGAAGGATTGTAACCTAGTGCTCCTATTGCTTCAAGTCTTTGATTGGGGCCTGCGAGATTCCGGGTCGCTCGTCCATCCGTACGTCTTTGCTGCACTTGCGGGCACGGCGTGATAGCCTCCCGGTCCGTGGAATCCGCTTCAAGTCCCCCCGGCGCCGCGCCGCCCCGGCCCAAGGTGATCGCGGTCATGCCGGCGTACAACGCGAGCGCGACAGTTCGCGCGACCGTTGCGGACATCCCCGCCGGGTCCGTCGACGAGATCGTCCTCGTCGACGACGCCAGCCGGGACGACACGGTCGAGATCGCGCGGTCGCTCGGGCTCGTCGTCATTCAACACCCGAAAAACCGCGGCTACGGCGGGAACCAGAAGACCTGCTACGACGAGGCTCTGCGCCGCGGCGCCGACATCGTCATCATGATCCACCCCGACTACCAGTACGACAGCCGCCTCGTCCCGCACATTGTCGGCTTCATCCGGGACGGCGTGTGCGACATGGTCCTCGGCTCACGCGTCCGCACGCGGCGGGAAACGATCGCCTCGGGCATGCCGCCATGGAAGTACATTGCCAACCGCTTCCTGACGCTCACGGAGAACGTCGTCCTGGGACTCAACCTCTCCGAGCTCCACACGGGGTACAGGGCCTACTCCCGACGCGTGCTCGAGACGCTCCCGTACCACCGCAACTCGGATGGGTTCGTGTTCGACTCGCAAGTCATCGCACAGGCCGCGCGGTTCGGGTTCCGGGTCGGCGAGGTCCCCGTCCCCTGCCGCTACATGAAGGAGGCCTCCTCCGTCGGGTTCGGGGCGGGGATCGTGTACGGACTCGGGACGCTCGGCGTTCTGGCTCAGTACGCGCTCCACAGCGCCGGCATCCGGCAGCCGCTGTTCGAGCCGGCTCGGCCGGCCCCCACATCCGGATCCGATTGGAAGGACCGAGAGCGATCCGTAGCCGGTTGAGCAAAGCGCTCGCCAACGGGCTGCTTGTCGGCCTCTCGCTCGGGCTGTTCTTCGTGCTCGGCGAGGCCGCCGCTCGCCTGTTCGGCGGCATCCGGTACGGAGGATGGGGCGATCCCGCTTCGATCCATCTCGTGCGGCGCCAATTCGTCCTCAACTCGCACGGCCTCCGCGATCGCGAGATCCCGTACGAGCGCTCGCCGGGCGAATACAGAATCCTCTGCATCGGGGATTCGTTCACTTGGGGCCAGATGGTCCCGATGAACCTCGCGTACCCGAAGGTGATCGAGCGGGCGCTGAACGATCGAGCGACGGGCCACGAAACGTTCACCGTGATCAACGCGGGCTTTCTCGGATGGGGAACGGCCGACGAGGCCGACTGGCTCGTCCGCGAAGGCGTTCGTTATCATCCGGACGTCGTCGTCGTCGGGTTTTTCCTCAACGATCCGGAGAGTCGACACTACGCCCTGTCCCCGCTCCTTCCCGCCGGCGCGGAACGACTCCTCGGCGGCTCGTACTTCTATTTCTTCCTGAAGTATCGCGTCCACATGTTGCGGGTGAAGTTCGGGCTCGCACAGCGCTACGAGGACTACCTCCGCGGGCTGTACGCGCCGGCCGGCGCGGAATGGCAGCGCTGCGCGCGCGCGCTGCGCGTCATCCGCGACGCGGCGCGGCGAGTCGATGCGCGCGTGCTCGTCGTCGTGCTCCCCGTCATCACGGACTGGAACGAGTATCCCTTCGAGGAGATCCACGGCGGGCTCGGCCGATTCTGCGAGACGGAAGGGATCCCGATCGCGGATGCGCTCGGCGCGTTTCGCACCGACCCGCGCCCGTGGAGAGATCTCCGCGTCGGCCCCGCAGACGAGCACCCGAATGTCGCCGGCCACGAGATCATCGCTCGCGCCGCGCTCGAAGGCCTCAAGAAGCATTTCTCGATCCCCTGACAAGCCCGCGCCGGCGCGTTTCTTGACACTCCCAGAGGGCGCTGATAGACTGCCGCGCTCGGAGGAATGACGTGTCCGCCATCTCGACTCTCCTCGATCGACTCGACACCGAGCGCGACCGACACGTCGCTGAGCTCGTCGATTTCCTGAGGATTCCGAGCGTCTCCGCCGACTCTTCGCGAAAGTCCGAGATGGATCGCTGCGCGCGCTGGGTCCACGACAAGCTCGCCGCCGCCGGCCTGTCGGCGCAAATCTTCCCGACGAAGGGCCACCCGCTCGTCTACGGCGAGCGCTGCGAGGCGCCCGGGTGTCCGACGGTCCTCGTGTACGGCCACTACGACGTGCAGCCGCCCGACCCGCTCCATCTCTGGAAGACCGATCCGTTCGACCCGCGGATCGAAGGAGAAAACGTCTTCGCGCGCGGCGCGGCCGACGACAAGGGTCAGGTCTTCACGCACGTGAAGGCGGTCGAGGGCTACCACCGGGCCGGACTCCCGCTGCCGGTCAACGTGAAGTTCCTGATCGAAGGCGAGGAGGAGATCTCGAGTGTCCATCTCGAAGAGTTTCTGCGGCGCGAGCGGAAGCGGCTCGCATGCGACGTCGTCGTCATCTCCGACACGGACCAGTTCGCGCCCGGGATCCCGGCGATCACGTACGGCCTGCGCGGGATCTGCTACATGGAGGTCCACGTACACGGCCCCGAAAAGGATCTGCACTCGGGGAGTTTCGGCGGGACCGTCGCCAACCCGGCGGGCGTTCTCGCGTCCTTGATCGCGTCTCTCAAGGACAGCCGGGGCCGGATCCTGATCCCGGGTTTCCACGACGCCATCCGGCCGATCGAGTCGTGGGAGACCGAGATGTGGGCGAAGCTCCCGCTCGACGAAGAAGAGTACCGCGCGCTGACGGGATCGCCGCGGCTCGTCGGCGAGGAGGGCTTCTCGCTTCTCGAGCGGCGCTGGGCTCGGCCGACGTGCGAGGTGAACGGAATCTTCGGCGGCTATCAGGGCGAGGGCTCGAAGACGATCATCCCCGCGTGGGCCGGCGCGAAGATCTCGTTCCGCCTCGTCCCCGACCAAGACCCGGCGAAGATCGCCGATTTCGTCGAGCGCGCGCTCCACGAGCGCTCCCCCGCGGGCGTGCGGCTCCGCGTCATCCGGCACAGCGGCGGGAAGCCGGTGCTGGTGCCGATCGACACGCCCGGCATGCGGGCCTCCCGCCGCGCGATCGAAAAGGGATTCGGGAGAGCGCCGGTCCTCGTCCGCACCGGCGGCTCGATCCCCGTCGTCTCGAGCTTCAAAGAAATCCTCGGCGCCGACTCGCTCCTCCTCGGATGGGGCCGGCCCGACGACAACTGCCACTCACCGAACGAGAAGTTCAACCTTGGGGACTACCAAAAAGGGATCAAAACCTCCGCCCTCCTCTTCCAAGAGCTCGCCGCATCGTAGCGGCTGGGTCCGCGGCCCCGACGGCGCGGCGATGCCCGGCCGGAGCGAGCCGATCGGCTTCCGATTCTGTCCCCGCTGCGGCGGAGGGTTGGCCGAACGCTTGGTGAAGGACGGCGAGCCGTTCCGGCTGGTCTGCGCCGACTGCGGCTTCGTCCACTACGCGGAGCCCAAGCTCGCCGCGTGCGCGGTCGTGCTTCTCGGCGGACACGTCCTTCTCGTGCGGCGCGCGATCGAGCCGTCGATCGGGAAATGGGTCATCCCCGGCGGGTTCGTCGAGAAAGGGGAGACCGTCGAAGACGCCGCGATCCGCGAGACGCGCGAGGAGACGGGGCTCGCGGTCCGACTCACGGCCCTCCTCAACGTCTACTCGTACAGCGGAGTCGGGGTCGTCCTCGTCGTGTTCGTCGCCGAGCCGACGACGGCGAGCGCCCCCAAGGCCCTCGACGAATCGCTCGAGGTCGACTACTTCGGCTTCAGGGAAATCCCCTGGGACGAGATCGCGTTCTCGAGTACCGAGGACGCGCTGCGCGAAATCATCGAGCGCGGAATCCCCGCGCGCGAGCCGTTCCACTCGATGCCGTGACGCGCGCGGCGCGCGCAGTGCCGCGCCCGCCCGCCGGAGATCTCGACTTCATGTACGAAAACCTTCCGCTCCTCCAGATCATCCCGACGGCGCAGATCCTCCTTCACGAGGAGTTCGACGCGAAGCGCGTCGAGCCGCTCGTCCGGGAGATCCGCAAGCGCAAGATCATCACGAACCCGCCGATCGTGGCCCCGATCGCGGGGCGGCGGGCGTACGTCGTCCTCGACGGCGCGAACCGCGTGATGGCCGCGCGCGCGCTCGGGCTTCCTCACGTGCTCGCCCAGGTCGTCGATTACAAGGACCCGCAGATCGTCCTCTCGAAGTGGGACCACGTCGTCATGCACTTCTCCGACGAGGAGTTCTTCACGCGGCTTCTGCAAATCGGAGGGGTCGAGATCCATCGCGCCACGCTCGCGTCGGCTCGCCGGGCGCTCGACCGGCGGGAGATCTTCTGTTACTTCCACCATCGCGATTGGGGAACGGCCGCGCTCCGCCGAGCGCGCCGCGCCAGCTCCGAGGTTCGCCTCCTCTGCGCGATCACGGGAATCTACAAGGACCGCGCGTCGATCCTCCGCGTCCAACTCCGGGCGCGGACGCCCCGCGAGCTGACGCTGGACGACGCGTTCCTCCTCGCGTTCCCGACGTTCACGAAGCGCGACATCGTGCGCTGCGCCGTCTCGGCGTCGGAGAAGCTCCCGACGGGGATCTCGCGCCACATCATTCCGAACCGCGCGCTGAAGGTGAACTTTCCGATCGAGGTTCTCCGCTCGCGGAAATCGATTGCGGAGAAGACGCTTGCGCTGCAGGCGCTCGTCGCCGACCGGGCGCGCCGCAAGGCGATCCGCCACTACACCGAGGCGACGTACATCTACGACGAGTGACGGCGCGCGGCCGGGGGGCCGCTAGCGGTTCTCGAGAGCGGGCGGAGTGTTGATCGCGGCGGCGAGCCGGGTCAGGCAATCGACGCGCCGCTTGTCATTCCCCTCCCGGTAGACGTGGACCAAGTTTCGGAGCATCCGCGCGAGGATGTCGCGAGGCGACGACGGCGCGAAGAACTCAGGGCGCGGCTCGTACCCCGCTGAGACGACGAAGCGCGCGCACTCGGCGCGCGACAGGACGCGGCCGCTGTCGTATGCGTCGACGTACAGCTCCGCCTCGGGCCCCGCGAGACGGACGACGAAGTGTCCGGGGAGGCCGATCCCCTCCATCGCGAGGCCGACCCGACGAGCGAGGAATAGGTACACGAGTGAGAGCGTGATCGGAATCCCGGCCCGCCGGTCGAGCACGCGGTTGACGTACGAATTGTCGGGGTCGTAGTAGTCGAGGCTGTTGCCCGTGAACCCTAGCTCGTCGAACAGGAAGTCGGCGAACGAGCGGAGGATTGCCAGGCCGCTTCGTTTCCCCTCGAGCCGCGCCGACAGCTCCCCCGCCATCTCGTCGAGTAGCCGGGCGTAGCGCGCGGAATCGAGATCCGGGTAGCCGAAGCGCGCCACGAGGAACGCGCCCTCTTCGAGCCGGGCGAGGTCAACCGCGCGCGCGGCGAACGAGCCGACCTCGCGCTCGAGCTCGACGAAGCGGATCTCCTCGAGGATCGATTGGGCGCGGGAGCGGACGAGCGTCGCGTCCATCTCGGAAGCACGCGCGAGGTACGGCTTCGCATCGGCGCCGATCTCGAGGAACTTCTCCCGGACGAGACGCGACACGGTGTGGTTGTCGTCGTCGAGCAGAGAGATGAGCGCCTTCAGTTCTTTCTCCGTGACCGGCATCCTTCGCTCCCGATCGGGCCGCTCGGGGCGGCTCCGGTGCGACAAGGATATCCCCGGGTCGTCTGCCCGACAAGACCCCGTCGCAGACCCCGTCGCAGCGGGCCCCGTAGCAGCGGGCGCCGGCGCGCCGGCGGCGGCCGCGCCACCGCGCGTCGAGGGCCCGGCCTCAAATCGCTTGCCGCGTCTCCGTTCCCCCGACTAGGATTCGCGCCGACCAGCCGCCGAGCGCGTCCGCAATCCCGACGAATGATCCTCGCCCCTTCGCTACTTATCGCTTCGTTCCTCAATGTTTTCGCGGCCGCGGCCGCCGCCGCCGGGGCTCACTCTGTCGCGCCTTCCGACTCCGGCCCGATCTCTCCCGAGCCCGGGTGGCCGAAATGGCTTCGATCTCGCGCCGCGCATCGCACGGACCAGACGTCGGGCCTCGCGTTCCTCGGTCGCGGCCCGGCCGGCGAGCGAGTCTTCCTCGCCGCGGACGACACGGGCGACCTCTGGCGTCTGACGATCTCGGCGGGCGATGAGGCGATCGGGCTCGCGCCGATCCCGTTCCGCGGTGCCGCCGCCGAGTCGCTCACTCGTTTTCCGAAGGCGGACCTCGAGGGAGTCGCGTGGGACCCTCTCCGTTCGCGGATCCTCATCTCGATCGAGGGGAACACGCGGCGCGGCGAGGCGAATGGCGCATCGTGCAGCGCATCGCTCGGGATTTTCGAAGCGACACTCGAGCCGAACGCATTTCGCGCCCTGAGAGTCACGCGACTCGAGCGCCTCGCGCTCCCCGAATGGCGCGAGGCTTCCCGGCTCGCGAAGAAAAACTGCGGGTTCGAGGGGATCGCGCTGCGCGGCGACACGTTGCTCCTGGGGCTCGAAGCGATCTCCGACGGAGAGGCGATCTTTTCCGATTCGGCGGCGATCGAAGTGTTCGATCTTGCCGCGGGGACGCGGGCCGAGATCGGGACGGGCTCGCTCGGAATCCTCACGATCACGGGGCTCGACCCGGGGCCCGGCGGACGCTTCTACGGCGTCGATCGGAACGGTCTTCGGCTTTTTTCACTCCGCATCGAACAGGGACGGGCCGTCGATTTCTGTTCGGTTTCGCTCCGAATGCCCGGAGCGCGAGGGCGCCCGTACCGCATCCCCTCGCCCGAATCGATCGCTGTCGACGATTCGGGGTTCGTATGGATCGCGGTCGACCCGTGGCTTTACGAGCCGGTGACGACGGAGGGGCTCTCGCGGCGCGATCTCGCGAACTATCGCGACGGCGTGCCGCTCCTGTACAAATACCGCGATCCGTTCTGCGAACCCGCGCCTCGCTAGACGGAGGAGCCCGACCGGACCGCGCCCTCGTACACGCGGATCAGCCGCTCGGCGAGCGCGGGCCTCTGGTGCTCGGCGGCGGGCGCGTGCGGCTCTCGCCGGCCCGAAGCGAGCGCGCGACCGAGCGCGGCGCCGAGCGCCGAAGCGTCCGCTTCCGGCGCATCGAGAGCGCGACCGCCGAAGAGCGCCCGCGCGTCGTCGCCCGGGAGCGCAAGGAGCGGCGCGCCGCCCGAGAGCGCGAGGAGAGCGTAGGGCTCGACGAGCCCCGGGTCGGGAAGCGCGAAAAAGATCGCGCGCGAGGCGTCGAACAGCCGCGCCGCCGCCGAGAGGGGCGGGAGACCCCCGAACGTCACGCGCGGGACCATCCGGTGCGCGGAGACGGCTTTCATGAACGTCGCGCCGATCGGCTCGCCCAACAGGACAAGATGGAGCGCGGGGTGGGCCGACAGCGCCGCGTCGAGCGCGGCGAGCAGCGAATCGGCGTCCCCTTCCGCGAGCGGCGCGAACACGACGAGGAGATCGCGCCCCGGCGGCAAACGAAACGGGACGGCCGGGGCGGGCGGCAAGTCGGACGGGTCGAGCGAGCCGGGAATGTGCACGACGTGCCCAGGCCGAACCTCGGCGGCGACCTGGCGCACGACCGAGGCCGAGCACGAGATGATTCGGTCGAGCGAACCGAGGAGCCCCTTCTCGGGCCGCGGCGGGCGGAGCGGATCGCCGACGTCGCAGACGAGCGCGACGCCGAGATCGCGAGCGATCTGCTGCGCGGCGCGGACGGCGCCCCACCCGTGCGCGTGGACGCACGTTGGGGTGCGATGCCTCGACAAGTCGCTCGCCTGCCGCCGGAGCTTCGCCCCCGAGAAGAGGCCGAGCGGTCCCCCCTCGGAGATCGTCGCCGAGGAAACGCCCTCGATCGGCGGCAGGCCCGCCGGCGCGAGCAAGAGCGGCGCGTGCCCCGCCCCGGCGAGCGCGAGAACTTCTTCGCGCACCCGATGCGCCTCGGCGCTCCCGGGAGTCGCGGGCGCAAGCAGGATGTGCAGCGGGAGAGAATGGATCGCGCCGGCGCCGTTTCGAGTTTCGGTCAAGGACGAGGTCCGGGAGATACCGATCGCAGAACGAGAAGCAAGAGGAGTCCGCCGCAGAGGAGAATCAGCCCGACGACGAGCCGGCGTTTCGCTGCCGGGCCGCGCGTCGCGCTCGCCGGCGCGGAGACGTCGGACGTTCCCTCCGAGATCGGCGCGCGTCCCTTCAGCCCTCCCGTCCAGTACTGAAAGAGCGCCCCACCGAACGTGAGCTGATCCCCGTCCCTCAACATTCCCCCTGTGAACTCCTTCCGATTGACTAGGACGCGCGCGCCGGGCTCCGGAACGAGATGGTAGTTTTCGCCCTCGCGACGCAGTGTCGCGTGGTGCGCAAGGACGCCCGGCGCGATCACGGCGATCTCCGGGCTCCATCCCGGCTCCGGACGGCCGAGACGCGCGACGTCTTCCCTGACGAGGAACTCGCGTTTCCCGTCGACGCCGCGGAGGACGATCAGGCGGACCGGCTCGTCGTGACTCTGCACTCGCTCCTCCTCGGGGCCCTGCGGATGCGCGCTCAACGGAATCCGATCCTAACTCGCCGCGCCGCTCGACGACAACGGCCGTTGCCAACGGAGAGTCGCGCCTCTAAGGTAGTCGCGTGACGCGTCCCATTTTCGGCTCGCTCCTCGGCGCCTTCGCGATGGCATCGGTCTCCCTCCTCGGTTGTTCCGACCAGACGCCGCTCGACCAGCCGCCGGCCGATCGCTCCGTCTGGCTCGTGCGCAAGGACGGTTCGGGCGACTTCACCGACATCCAAGATGCCGTGAACGCCGCGACGACCGGCGACACGATCCGGGTCGGGCCGGGCGCGTACGGCACGGTTCACCAGGGGATCGTCGGCGGAATCGGGCGGTTCGCGGTCGTGATCGTCTTGCGGGGCGCGAATCGGACCGGCGTGACGATCGTGTCCGAAGCCGGCCCCGACTCGACGATCATCGGCGACTCGAGCGTCACCGACTACGCCGTCATCTTCGACAACCATCTCGGAGGGAGCCTGTCGGGGTTCGAGATCCGCGGCGGGGGGAATCGCGGCGTGCTTCTGCGCCGTTCGGGCGTCGCCGTGAGCGGGAACCGGATCACGGGCGCGACGTGGGGAATCCACTGCGATCAGGGAGCGCCGATCGTCCGCGGGAACACGATCGTCGGGAACGAGATCGGGCTCTACGCGGTCAGCGCGACGCTCGCGTCCAACGGGAATCGATTCGAGGCGAACACGCAGAGCGGCATCTGGTGCGCCGACGGTTCATCAGCGGTGATCCTCGGCGACACGCTGATCGCGAACGGGACGGAGGGTCGGAGCGAGAGCGCCGGGCTTCGGGTGTCGGATTCGAACGCGAGCGGCGAGAATCTTCTGATCGCGCGCGGGCTCGCCGACGGCGTGCTCCTCCGCGCGTCGAGCCTCGCGCTCCGCGGCTGCACGATCGTCGATCACCCGGGCGGAAACGGCGTGCGGCTGAGGAGCGGCGCGACGCTCGACGGGGAACGGCTGATCATCGCGGTCACCAAGGGATGCGGCGTCAACACGGCGGACGGCGCGGCCACGCTCTCGTGCTGCGATGTGTGGGGCGAAACGCCCGCGGCCGAAGAGACGTCGTGCGCCCTCCTGGTCGGGAACGAGAACAGCTACGCCAATCCGCTCTTCTGCAATCTGAGCGGCGGGAACTACGGCCTGAGCAGCCGGTCCCCGTGCGCGCCGGCCAATTCGGGAAGCTGCGGCCTGATCGGCGTCTCCACCGTCACCTGCGACTAGCGCGCGCGCTCGCCGAGCGCCCCGCACTCCCGCCCTTCCGAAAGCGTCCGATCCCGAGAACTCGCCCGATGTTCGCGCGCGGGTCGATCACCGGCCGAATCGCGGGGCCCGCCGCCGTCAGGAGCGTCGCGACGCCCGGCCCGTGGCCCGACAGGTTGCTGTCCGAGTGAACGATGATCCCGATCGTCACCGCCCCGGCGCGAAAGTGCCGCCCGTACACGTTGTCCGAATCGAGCAGCGCGACGAAATCGCCGAGGCGGATCGCGTCGAGCTTGTGCCGCGCCACGAGCGATTTGTCCATCGTCGTGATGTCGTAGTCGCCCGTGCCGGGGTCCGCGAAGCCGAGACCCGACCCCATCAGCGCTCCGGGGACGAGAGTCGTCACCGGCACGGAGAGCGTCCCGTCCCGATTCCCGCGCACGCCCCAGCGCGCCAGGAGCGCCGGGTCGAGGTTGTAACAGTGGACGTCCGGGAAGTCGTCGAGCCGAAGCCCTTGCCCGAACCCGCGCACGAGAATCTTGTCGTCGAGCGTCATCTTCTCGAGCGCCTCGTCCGCGAAGTCGGCCATCACGTGCTCGACGCCGCCATGATGCCCGGTGACGACGCCCCGCGCGCCCTTCGCGTCGCCCGACACGACGCGCGCTTCATTCCCGCAACACGCGAGAAAGTTGAAGGCCATGTTCGCTTTCTCGCCGCGCTTCGACTCGTCGAGGACGACCGACACGGCCGGCTCGAGGTGATCCCCCTGCCAGCCGAACGCCGGGTCGCCGACCTTGACGTTGTAGGTGATTCCGCCGACGCCGGGGACCGAGTGAAGTTTCCCGGCTGCGTCGTGCTCGAACGCGTTCCAGCGGAGCGCCGGTGCGACCTTCCCCTGGACGGCGATCCGCGCCAGGCGGTTCGCGTTCGTCGCCAACATCAGACGAGCTTCGTCAGAACCGCGAGCACCGCGTCGTAGTTCGGCTGGTCGGGCATCTCCTGGACGTACTCGGCGTACCGAATGATCCCTTCGGCGTCGACGACGAAGACCGCCCGCGACGCGACCCGCCACTCCTTGACGAGCGTGCCGTAATTTTGCGAGAAGCTCGCGTCGATGTGGTCGGCGAGCGTCGTCACCTTCGTCACGCCCGTGTCGCCGCACCACCGCTTCGCCCCGTACGGCAGGTCCATGCTCACGGCGTAGAACGCGACCTTGTCGCCGAAGCGCGCCGCCTCGTCGTTGAAACGCTTCGTCTGCGCGGAGCAGACGCCGGTGTCGAACGACGGAACGACGGAGAAGACGCGCACCCTCCCAGCTGTCGAGGCCAGCGTCACGGGCTGCCAAGCCTGATCGACGACCGAAAAATCCGGGGCCCGGTCGCCCGCCTTCAGCTCCGGTCCGATCAACGTGAGGAGCTTCCCCCTGAGAGCAAAAGCTCCCGGTCTTTCTGTCATCGTCGGCATCTTCGAAATCCTCCGTGGAGCATTCGGTGGGAAGGAATCTAGCCCGGCGCGGCCGACCGCCGCAGGCCGATGAAAGCGGCAGATCGAACGGCTCAACGAATCTAGCAGATCGACGCTCGACCGCGGAAGGGGTCTCTCGCGCACCGGCGGCTCGGTCTTTCAAGTTGTGGCCGTCGTAGCGGCTTGGTATACTCGCGCACTGCTCCGCGCCCCCAGCTGAACTTCGCGCACGACCGCACTACAGCGGCATGAAAGGAGCTTCACCTTGGCCATCCACCGCGCCCGCTTCCTGCTCGCCGCCCTTCTCTTGTTGTCTGCCGGCATCCCGGCGGCCTTCGCGTTCGTTCCGTCGGCGGATCGCGCGTTCGAAGTTCCGGGGCCCTACGACTGGACCGCCCCCCAATCCGCAGAGATCACGGCCGGTCGCGACGCGGACCCCGCGCTCGACGGATTCCAGGCTCGGTACGGCGGGACGTGGAGAATGATCCGGAACGACGCGACGGGAACGGCGGCCGCGCTCTACGGGAGCGGGATCGCGCTCGCGGCCGACGGGCGAATCGACGATGCCTCGGAAGCGGAGTCGATCTCGCGCGAGTTCGTCGACCAGAACCCCGGTCTCCTCGGCGTGACGAGCGCCGACCTCGTCCTCGGTGACGCCGCCTTCGGGCTGAACAAATGGGGCGTCAACTTCTACCAATCGGTCAACGGTCTTCGCGTCGAGCGGTCGAAGCTGACGCTCGTGTTCCACGCGAGCGGCCGCCTCTACGCGATCCTCAACGAGACGTATCCGGATGCGAACGTGCCCGTCGTCCCCGCCCTCTCTCGCGAAGCCGCGGCGTCGGTCGCGCGCTCGGGCCTCGCCTTCCAGGCCGCGCGCGACACAGAAGAAGGCGTCTCGATGTCGATCCTTCCAATGATGGAAGGCGGGCGCATCGTCCTCCATCTCGCGTACAGGGTCGATCTCAAGACCGCCCAGCCGTACGGCCTCTGGTCGACGTACGTCGACGCCGAGGATGGCCGCGTGCTCTGGCGCCGGAACAACTACGAATCGTTCGTGCCGAGGGCGCCCGTCGAACTCGCGACGGAGGTGATCACCGGGACCGTGTCGGGGATCGTCCCCGAGTTCAACCCGTGCGACGGGGACGAGTCGCTGGCGTTCCGGAACCAGCGCGTCAAGGAAGTCGGCGTCGCGAACTCCGTCGCGACCGACACGTCGCTCGCGGGCAATTTCGCGTTGACGGTCGCCGACTCGACGCCGCGCCTCGTAGACTTTCTCCTCACCGGGAAGAGTCCGGTGAACTGGATCACCGTCTTGAATCAGAACGGTCCGCGCGCCGCCGACACCCTCCTCGCGTCGCCCGCCGCCCCCGCCGATTTATTCTGGGACGACACGAACTCGCGAAAGGACGAGCGCTCCGCGTGGGTGCACGGGAATCGCGCGCACGACTTCATCAAGAGCGTCGATCCGACGTTCACCGGGATGGATTTCACTGCGCAGATGCGGGTGAACAACTCATCGAGTCAGGCGAATTGCCCGGGCAATGCGCAATGGACCGGCAACGGCGCGGACTTCTGCGCGCCGTCGGGCAGCTTCGGAAACACCGGCGAGATCGGCGACGTCGTCTACCACGAGTACGGACACGGCGTGAACTCTACCGTCTATTCCCCGTTCGGCATCGGCGCCCTCAGCGAAGGCGCCGCTGACGTCCTCGCCAACTTCATCAACGAGGACCCGATCATCGGCGACGGGTTCTTCGCCGGTTCGTGCGGGATCGGAATCCGAACCTCGAACAATGCGCTCGTCCTGGCTGACACCTTGACGCACACCCAGATCCACGACCGCGGGCAGATCGGCGCCGGGTTCTGGTGGGAGCTTCGCGGCCGGCTGATCGAGTCGCACAGCGAGCTGGGGAAGATCGCCTCGCCCGACAACCGCGGAAAGTCGCTCACGCACGAGCTCTGGCACTGGTGCCGCCGCCTGACGAAGCCGAACACTGAGATCCCCTACGTCCTCGGCACATTCATCGTCGACGACGACGACGGCAACCTGAGCAACGGGACGCCGAACTACTCGGACATCTGCGACATCGCGACCCAGAAGGGGTTCTCGTGTCCGTCGATCTCGCAAGGCGTGTCGATCGCGCACACGGCGCTCCAGTCGACGACCGACACGACGGCGGCGCGGACCGTGGCCGCGACGGTGACGTCCCTCTCGGGCGGAATCGATCCGAGCACGGTTGAACTCAACTACCGCGTCAACGGCGGCTCGTTCACGACCGTCGGGATGACGGACGGCGGCGGCGGCAGCTACTCCGCGTCGATCCCCGCCGCGCCCGAGCCGACGCTCGTCGAGTACTACATCGCGGCGGAAGACAGCGCCGGCGAGGCGGCTTTCTCTCCGACGGCTGCCCAGGACGCGACGCCCGACACGTCCGACACCGCGACGCCGCCGCTCTACACGAAGTACCACGCGTACGACGTCTGCAAAATCTACGACGCATGCGAGGCGGTCGGCGGATGGACGCCCCACCTGACCGCGAGCCCGCCAGATTCCAGCACGGCGACCGGCGGAATCTGGGAAAACGGCGCGCCGGGCGCGAACCTCTCGCAGCCCGGCTACCAGATGACGCCGGGCGGCGCGAACTGCTTCGTCACGGGCGCCGGCACCGGAAACGTGAACAACGGGATCACGATCCTCCTCTCCCCCGTTTGGGATCTCGCCAACTGCGACAGCGTTGTCGTCAAGCTCCGCCGGTGGTTCGTCAACGACCAGGAGGGCACGGTCGATCGCTACCGGCAGGATTACTTCATCACGGACATCTCGAACGACAGCGGGCAGACCTTCGTCAACTTCGAGGCCACGAACGAAGGCCTCGATTCGTGGCAGGAGCGCGAGTACAACCTGACCACGCTGTTCGGGACGGTCGGAAAAGTCCGCTTCAAGTTTACCGTCCAGGACACGGGCGCCGTCACGAAGGTCGAGGGGATGATCGACGAAGTCCGGATCACGGCGAAACTGCCGGTCGGCGTCACCGTCACGAGCGGGCCCGACGCGGCGGGGAGCCTCCCGGGACGCTTCGCGCTCCACGCCAACGTCCCGAACCCGTTCAATCCGTCGACGCTCATCCGATTCGATCTCCCGAAGGCGACGTTCGCCAAGATCGCCGTGTTCAACGCGGGCGGCGAACGCGTGCGGGCGCTCGTGAGCGAGCGGCGCTCCGCGGGGAGCCACGCTGTCCCGTGGAACGGCCGTAACGATCGCGGCGAGGAGGTCGGTTCCGGCGTCTACTTCTTCCGTCTGACGACGCCCGAGTTCGACCAGACTCGCAAGATGCTGCTGGTGAAGTAAGAGGCGGTGCGGAGGATCGGCCAGTGCCGTGCGAAGACATCAGCGAGGTCGTGACGGTGGTGTTCGACGCGAACGAACGCCTCCGGTACTTCCTGTACGAGAAGATCACCTGCGGCAAGATCGTTCCTCTCTCCGGAAAGCTGAACGATTTTTGCCGCGGGAAGAGCGCCGATGAGATCGAGGCGCTTCAGCTTGACGAGGTCGTCCGCGCGATCGGAGTCGACAACGACGAGACATTCTTCCTCGCCGACAAGGAGCTCGACGCGATCCAGAGCACGATCGCGAACTACCGCGGAAGCCGCGAGCTCGACCTCGAGCGGTACCGGATCGAGAGCATCGAGCACGCGCCAGACTCCGTCACGATCCGCCAGGTGATCCTCGCTCCGAAGCCGGCCACGCGGATCGCCTCCTGCCGCAAGATCTACGGCCCGACTGCCTAGCCACCCGTAACGACTCCGCGCGGAAGATCGGAACTCGAATCACTTGAACGAAAGCGAAGCGGCGCTTCCTCTGTCGCGCATGGCCCGCGGCCTCGTCGGGTCGGAGATCCTCAAGATCGCCGCCGAGATCCGCGCGATGGTCGCCCGCGGAGAGACGGTCTACAACTTGACGGTCGGCGATTTCCGCTCCGACCTGTTTCCGATTCCCGACGCGCTGAAGCGCGCGACGATCGAAGCGCTCGAGGCGGGCGAGACGAACTATCCGCCCTCCGACGGGATGCCCGAGCTTCGCAAGGCGGTCGAGGAGTTCTACGCGGCGCGCCTCGGTCTCGATCCGGCGGGCACGCGCGTCGTCGTCTCGGGCGGCGTTCGCCCCGCGATCTACGCCGCCTACAGCACGCTCCTCTCTCCCGGCGACGGACTTCTCTATCCCGTCCCGTCGTGGAACAACAACCACTACGCCTGGCTCGCCGGCGCGAACCCGATCGAGGTCGTCGCCCGCCCCGCCTCGCACTTCCTGCCGACGGCCGAGGATCTCGCGCCGCACGTCGCGCGCGCGGCGGTCCTGCTTCTCAACAGTCCGCTCAACCCCGCCGGCACGGCATACGGCGAGCGCGAGATGGAGCAGATCGTGCGGCTCGTCCTCGACGAGAACGCTGCGCGCGCCCGCCGCGGCGCGCGGCCGCTCATCGTCCTGTACGACCAGGTCTACTGGATGCTCACGTTTGGAGACGTGCGCCACGTGACGCCGGTCGGAATCGACCCTCGGATGCGCGACTTCACCGTTTTCGTCGATGGCATCTCGAAGGCGTTCGCCGCGACGGGCCTTCGCGTCGGCTGGTGCGTCGGGCCGGCGGCCATCATGGAGCCGATGAGCGCGCTGCTGGGCCACATCGGTGCGTGGGCGCCGCGCGCCGAGCAGGTCGCGACCGCGCGTTTTCTCCGCGACGGCGCGGCCGTCGACGCGTACCAGCGGACGTTCAAGCGCGGCATCGAGGCGCGGCTCGCGGCGCTGCACGAAGGGTTCGGGCGGCTCCGCGCAGACGGATTCCCCGTCGAGAGCATCGCGCCGCAGAGCGCGATCTATCTGTCCGCGCGCTTCGGGCTGATCGGGAAGAACGCCGGCGGCCGGCGCCTCGCGACGAACGAAGACGTGCGGCGATTCCTGCTTGAAAAGGCGGCGCTCGCCGTCGTCCCGTTCCAAGCGTTCGGGTTGCGCGAGGAGACCGGCTGGTTCCGGCTCAGCGTCGGCGCGCTTCCAGCCGAGCACCTCGAGGCGCTCTTCCCCGCGCTTCGGCGCGCGTTGGGGGAGGTCGAGGACTAGGTCCGCGCGGCGCGGTCGAGCCGGAGCATCATGACGGCGGCCGCGACGAATAGCCCGCTCGCGACGAAGAACGCCGCGCGGCTCCCGACCGTCTGGAGCAGCACGAGCCCGAGCGGGTTCCCGACGAGACCGCGGATTCCGACCATCGTCACGTGGACGCCCATGTACGTCGCGGCGTCGCGCTCCTTCGCGAACAGGATCGGCCCCATCGTCCACGCGATGCTGACCGCCGACATCGCGAGCCCGTAGATCCCGAACGCCGCGTACACGCCCGGTACCGACCGGCTCGCCGCGAGCGCGAGCGGGAACAGCGCGAGCACCGCGAACCCGATCAGCGAAACGCGGACCGCGTTCCATCGGTCGAGCACCCTTCCGAACGCCGGCGAAGCGAGCGAGATCAGCCCCCAGAAGATCAGCCCTCTCGCGATCGCGGCCTGCGAGTACTGCACGCGGATTTCATCGACGAGGAAGATCGGGATGACCGGCTGCACGATCATGTACGCAAGCCCGTAGACCATGTAAGCCATCTCGAACCGGAAGAAGCTCGGGTCCGCGCGGAAGATCTCGATCGATCCGCGGAACGGGTTCCGCACCGCGCGGAGCAAGTCGCCGCGCCACTCGGGGGCGGCGCGGGCGACGAGCGGTGCGCTCGGCGAGGGCGCGATCGTCGCGCCGGCCGCGGTCGCGAGCGCCCCATGCGCTGTCGCGTCGCGCGCCACCTCTCCGCGCGCCTCGGCGCCTCGCGCCACCCCTCCCCGCGCCCGAATCCGAAAGTAGAGGAACGCGGAGACGCCGCCTAGGATCCCGGCCACCGGATAGATCACGCGGACCGCGGACGGGTGGACGTCCATCAGCGCCCCGGCACCCATCGCGCCGAGAATCGTCGCCGCTGCCGTCACGGAGAGGACCCACCCGTACACGCGGCCCCGTTCCACATCCGTGTAGTTGCTCTGGTAGAGCGCGTTGAGCGCCGGGATGATCGCCGTCGCCATCGCGATCGACGCGATCACGGGAATCGAGAACGCAATCGCCGTCCCTGCGAGCGCGACTGGAAGTAGCAGCAACCGTCCGCCGCCGCCCAGCCACAGGATGAACCCGTTCTTCCGCCGCCCCTCCATCAAGCTCCCCCACACGATCGCGAGGAGCTGCGAGACCGGCTGCGCCATCACCATCAACGTGATCAGAACGGGACCCGCGCCGAACGTCTTGCGCAGGACGACGTCGTTCAGCGTGAAGAGTCCCGCGACGAGGCCTTCGAGCCCGGCCGCCGGGATGTGGCGGCGGATTGTGTAGCGGGAGACGCGGGAGAGGGGGCGGCGCGGCGCCGATCCGGACGATGTGTCCCCAACGGGATTCGAACCCGTGTTACGGCCTTGAAAGGGCCGGGTCCTAGGCCAGCTAGACGATGGGGACATCGAGATCGACCGATCGGAAGATGACGGCGGAATCTATCAGACCCCGTCGCCACGCGTCAAGGAAGCGAACGACCGGAAGCGAACGCTCGGTGCGATCGATCGGGTAACGAACGGTCGGCCCCGATGCGGGGCACGCGCCAGCGCTCTCCGCGGAGCGAGGGCTGGCCAGAGCGAAATCAAGCGGTGCCGAGCGGCGAGGGCAATTCCCCCCGCGACGAGGACTGAGTGTCTCGCGAAGGCGAGCCATTCGCGCAGGCCAGCCCTCGCTCCGCGGAGAGCGCGCCCCGGAGCCGCGCCTCGCGCCGCACCTCGCAGAGCCCCGACTCGCTCGTCCCCTACAGCTCGCTCCCCGGCGCCCCGTAAACGAGCTCGCCTCCGACCCAAGTCCCGACGACGCGAAGCTTCGGCAACTCCGCCGCCTCGACCGCGAGCGGGTTCGCCGACAAGAACACGAAGTCCGCTTCCTTCCCGAGACGAAGCGTCCCGAGCCGGCCCTCTTCGAATGCCGCGTACGCCGCGCCCGATGTGAACGCTTCGAGCGCTTCCAGTGCCGTGAGCCGCTCCGCGGGACGCCATCCTCCCTCGGGCCAACCCGCCGCGTCCTGCCGCGTGACCGCCGCGTAGAGCCCAAGCCGCGGGTCGTGCGACTCGACCGGACAGTCGGAGCCGAACGCCAGCCGCGCGCCCGCCGACGCGAGGCTCCGCCACGCGTACGCGCCCGCGATTCGATCGGCGCCGACGCGCGTCTCGGCCCAGTACATGTCGGAGGTCGCGTGCGTCGGCTGCATCGACGCGATCACGCCGAGCGCGCCGAACCGCGGGATCTCCTCCGGCGCGACGTGCTGCGCGTGCTCGATCCGCGGCCGCCGGTCCGCGCCCGGCCCATCGCGCGTGATGAGGCTCTCGTAGCAATCGAGGACGATCCGGTTCGCGCGGTCCCCGATCGAGTGCGTCGCGACCTGGAACCCGCGCTCCCACGCGAGCCGCATCAGATTGCAGTACGCCTCGACATCCATCCGAAGATAACCGGATCGCTCCGGATCGTCGGAGTACGGCGCAAGGAGCGCCGCGCCGCGGCTTCCGAGAGCGCCGTCGAGCTCGATCTTGACGCCGCGGACGGTGAGCCTGCCGCCCGGCGCGGGGAGCTTCGGCCCGGCCTCTAGAAGCCGCAGGAGCGCGGAGTCTGCCCCGTCGATGTACGAGTGGACGCGGAGCGGCAGAAGATTCTTCCGATCGAGGTCCTCGAGCGCGCGGATCGTCGCCTCGCTCGTCGACATGTCGTGGACGTCGGTCAGGCCGACCGCGACACACTCGCGTGCGACGCGGACGAGGAGGCTCTCGCGCTCGACGATCGACGGCTCGGGGATCAGCTTCGCGGCGGCATCGACGGCGTTGTCGATCAGCACGCCGGTCGCGCGTCCGCCCGCGTCGCGGAGAATCCGGCCGCCGGGCGGGTCGGGCGTCTCGTCGCCGATTCCGGCCCGCTCGAGGAGCGCGCCGCTGACGAGCGCCGCGTGGCCGTCGATGCGCTTGAGGAACACGAGCCGCCCTGGTATCAGCGAATCGATCTCCGCGCGAGTCGGGTACTCCTTCACCGCCCAATCGTTCTGATCCCAGCCGCGACCGAGGATCCACTCGCCGTCCGACGCGGCGCGCGCCCGCTCGGCGACTCGCGCAAGCGCCTCGTCCCAGCTCTTCGTCCCGATCAAGTTCACGTCGCGGAGAATCTTCCCGAAGTTGATGAGGTGGAAGTGCGAGTCGACGAGGCCCGGGGTGAGCGTTCCTCCGCGTAGGTCGACGACGCGCGTCTCGGGGCCGATCCAGTCGCCGAGCCCCGCGGAATCGCCGACGAAGACGATCCGCTCGCCGCGGACGGCCATCGCTTGCGCCGGGCCGCCGGCGTCTCCCTCGAGCGTGAGGATCGTGCCGCCGCGGAACGCCCAGTCGGCCGCGTCGCGCGCGCCGCCGCTTCCGATCGCGAGAAACGCCGCCGCGACGAGGAGCGCGAACGTCGGCCCGAACACCCAGATGCGCCGGACGGAGTGGAGCGGGCCGCCGCAGATGAAGCGGCCGCCGCCGCCGCCGCGGCGCTCGACCGGACCGCGGCGCGCGGATCGCCAACCGCGGCTCACGGCAGCTTCCTCACGAGGCCGATGACGCGGCCCACGATCCGAAACCCGTCGTCGTTCGGCGCGACGACGATCGGCTTGTACTTCGGATTTTCCGGCTGGAGCCGCGCGCCGCCGTCCGCCTCCGGGAAGTAGCGCTTGACGGTCGCCTCCCCGGAGAGGAGCGCGACGACGATCTCGCCGGGGTCGGCGCTCTCCTGCGGCTTTACGAGGATGTAATCGCCCTCGACGATGTGCGCGTCGCGCATGCTATCGCCGACGACTCGCAGGAGGAACGCGCCCTCGCCGCGGATGAGGCCACCGTCGAACGTGAGGACTTCCTCGACGTTCTCGACCGCGAGGATCGGTTCGCCCGCCGCGATCCGTCCGACGAGCGGGACCTCGTACGTGCGCCGCGAAGCGGAGGAAGGCCCCGCGGTCTGCGAGGGTTCGCGGCGCGCGAGGATCTCGATCGCGCGCGACAGCTCCGGCGCCCTACGGATGAAACCCTTCCGCTCGAGCGCGGCGAAGTGGTCCGCGGCCGCCTTCGGCGACTTGAATCCGAAGTGGCGCATCACGTCGCGGATCGATGGCGGGTAGCCCCGGTCGTCCACGTAATCGACGACGTACCGGTAGATCTCTTCCTGGCGCTCGGTCAGCCCCTTCATCGTCCAGCCGCCCCCTTTCGTCGTGAAGCTGGACGCATGATACTGTACGCGCGTATCGTGTCAACGAATTTTTCGGCGGCCGGGCAGGATAAATGAGTCGATGGTAACTGCTGTTATTTCAGTAAACTACGCGGGCAAATGGATCAACTCGGCCCGAACTTGATGGGCGACGCGCCGGGAGAAGGTTCCGGCCCGCGGGGCTTCGGCGCGGGGAACGGGATCCCTCCCGAGATGCGAATGAGGGCCTCGTACTCCGCGAGCCAGCGACCGCGCTCGAACTCGCCCGCGACTCGCATCCGGCCCGCGGCGCCCATCGACGCGAGCAGCTCCGGCTTCGAGAGAAGCCCGGCGACTGCGTTCGACACGGCGCGCGGGTCATCGGTCACGAGGAGAAGGCCGGTCTCGCCATTTTGGATCAGGTCGTCGATCCGAGCGCTCGGGACCGCGGCAATCGCGGCCCGGCCGACGGCCATCCCGCGCAGGAGCGTATCGAACCCCGTCTCCCAGTCGGAGTCCGGCAGGAGAAGGAGCATCGCGACGCGCGCGAGCGCCTCCGGAGACCAGGCGTCCCCGAGGTCGATGAGCGGTTCGCGAGCGCCCGGCGCGGCGAGGCGCGGCGAGCCGGGCGTCGAGGCGAGCGCCGCGTGGAGCGCCGCCGTCGTCGCCGCCGGCGGGCTCCCGACGACGCCGACGAGCGGAGCCTCCGACTCGGCGAGAGCGCGGAAGTCGAGCGGCCGGAAGTCGAATCGATCGACGTCGATTCCGGGATAGATCGTCGCCACCGTCTTCTCAGCGATCGAGAGCTCATCGACGAGCCGGAGCGTCAGCCGGCCTGTCGTCGCGACGATCCTCCCGAACGCGTCGAGAGACTTTCGCTGATCCCACGGGAACGCCGGGTCTCCCGACGGTGCGAGGTAGACGGCCGGCTTCTCGAGCCAGCCGATCACGCGCGGCGCGAAGGCGAGCACGTCTCTTCCGCCCGAGACAAACAGGACTGCCGGCTTCGTATCGCCGACCGCGAGCAGGAATCGACGGATGAGGCCGACGTTCCAGAAAGGCCGACGCAGCGGTCCCTTGATCGGGATCCTCGCGGGAATCGCGTCGCGCACCGCGCGCGGGAGCGCGCCGCGATCCGCCTCGAGAAACAGGATCCGGGGCGCGAACGATTCGGGATCGAGACTCGCGATGACGCCGGCGAGATCGTTCGCGACGAGATCGCGTTCGAGGTTTTCGAGAAGGAAGGCGATCGGAGCCGGCATCGGGTGGGGCCGCGCCGCCGCGCGCGCCGCGGAGCCGGCGCGCATGCGACGACCAACGCGAGCACGCTAACAGCGGCGCGCCCTACCGTCAACGGAGTAACGTCCCTCTCCGGACGAGCCGCCGCCCTTCCGTCGAAAGCTCGAACAAGTAGATCCCCGAGCCGACGTCGCGCCGCGCGTGATCTCGGCCGTCCCACTCGACGACGTGCGGGCCGGCCTCCTGGCGCCCCGTCGCGAGCGTCGCGACGCGACGGCCGGACGGCTCGAATACGCGGAGCGTCGCGTCGGCGCGCCGCGGCAGATCGAACGCGATCCTCACTCTCGGATTGAACGGGTTGGGCGCCGGCGGCCCGAGCCACGGTGCACCCGATAGACGCGCGCTCCCCTCCCCCGACGCGACGGCTGTCAATGCGTCCAGATCGACCCCCGGCAAGGTCGTCGTCGGATCGCCCACAAGAATCGCCATGCGGCAGAAGAGCGCCATCATCGGATCCGCCGGGGCTTCGTCGAGAAGCTGATTCCGCGCGGCGCGGTGGAGGTCGCCGACGAATGCGTAGCGACCCGACGCGTACAGCTCCCAGAATGTCCGCGCGTATTCGCCGTAGTAGTGCTCGTAGAAACCGCGCGTCGGTCCGATCGCGCCGATGATCCCGCGATCGGGAACGATCAGCAGGTCGCGTGCGACGACGGGAAGATCCTCGGGATCGACCGCGTCGATCTGGGCCGATCCGCACGAGAGCGCCAGGAAGAGCGGCGTCTTGAAGTTCGCGGAGAGGTCGGTCCACGCGTCGAACACGTCGGCGCCGGCGTTCAGCCAGTGACACGGGTTGTCGGGCGCGGAGCCGGTCGCGAGCGCGAGAACGACGCCCTGGCCCGCGTTGAGACTAGCGGCCGCCATCTGCGACCAACCGGAGCCGGCGGGCACTTGGCTCCCCCACAGCGATTCCCGCTCCCACGACGGCGGGACGAGCGCGACGGCGGAATCGACGTGGGCGACCACTTGCGCGGGCGAGTTCGATCCGAGCGGAACGTCCCAACCCCATGAGCTGAAGTTGTCCCAGTTGGAGCGATAACTTCCGTTCCACTCGTAGTCGGCCATCTTCTCGGCGAACGTCCACGCCTCGCCCGCGCTCTCGAGCGGGACGTAGCCGACCCACGGGCCGATCCGATCGGACGTGACGAGGTCTCTCTCGTAGTCCCACAAGCTCAGAATCGTCTCCGACCTCAGGCTGAAATCGGTGAAGCTCGAGAAGCTATCCGGCTCCATCGTGGCCGGCATCGTCGTGCCGGACGCATTGCCGTCTCGAACCGCGCCGAGAAGAAGGATCGCGTCGGCGCCGGCGATCTTGAGGCTTTCGACGACGGCGGCAACAGCCGTGAGCGCGGGCACGGCCGGCCACGCCCTCGTGCTCACGTTCCACCCGAGCGCCTCCTTGTCCGCGGCGTACGCGCTCACGGCGCCCGTCGCGTCGAGCGCGATCGGGTACAGAATCGCGAGATCGTTCGCGGCGGGAGCAACGTGAGTCTCCGGTCCGGGGACGCTCGCCTGCCCCCACACTCGCGGCAGCGACGCGCTCGGCGCGCGCGCCGCCTCGTCTTCGTCGAGCGCGTCGAACAACACCGCGGGGCTTCGGTCGATCACGTTGACGATCGTCGCCAGCCCGAGCGTGGCGCGCGCCTCGCGGTACGCCTCCGCCGCGCCGCGCATCCGCTCGGGCGCCCAGACCGCCACCGCGCGCGGATCGCTTGCGCGCCCGGCGCGGGCGCGCGGCTGGGGCATCTCCCGCGCCGCGACGGGCATGTCGGCGTTCCAGCGCTCCGACTCCCCCGCGCGATCGCGCTCCTCGACCCGGTAGAACGGGAACGCGAGCGACGGCCGGAGCGCGTAGCGCGCATCGCTCCCGCGCGCGCCGATCGTCTCGCTCGCCGGCGTCCACGGCGCGCCGGTCAGCGCGTCCGCGCCGGAGAGCCGATAGGCCTCGGTCCCCGACTCGGAGAGCGCGTGCCACCGCACCTCGTCGCCGCGCCACACGACCTCATCGAGCCACGCGACCGGCTTCGATTCGTAGCAGCTCGATTCGAGCGTCCACTCGAAATCGTCTTCGGACGGCCCGCGCCCATCCGTCCCGTACGGCGTCTGATTTCCGTCGAGGTAGAGTCCGCTCGAATTGGCGCTCGTGAGCGTCCACGCGCGCAGCCGGACCGCGACGGGACCGTAGTCGCACGGGTGGAGCGTAAAGCGGATTCGGTCGGGAGCGATCCACGACACGCCGTCGATGTACAGGTCAACAGCGCCGTAGACCGCGACGCTGGCGCCCGCCGACGTCTTCATCGCGGCGTCGAACGACACGAATCCCGAGTCGCCGCATTCCACCGTCGCTCCGACAGGCGGCCAGAATGCGGCGACCGTCGGCGCGAGCACGGTCGCTCCGTTCCCGTAGAGCGAAAGCCCCGTTCCGACGACCGCGGCGGCCACCACCCGGTTCGGCTTCCCCGACTCTCCGTCGAGTCGCGGCCAGAACGTCGAGTAATCTTGGATCACTTGATTGTAGGTGCAGACATTCGGGTAGCCGAGAACGCAGCGGGAGCCGGTCCACATGTTGGACAGAATGCCGCTCCCGCACGCCGCGCCGTAGACGATCGTGTTCGCTCCGTCGAAACGCTGCGAAAGCCCGAGCGCCTCGATCACGATGCCGCAGTACGCGGGCGGGTTGGGATCCACCGTCCACGCGATCTCGCCCACGCTGTAGCCGGCGGCGAGGTAGGCGTTGTACGCGGCCAGCATCGTCGCCTGGTCGTTGTACCCATACGATTCCACGACGAAACTTCCGGCATCGCCGTGTGTCGAGAAGACGACCGCGCCGGGCCTGTTCCCCAGGCCCTCGACGAAATCGGAGAGCTTCGAAGTCGGGTAGCCGTCGAGGCTCGTGTCGAACAGCCGCTCGACGGAGTAGCCCTGGTCGTCCAGCGCCGCGACAGCGAACTGCGCATCATCCCAGAAGCCCGGCTGACCCCGGAACGGCTGGAGAATGATGGCGTAGTCGGACCCGGGTGTTTCGTTCAGCGCAGCGACCAGATCGGGGCGGGCGCCGACCGCTATCGCAAGAACGATCGCCGCCGCGAGGAATCTTCGAATCGTCATCGCCCTCCCCTCCTCGCCGCGACTCGGCGCAGATCTTCTCCGAACGCGAAGTACGCGCGCCGCCCGACTCGGAGCGTGTCGTCCTCGGACGCTGCGAATCGAGCGACGGCCGCCTCCATCGAATCGACGAGCGCGCCGCTGAGCGAAATGCGGTAACCGACTCCGGCCGCGTAGAGATCTCCGCGCGCGAGCGACGCGGCGAGCCACTCGAATCGCGATCGGACGACGGCGTCCGGGTCGAGGCGCGCGGAGGGATCGACCGCCCGACCTGGTCCCGTCATCACGAGTTGGCGCCCCGGAACTCCGTTCCAGGTGACCTCGAGCCCTCCGGTTGGACGCACCCAAACGTCCGCGACGAGCGGGTCGTCGCGAAAGATGCGCGCTGCGCGTTCGTCCGCCGCTTCGGGAGCCGCACCGGCCGCGCGGATCGAATCGATCGCTGCATCCGCGCGCTCGGTCGCGCTCCGGATGGCGCCGAGAACGCGCTCGACGTCCGCCGAGAGCGGCGCGCCCGGCGAGACGTCGGGCCCTCCGGTCGGATCGGTGTCGATGCCGTTGACGAGGACGCGCTCCCCATCGAGCGCGATCCTGTACGGCGGGACGACGCGCTGACCGAAGAGATAGACGATTCCGTCGGAGTCGGCGGGCGTCACGATCTCGCGCGCCGACCTGACCGGATCGCCCGCCGCCGCTCGCTCGACCGGGCCGGCGAAGCGGGTCGAGAAAAGAACACTCGTGACGGCAAGGGCCATGCGAAGCGTCATCGGGACTCCCCCTTTCGTGCGCCGGGCGCCGGCGCGTTCCGACACAGTCTGCGAGTCTTGTGCCGCGGCGGTGCAGATCGCGCCGTTCTGGAATCAATGACGCAAGCGTTGAGCGGAGCGAGCGCTTCGTCGCCGATCGAATCCGACCTGAGCCATGCCATCACAATCTGAAGGGGAGGCGCGCAACCGCGCGGGGCGGGCGAACGGAAACGGCGGCTGACAACGGCGGGTCGGCGCGGTCCGGCTCGCAGCGACCGGCCGTCATAGCGCTGGTGTCGCGCGGTCCGAGTCCGGTATACTCCGCGTCATCGGTCGCCCGAGTGGCGGGGCCTCCAGCGCCGAGCGGCGACACCCAAGATGGAGGATTCCGAGTTGCGCTCCCCCCGATCCCCGCATCCACTCGGCGCCGCCATCCTCGTCGCCACGCTCGCCACGCTCGCCGCGCTCACCGCTCCGGTCCCGGCGCCGGCCACTCTTCCCTCGCCCGCGGACTTCACCGTGCTCGCGGACTCCGCCGACTTCGTCACGCTGCGATGGGGCGCGGTGGACGATTCAACGCTCGTCGGCTACCGCGTGCTCGTGAGCCAGACGGCGGGCGTCCACCCGCTCCAGACGTCGTGGAACGGCTTCGCCGCCGCGTTCAGCTGGACGACCGACGACAGCCGCCCAGACAACTTGATCTGGGCCGAAGCCGCCGCGGCGTCCGGCTACAAGTTCACGATCTTCACGATCAGCGGACTCCTCGGGCAGCCGGGGTTCCTCACCGTCGCGCAGCTCAACGCGCTCCACGCGCAGGGCCACGAGATCGCGGGACACAGCGTGAAGCATCCGTTCCTCACGACCGATGCCGCGATGCGGTTGGCGTACGTCGGCGCCTCGGTCAGCTGTACAGTCTCAATCACCAACGGAATGCTCAGGACTTACCTCGGAATCATCCCCGACCTGACCGTCAGCCTCACAAACCCGGGCGTGTTCTACCTCGATGGCTTAGTCGCGTACCTCGATGCGCTCACCGACTACGAGTGCACTCTCGAGAACTACGCCATCCACACGGAGTCAACGGAGAGCCGATGGCTCGACCCGATCTTCTTGCCGGGCGCTTCGATCAAGCCGGGGTCTGCGCTTCTCACGACACGGAAGGGATGCAATCCGGCGGAACTCGCGAACGAGGTCGCCGGCTGCAAGGCCGAACTCGAATCGCTGATCACCGACACAACGTTTGCGTGCGAGACGTTCTCGTATCCGTTCCACATGCACGACCAGCGAGAAATGAAAGCGGTGATGGCGGCCGGGTATATCGGCGCGCGGGACGGATATTACGGATTCCGCCCGAGCGGCTCGCCGGTTGACGTCGACGTCGTCAATCGCGTCGACTTGTACGAGAAGCCCCAGACGCTGGTCACGTGGTCGAACGGAAGCTCGGAGACCGGGACGCGAACGCTGGTGCAATCCTACATCGCGTCGATCAAGACCGACGGCGACTGGGGCCACCCGCGGACCGCGCACTTCCTCAGCGATCTCGACTCGCTCCATTTGACCTGGATGTTCGATGAGCTCGAGAACGACGGCGGCGTGTGGGTCGCGACGTTCGGCGAGGTGGCGGCGTACGCGCGCCAGTTCGGGATCAGCGTCTCGAACCCGCGCGTCCCCGGGAGCGACCCGGCGGACTGCCGCGTGACGCTCGGCGGGTTCGACCCAGCGGCGGCGCACTACGCGGTCGTCGTGGCGTACGACGCGGCCGGCGAGGCGAGCGCGTGGTCGAACGAGGTCATGTGGGGCAGCGTGACGGCCGTCGGGCCGCCGGGCCGAGACGCGGGCGCGGCGCCGACCGGGCCGATCGTCGTGAGCGCGTGGCCGAACCCGAGCCGCGGCGCCTCGCGCTTCGCCTTCTCGCTCGCGGGGCGCACGAACGTGTGGCTCGCGCTGTACGACCCGTCGGGACGCCTCGTCCGCCGGCTCGTCGACGCGCGGCTCGACGCCGGCCCGCACGTCGCCGCGTGGGACGGCGCCGACGAGCGGGGCCGCCGCGTGCCGCCCGGCGTCTATCTGTACGAGCTGGCGGCGCCCGCCGTCGCGCCGACGCGCGGAAAGATTCAAGTCCTCAGGTAGCGCGGTTCCCGGTCTGGGCGCGCGGGCCGGAGCGGCGCGCCTACGACGGGCAGCGCTCGATCGACTCGTCGTCGCAGCTCGCGACCGAGCGATCGACGTCACCGTCGGCGTCGTAGTCGAACTCGATTCCCCCCGACGCGGTGAAGCGAATCCGGCTCGTGGATCCTCCGGGCAGGCCGACTTGAATCAGCCCGGCCGCGGGGCACGACGCGTCTCCGACGAAGAAGATCGGCTCGATCGTCGAGAACGAGACGAGCCCGAGACAATCGACCGTCCCCGCGCCGTCGATCGTGACCTCGACGCGATCGTTCGGCTTTTCGGCGAACGTCAGCACCAGCTCGTCGAACGCCTGCGTGAAGTGGCGATTCGTCACGCGGTCGACGAGCGTGAGGCTTCCATCGACGAGGAGGCTCGCGACGCACGGCGTCCCGCTCGAGCTGGCGGCCATCGTCAGCGCGTCGGCGACGAGCGTCGCGTCCACGCCTTCGGGGACGGAGAAGATGCTCAGCGTCCCGTCAAGCGTGAGCATCGAGTTGGCTCCCGCGCAGCCAAGCCCCGACGCGTCGACGGAGACCGTGAGGTCGGCGGCCGTCCGCTCGATCGTCACGCCTTCAAGATCGCGGACCGTCGCCGAGAAGTTGTCGAGTCCGACCATCGCGTCCGCTCCGTCCGGAACGTCGCCCGTGTCGCAGAAACCAGGGTCCGTGACCGTCGCCTCGAGCGCGCCGTTGAGGGTCGTCGTCGTGCTCGTCTTCTCGTCGAACTCGCGGCACTCCGCGAACGTCGCCTGCGCGAAGCTCACGCCTTCCATGACCGTGCACGTCTCCGTCGTCGTGCCGCCGTCGGCGCACGAATCGAGGAGCGCGGCCGAAGTCCGGTTCGCACGCGGGCCGTTCGTCGCGCGGACGCGGAGCGCGTCCCACGCGTGCGCCAGCGGACCGGGAGCGCGGCCGACCTTGAACGCGCGGCCGCCGTCGCCGAGGCCGGGCACGTCGTTCGCGAGCGCGGAGAGGGAGATGACCGTCGCGATCGCGACGCCCGAGGAGATCTCGACGGCGTCGTTGAGAGTTCCGTCCGGACCCGTCGGCGCGGCGTCGTCGTCGCCGCAACCGAAGGCCAGTGCGAGACAGCTCACCGCCGCAGTCGATGCGACCGCGCGCACGAATAGCCCTGCACCTCGAGCGAATCGCATCATCGGGATCCTCCTTCTGGCGCGGGCCGGATCGCACCGCTCCCGGGACGTTAGCGAGCGCGCTCCGGCGCGTCAAGCCGATCCGCGCTCCGCGGTGTGCCACGACGACGCACCCGGGGCCGCCTCTCGGCCAGCCCGCGCGCGGCGCTGCGCGGGCCTCCCCCCGAAGTCTCGGTTGCGCTGATCGTGCGCAACGTTAGAATGGGGCGCCGCCATGGACTTGAATCGGCTCACGCAAAAATCGCAGGAGGCGCTCGAGGCCGCGCAAACGCGCGCGCTCCGCGCGGGCCACAACGAGGTGGACGGCGAGCACCTTCTCATCGCGCTCGTCGAGCAGACCGATGGGCTGTTCCCGCGCCTTCTCGAAAAGCTGGAGGTCGCGCCGGAGACGGTCGCGGCGGCGGTGTCGCGCGAGTTGGACCGGCGGCCGCGCGTTTCCGGCCCCGGCGCCGAGGCTGGCAAGATCTTCGTCACGCGACGGCTCCAGACTCTGCTCGACCTCGCGGAGAAAGAGGCGAAGGGGCTCCGCGACGACTACGTCTCGGTCGAGCACCTCGCGCTCGCGCTGATCGACGAGGGGGCGACGACCGCGGCGGGGCGCGCGCTCCGCGAGGCGCGCGTCACGCGCGACCGGTTCCTCGCCGCGCTCCAGTCGGTGCGCGGCCACCAGCGCGTCACGAGCACGGAGCCCGAGGCCGCGTACGAGGCGCTCGCGAAGTACGGCATCGACCTCGTCGCGCAGGCGCGCGCCGGCAAGCTCGACCCGGTCATCGGCCGCGACGCCGAGATCCGCCGCGTCATCCGGATTCTCTCGCGCAAGACGAAGAACAACCCGGTTCTCATCGGCGAGCCCGGCGTCGGAAAGACCGCGATCGTCGAGGGGCTCGCGCAGCGAATCGTCCGCGGCGACGTCCCCGAGTGGATGAAGGACCGGACCGTCTTCTCGCTCGACATGGGATCGTTACTCGCCGGCGCGAAGTTCCGCGGCGAGTTCGAGGAACGGCTCAAGGCGGTCCTCAACGAGATCAAGCAGAGCAGCGGGCGGGTGCTGCTATTCATCGACGAGCTTCACAACATCGTGGGGGCCGGTCGCACGGAGGGCTCGACCGACGCGGGGAATCTCCTCAAGCCGATGCTCGCGCGCGGCGAGCTCCACTGCATCGGCGCGACGACGCTCGACGAGTACCGCAAGCGCATCGAAAAGGACGCGGCGCTCGAGCGGCGCTTCCAGCCGGTGATGGTCGACGCGCCGAGCGTCGAGGACACGATCTCGATCCTGCGCGGGCTCCGCGAGCGGTACGAGGTGCACCACGGCGTGCGGATCCAGGACGGGGCGCTCGTGTCGGCGGCGGTCCTCTCCAACCGCTACATCTCCGACCGCTTCCTCCCCGACAAGGCGATCGACTTGGTCGATGAGGCGTGCGCGTCGATCCGGACCGAGATCGACTCGATGCCGGCGGAGCTGGACGAGGCGACGCGGCGCGTGATGCAGCTCGAGATCGAGGAGGCGGCGCTAAGGAAGGAGCGCGACAAGGCGAGCCAGGATCGGTTGGAAGATCTGCGCAGGGAATTGGCCGACCTCAAGGCGAAGGCGGCCACGATGCGCGCGCAATGGGAAACGGAGAAGGCGGGAATCGCGAAGCTCCGCGCGATCCGAGAGGAGATCGAGGGCGCGCGCCGCGAGTTGGAGGCGGCCGAGCGCGCGTACGACCTCAACCGCGCGGCCGAGTTCAAGCACGGCAAGCTGCCGGAGTTGGAGCGGCGGCTCAAGTCGGAGGAGGACCGGCTCAACGCGCAGCACGGCGGCACGCGGCTGTTGCGCGAGGAAGTCACCGAGGAGGAAATCGCGGAGCTCGTCTCGCGCTGGACCGGGATTCCCGTCACGCGGCTCGTCGAGGGCGAGCGCGAGAAACTTCTACGGCTCGACGAGATCCTGCACCGCCTGGTCGTCGGCCAGGACGAGGCGGTGCGGCTCGTCGCCGACGCGGTGATCCGGGCGCGCGCCGGGATCAAAGACCCGCGCCGGCCGATCGGCTCGTTCATCTTCCTCGGGCCGACCGGCGTCGGAAAGACCGAGCTGGCGAAGACGCTCGCGGCGACGCTGTTCGACTCCGAGGACAACATCGTCCGGATCGACATGAGCGAATACATGGAGAAGCACACCGTGTCGCGGCTGGTCGGCGCGCCGCCCGGCTACGTCGGCTACGAGGAGGGCGGCCAGCTCACCGAGGCTGTGCGCCGCAAGCCGTACTGCGTGATCCTGTTCGACGAGATCGAGAAGGCGCACCACGACGTGTTCAACGTGTTGCTCCAGATCCTCGACGACGGACGCCTGACCGACGCGCAGGGGCGGACCGTCAGCTTCAAGGACACCGTCGTCATCATGACATCGAACATCGGATCGCAGTTCTTGATCGAGGGCGTGACCGCCGGCGGAGAGATCACGCACGTCGCCCGCGAGTCGGTGATGAGCGAGATGCGCCGCCACTTCCGGCCCGAGTTCCTCAACCGCGTCGACGACATCGTCCTGTTCCGGCCGCTCACGATCCAGGAGATCGAGAAGATCGTCGACTTGCTGACCGAGGAGCTGCGGCGCCGGCTCGCCGACCGCGACGTGAAGCTCGAGCTGACCGCCGCCGCGCGCGAGCTCGTCGCCCGCAAGGGCTTCGACCCCGTGTTCGGCGCGCGCCCGCTACGCCGCTACTTGCAGCACGAGGTCGAGAGCCGGATCGGGCGCGCGCTGATCGCGGGGGACGTGCGCGACGGGGCGACGATTAGGGTTGATGCGAAGAAGGGGGAGTTGGCGGTCGCGATTGAGAACAAGGTGGAGAAGCAGCAGGAAGCCTAGCGACAAGAGAGCTCAGCCAATTCCGGTCACTCCCTCCGGTGGCTCCCGCGTTCCGTCGCTAGCGCCGGGTTGAGCGGCGCGCTCGACGGCGACGTCGTCGCTTCCAGTTTGTGTGCAGCCCCCACCGTCTCCCCCTCCTCCGCATGCCTTTCCGCCTTCGTAAACCTCGCGAGCATCGTGTAGACCACCGGCACCAGCACGAGCGTCAGAAACGTCGAGAAGAACATCCCGCCGACGACTGCTACGCCGAGCGGACGCCGCGCCTCGGCGCCAGCGCCGAGACCGATCGCGATCGGCAGCACGCCGAAGATCGTCGAGAACGAGGTCATGAGAATCGGCCGCAGACGGATTTCGGACGCCTCGACGACGGCGTCGAGGACGGATCGGCCGCGCGAGCGGAGCTGGTTGGCGTACTCGACGATCAGGATCGCGTTCTTCGTCACGAGGCCGATCAGCATGATCAGCCCGATCTGCGAGTAGACGTTGAGGCTCTGCCGCAGCAAGAACAGCGAGATGAGCGCGCCGACGATCGCGAGCGGAACCGCCAGCAAGATCGTCAGCGGATGGACGAAGCTCTCGAACTGCGCGGCGAGCACGAGGTAGATGAACACGACGGCCATCAGGAACAGGATGTAGAGCTTCGAGGACGAATCGCGGAACTCGCGCGACTGGCCCGACAGCTCGCGCTTCACGCCCGCGGGCAGGTCGTTCTCCGCGATCCGGTCGAGCGCGTCGAGCGCGGTCCCGAGCGTGACGCCCGGAATCAGGTTCGCTGTGATCGTCGCGGATCGGACGCGGTTGTGATGGTTGAGTTCCTTCGGCGCAACGGTCTCGCGCACGTTGACGACGTTCGCGAGCTGAATGAGTCCGCCGCTTCCGCGCAGGTAAATCCCCTCGATCGCGTCGGGCGTCGAGCGACCCGACGCCCGCATCTGCGTGATGACGTCGTACTGCTTCGCGCCGCGCTTGTACTGCGTGACGACGCGGCCGCCGAGGAGCGTCTCGAGCGTCGCGCCGACGTCGGTCACCGACACGCCGAGCCCGGAGGCCCGGTCCCGATCGATCGTGATGTCGAGCTGGGGCGTGTTGAGGCGCAGGTCGGAATCGAGGTTGACGAGATACCCAAGCTGCGACGCCTTCGCCATCATGATCCCGACCGCCTGGTTCAATTCCTCGTAGCTGTCCGCCTCGAGGACGTACTCGACCGGGCTGGACGAGAATTGTCCGCCGAGGCTCGGCGGGTTGATCACGAACGCGAGCACGCCGGGAATCGAGAAGAGCTGCGGGAATAACTCCTGGACGATCTGCTGCTGCGACTTTTTCCGTTCGCCGTGCGGCTTGAGGTTTAGGAACACGATCCCGTTCGTGACGCGCCCGGGGCCGCCGAACCCGAGGCCGGTCGCGGTGAAGAGGCCGTTCCTCTCGGGAAGCGGCATCAAGCGCTCCTCGACTTGCCGCATGTAGCGGTCGGTGTAGTCGAGCGTCGCGCCTTCGGGCGCGATGACGATCCCGAACGCGATCCCGCGGTCCTCGATCGGCACGAGCTCGCGCGGCAGCATCCGGAACAAGACGACGGAGAGCCCGACGAGCCCGACGGCGAGCGCGAGCACGACCGCGCGCCGGCGGAGCGCCCCGCGCAGCACCCGATCGTACGTCCGGTTGAGCCACTCGAAGAACGCGTCGAACGACCGCGACGCCCAGCCGGTCCCCGTCCCGTGCAGAGGCCGTAGCATCCGCGAGCAGAGCATCGGCGTGAGAGTCAGCGCGACAAATCCCGAAATGAGCACCGCGACCGCGACGGACAAACCGAACTCGTTGAACAGCCGCCCGATCGACCCCTGCAGGAACGCGACCGGAACGAACACCGCGACGAGCGAGATCGTCGTCGCGAGGACCGCGAACCCGATCTCGTTCGAGCCGTCGAACGCGGCGCGCCGCCGGTCCTTCCCCATCTCCATGTGCCGGTAAACGTTCTCGAGGACGACGATCGCGTCGTCGACGACGAGCCCGATCGCCAGCACGAGCGCGAGCAAGGTCAGGATGTTCACCGTGAACCCGAAGAGCGCCATCACCGCGAACGTCCCGATGATCGAGGTCGGGATCGCGACGGTCGGGATGACCGTCGCGCGGAGGCTCTTGAGGAACACGAAGATCACGAGAATGACGAGCGCGACCGCGATCAACAGCGTGTTCGAAACTTCCTTCACCGAATCGCTGATGAACGTCGACGAGTCGTACGCGACGTCGAGGCGCATGCCGGCGGGAAGCAGGCGCCCAAGCTCCGGCAGCGCCTTCCGCACCTCGGCCGCCACGTCGATCGTGCTCGCCTTCGACTGCTTGACGATTCCGAGGCCGATCGCCGACCGGCCGTTGTACCGCGCGACGGTCCGCTCATCCTCGGCGCCGACCTCGACCTCCGCGACGTCGGCCAGCCGCACGAGGTCGTTCCCGTTCTGCGCGACAGCAATCGCGGCGAACTCCTCGGGCGTCGAGAGGTCGCCCCGCGTGCGGACCGCGAACTCGCGCCCCTCCCCCTCGACGCGCCCGCCGGGGATTTCGGCGTTCGCGCCGCGGATCGCGGACTCGACGTCCTCCGCCGTGAGCCCGCGCGCGGCCATCCGCTGCGGGTCGAGCCAGACGCGCATCGCGTACCGCCGCTCACCGCCGATGAACACCGACCCGACGCCCGGAAGCCGCTGGAGCTTCTCCTTCAGGAGGAGGTCGGCGACCTCGGTCAGCTCGAGCCCCGAGTGCCGGTCGCTCGACACCGCGATCCAGAAGATCGGCTGCGCGTTCGTGTCGACCTTCTCGACGACCGGGTCCTCGGCCTCGCGCGGCAGGCTGCCGCTGACGCGCGACACGCGGTCGCGGACGTCGTTCGTCGCTTCGTCCACGTCGCGCTTCAGCTCGAACTCGATCGTGATGACCGAGCCCTGCTCGCGACTCGACGATGTAAGCGTCTTCACGCCCTCGAGCGTCGCGAACTGCTCCTCGAGGATGTCGGTGATCTCCGTCTCGACGACGCTCGGGCTCGCGCCGCGGTAGTACGTCGTGACGGAGACGATCGGCGGGTCGATGTCGGGGTACTCGCGGACCGGAAGCCGCGTGAACGAGATCACGCCGAACAGGACGATCGCGACGTTCATCACCGTCGCGAAGACGGGACGCTGAATCGAGATTTCGCTGAGCTTCACTTCGGTTCCGGCTCCGTCGCGCCGGCGGCGGGCGCGCCGCCTGCGTCCTGGCTGATGACCGGCGCGACCTTCGCGCCGTCGTACAATTTCTGGTGTCCCGCGCGGACGACGCGCGCGCCCGGCTCGAGGCCCGAGAGAACCTCGACCGCGCCGGCAAGCCGCGTGCCGAGCGAGAGCGGCGCCCGGGCGACCGAGCTGTCGGCCTTCACGACATAGACGAACGGCTGGTCTCCCTCGACGAAGATCGCCTCGCTCGGGACGGTCATCGCGTTCTCGCGAGCGGAGAGGACGGCCGACACGTTCGCGGACATCCCGGGCCGGAACAGCCCGCCGGGGTTCGCGACGCGCGCCACGATCCGCGCGCTCCGCGTCGCCGCGTCGAGAACCGGCTCGATCACGTCGATCGTCCCCTCGAACGCCGTGTCCGGGTAGGCGGTCGTCGTGACGGTAACGGCGGCGCCCCGCTTGAGGCTCGAGAGGTAACGCTCCGGCGCGGAGAGGGTCACGCGCAGCTCGCCGATCGCGGCGAGCGTCGTGATCGGATCGCCCGGGCGCAGGAACGCGCCGGGGCTCACACGCCGCGAGCCCGCGATCCCGTCCCATGGGGCGACGATCCGCGTCTTCGTCAGCCGCGCGCGCGCGAGCGCGAGGTTCGCCTCGGCGACCTTGAGCGCGGACGCCGCGTCGTCGAGGTCCTGCGGCGCGCCCGCCCCCTGATCGACGATCGACTTGACGCGGTCGTGCATCGACTGACTCCGATCGCGGAGCGCTTCCGTCCGCGACACCTCGGCGCGAAGCTGGACGTCGTCGAGCTGCGCGATCACTCCTCCCTTGGCGATCGGCGCGCCCTCGCGGAACGGCAGGCTCGTCACGACGCCGTCGATCTCGGCAACGACGGTGATCTCCTCGCCGGCCTCGATCGTTCCGACCGCTTCGAATCGATCGGTCACGCGCCCCTGCGTCGCGACCGCGATCTCGACCGGCGTCGGCGGCATCGCCATCTGCGTGGCCGATTGCTTCGCGCAACTGGCGGCGATCGCCGCGGCGCCGACGAGCGCGGCGAAGAGGGCGGAGGTTCGGTCACAGGTCGCGCGCGTCGTCATCGAGTCGATCCTTCCGAGCCGGCCGAGGCCGGCGGCAATCCGTCCGAGGTGAGGCGCCGAAGGTCCGCCGCCGCTTTCGCGGTCCGGACGAGCGCTTGCGAATACCGCTGCTGCGCGGTGGCGAGGTCGGCCCCGAGCCGGACGAGCTCGAACGCCGTCGAGCGCCCCGCGCGGTACTCGAGCGTCCCGATCCGAACTTGCTCGCGTGACGCCGCCACGCCGCCGCGCGCGGCGTCGAGCCGCCGCTTCGCGTGGACGAGCTCGCGGCGGCCCGCCCGCACGCGCTCCTCGAGGGAGCGCCGGACCGCGATCGCGTCCTGATCGGCGCGCTCGGCCTCCGCGCGGAGGCGCGCCCGCTCCCCGCGGTCGGCGCGCAGCCCGATCGGCATCGAGAGCCGCACGCCCGCGCTCCACGTCGGGAAATCGCGGCCGACGGCCTCCGAAACGGCGTCACCCGCGCCGCCCGACGGCGGAGCGGGTATGACGTTTCCAGCCGAGTCGGTCCGCACCTGACTGGTTCCCGACAGGCCGTTGCCGCCCAACGAATCGAACAGATCGAGCGACGGGAGCGCGTCCCACCGCGCGCCGCGCTCGAGCGCCCGCGCTGATTCGGCATCCTTCTCGGCGGCGGCCAGCTCGCGGCTCCCGGCGAAAGCGCGCGCGACGAGCGCCTCCTCGTCCTCGACGGCAATCTCAGCGGGCGGATCGTCGATGGGCCGGTAGCGGGCGTGCCCATCCGCCGGCCGCCGCCCGACGAGCGTCGCGAGACGATCCGACGCGGCATCGAGGCTCTCTTCACGATCGAGGAGCGCTTGCTCTTGCTCGGCGTGGAACACGCGCGCGTTGGCGACCTGGATCGGGCCGACGAGTCCCGCCTGGACGCGAAGGTCCGCCTCTTTCAGGAGTGACGACGCGCGGTCGAAGATGAGCTGTTGGACGGCGAAGTCGCGCTCGGCCGCGTACAGATCCCAGTAACCGCGCTCCGTGTCCGCGCGGACGGCAAGGACCGCATCATCGAACCGCGCCACCGCGGCTTCGAGGTCCCTCTCGGCGGACGTGAGCGCGCTCCGCGCCGCAGGACCGAACCCTTTCAGGAGCGGCTGCGTGACCTCGATCTTCCCGACGGTGGTGTACTTGGGGACGAACGATTCGAATGTAGAGTTCGACGTCTCCTTGATCGTCTCCAGCGACGCGGAGAGTTCAGTCCCGATCGGAAGTTGCATCCTGGCCCCAGCCGACGTCGTGATTTCCTCTTTGCGCAGCACGGGGGCGCCAAAAAATGGGGTGGAGCTCTGCGCCTCGTCGCTCGACTTGGAGAACTCGCCGAACAGCTCCGGGTCGAACGCGCCCCGCTCGCGCCGGACGGCGCCCTCGGCGGCGCCGCGCGAAGCGGCGGCCGATCGCGCCTCGGTCGCGTGCTCGATGGCCGAGCGGATCGCGTCGTCGAGCGCGAGCGGCGCGCCCTCGATCGCGGCGAGCGCGTCGGAGAGCGCGCTGTCCGGGTTCGCCTCCAGCGGCGCGGCGAGGCCGGACGCCGGCGGGAACGCGACTGCCGCCGCGATCAAAAGCGCGCTGACGGCGAGGGATTTCAGCGGAGCGGCATCGCTCACTCGGGTTCGCCTCCGACGGGGTGCGGCACGGAACTCGACTTCTCTGTCATCGCAGCAGTGGACGCGGCAACGCACAAGACTCCGGAATATAGAGGTTGAGTGGCGCCTTGACAACCGGGGCGGGCGAGGATCCGGGCGAGCCGGCCCACGAGCCGCGGCGACGCTCAGGATCGAGCGGCGCTCCCGCTGGCGCCCTCGCGGGCGTGAGCCTCGTTCACGACGCGGAACGCGACCGAGCGGCCGAACACGCGCTCGAAGAGGTCGGCCTTCCGTCCGCCGCCCCACAGCTCGAGGTCGGGGTTCTCGCGCGCGTCGATCTGGAGCTCGACCCGCTCGCCGTCGATGCGCGCGCCGATGCCGCGGATGCGCGCGGCGTGTCCCCGGTCGAGCCCGTCGACGACGCGGAGGATCGCGGTGAGCCGCATGACGCGGCGGCGCTCGTCGCGTGGCAGGCACGCGAACTCGGGATGCCGCCCGCGCGGCCGCGCCCCGCGATGGTACCGGACGAGGAGCGCGACGAGGCGGACCTCGCGCGGCGCGAGGCCGGGGAATCGCGCGCTCCGGATCGTCTCGTAGGCCCGCCGATGGTGTCCGCGCGCGCCGCCGCTGTGGCCGATGTCGTGGAGGATCGCCGCCGCCTGGAGGATCTCCCGGTCGCGGGGCGCGAGCCCGTGCAGCGGGGCGAGCGCTTCGAACGCGAGCCCCGCGAGGTGCGCCACGTGGAGCGAGTGGTCCTTCTCGAACCGCGCCGTGTCGGCGAACGAGAGGACGCCGGAGAGCCAGTCGGCCCGCGCCGCCGCGCCGCCGGCCGGTTCCGGGAACGCGCGATCGATCATCTCGAGGAGGACGCCCTCGCGGAGCCCGCGCTCGTTGATGTGAAGACGCCGCGCGCCGACGGCCCGCATCACTTCGAGGAGCGCGGCCGCGCCGGGCACGAGGATTTCGGCGCGCTCGGGAGAGAGCCCCGGGATCCTGCGGCGCTCGTCGAACGGCATCGAGCGGATGCGCCGGAACGCACGCTTGAGTCGCACGCGGGAGACCGACAGCCCGTGGAGCGACGGGAGCGCCTCGGCGGCCGGGCCGAACGCGACACGAGCGAGAGCGCTCACGGTGCCGCCCGAGCCGACCGCGATCGGGGCCGCGTTTGCTGCGCGCGCGCCGTCTGCGCGCGGGCCTTCTGCGTGCGCCCCGTCCTCGCGCGCCGCCTCTCCACCGCGCGCGCCTCCAAGCCGTTCCTCGATGACGCCGCGAATCGCGGCGCGCATCCGCCGCAGCGCGCCCGGCGGGATCGGGTCGAGGTCGGGGAGCCGCTCCGCCAGCCGGAGTGCGCCGAGCGCGAGCGAATGGGCGGCCACGGGCCGACCCCCATCGGCGAGGACGACTTCCGTGCTCGCGCCGCCGATGTCGACGACCGCGCAGGGTCCTTCGCCGAGGTCGAACTCCGCGGCCGCGCTCCGCCAGGCGAGACGCGCCTCGTCTTCTCCACTGACGACCTCGAGTTCGATCCCGATCTCGTTCCGAACCCGCTCGACGAACTGCGGACCGTTCCGCGCGTCGCGGACCGCCGAGGTCGCGATCGCGCGCGTCTCGGCCGGCTGGAAGGCCTGCGTGATTCCGACGAGGCGGCGGAGCGCTTCGATCGTGCGGAGCATCGCTTCGGGCGCGATTTCGCCGCGCGACTCGAGGCCCTCTCCGAGACGGGTCGTGACCCTTTCCGCGTCGAGCGTCCGGTACGCGTCCCGCGAATCGGCCTCGACGACAAGCGACCGGATGGTGTTCGAGCCGACGAGTATCGCGGCGAGGCGGACCGCGCGGCCGCTCACGCGGGGCGCGCCCCCGACGGGAGCGGGACCTCGGCAGCTCGGGCACCCATCCCGTCCAGGAGGAACGACGTGAAGGTGTCTTCCCGCCAACCCTCGAGGTGCTCCAGGAACCGCGTGTGCCAGCGGCGGCGCTCCTCGACTAGGCGCGCCTCGAGCGCGCGCCACGCGCCGCGCCCGGCGGCGCGCATCGCGAGCGCCCCGCTCTCCTCCCATCGCGAGGCTTCGTCGAGAAGGACCGACGCGTCGTGATGCCGGCCGAGGCTTTCCTGGACCGCCTTCACGAGCGCGAGCCGGTCCGCGAACCCCGGCCCGGTGCGTCGATCGAACAGCTCGAGCGTGTACCGGAGCCTCTTCGCGGCGATCCGCGTGGCGTGGAGGGCTTCGATGTTCGCGGGATCGCTCCAGCCGGACGCGTGGCGGAACAGCCGGGCGGTCCGCGTCGCGATCTCGGCGCGAGCGATGTCGCCCTCGCCGACGGGCGCGCCGCCGCGCGGAACCTTCCCGCGTTCGAGAGCACGCGCGACACGGCGGACGCGGCGGCGGAGGCGGCGCGCATCGCGGCGGCCAGCGGGGCCGGCGGCGATCCGGAGACGGCGGGCGCGCGCTTCGAGCCGCTTCGCGAGCGCGGAGGCGGCCGGCGCGGCGGCGACCCACGCGCGCGGCCCGCCCCGCTCCTCCGCGCGGGCGATCCACTCGCGCAGGAGCGCGGCGCCAACGTCGGCGTTGCGCGTCTCGCCGAGTCGGCGCGTCAACCGGCGCGCGGTGTCGAGGAGACGGCGGCGGCGGCGTTCCGGGATCGCCGCGCGGAAGACCGCGAGCGCCTCGCGAAGACGGCGCGACGCGACGCGCACGTCGTGGATCGTCTCGGGGTCGTCGAGGCGCGGGTCGTTGGCCATCCGACGGAGGATTGTCCCGCCGTGCGCCGCGACCGCCTCCGCCGCGAGCGCGGCGACGCCGTCCGAGCGCGCCGCCCGGGCCGTCCCGCGGCTCATCCCCTCGTCCCCGCCCGCAACCCGGCGGCGACCGACTCCGGCTGCCCCTGCTCGGCGACGGCGCGCGCCGTCCGCTCGACGTCGTACGCGACGCGCCGCAGGTAGGCCCGAGCCTGCTCGCGGACCTCGACGATCGCGTACGAAGCACGCGGGTCTCCGTCGTACGGCCGGCCGACGGAGCCGGGGTTGACGACGAGGACGCCGGCGATCTCCGCGACGGAGGGCATGTGCGTGTGGCCGCACCCGACGATGTCGACGGTCCCGTTGCCGAGAAGGTGGAGAAAGGCGTGTGAGTCGAGATTCGGGCGAAGCGGCTCCGACGGATTGCGCGGTGTGCCGTGCGTCAGGAGGAGCGTCGCGCCGCCGCGCATGATCCGTCGCGTCCACGGGAGCGTCCCGACCCATCGGACCGTGGCCGCCGAGAGACGATCGAACGTCGCGCGGTCGTTCCGCCCCGCTTTTCCCCGCGGCGCGCGCAAGACGTCGAGATCGATGTTCCCGACGACGCCGACAAGCCGCCGCTCGCGCGCGACGGCAGCCGTCTCCTCCGGAAATCCCAGATGCCCGAGAAGGTCGCCGAGGAGAAGGATCTCGTCGGGCGCCTCCTTCGCAATCTCGGCCAGCACGACCTCGAGAGCGGGGAGGTTTCCGTGGATGTCGGAGACGAAGGCAAGCTTCACCGAAACCCTACCAGCCGTTGACAGTTTCCGACGTGTTTTCCAGAAAATCCTCGATCTTCTTGAGGTCCTTCCGGCGCGCCTTTTCGGGACGCAGGCCGAGCGCGCCGGCGTCTTCGCGAATATTGGCCAGCCCGCGCCGCACGCGGCCGGGCGCCTCGCTCACATCCTTCGCCTTGAGCGCTTCGGCGACTTGGAACAGTTCCGCCTCGAGCCGCGCGACGTACTTGTCAGCGACTTCGCGGAGGAGCGGCCGGAGCCTCGTAAGGTCCTCGATCAATTCCCGCTTGAGCGCCTCCGTCTCCGGCCCGTTCGACTTCTCCGCCTGCTCCGGCGATCGCCGGTCGGACGTCGCCTCGGTGGCCGCCGTCCCCTTCTCCCCGAACTCCTTCGACTTCCCCATGCTCCGCTCCTTCCAGGACCCGCTCGACCCTCTTCCTGAGGGCTAGCGCGATCCGGTCAACAGACCTGTTGCCATTCACAATGTCGAACCCGTAAACCTTCTGCATCCGCCGAAACTCGGCTTGCATCAGCTTCTGGAACTTCATGAAGCTCGTAAACATGTCGCGCGAGAGGCCGAGGTCCATCCCCGACTCCCAGTAGTCGAGCGACGGGCTCTTCTGGAGAGTCCGCTGGATCAGGACTTCCGGCTCGACGTTCAAGTAGATCACCGCGTCCGGGACGAGCGCGACGCTGTACAACGACTCGATCCACGTACGGTCGGCGCCGCGAACGACCGCGCGCGCCATCAGCGTGTAAACGTACCGATCCGCCAGCACGATGAACCCCGCCCGGAGTGCCGGGATGATCTTGTTCTCCAATTGATCGGCGAAATCGGTCGCGTAGAAGAGCGTCAGGGTATGCAGGCCGAGAATCAGGTTTTTCTTCGCTTCGTTGAGCTCCTCGGACACGAGGCTCGAGCGGCGCAGCCCAACGACATCAACGGCGTAGCCGCGGCTCTCGAGCCACGCGCGCAGCAATTCGATTTGCGTCGTGCGGCCGGAGCCGTCCGCCCCCTCGACGACGAGCAGCTTCCCGTTCAGCGAGTCGAGGTCGAGGTTCGGGATCACGCGCCCGTACGTTTTCGCGGCCACGCTAGCCCGCCTCCGCCGGTTTCATGTACGCGGGAAAATCGATCAGCCCGCGCAGCAGCTCGCGGATCTCGTAGTGCTGCTCGCGGATGGCCCGCGTCGCATCGATCGTCCGGAAGCCGTACTCGTCCTTCATCCGCTCGTACTGATCGAGGATCCGGCCCTGGAAGAGGCGGAAACTCTCGTACGGATCTGCCGACAGGCTGAGGTCCATCCCCGCCTCGAAATACTTGAGGCTCGGCCGGCCGCTCAGGATCCGATCGAGCGCCGTCTCGAGCGGGACTCGGAAATAGAACGTGATGTCGGGCGGGATCGCGAACGCGTAGACGCTCCGGACCCATTCGGGATCGCAGCCGCGGACGACGTCGCGCGCGAACGCGGTGAACATGTACCGGTCGGCGAGGACGACGTAGCCCGCTTGCAACAGCGGGAGGATCTGCCGCTCGTACCGGTCGCCGAAATCGGTCGCGTGGATGAGCGAGAAGGTCGACGGAGTCAGGAGCTTCCGCTTCTTCCCCTTCCGCGTCGCGAGCCGGACGATCTCCGACGAGTTCCACTCCGTGAAGAAAACCTTCACGCCTTCGGACTCGAGCCAACGCTGGAGGAGATGGAGTTGAGTCGACTTTCCGGAGCCGTCGAGGCCTTCGACGGCGATGAGTTTCCCTTTGACGTCCGGGAGAGTCATGGATTCTCGGTGTGGTCCTCTATGGAGAGGACGAACTGTTCGCGCGCTCGGATGTCGGCGCACCAGCTATGGTAATGCCGGCCGCGGGGGTCGGTCAAGGCGGGGCTGCGGCCGGGAGGACCTGAGACAATCCACGAACTCGACCGGGGATCGCCTTGAAATTATGGAATGTAGAGCGCCTTGATCTTCCCCCAGGATCCCTGCTGGGTGGCGGTCGCCGCTTGAGGAAGATATGCGGTCGTCGTGTAGATGTAATCATCCGCCGGATCGTCGCTCCAATCCGCCGCGTTTCCCGCCAGATAAAACGTGACGGACGGGAGGTTCGGAGCGATCCATCGAATCGTCCAGGTCGAAGGGCTCGGCGCGTTGTCGTGCGTCCCGTCGTAGGTGTGCTTGATGTAGTCCGGGAACGATCCCGGGTTGTCGGAGACCTGAGTTTCGACGACGTCGAGGGCCACGAGCTCTCCGGCCTGTTGCGCGCTCGCGCCGAGAACGGTCAGTTCGAATCCCCATTTCTTCCGCAACGGATTGGGGTCGTAGAGCCTTACGAGGAGGTCGTAAGAGTTTCCCGGAACGAACGCCGGCGGCAGGTTGAGGAGCTGCACGCCGCCCGCGCCCGAATTGACCGCGTGGGAATTGTGGCAGCTGGTGCAGTCGTCGTAATCAGGCGGGTTCCCCGCGTATCCATCGTCGGGACCGTTGGCTGACGAGACACCCGCCGTCGCCAGGCGCGGCGCAAGTGCGGAGACCGCCAGACCGACGAAGAGGGCGAGCACGAAGCGAACGAGACGAACGGGGTAACGAAGGCTCATCGATCCAGTCCCTCCGGGGCACGGACGCCGTAGGCGTCCCAGCAAGCTGTAGGGTTAATCGGCTGATTCGACGGATAGGGCAAGAGGAAGCTTATCACACTCGCGGCGGCTGCCTCCAGAGCGAATCTGGCTCGTATCTTGTTCTGCTGAGCGCGCCCGGGCCGTAACGGAGCCCGATCGCAATCCCCAGTTCACAGGAGGAGAAGGATGCACGCCCTAGAAGGAAGGCCTCGCCCCGCCACGATCAGCGCCGTGACCCTCAATGCGTACGCGCGTAAGCCGCTTCTCGCTCGGGAGGGAGCGCTCGACCTGATGCGCGTCACGCTCGTGTACTACCGGCCGCAACTCCGGTACGCCCTGTTCGGGCTGGCCGGTCTCCCCGATCGGCTCCATCTCTTGATGCGGCCGTCGCCGGCGCTCGGAATCGAGAGAACGCTCCGCGAGTTGAAGGCGAGTTACTCGCGCAAGTACCACCAGTTCTACCGGCGGCACGGGTCCGTCTGGCAGCCGAAATACTTCGTGCGCGAGGTGAAGGCGAACTATCCGGAGGACCCTCGGTCGGGACGGCTCCCGGGTTTGATGACGGGGAGGCCGCGCTCGCAGAGCGGGCAAGCGTCGGGCGCGTAGCGCGCGATCGCGAGCGAAACGAGAGCGCGCACGGGGAGGCCCGGCGAAAACGCGCCGCCTGTGCGGTCGGCGATCGCGCCGATCCCGATCGCCACCGCCCCCGCGGCCGCGACGAGCCGGGCCAACTCCGCGACGGACCCGCCGGTGGTGAGCACGTCCTCGACGAGGAGGACGCGCTCGCCCGGCCGCAGCGCGAACCCGCGCCGGAACGCGAGCCCGGCGCCCTCGCGCTCGGCGAACACGAAACGGACGGCGAGAGCGCGCGCGACCTCGTGGCCGATGACGACGCCGCCGAGCGCCGGCGCGGCGACGGCGTCGATCGCCCTGCGCGGGCCTGCGACCGACGTGTCGGAGAAGAGCGCCGCGATTCCCGCGCCGAACCGCGCGGCGGCGCGCGGGTCCTCGGTCGCGCGGGCGCACTGGACGTACCGGTCGCTGTGATCGCCCGACGAGAGCCGGAAGTGGCCGGAAAGAAGCGCGCCCGAGTATTCGAGGAGCGCAGTCGTCTCTTCGGGACGAAGGCCGTGCGTCATCGCGCAGCCGCCTCGATCTCGTCCTGGATCTCGCGAAACGCGTCGCGCGGCGACGCCGCCGCGACGATCGGGCGGCCGACGACGAGCAGGTCGGCGCCTTCGGCGATCGCTTCGCTCGCCGAGAGCGTTCGCCGCTGATCGCCGGCCGGCTCCCCCGGCGCTCGGATCCCCGGCGTGACGATCAGCGCGCCCGGCCCGAGTGCGACGCGAAGGGCGCGCGCTTCGCGCCCAGACGCGACGACGCCGTCGACCCCCTCGTCGCGCGCGAGCCGCGCGAGCCGAAGCGCGAGGGCCTCGGGACCGGCCGCCGCTTCGCCAAGCGTTTCACGGAGCGCCGCCGCATCGAGGCTCGTGAGCACCGTCACTGCGAGGAGCCGCGGGCCGTCCCTCTCCGGCGCCGCCGCGCGCGCCGCGCGGAGCATCGCTCGACCTCCCGACGCGTGGAGCGTCAGGAGCGAGACGCCGAGCCGCCCCGCCTCCGCGACGGCCGCCCCGACGGACTGCGGGATGTCGTGGAGCTTCAGGTCGAGGAAGACGTCCTTCCCGCGAGCGCGAAGATCCGCGATCACGCTCGCCCCGGAAGCGAGAGCGAGCGACGGGCCCACTTTGAAGACGCGCGCGAGCTCGCCGAGCGAATCGACGAGCCGCAACGCGCCCGCCGCGTCGAGGCCGTCGAGGGCGACGGCGATCCGCGCCGCGGCGCCGCGCCGCGCCCCGTCCCCCGTCACGGCTCCAACGGCGGAAACTCGAACGTAACCGTCGTCGTGTTCACCTCTCTCGGCGGCGTGAACACGGAACGGAGAGAGGCTTCGACCGCGAATCCGTCCAGCTCCGGGTTGTCGCTCCGAATCACCTCCGCGTGCGTGACGGATCCGCTCGGGCTGACTGTCACCTGGACTGTCACGGCTCCCTGAACGCCCCGCTCGGCGAGGTCGGGCGGATAGTTCGGCGTCGCGAGCAAGAGGGCGCGCGGCGGCAAGAGATCCATCGGCGTCGGCTCGAGCGATTCGCCGTCCGCGTTAGGCGGCCCGGGCACGACCGCCGGCCCCGGCCTGCCGGGGACCTCGTCCCTTTCGAAACCGGGCACGGGCTCCAGGGCCTCCGCCCGGGCCGACGCCGCAGCGCGAGCCGAATCGGTCGCCGCCGCCAGCGCCGCCTTCTCGCGCGCGACCGCCTCGGCGACCTTGCGCTCTCGCGCCACGCGCTCGACGGAATCGCGCACCGCGTACGCGGCGAGGACCGCCGCCGTGTCGATCGGCGCGGGCGGCGGCTCCGCGAACTCCATCCCGAGCGCTTCGGCTGCGCCCCGAGCGTATTCCGTCTCGCCGAACTCCTCCAGGATCTTCCAATGGAGACGGGCCGCCTCCTCGGGATCGCCCATCCGATTCCGGCGGATCCACGCGATCGCGAGGAGCGCCTTCGGCAGGAGCGGCGAGTCGGGGAACTCGCGCGCGACCGTCTCGTACGCCGACAGCGCCTGCGGTACCCGCGAGAGATGGAGGAGCTCGACCTGACCGATCTCGACGAGGGTCTGCGCAATCTCCGCGCGGCCCGCGCTGTCCGCGAGGGTGATGAGAGTGTGGAGTCCGGTGTCGCCGAGCGCGGCGAGGAACGCAACGTTGTCGAGCGCGGGTGCCGCGCCCGAGTCGGCGGTCGCCGTCTCCGCCGCGACCGAATCGCGATCCGCCACTCCGGCCGCGGTGGAATCGCGATGACCGGTTCCGGCCGCGGCCGGATCCGGAGGCGTGGAGCGCGCGCGCGGCAAGTTCGGAGTCGCCGGGCGCGCACCCGCAGAGTCGGCGGAGTCGGCGGAGGCCGCGGAGTCCGCGGAGCCGGCGACGGCCTGCGTGCCGGAAGAGTCGTGCGCCGCGGGCGCGCTCTCCGGGGCGAGCCCGGGCGCCAGCGCCGACGCCTGGATCCGCTGCAGCCGCCCGACCAATCGTTCGTCGAGCCCGATCCGCTGCGAGATCAGATCGGCCCGCGACTTCGCGATCTTCTGTTCCGGAATCTCGGTCGAATGGACTCCGACGGAATCGAAACTCGCTTTCGCCCGGCGGATATCGCCCGTGCGGTCGAACACGAGGACACCTCGCTCGTGCAGGGCGCGCGCGGCCCCCTTCGTCCGCGGGAAGCGGACCGGGATCTCATCGAGGAGCTCGATCGCGAGCGAATCCGCGCCTTCGGATCTCGCGACGAGCGCCGCCTCGACGGAGATCTCGGCCGAATCGGCCGTCTCCTTCGCGAGCGACAAGAGATCGGAATACTCGCGACGCGCTTCCTGGGGCCGTCCCTCCAGCGTCAGGGAGCGCGCGATCGAGAGGCGCACGGCCTTGTGTCCGGCCCAATCGCGCCGCGGATCGGTCTCGACCTTCTCGTACGCCGCGCGCGCGAGCGCGGGCTCGTTCCGAGCGAGATAGATCGCGGCGACCGCTTCGCCGGCTCTGCGGCTCAACGGATGGCGGCTGTTCGCCTCGAGGAACTGCTCGAAGGCCGCGAGAGAGCCGGCCGAATCCCCGAGCGCCAGCGCGGACCGGCCGAATTGGAATCGCGCCTCCTCCCGAAAATCCTTCGCGTTCGGGTCGTCAAGGACGGCCGTCAACGCCGCCGCGGCCGCGGCCGGATCGCCTTCCTCGAGATACGCAACGCCCGTCTCGTACCGGGCCTCGGGGATCTTGCCGCTCTGCGGATAGAAGGCGATCAACTCCTCGAACTTTCGGATCGCGAGCGAGTGCTCTCCGCGCGCGCGCGCGCACTTCCCCATCAAGAGCAGCGCGTCGTCGACCCATCGCGATCCGGCGTAGTCGGTCAGGATCTTCGCGCATTTCTTCATGCTCTTCTCGTACAACTCGAGGATCTGGTTCGAAGGCTTTGCGTCGGGAGCCTTCACGCGCTGGCGCTCTGCTTCCGCGTAGTGCTTCTTCGCGTAGTGAAACGTGTTGAAGTAGGCGCACCCCGTCCCGAGGAGCGCGGCCGTCGAGAGCGCCGCGATCGCGAGGGGGCGCCGCATCCGCCCGAACTTCACCCGATCACGAGCTCCTCTCAGGGAGGGGTGAATCGGCGGCGCGCGGGTTCGACGCGGACGCGCGGCGCGATCCGCGCGCGCCGGCGGTCGAGTCGCCGCCGCGGCTCGACGGAAAATACTCGCCGTCCCGGTAACGGGCCTCGCCGGCGACGATCACGGCCGCGGCGCGCCCGTGAAGCGCGCGGCCCGCGAACGGCGTGTTCTTCGACAGCGAGACGAACGCGGACGGGTCGACGGTCCATGCGGCGTCGAGGTCGATCAGCGTGAGGTCGGCGGGCGCGCCCGCGGCGAGCGTGCCGCCGGGCAGATTGAGGACGCGGGCGGGCCCCGCGGTCAACCGCTCGACGGCCGCCCCGAGCGAGAGCCGCCCGGGCCGAACGAGATGCTCGATCACGATGCCGAGCGTCGTCTCGAGCCCGACGAGCCCGAACGGCGCCCGGTCGAACTCGAGGTCTTTCTCGTACGCCGCATGCGGCGCGTGGTCGGAGGCGATCGCGTCGAGCGTCCCGTCGGCGAGCGCGGCGATGATCGCGTCGCGGTCGGCGGCCGTCCGGATCGGCGGGTTCACCTTGTAGTTCGTGTCGTAGCCGGCGAGGCTTTCGTCCGTGAGCGCGAAGTAGTGCGGCGCGCTCTCGGCCGTCACGCGGATCCCGCGGGCCTTCGCTTTCCGCACGATGTCCACGCCGCGCGCCGTCGAGACGTGCGCGACGTGGAGGCGGCCGCCGGTGTACTCGGCCAGGAGGATGTCGCGCGCGATGATCGCGTCCTCGGCGACCGCCGGCCATCCACGCAGCCCGAGCCGCATGCTCATCGGCCCCTCGTTCATCACGCCGCCAGCGGAGAGCGACGTGTCTTCGCAATGCGAGATCAGCGGCGCGCCGAACATCCGCGCGTACTCGAACGCGCGGCGCAAGAGGCCCGCGTCCGCGACCGAGTCGCCGTCGTCCGAGAATGCGACGGCGCCGGCGGCGACCATCTCGCCGAACTCCGTCATCCGCTCGCCGCGGCGGCCGGCGGTAATCGCGCCGATCGGGTAGACGCGCGCGAGCCCCGCCTCGTCGGCGCGCGCGCGGACGAACCCGATCGCGCCCTGATCGTCGAGCGCGGGCTCGGTGTTCGGCATGCACGCGACCGCGGCGAATCCGCCGCGAAGCGCCGCGCGCGCGCCGCTCTCGATCGTCTCCTCGTCCTCGCGGCCCGGCTCGCGGAGGTGGACGTGGATGTCGATCAGGCCCGGCGTCACGACGAGCCCGCGCGCCTCGATCACTGCCGCGCCCGCCGCCGATGCGCCGCGATCGGCGATCCGATCCCCCGCGATCAAGATGTCGCCGACTTCGTCGCGACCCGACGCGGGGTCGACGATCCGGGCGCCTTTAATGAGGCTGAGCCGCTCCACTCGATTCCCCTCCGCCGAGAAGATAGATGACCGCCATCCGCACGGCCACGCCGTTCGTGACCTGGTCGAGGATGACGGAGTTCGGTCCGTCGGCCACGTCCTGCGAGATCTCCACCCCGCGGTTCATCGGGCCCGGGTGGAGCACGATGATCCCCGGCTTCGCGCGGCGAAGCCGCTCGCGCGTCAACCCGAACAACAGCGAGTACTCCCGCAACGACGGCAGGAAGTTCTCCGTCCCGCGCTCCAGCTGCAGGCGCAACACGATCACCGCGTCGGCGCCCTCGAGCGCGCGGTCGAGGTCGTAATGGACGGCGACGCCAAGCGTGTCGAGGCCCGGCGGCACGAGCGTCGGCGGCGCGCAGACCGCGACCTCCGCGCCGAGCTTCGTCAACCCCCAGATGTCCGACCGCGCCACACGGCTGTGGAGGATATCTCCGAGGATCAGGACGCGCAGCCCGCCGATCCGGCCGAGCCGCTCCTTGATCGTGAAAAGGTCGAGAAGCCCCTGCGTCGGATGCTCGTGGAATCCGTCGCCCGCGTTGACGACGGATGCCTCGAGCCGCTCGGCGAGGAGCTTCGCCGACCCGCTCGCGAAGTGGCGGATGACGAGGAAGTCGATCCGCATCGCCGCGAGGTTCCGGACCGTGTCGATCAGCGTCTCCCCTTTTTCGACGGAGGACTGCGAGGCGCCGACGCTGACCGAATCGGCCGACAGTCGCTTCTCCGCCAGCTCGAACGAGGCGCGCGTCCGGGTCGACGGCTCGAAGAACAGATTCACGACCGTCTTCCCCCGGAGGATCGGGACCTTCTTCACCTCGCGCTCGGAGATTTCCTTGAACGAGAGGCTCGTGTCGAGGATCAGCTCGATCTCGGCGCGGGAAAGATCCTCGAGGGCGATCAGGTCCTTCCGCTCAAGCCTCATTCTCAAGCCTCATCCGGCCGCTCCGCGAGGAGGACGCGGTCGTGCCCGTCCTCCTCGACGACCTGCACGGCGATCACCTCGCGCTGGCTGGTCGGGACGTGCTTGCCGACGTAATCGGCGGCGATCGGCAGCTCGCGGTGGCCGCGGTCGATCAGGACGGCGAGTTGGATCGAGCGCGGGCGGCCGAAGTCGATGATCTCGTCGAGCGCCGCGCGGACCGTGCGCCCCGTGTACAACACGTCGTCGACGAGCACGAGATTCCTGTTTTCGACGTCGAACGGGATCTCGGTCGTGCCGACGACCGGTTGATGCGCGATCGTCTTGAGGTCGTCCCGATAGAACGTGATGTCGAGGACGCCGAGCGGGACCAGCACGCTCTCGATCTCGGCGATCTCGTCGCGGATCCGCGCGGCAAGGTGCGCGCCGCGCCGGCGGATCCCGAGGATTCCGAGCGTGCCCGTGCCGCGATTCCGCTCGAGGATCTCGTGCGTGATCCGGCGGAGGGCGCGGCGGATCTCCTCGGGGTCGAGGATCTCGCGCTTGACGTTCTGAGCATCAGCCATCGATCCCACCTCCTGGCGAGGACTCGGTCCGAGCCGCCCGCTCGATCTCTTCGACGACCTCCAGGACGCCGGCGCGGTCGCGCCGCACCGGCCAACCGCGCCGCCCGAGCGCGTCGAGCAGGAGCGCCGTCCCCGGCGCCTCGATGCCCGCGGCGCGAAACCGCTCCGGCCGCGCGAGGAGCGCGCTCCAGCCGCCGTCGTGCGCGAGCCGCCCCTCTTCGAGCAGGAGCGCGCGGTCCGCGACGCGCAGCGCCAGCTCGGCGTCGTGCGTTGCGATCACGACCGCCGTTCCGTGCGCGGCCAGCTCCGCGACGATCTCCTCGAGACGCGCCCGTCCCTCGCGGTCGAGTCCGACCTCCGGCTCGTCGAGCACGACGAGCCGCGGCTCGAGCGCGAGGATGCCGGCGAACGCGACCCGCCGCCGCTCGCCGCCGGAGAGCGACCACGGCGCGCGGCCGTGGAGCGCCTCGGGCACGCGGCAGAGCGCGAGCGCCTCGCGCGCGCGCGCGACCGCGCCGTCGTCGCCGAGCCCGGCATTCCGCGGCCCGAACGCGACGTCGTCGAGAACTGTGAGTGCGAAGAGCTGAACCTCCGGGAACTGGAACAGGAGCCGAACCGGCGCCGCCGCGCCGCGAACGACCGGAGCGTACTCCACCCGTCCCTCGGTTGGCGAGAGGACTCCCGCGAGGATTTCGGCGAGGGTCGACTTTCCGCTGCCGGAGGGCCCGAGGAGGGCGACGCGCTCCGCGGGGCGCACGGCGAGCGAGATGGCGTGGAGCGCGCGCCGCGCGGCCGGGTAGCCTGCGTCGTACACGTGGCCAACCGCGTCGAGGCGGGCGATCGGGTCCGCGGCGCGCGCGCCGCGCGGCGCGGCGGACGATTCGGCCGAGTCGGACGCCGCGGGCGTTGCACCGCGCGCTCGGTCGGGTTCCGGCGCGCGACTTCCGGCGCCGTCGATCGCGAGCGCGATCGACTCCGGGTCAACGGACTGGCCGAGCGCCCAGCCGCGGCGGACCAGCTCCGCGCGCACGAGAACGAGCGACGACGCGCGCAGGCCGAGCGCGGCGAGCGCCGGCGCCCCGTCGGCGAGCCGCGCGCGCGGCGTCTCGAGCGCGACGCGCCCGCCCGCGAGGGCGATGACGCGATCGGCGAGCGCCGCCTCGTCGAACTCCTGCGTCGCCCAGAGGAGCGCCAGGCCGTCGGCGCTGCGCGCCTGAGCGATCGCCGCCCGCGCCTCGCCCCGGTGACGCGCATCGAGCAAGTCGAACGCCTCGTCGACGAACAGGCATCGCGGCCGCGGCGCGAGCGCCGCCGCGAGCGCGAGCCGCGCGCGCTCGCCGCCCGACAGCGCGAGCGGCGAATCACAGCGCCGCGCCGCGAGGTCGAACTGCGCCAACAAGTCGTCGACGCGGCTCCGCATCGCGTCTCGACTCCAGCACCGATTCTCGAGGCCGAAGGCAATCTCCCGCTCGACCGTCGACGCGACGAACGTCGCCTCGGGGTTCGCGAACAGGACGCCGATCCCCTCGCGCGCGGAGCGCCGTCCGTCCCCCGTCGCGAGGTCCGCTCCGTCGAACAGAACGCGGCCGGCGCGCGGTTCCGCGAGCCCCGCCAGCACGCGCAGGAGCGTCGTCTTCCCGGACCCGTTGACGCCGACGAGCGCGACCGCCTCGCCCGGCGCGAGCGCCAGATCGACACCGTCGAGGACGGGCACCGCGTCCTCGTACGCCGCCACAATTCCCTCCGCGCGGAGAAGCGGGGCGGCGAGAACTCGGCTCAGCGGCTCACCCGAGGAGTCGGAGAACGGACTCGTAGACTTCGAGGTACGGGAGGCCGTGCTCGCGCGCGATCCTCAAGCAGTCGTCCGACTCGGGGCGCGCGCGGAACGGCGCGCCGTCGAGGAATGCGACCTTCGCGCGGACGGGTCCCCACGGCGTCGCGACGACGCGCTCCTCGCGCGGCATGCTCGCGCGCCGCGTTTCGCGCACGCGCAACCCGAGCGTCGGCGTCTCCGTGAGCAGGACGCGCGACACGGCGGCCAGCGTCGCCGGCTCGACGAGCGCCGTCAGCAGGTGCGCGGGCCGGCCCTTCTTCATCACGACCGGCGTCACGAAGAAATCGAGCGCCCCGGCGGCGAACACGCGCTCGAAGATCGCCTCGAACGCCTGCGGGTTCATGTCGTCGACGTTCGTCTCGACGACGAGGAGCGTCTCCTCGATCAGCCCCGCGTCCGTTTCGCCGACGAGGACGCGGAGGATGTTCGGGAACTCGCGCGGGTCGCGCGCTCCGCAGCCGACGCCGACGGCCTCGACGCGCAGAAGCGGCGGCGCCGACGGCTCCGCGAGGGCCGCGAGGAGCGCCGCGCCGGTCGGCGTCGTCCGCTCGAACGGCGCCTCGGTCATCCGCACGGGCCGCCCGCGCAACAGCAAAAGGGCCGCGGGCCCTGGCAATGGAATGGCTCCATGCGCCGCGCGCACCGTCCCGGTCCCGAACGGAACGGTCGAGTGAAAGATCCGCTCGACGCCGAGGAGTTCGAACGCGGCGACGGTCCCGACGACGTCGATGATCGCGTCGAGCGCGCCGACTTCGTGAAAGTGGACGCGTTCCGGCGGGATCCGGTGGACTTGTCCCTCCGCGGCGGCGAGCTTTCGGAATGCGAGGCGCGCGCGATCCTTGCCGGCGTCGGACAGAGCGCTCCGCGACACGATCGCCTCGATCTCGAGAAGGCGCCGGGCGTGCGCCGCGTCGGGCGCGACGACGCGCGCGCTCAGACCCGCGATCGCGTGGCGGCTCGCGGGCTCCGTTTCGACGCGCGCCCCGTCGATCCCGAGCGAACCGATCGCGCGGTCGAACGCCTCGCGCGGGACGCCGGCGTCGAGGAGAGCGGCGAGGAACATGTCGCCGCTCGCGCCGCCGGCGCAATCGATGTACGCGATCCTCACGCGGCACCGCCGGCGCTCGAGCCGCCCGCGCCGTCCGCCGCGCGCGCGCGCGCCGCCAGGATGCGATGCGCCGCGCACGCCGCGCCGAATCCGTTGTCGATGTTCACGACCGTGACGCCTTGCGCGCAGGTCGAGAGCATCGCCAGGAGCGCCGTCACCCCGCCGAACGTCGCCCCGTACCCGACGCTCGTCGGGACGGCGATCACGGGCGCGGCGACGAGCCCGCCGACGACGCTGGCGAGCGCGCCTTCCATCCCGGCGACGACGATCAGCACGTCCGCGGCGTCGAGTCGGTCGCGGTCGGCGAGGACGCGGTGGATTCCTGCGACGCCGACGTCGTAGCTCCGCTCGTGGAGGATGCGGAGCGCCGCGAGCGTCCCGGCCGCTTCCTCCGCGACCGGCTTGTCCGACGTCCCGCCGCTCACGATCAGGACAGTTCCCCGCACGCTCGCGGCCTCGGCCGAGACGCGGTACGCCACCCGACCCGCGGCGTTGTACACAATCCCCGGAATCTCCTTCTCGAGGAGGCTCCAGAGCGGCGGCGCGACGCGCGTCGCGATCAGCGTGCTCCCGGCGGCGGCAATCGTTTTCGCGATCGCGACCGCCTCGACCGGCTCCTTCCCCTCGCACAAGACCGCCTCCGGAAATCCCTGGCGGAGCGCGCGATGATGGTCGATCCTCGCGTTCGGCAGATCCTCGAACGGGAGGTGTTTCAGTCGCTCGACGGCCTGCTCCACGGTGAGCCGGCCGGCGGCCGTCTCCCGCAGGAGATCAGCGAGCTGCGAGGGGTTCATCGGCCGCCGCGCCGACCGCGCACGACTCGCGCTGATCGACGTACTCCGTGAGGATCGCGCGAACTTCGGCGAGCGTCTCGACCCCGAACAGCCGGTCGCGGAGCCGCGCGCTGTCGGGGAGTCCCTTCGTGTACCACGCGAGATGCTTGCGCATATTGAGGACGCCCGCCCGCTCGCCCTCCTCCTCGACGAGCAGCTCCGCGTGGCGCAGCCCCATCGCGATCCGGTCGCGCACCGATGGCGGCGCCGGCCGGCGGCCGGTCAGGAGGAACTCGCGGATCTCGCGGAACACGAACGGGTTTCCCATCGCGGCGCGGCCGATCATCACGGCGTCGACTCCTGTCTCGCGGAGCCGGCGGTACGCGTCGTCCGCCGTCGCGATGTCGCCGTTTCCGACGATCGGAATCCCCGCGCGCTGCTTCGCGAGCGCGATGATGTCCCAGTCGGCCTCTCCGCGGAACATCTGCGCGACGGTCCGGCCGTGGATCGTGACGGCCGCAGCGCCCGCCCCCTCCAGCGCCTTCACGACGTCGAGGACGTTGACCGAGGTGTCGTCCTGTCCGATCCGGACCTTGACGGTCACCGGGAGATCGGTCGCTTTCACGCACGCCTCGGTGATCGCCGCCGCGCGGGCCGGCTCGCGGAGCACCGCGGCGCCCTTCCCCTGGCAGACGATCTTCCGCACGGGACATCCGAAGTTGATGTCGAGGACGTCGGGCCGGCCCTCCGAGGCGATCCGCGCCGCGATCGCCATCGACTCCGGCTCCGACCCGAAGAGCTGGATCCCGAACGGATGCTCTTCCGGCTCGAAGCGCATCAGCGCCCGCGTCTTTTCACCGCCCCGTTCGAGACCGTCGGCCGACACCATCTGCGAGTAGACCATCGTCGCCCCCTGCTCCTTGCAGAGCCGGCGGAACGACGAGGTCGTCACTCCGCAGAGCGGCGCGAGAAAGACCTGCCCGAGATCGACTTTTCCGAGGCGCATGGCCGCATGCTATCGCGCCGGCCCCGGCCGATCAAGCGCGGCGGGCGGGCGCGGCGGGCTGGCGCGTCCGCGCGAGCGCGCCGAGTCCCGCCGCTCGACTAGAGTTCGGGGAGCGCCGCGAGAACGTCGGCGAGGGATTCGAACGGCGTGTGCGGAATCGATCGGTCGCGGGCGAAGGCCGACAGGTCGCGCCGCGCGAAGAGCCGGTCCGCAAGCGGTGCGGCGCATCGGTCCGAGACGCCGTCGCCCGCGAACCAGACGGTCTGGCCCGCTCGCCGGCGCCGCGCGACCTCGGCCCCTTTGCACGTGCCGCAGCGCCCGCACCCGGCGGCGAAATGCGGAAACTCCGGCACGAGCGTTCGATCCGGCCCGAACGCGAGATGGTTCGCGCGAAGTCCGACGTGGTCGAGCCGTTCGCGCGCCAAGAGGTGCGCGATGTAAAAGTCGAGCCCGTCCGACAAGACGAGGAGGTCCCAGCCGAGAACCGCGGCCCTCTCGACGATCGCCGGGAACGCCGGGTCGATTCCGAACGGTTCGAGAAACGCGAGCAGCTCCTCGCGGCTCGCGCGCGCCATCCGGCACTCCTCCTCGAGGCACTCCCGGCCGCCGAGCCGGCCTTCGTTCCAGCGTTTCACGAGGCGAACCCACGCGTCGGGGTCGGCGGCAAATCGCTTGAACACGGAGTGCCCGACGTCGCGGGGCGAGATCGTCCCGTCGAAATCGAGGAGCAGCGCGTGTGTGGAGGGAGCGGTCAGAAGAGTCGGCTCACGCGGCGGGCGAGCGAGCGGGCGGGCGGTTCGCGGCGCGGCGGCCGAATCGCCGCCGCGCGCGCCGTCTGGTCCCTACTCTTGCGGTTGGCGGCCCGCCATCGAATCCTCGGCGTCCGCGGAATCGCGGGAGGCGGGAGGGTTCCGTAGCCGTTCCTCTTCGGCGAGCGCGAACATCTGCTGGAGCGTGCGCGCCTTGTCGAACAGCGCGACCGCCTTGGCCAGCTGGTCGTCCTGCTCGATCATCGTCTTGTACGCCACCTCGTCGCCGAATCGCTTCCGGAGCAGCTCGCTACGGATCCGGCAATCGATGTACGGCCGGTCCGCGACGAACTCGGAGTCGGCGAACACGATCTCTTTCGATCGCGCCAACTCCTCGAAATCGGCCAGCATCGCGTCCGTCACGCGAAGCTTCTCGTCGACGGGGCCCTTGTGATTGCCCACGTACGAGACCGCGTAGTCGAAGAAGAGCGATTTCCGCTCGAGCGCGTCCGCGAGCTTCGTCAGCCGCTCCTGGTCGATCGAGATGTCGGGCGTGATGCCGCCGCCGCCGTACACGGTCCGCCCCGCGTTCGTGCGGAACTCGGGGTGCTTCGGCAGGCTGTCCGACGGCGGGTCGGCGAGCACCGTGATCGGCTTCTCGTCCTTGTGAATGCTCCGCCCCGACGGCGTGTAGTACTTCGCCGTCGTGATCTTGAGGCCCGAATCCTCCGACAGGGGAAGAACGCTCTGGACGGAGCCCTTTCCGAACGTCCCCGTACCGACGACAAGGCCGCGGTCCCAGTCCTGGATCGCTCCGGCGACGATTTCGGAAGCCGACGCGGAGCTGCCGTTGACGAGAACGATCATCGGGTAGCCTTCGTGCGACTCCTCCGTCCGATCGAAGAACTTGTGGTTCGAAGCGCGCTTCCTCCCCTTCGTGAACGTGATCAACTCGTCCTTCTCGAGGAACAATTCGGAGACGGCCACGGCCTGGTCGAGGAGCCCGCCCGGGTTGCGGCGCAGGTCGAGGACGAGGCCCTGGATATTCTCCCTCTCGAGCTTCGTCATCGCGGCCTCGAGGTCGGCCGACGTCGTCTTCATGAACTGCGACACGCGGACATAGCCGATCGAGTCGTGCCCCGGCAACAAGAACGCGTACGGCACGCTCTTCAGCTCGATGATGTCGCGCGTGATCGTGTAGTCGGTCATCCCTTCGACGCCTTCGCGCGCGATCGAGATCGTGACCTTCGTTCCCTTCGGGCCGCGGAGGCGCTTGACCGCGTCCTCGCTCTTCAGCCCCTTCGTCGATTCGCCCTCGATGAACAGGATCCTGTCGCCGCCTTGGATTCCCATCTGGTACGCGGGCGTTCCTTCCATCGGAGAGATCACCGTCAGGATTCCGTCGCGAACGGAGATGACGATGCCGAGGCCACCGAACGAGCCCTGCGTGTTCACCATCAGGTCGCCGTACTGTTCGTCGTCGAGAAACTGCGTGTGCGGGTCGAGCGCGCCGAGCATTCCGTCGATGCTCGCCATCATCAACTTGTGCGGGTCGACCTCGTCGACGTAGTCCGTGTCGACTCGCTGGAGGATCTGGCTGAAGAGGTCGAGGTCCTTGATCAGGGGTCCGCCGACCGCGAGAACCTTGCTCGATAGCACGTGCTCTCCGCCGCCGAAGAACAACAGCGAAGAGGTGGCGAAGACGACCAGGACCCAACCGCCGCGACGACGTGTCATGAACGACCTCCGAGTGATTGGAAAGACCCTCTCGTGCTTATCGGCGAAAGGGGACACGCGTTTGAGACCCGGCCGACGACGGATGCCGCATCTTAGCAATTCCTTGGAACTTGATCCAGGCTCGACATCGCCCGGCGGTTACGGCGCAGGGAACGAATCCCGACCCGCCGCGCGCGAGCACGATGCACGAGCGCGGGCGGGGGCGCGGGCGTGGCGCGACGATCGGGCGGCCGAACTAGCGGGACGAGCGCTTGGTGCTCTTCCGCGCCGCGCCCGACGAGGACTTGCGGCGGCCGCCGCGTCCCGCGCCCTTCTTGCCGTACTTCGCGATGAACGCCTCGGTCATCTGGCGCGCCTCCTCGTCCGTGAACTGAACGGGCGGCGACTTCTTGAAGTACGCGGAGGGCTCGACGAGCGCGCCCGAGAGGCCGTTGTCGAGGGCGAGTTTCGCGCAGCGAACGGCGTCGATGATGACTCCCGCGGAGTTGGGCGAATCCCACACCTCGAGCTTCAGCTCGAGGTTCAGCGGCACGTCGCCGAACGTGAGCCCCTCCATCCGGATGTACGCCCACTTGCGGTCCGAGAGCCACGGAATGTAGTCGGATGGCCCGATGTGGACGTTGTCTTCGCCGAGGTCGTAGTCGAGCTGCGACGTGACGGCGTTCGTCTTCGAGATCTTCTTCGATTCGAGGCGCGACCGCTCGAGCATGTTGAGGAAGTCGGTGTTCCCGCCGACGTTGAGCTGGCTCGTCCGGAGAAGCTTCACGCCGCGGTCGCGGAACAGCCGCGTCAGCACGCGATGGACGATCGTCGCGCCGACTTGCGATTTGATGTCGTCGCCGATGACGGGGAGGCCCTTCGCCTTGAATCGCCCCTGCCAGTACTTTTCCCGCGCGATGAACACGGGGATCGCGTTGACGAACGCGCATCCCGCCTCGAGCACTTGCTCGACGTACCACTTCGTCGCCTCTTCGCTCCCGACGGGAAGGTAGTTCACGACGACGTCCGCGCCGGTGTCCTTGAGGATCTTGACGATGTCTTCCGTCGGGCCGGGCGCTTTCGTGATCACCTTCGAGAGGTAGTGGCCGAGACCGTCGTGCGTCATCCCGCGCGCGACGCGGACCCCGAGGTGCGGGACGTCGCAGAACTTGAACGTGTTGTTCGGCTTGGTGTAGATCGCGTCGGAGAGATCTTTCCCGACCTTGTTCTTGTCGATGTCGATCGCCGCGGCGAACTCGACGTCGCGGACGTGATAGCCGCCGAGGTTCACGTGCATCAGCCCCGGGACGAAAGCGTCCTCCCTGGCGTTCCGATAGAAATGAATCCCTTGAACGAACGACGACGCGCAGTTGCCGACGCCGATGATCGCGACGCGAACCTTGCCGCTCATGCTGTTCTCTTCCTCCTCATGATCCCGCGAGCGCCTTTCCGCTGGTGCGGCGGGAGATGTAAACGATCCTCTGGAGCGCCGTGACGTGCGTCAGCAGAGCGAGAAGCCACAGGACGACGACGACCGCGGACCAGCCGACGATGAGTGCGCCGATCAACAACACGAGCCGCTCCGGCCGCTCGAGCAGCCCGACGCGGCATTCCTCGCCGAGCCCCTCGGCCCGCGCCCGCGTGTAGCTGACGAGGAGCGAGCCGGTGACGGCCAGGAGCGTCGCGATGAGCGTCGTCTCTCCCCGGTAACGCCAGCCGAGCGCAAGAAAAACCGCGACCTCGGCGTACCGATCGATCGTCGAATCGATGAATGCCCCGAACTTCGTCTGCGACCGCGAGGCTCGGGCGACCGGGCCGTCGAGCGTGTCGCACACGCCGCCGAAGGCCAGGAGGACGGCCGCGACGCGATTCTCACCGGCTAGGATCGCGACTCCAGCGGCGACGGAGAGCGCGAATCCCGCGATCGTGAGCGCGAGCGGCCGGACCCCGAGACGCACGAGCAGCGAAACGACCGGGTCGAGGACGCGGCGTACCTTCGCATGTAAGTTTTGCTTTCCCATCCGTGGCGTCCCCGGAAATCACGGGCGCTCACCTCCGCGCGTCCAGCCGATCGCAAAGCGGGCGATGCTATCAGCGGCTTCGGGGGGTGTCAACGCAAAAGGGCCGCGCCCAAACGGCTTCGCGCGCGATGCTTAAGCGGAACCGGGAGGATCGTCGCGCCGAGGGAGCGCCGGGGCGCCCGACGGCGCGACGAAGCGGCGGTACAGCTCGCGGCGCGGAAGGCGGTGCGAGCGCGCCGACTCCGCGACGGCCGCGGTCGGCCGGCGGCCGTCGCGGACGAGGCGGCGAGCCTCCTCGACGGCTGCGGCGAATGCGTCCTCGAGCGCGGGGTCCGACGCGCCGCCGGGCCGGACGGCGCTGGCCGCCGCGGGGGACGCCCCTTCGACGACGAGGACGATCTCGCCGCGAGGCGGGTCCGTCGCGACGCCGAGCACGAGTTCAGACAGCGGCGCGCGCCGAAACTCTTCGAACAACTTCGTGATCTCGCGCGCCAAGACGGCGCGGCGCGGACCGAGCGCGCGCTCGAGCTCGCGGAGAGTCGCGGCGACGCGCGGGGCCGCTTCGAACAGGACGATCGTGCGCGGCTCCGCGGCGAGACGCTCCAGCCGTTCGCGGCGCGCGCTCCCGCTCTTCGGAAGGAACCCCTCGAACAGAAACCGCGCGGTCGGTAAGCCCGACGCGACGAGAGCGGCCAAGAGCGCCGAGGGACCGGGGACCGGGACGACCGGAATCCCGCGCTCGGCCGCGAGCGCGACGAGATGCGCGGCCGGGTCGGAGATGCCGGGCGTGCCGGCGTCGGTGGCCAGCGCGATCGACTCCCCCGACGCGAGCCGCGCGAGGAGGCCCGGCGCGGCGCGCTCGCGGTTCCGCTCGTGGTACGCGACGGTGCGCGCGACGATCCCGTAGTGCGCCAAGAGGACGCGCGTGACCCGCGTGTCCTCGCACGCGACGACCGCCGCCTCGCGCAGCACGCGCACCGCGCGGTGCGTGATGTCCTCGAGATTTCCGATCGGCGTCGAGACGATGAAGAGCGTCCCGGGACCTCCGGCGCGAGCCGTGTTCGGCGGAGATTTCCGTTGCACGACGCCTCCTCGATGCCGGAGAATCGGTCTCTCGATCGACCGACGACGCGCCGGCCTCTTCGGCCTGGACGCGTCGCACTCGGCCGCATCCTAGCCAAGCGCAGGAGGTCCCCGCAAGTGGCCCAGGAAACACTCAACTTCTTCGAGAACGCCGCGGAGCAGTTCGACGCCGCGGCGCGAATCCTGAAACTCTCCGACAATCAGATCGCCGTCATCCGCGAGCCGCGCCGGATCACCGAGGTGAACCTTCCGGTGCGGATGGACGACGGCTCGATCCGGATCTTCAAGGCGTTCCGCGTGCAGCACAACATCGTCCGCGGACCGGCGAAGGGCGGGATTCGATTCCATCAGGACGTCAACGTGGTCGAAGTGACGGCGCTCGCGTTCATGATGACCTTCAAGTGCGCGGTCGTGAACATCCCGATGGGCGGCGGCAAGGGCGGGATCGTCGTCGATCCGAGGAAGCTGTCCGAGGGCGAGCTCGAGCGGCTCGCGCGGCGGTACATGGCCGAGCTGGCGCACCTGTTCGGCGAGAACAAGGACGTCCCGGCCCCCGACGTGAACACGAACGAGACGATCATGGGCTGGATGATGGACACGTTCTCGATGCACTACGAGCAGTACCTCCCTGGCGTGATCACCGGAAAGCCGCTCGAGTTGGGCGGGTCGCAGGGGCGCGAGCGCGCGACCGGCCAGGGGATGCTCTACTGCCTCCGCGAGGTTGCGAAGGCGGAAGGGATGGAGCTCCGCGGAAAGCGCGTCGGCATTCAGGGATTCGGGAACGCGGGCTCGTGGTCCGCACGATTGCTCGCGGAGGACGGCGTGAAGGTCGTCGCGATCTCCGACGTGTCAGGCACCTACGTGTCCGAGGACGGAATCGATGTCGAGAAGGCGATCGCGTACTCGAAGGAGAAGCACTCGCTCGAGGGCTTGGAGAAGATACTCTCCGTGCAGCGGAACCCCGATTCCGCGGCGGTTCTCGTGCACGCCGTCGACATCCTCGTTCCCGCCGCGCTCGAGAATCAGATCCTCGCCGCGAACGCGCACGACATCAAGGCGCGGATCGTGGCCGAGGTCGCGAACGGCCCGACGACGAACGTCGCGGACTTGATTCTTCAGGAGCGCGGGATTGCGGTGATCCCCGACATCCTCTGCAACTCGGGCGGCGTCACCGTCTCGTACCTCGAGTGGGTGCAGAATCGGATGGGCTACTACTGGCCGCGCGAGCGGGTCCTCGAAGATCTCGAGAGGATGATGAAGGACGCGACGCTCAACGTCCTGAGGACCGCGCGCGAGTACAAGGTCAACATGCGGATCGCGGCGTACATCATCGCGATCCAGCGCGTCGCGCGCACGGCGGAGATCCGCGGGCTATACGCCTAGTCGCGGTCCGCGACCTCCTGAGCGTCCGCCGACCCTCGACGAAAAGGCCCCCCGCGTTCCCGCGGAGGGCCTTCGCTTTCCCCATTGCAGCGGCCGCGAAGCGCGCGGCGGCGGCGGTCCTTACATCTTCGCCATCATCTCGCACTGCGCCGCGAGAGCTTCGAGCTTCGCCTTCACGGCCGGATCGCTCGACGTGAGGATCATGATCTCGCCGGATGTGGTCGGGCCCTGGCTCATCTTCGCGCCGGCCTTCATTGCGCCGTGGATCTCCTGACAGAAAGAACAAAGCTGCGTCTTCACCTGTTCGTCGGTCATCGTCATGCTGGCTTCGCCGGCCTTGTGCGTAGCGGCGCAGTCGGCGCGGAAGTTGGCCAGCTTCGACGGGTCGGACACGCCGTGGATCATCGCGACGCCGTCGTTCAGGTGCGCGACATCCATCGTCATCACCGGGCCCCACTCGTCCATATGCGTCGCCATGTTCTTGCACACGGAGCACTTCATCATCTCGTCCTTCATCATCTTCATCCTGGCAGACGCGGCCGCCTGATCCGTCTTTGCCGCCGCCGCCGCGCTCGTCTTCGCGGCGTCGCCAGCCCAGGCGATCCCGAACACGAACGAACAGAGCAACGCGGTGATGATGGATTTTCTCAACATGATCGCACCTCCAAAATATGTGGGTTTGAAACGCCCGAGGGATGACTGGGGGGTCCGGCCCCTCCGGGCAGCCGAACGGAAACATCGAGAATTAAGTCTCCGGCCGGGTCGATGTCAAGCCGCATTTCGGGCGCACTTCGGCAAGACGGTGTCACTCGAAATCGCCGAGAAGCGTTTCGCCGTTCGTGAGCTCCGCGCAGCGCTCGTCGAGCGCCTCGAACTCGGCGGCGAATCGCTCGCGAAACGCGCGGAACGCGGCCTCGCTCTCCCACCGATCGATCGTGACGAAGCGGGCCGGATCGCGGCGGTCGCGGAGAAGCTCCGTCCCGATGTAGCCCGTGGCCTGCCGGAATAACTGAGCCCAGGCCCCGTCCGGCTCGTAATGAATCAGGAACTCGGCCTCCGCGTCGCGCCGGATCGTGTACTGCCAGATATACGTGTAGATAGTCTCGGCCTCCCGTGACCCGCGATCCGCGAGCCTCTCAGGACCCCCAGTCGCGCGCGTACAGAAAATCGCTCGCGACCGTGCGGCCCGAAACTTTCGCGATCGTCGGCGGGTGCCTCTTGAACTGCGAGCGTCGGATCAACGATTCGACGCGCGCCAAGAACGCATCGGAGAATCCGCGCTCGAGGATCTCGGCCCGCGTCATGCGCGAGTCGACCAAGAGGTAGAGGAGTTGATCGACCTCGGCGTACGTGAAGCCAAGGTCGGATTCGTCGGACTGGCCGGCCCAGAGGTCGGCGCTCGGCGGCTTCTCGATCACGCGAGCCGGCACGACGAGGTGGACGGCGAGCCGCCGCACTTGCGTCTTGTACAAGTCGCCGATCGGGTTGACGGCCGACGCCATGTCGCCGTGCTGCGTGCCGTAGCCCAACAGAAGCTCCGTCTTGTTCGACGTCCCGAGGACGAGCGCCTCCCACGCGGCGGATTGGTCGTACAGGACCGCCATCCGCTCGCGCGACATCTTGTTGCCCCGGCGCAAAGGGGTTGCGTCGGGGAACGCCTCGAAGTACGCGTCGACCGCCCGCGTGATGTCGACTCTGCGCGTCGCGATGCCGAGCGCGGCCGCGACGTCTTGCGCGTCGCGCGCGCTTTCGGCGCTCGACGCGCGGTGCGGCATCATCACGCCGAGGACGCCGGCCGGGCCGAACGCGCGGGCGGCAAGCGCCGCGGCCACGCTCGAGTCGAGGCCGCCCGACAGCCCGACGACGACGCGCGAGAACCCGGCCTTGCCGACCTCGTTCTTGAGGAACGAGACGAGGATCCTTTCGATCGCGGCGGGATCGCCTTGGAATGCCGTGCGCTCCGCGGGTCGAAGGCGCGCCAGATCGTCCGGGCCACCGCCGCTCACTCGCGCATCTCCTTCTCGTCGAGAATCCGCGACAGCTCGCGGATCGTCAGGCCCAACCGCTCGTCGCGGAAGAGCGGCGTGACGAGGCGGGCGCGGCGGATCGCGCGCGGGTCGATCTCCCCCGTCACGAGGGCCTCGTCGAAGTACGGGCCCTTCGCCGCGACCGAACCGTCGGGGGCGACGATCTCCGAACCGCCCCAGAAGCCGACGCCGTCCTCGTAGCCGACGCGGTTCGCGAAGACGACGTACACGCCCAGGAGTCGCGCGTACGTGCGGTTCATCTCCTCCCACGCCTCCGCCGGCACGGGGCGCGAGCCGCGCGGCAGCCCGCGCACCGGCGACGCGGCAATCGACACGAGAACTTGCGCGCCGTCCTGCACCGCGACGTAAGGCGCCGAGAGATGCCACGAGTCCTCGCAGACGAGCATCGCCACGCGGCCGAGCTTCGTGTCGAACGCGCGGAAGGTGCTCCCGGCCGCCAAGAACCTCGCCTCGTCGAACACGCCGTACGTCGGGAGGTAGACCTTGCGGTGGACCGCGCGGATCCGGCCGTCTTCGAGATAGACGGCGCTGTTGTAGTGGACGAAGTCGGGCGACTCTTCGACGAACCCCAGGACGATCGAGATCTTTCGCGAGAGGAGCAAGAGATCAGCGAGGCGCGCGTCTTCGCGGCGGAGCGCGATGTCCGGCACCATGTCCTTGAGGAAATAGCCGGTCGCGGCCAGCTCGGGGAAAACGACGAGTCGCGCGCCGCCGGCCGCGGCCTTCTCGGCGATCGCCGCGCACGATTCGAGGTTCTTCGCGAGGCCGCCGAGAATCGGGCAGGTCTGCGCGATCGCGATCGGAAACGGCCGCAGCCCTTCGGCGGCGGCCGACGCCGTCGACGCCGTCGACGCGGCCGTCACGACGCCCTCCCGAGCACGCGCTCGAACGCGGCGATCGCCGCGTCGATCGCGTCGGGCCCCGCGTCGAGGTGCGTGACGAGCCGGAAGCGCGCGGGACCGGCGGCCCCGAAGAGGACTCGCTCCGTCTTCATCTGCTCCGTGAGCCCCGCCGCGCGCGCGGGATCTTCGATCTGAATGACGACGATGTTCGTCTCGACCGACGACGGGTCGACGCCGACGCCCCGGCAGCGCGAGAGGCCGATCGCCAGCCGCCGCGCTTGCTCGTGATCCTCCGCGAGCCGCTCGACGTTTCGATCGAGCGCGTAGTGGCAGGCCGCGGCGAGGACGCCGGCTTGTCGCATCCCGCCGCCCCACATTTTCCGGAAGCGGCGCGCGCGGCCGATCACCGCGCCCGCGCCCGACAGGACCGAGCCGACCGGCGCGCCGAGTCCCTTCGAGATGCAGAGCGAGACCGTGTCGGCGCAATCGGCGTAGTCGCGAACCGGCACGCCCGACGCGATGACCGCGTTGAGGAGCCGAGCGCCGTCGAGGTGGACGCGCGCGCCCTTCTCGCGAGCGGCTGCGCTCAGCGCCCGCATCGCCGCGATCGGATACACGGCGCCGCCCGCTCGGTTGTGCGTGTTCTCGACGCAAACGAGCGCTGTGCCGGGCGTGTGCATCGTCCGCGGACGGATCGCGCGGGCGACGACGTCGACGGGGAGAACGCCCCGCTCGCCGTCGATCAACTGGAGGTTGACGCCCGAGAGAACCGCCGGCGCCCCCGACTCGTTATTCGCGATGTGCGCGCCCCGCTCGAGGATCACCTCGTCGCCCGGCTCGGTGTGCGCCTTGACCGCGAGCTGATTCGACATCGTCCCGCTCGGAACGAACAGCCCCGCCTCCTTCCCCATCATCTCGGCGACGCGCGATTCGAGCGCGTTGACGCTCGGGTCCTCGCCGTACACGTCGTCGCCGACGTCGGCGCGCGCCATCGCCTCGCGCATCCCGGCCGACGGGCGCGTGACGGTGTCGCTCCGAAGATCGATCCAGGTCGGTCGGTTCATCGCGGCCGAGTATACCGCCGGGACGCCCCGGCGCGGGATCCGTCCGTGACGCGAGGTCGAGTCGTCATCGCGAGGTCATTCGGGCGGGGTGAAGCGCGGACCGGCCACGCGCACGTCGCCCTTCCGCCGCGTGACGCCGATCCGGTCGAGGTGCTCGAGGAGCGGCACGGCGTACTTGCGCGAGATGCCGAGTCGCTCCTTGAGGTCGGCGACGCCGAGCTCGCCGTGCGCCGCGATCGTCTCGCGGACCGCGCGCGCAGCCTCGTCGAGCAGATCACGGTGGTACGCGAGCTCGGGCGTCACTTTCACGAGCGTCCCGACGTCGACGAGCGCCTCGACGATGTCGCGGACCGCGCCCTTCCCGAGACGCGCCTCCTCCTCGATCGCCGGGAGTTCGGGCGGGGCGAACCGCGCCCGGAAGAGGATCGCTTCGACATGCGCGGCCGCCTCGCGCTGCGCGGCGGAGAACAGCGAAGACGGATCGTGCGCGGCCGGTTCGCGCGCGGCTCGATCGCGCGCAGCTCGATCGCCAGTGACCGTCTCACCCGCGCCTCGCTCCACCTCCCCCGCCGACACGAGCCGCACCTTCTCCCGCAGGAGCGCGACCTCCCCGCCATCGCGGAGCACGCGGAGCGCCTCCTCTGCGACCTCCGACGCCGTGCCTCCTCCAGCGCGCGCCTTCAGCTCTTCCTTCGGGATGCCGAACCGAAGCGGAGAGGCGGCATGGAACGCGCGCAACGCATCGCGGAGCGCGGCGACGAGATGATCGAACGCCGCCGCGGAGACGACGCGCTCGCCGATCGCTCGCGCGCGCCCGGCGGCGGCCAGCATCGCGAGCGCCGCGGCCGCTTCGGCAGGCGCCACCGACGCGGCCGCCGCGAGGCCGGAGCGCGAAAGACCGCGCGCGCCGGCACGCTCGATCACGTCGAGCACGACCTCGCCCGGCTCGCCGCGCTCCTTCACCGCGAGCGCCTCGATCTCCCCTTCGCGGAATCTGTGGTGCTTGAGCGGAACCGGGTCGAGGATCACGCCGCCGGCGATGACAACTTGCGGCGAATAGCTCCGGAGCACGAACCGGTCGCCGGCCAGGCACGCCTCCGGCCCTTCGAGACGGAGCTGCGCGAGCGCGCTTTCGCCGGGGCCGAGTTCCTCGCGCTCGAGCAGCACGAGCCGTCCGAGGATCTCGCGCGTCCCCTGGTGGTATCGGACGCGGTCGCGGTTCGCGATCGGCCGCGCGAGCCGCGGCGACGCGTGGAGCCGCACGTCGAGCATGTGCGAGACGGCCAGCGCGCCGGGCGCCGCGACGACGTCGCCCCGTTCGGCCTGCTCGCGGTCGATTCCGTGGAGCGCGAGCGCCGTCCGTTCGCCCGCCCGCGCGCGCGCAACGTCCTTGCCGTGGACTTGCGCGCGGCGGACGCGGGCCTCGCGCCCGGACGGAAGAAGGACGACCTGATCGCCGACGGCCACCTCGCCCGCGCGGAGCGTCCCCGTCACGACGGTCCCGAACCCGGGCATCGAAAAGACGCGATCGACGGGCAATCGGAGCGGCGCGCGGAGCCGAGCTTCGCCGCCGCGATCGACGCCCGCGTCGAGGACGGCGTCGAGAGTGGCGACGAGGCGATCGATCCCATCGCCGGTCTTTGCCGAGCAGGGAACGACCGGCGCCTCGGCGAGCGTCGTGCCGGCGAGGAGGTCGCGCACCTCCTCCTCGACGAGCGCAATCATTTCCGGATCGACGAGGTCCGACTTCGTGAGCGCGACGACGCCGCGCGCGACGCCGAGGAAGCTCACGATGTCGAGGTGCTCGCGCGTCTGCGGCATCACGCCCTCGTCGGCGGCGACGACGAGGAGGACCGCTTCGATCCCGCCCGCGCCGGCGAGCATCGTCTTGACGAACCGCTCGTGGCCCGGCACGTCGACGAACGAGACGGGCCGCCCGCTCGGGAGCCGCCTATGCGCGAACCCCAACTCGATCGAGATCCCGCGCGCCTTCTCCTCGGGGAGACGGTCCGTGTCGATGCCGGTGAGGCGCATGACGAGCGCGGTCTTCCCGTGGTCGATGTGGCCGGAGGTGCCGACGACGATTGGGCGGAGCGAGGCGCCTGCGGCGCTGGCGGCAGGATCGGGGGCGCCGGCGGCCCTGGCCGCGCCGGCCGCGCCCGCCGCCCCAGCCGCGCCGGCCGCCCGCCCCGCGGACTTCGCGCCGGGCCCGCCCTTCACTCGCGAATCCGCTCGATGTCCGCGCCGAGCGCTCCGAGTTTCTTCTCGATCCCTTCGTAGCCGCGATCGATGTGGTAGACGCGGCTGACACGCGTCTCGCCCTTCGCGACGAGGCCGGCGATGATCAGGGCCGCGCTCGCACGAAGATCGGTCGCCATCACCGGCGCGCCCGAGAGCCCATCGACGCGCGAGACGATCGCGGAGTTGCCGCGCAGCTCGATCTCCGCGCCGAGGCGCCGCAGCTCGGCGACGTGAGTGAAGCGGTCGGGGTAGATCGTGTCGGTCACGACGCTCCGTCCGCCGGCGATCGCCATCAGCGCCATGATCTGCGCTTGCATGTCGGTCGGGAATCCCGGATACGGCGCGGTCGAGACGTCGACCGGTTGGATCGGCCGCGGCGCGTGGACCCGCGTCGTCTCGCCCTCCTCGCTCACCTCGACGCCCGCCTCGACGAGCTTGTCGACAACGGCGCCCAAGCAGCGCGACGCGCGGCCCGACAGCGTGATGTCGCCGCCCGTGATCGCGCCAGCGACCGCGTACGTGCCCATCTCGATCCGGTCCGGCACGACGCGGATCCGGCCCGGCGACAGCCGCTCGACGCCGTCAATCGTGACGCGCGGCGTCCCCGCGCCGCTGATCCGCGCGCCCATCGAGGTCAGGAACTCGGCGAGCGACGGAATCTCCGGCTCCATCGCCGCGTTCGTGATCGTCGTCCGTCCGTCGGCGAGCGCGGCCGCCATCATGAGATGCGCCGTCGCGCCGACGGAAGGCTGCGGGAAACTGATCGCGGCGCCGTGGAGGCGCCGCGCCCGCGCGTCGACGTAACCGTGATCGATTGTGATCTCGGCGCCCATCCTCTGAAGCCCGTCGATGTGGAGATCGACCGGACGAGGGCCCCACGCGCAGCCTCCCGGAAGCGAGACGCGGGCCGCGCCGGTCCGCGCGAGGATCGGCCCGAGAACGTAGATCGACGCGCGCATCGTCTTGACGAGCTCGTACGGCGCCTCGTGGCCGTCGCCCGCTCCCGTCACGACCGTCAGGGTCCCGCTCGCGCCGGTCGTACGCGCGCCGAGAATCCCGATCAGCTTTCCCATCGTCGCGACGTCGCGCAGCCGCGGGACGTTATCGATCGTGTGCGTCCCTTCGGCGAGAAGGCACGCCGCCATGATCGGAAGGACGGTGTTCTTCGACCCGCCGATCTCGACGTGGCCGCGGAGCGGGCGGCCGCCCCGGATGAGGATCGCGTCCACGTCAGCCCGCCGCTCGCCGCGCGACGACGACCCGATCGCGCCCGGCGTAGTCCTTCGCGAGCAACACGTCGTCGTACGCGCCGTGCGACGCGATCAGATTGAGCGCCGCCGCGCCTTGCGTGTCGCCGATCTCGAGCGCGAGAACGCCGCGCGGGCCGAGGAGCCGCCACGCGCCCGCGACGAGCGGCCGGAGCGCCTCGAAACCGTCGCTCCCGCTGTACAGCGCGGCGGGCGGCTCGTGCTCGCGGATTTCCGGAGCGAGAGTCGAGGCGATCGACTCGGCCAAGTAGGGCGGGTTCGCGACGATCAGGTCGAACGTCGCACCCTCGAGCGGATCGAGCAGGCTCCCCTCGCGAAAGTCGATCCGATCGAGCACCCCGTGCCGCTCGGCGTTCTCGCGCGCGAGCGACAGCGCGTCCTTCGACACGTCCGTTCCGATCCCCGCGGCGCCCGGCATCTCCGAGAGGAGCGTGACGAGGACCGCGCCCGAGCCGACGCCGATTTCGGCGATGGAGCGCGGCGTGTCGGCGCCGGCGATCTGCGCGCCCGCATCCGGATCGCCCGCGCCGCGCACGGCCTCCAGCGCGCGCTCGACGAGCACCTCCGTCTCGGGGCGCGGGATGAACACGCCGGGCCGGATCGCGAACGTCCGCGACCAGAACTCGACCTGCCCGGTCAGGTACTGGAGCGGCACGCGCTCGAGCCGTTTGCGCACGAGGTCGCGGAACGCCGCGAGCGGCTCGGGATCGACGGGGCGGTCGAACTGAGTGTAGAGATGGACTCGCGCGAGGCCGAGAGCGTGCCCGAGGAGCGCCTCCGCGTTGACACGCGGCGATTCGATTCCGCGCCCCTGGAAAAACGTCGTCGCCTCGTTGACGAGGTCGAGGATCGTCCAGGTGCGGCCCGCCGGCATCGGAGCCCTTTAGCCCCTCTCGAGGAGCGCCATCTGCTCCGCGTCCCGGAGCGCGTCGAACAGCTCGTCGAGCTCGCCCGCGAGAATGCGGTCGAGCTTGTGGAGCGTCAGGCCGATCCGGTGATCGGTCACGCGCCCTTGCGGAAAGTTGTACGTGCGGATCTTCTCGCTCCGGTCGCCCGTCCCGACCATCGCCTTGCGGCTCTGCGCGAGCTCCTTCGTGCGCTTCTCCTCTTCGACCTCGAAGAGCCGCGCGCGGAGGACGCGAAACGCCTTCGTCTTGTTCTTGAGCTGCGAGCGCTCATCCTGGCAGGTCACGACCAATCCGGTGGGAATGTGCGTCAGCCGCACCGCCGAGTCGGTCGTGTTGACGCCCTGCCCGCCGGGACCCGACGAGCGGTAGACGTCGATCCGCACGTCGTCGGCGCGAATCTCGACGTCGAACTCTTCCGCCTCGGGAAGGACGGCGACGGTTGCCGCGGAGGTGTGGATCCGGCCGCTCGCTTCCGTCTCTGGGACCCGCTGCACGCGATGAACGCCGCGCTCGAACTTCATCCGCCCGAAGGCGCCCTCCCCCTCGACGACGAAAATGATTTCCTTGAACCCGCCCGTCCCGGTGAGGCTCGAATCGATGATCGCGATCTTCAGCCCGTGCTCTTCGGCGTAATGCGTGTACATCCGGAACAGATTGCTCGCGAAGAGAGCGGCCTCATCGCCTCCCGTGCCCGCGCGAATCTCGACGACGGCGTTCTTCTCGTTGCGCGCGTCTTTCGGCAGGAGGAGCACCTTCGCCTCGGCGGTGACGCGCTCCATCCGCTCGCGAAGCTCCGGAAGCTCGGCGGAGGCCAGCTCGCGAAGCTCGCTATCGCCGCCGGCGGCCGCCTCCTCGTCGTCGGCGATCTGCCGCGCGAGGGCGATGTACTCGCGCGCCTTGACGGCGAGCGCCTCCATCCGGCCGCGCTCCTTGGCCCGCGCCTGAAATCGGGCGCGGTCGGCGATCACCGACGGATCGGAGAGGTCGCGCGTGACCTCGTCGAAGCGGTGGAGCGCCTCTTCGAGCCGTTTCTCGAGCATCAGGGGGGGCTGGGCGCGCTAGCCGACGCGGCCGGGAACGGCGAGGCCCGCGGCGGCGAGCCCCGCGTCAGACGCCGGCTCGGCTGCGAGGCCGAGCGCCTCACGGAGCGCGGCGAGCGCGACCTCGAGCTGATCGTCGGACGGCTCCTGCGTCGTCAGCCGCTGGAGCGCGAGCCCGGGCGCGACGAGGAGTCGGACCCACCCGCGGTTCGCGTGCCGGCCGGACAGCTTGATCGCCTCGTACGAAACCCCGCCGACGACGGGGACGAACGCGAGCCGCAGGAAGCGCTCGCCGATCGTGTCGGGCCGGCCGAGGAACAGGAACACGAAGATCGAGGAAACCATCACGATCAGGAGGAACGACGTGCCGCAGCGCGGATGGAATCGTGTCATCCGCCGCGCGTTCTCGACGGTGAGCGGAAGGCCCGACTCGTACGCGAAGATCGACTTGTGCTCGGCGCCGTGGTACTCGAACACGCGCCGCATCTCCTTCCAGCGGGTCACGAGCCAGAGATAGGTAAAGAAGAACAGGAGACGGATCGCGCCGTCGACGAGGTTGAACGCAACCCCGCCGCGGACTCCGAGGCGGTCGGTCAGAACGAGCGGCAGATAGAAAAAGACGCCGATCCCGAGCGCGAGCGAGAGGAACACGGTCCCCGCAAGGAAGAGGCTCGACTTGCCGTCACGGCGCGGCGCGGCGCGCACTGCACCGCCCGCTGTCGCCGGGTCTGCCTCCTCCATCGCCGCCTCGGCGGAGAACATCAGCGATCCGACGCCGATGTAGAGCGACTCGACGAGCCCGATCGCGCCGCGGAGGATCGGGAGTTTCAGAGGAGAGAAGCGGGAGCCGAGCGATCGGAACGAGGCCGACTTCATGGCGATCGTGCCGTCGGGCCGGCGCACGGCGGTCGCGATCCGGTCCGGGGCGCGCATCATCACGCCCTCGATCACCGCCTGGCCGCCGACGCTGAGCGGATCGGTCGGAAGCGGACCTCGTCCCGCCCGGCTTGCGGTCACGATTTCGCTTTCGCGCCCGCCTTCTCGCCGGCCATCTGCGCGGCCTTTTCGTACTTGCGTCGGTAGCGCTCGATGCGGCCCGCCGTGTCGACGAGCTTCTGCTTCCCCGTGAAGAACGGATGGCAAGCGGAGCAGATCTCGACGTGGATCTCGGGAAGCGTCGATCGGGTCTCGATCACGTTTCCACAGACGCACGAGATGCGCGCCTTCACGTATTTCGGATGAATGCCCGGCTTCATTTCGTCGGTCCTTTCTCGCGGCCTCGGCTGGCGCGCGGGAGCGGGAGTGTCGTGCGCGTTGTCACGAGCTCATCGATTCGAGGAACTTCTTGTTCGTTTTGGATTTCCCGACGTGCTCGATCAAGAACTCCATTGCTTCCGTCGGCGTCTGCTCGTTGAGGAACTTACGGAGTATCCAGACGCGGTTCAAGACGTCGGGCGTCAGGAGAATCTCCTCCTTGCGCGTGCCCGAGCGATTGATGTCGAACGCGGGGAAGATCCGCCGGTCGGCGAGCTTCCGTTCGAGGACGATCTCCATGTTTCCCGTCCCCTTGAATTCCTCGAAGATCACGTCGTCCATCCGGCTTCCGGTGTCGATGAGCGCGGTCGCGATGATCGTGAGGCTTCCCCCTTCTTCTACGTTTCGCGCGGCGCCGAAGAACCGCTTCGGCCGCTGGAGCGCGGAAGAATCGATGCCGCCCGACAGGATTTTGCCGCTGTGCGGGACGACCTGGTTGTGCGCGCGGCCAAGCCGCGTGATCGAGTCGAGGAGGATGACGACGTCCTTTCCGTGCTCGACCATCCGCTTCGCCTTCTCGATCACCATGTCGGCGACCTGAACGTGGCGGGTCGGCGGCTCGTCGAACGTCGACGAGATCACCTCGGCCTTCACCGACCGCTCCATGTCGGTGACCTCCTCCGGCCGCTCGTCGATCAACAGGATGATCAGGTAGACCTCCGAGTGATTCGTCGTGATCGCATTCGCGATGCGCTGGAGGAGCATCGTCTTTCCAGCCTTCGGCGGCGAGACGATCAGCCCGCGCTGACCTTTCCCGATCGGACAGAGGAGGTCGAGGATCCGCGTGCAGAGTTCGTCGGGGCTGTACTCGAGCTTGAGCTTCTCCTCCGGGTAGAGCGGCGTCAGGTTGTCGAATAGGATCTTCGATTTCGCGACGTCGGGATGCTCGAAGTTGACCGCCTCGACTCGGAGGAGCGCGAAGTACCGCTCGCTCTCCTTCGGGGGCCGCACCTGGCCGGAGACCGTGTCGCCGGTCCTCAAATCGAACCGCTTGATCTGCGACGGCGAGACGTAGATGTCGTCCGGCCCCGGCAGATAGTTGTACATCGGCGACCTCAAGAACCCGTACCCCTCGGGGAGGATCTCGAGGACGCCGTTCCCGAAGATCAGCCCGTTCTTCTCGGTCTGCGCTTCGAGAATCTTGAAGATCAGGTCTTGCTTGCGAAGACCGCTGATCCCGGCGATCGACAGGTCTTGCGCGACCTGGACAAGATCGGAGATCGTTTTGGTCTTCAGTTCCGCTAGATCCATGCTCACCTCGCTGGTGTGGGAGGTCGCTATCGATTCCGGGGCTCGCCGCGCAGCGCGCCCGGGGCGAAGGGCGCGGCCGACCGCGCAGAGGCCCTCAGGCTCTAAACGTTCGCCGAGGAAAAACCCGTCTTCTGACTTGGGCTCAAATCGGTATCCGCGGTCGTACGAGGGTTTCGAAGGTTGCAGGGTTGCGCAGCGCGGGGATTCGGCGCCGCGTCCGATCACGAAACGCGGCCATTCTACAGAGCGGCCATCGTCGTGTCAAGCTGGAGATCGCTCGCCGCTCGCGGGTGGGCCGAGTCTAACGCGCCTTGCACTCCTCGTACTTCTTCGCCGCCTCGAGAGCGGCGTCCGTCCGTCCTTGTTCGCGAAGCGCCCCGGAGAGCAGCCGGTAGTTCCCGCACTCGTTCGGCTCGATGGCGATCAGATCCCGGAGCTGCATCTCCGCGAGCGCGTACTGCTTCCTCTTCATGTTCGCGGCAGCCAGGTTGCTCAGAGCGTCAACGTGGAGTTGATCCTTCGGGTCCGGGGTCAGCTCGACGACCTTCTCGAAGTGCTCCGATGCCGGGTCGTACTCGCCCCTCCTGAACTGGATCAGCCCCAGATGGAAGTGCGCGGCCGCGTCCTCCGAATTCATCCGGAGCATCGATTCGTACAGCGGGATCACCTGCTCGCGGGCTTTCGTTTCGCGATCCTTCAGCGCCTGCCGCTCCGTGTCGGTGATCGCCGTGCTCGTGTCCGCCATGTCGCGCGCCGCGTCCGCCTCGCGACTGTAGATGTCGACGAGCGTCCTCGTCACCTCGAGGTCGTCCGGGTTCGCTTCGCGGATCTTGTTCCCGACCTCGATCGCGCGGTTGAACTGGCCCTCCTCCACGAGGATCGACAGAGCCGTGCCGAGCGCGAGCGTGCCGCTCTTCGGATCGAGCTCGTACATCTTGAGATACTCGGCGACACCCTCATCGGATCGCCCGAGTTTCAGGTACGTCGATCCGAGATTCTGATGGACGGCGACTTCGTTCGGCCGGAACAGGAGCGCCTTCTTGTACCGGTCGAGCGCCTCGGAGTACTGGCCGGCCTTGTACATCTCGCCGCCGGCGACGAGGAGCTTGTTGTAGACCTTCAACTGGACGGTGTCGGCCCGCAGAGCGTAGTACGTCGGGTCGAGATCCGCGGCCCGACGGAGCGTAGAGGCCGCGCTGTCGTACATCGACCTCTCGGCGTACACCTTGCCCAGGAGGAAGTGCGCCTCCGCATTCTCGGGGAGCTCGATCGTCGCCTGGCGCAAGACTCGGACGGCCGTCGTGTCGTAGATGCCATCCTTGACGTAATTCCGCCCGCCCACGAGGTTCGCGTTCGAGCAGCCGAGAACGACCGCCAACAGAACGAGGAACGGGATCGCAAGGCGCTGGATCGATTTCGTCATCGGGTTTGGGCCTCCGGCAGGTCGAACGGAGAGGTCGTCCGAAAGAGGTGCAGTATAGGAATCGAGTCGAAAACGTGTCAAGGACTTCTCGCTACAGGAGCGACAACGCGTCGACGTCGACGAGGACTTCGATCGAGGCGCGGCCCCGCTCGTCGGATGCGAGCGCCTCGCGCAGGACGGCGCGCGCCGCGCGCCACCGGTCGCGGCGCGCCTTCAGCAGGATGTGCCATCGGTAGCGCTCGCGGAGTTTCAGGAGCGGCGCGGGAGCCGGCCCCAGCAGCTCGAAGAACGCCTCGCCGAACCGCGGGTTCCCGGCGATCCTCGGGGCGAGCGCGGCGGCCGCGTCCTCGACCGCCGGTTCGTCCTTGCCGCGGACGGTGACGACGATCAAAGAGGAGAACGGCGGGAAGCGGAGCGACTTCCGTTCGGCGCGCTCGCGGGCGATGAAGCCCTCCGCGTCGTACCGCGCCGCGTGGTCGATCGCGGGATGGTTCGGGATCCACGACTGAAGGACGACCTGCCCGCTCGCCGCGCCGCGCCCCGCGCGACCCGCGACCTGCACGAGGAGCGCGAACGTCCGCTCCGCCGCGCGAAAGTCGGGGAGGTGAAGGCTCGTGTCCGCGTTCACCACGCCGACGAGCCGAACGCCCGGGAAGTCGAGCCCCTTCGCGATCATCTGCGTCCCGACGAGGCACTGGACCTCGCCGCGCGCGAAGCTGCGCAAGATCTCGCCGTGCGACCCGCGCCGCCGCGTCGCGTCGACGTCCATCCGCGCGACGCGAAGTCCCGGGAGCCGCTCGGCCAGCTCCTCCTCGACGCGCTGCGTCCCCGTGCCCATGTACCGGAACACGGTCCCGCTGCACGACGAGCACGCGGCGGGCGCGCGCTCCGTCCGGCCGCAGTAGTGGCAGAGGAGAGCCCGGCCGCGCAGATGGTACGTGAGCGTGACGGAGCAGTTCGGGCAACGCGGCACGAACCCGCACGACTGGCAGAGAAGGAAGACCGAATAACCGCGACGGTTCAACAGGAGGATGACTTGGCCGCCCGCGTCGACCGTCGAGGCGATCGTCTCGAGGAGCGGCTCGGAGAGCATCCGCGACGGGCCGGGCGGCGACTTTCGCAGGTCGACGAGCTCGATCGGCGGCAGCGGCCGCGTCCGCCCGAGCACGAGCCGCTCGTACCGGCCGAGCGTGACGTTCTCGAGCGACTCGAGCGACGGCGTCGCGCTTCCCAGGAGCACGAGCGCGCCGTCGATCTGCGCTCGGTAGACCGCGACGTCGCGCGCGTTGTACCGGGGCGGATCCTCCTGCTTGTAGGCGCCTTCGTGTTCCTCGTCGACAACGATCAGCCCGAGCCGAGGGAGCGGCGCGAACACGGCGGAGCGCGCGCCGATCACGACGTCTTTCTCGCCGCGCGCGATCTCGTTCCAGACGCCGAGCCGCTCCGCGTCGGGGAGCGCGCTGTGGACGACCGCGATCCGATCGGGGAACGCGGCGCGGAAGCGGTGAACCGTCTGCGGCGTCAGCGAGATTTCCGGGACGAGCACGAGCACCGACCGACCCGCGGCGATCGCCGCGCGCGCCGCCTCCATGTACACGAACGTCTTCCCGCTTCCCGCGGCGCCGTGCAGAAGGATGACGCCGAACCCGCCCGCGGCCTGGCGGGCGAGGACCGTCGCCACGGCCCCCTTCTGTTCCTCGGTGAACGGGATCTCCGTGATCGTGTCGTCGATGTGGAACGCGTCGAGGTCTTGCGGCGTGGCGCGGCGCTCGATCGTCACGAGCCCCTGCGATTCGAGGTACGTCAGGAGCGTGCGGTTGGCGCCGGCGCGGCCGCGAAGCGTCTCGTACGCGAGCGGCTCGCGCGCCGCGACGACCTCCTCGAGGACGCGGGCGCGCGCCGGCGACTTGCGGCCCGGACCGTCGAGCCACGCGCGCACCGCGTCCGCGCCCGCCGCGAGCGCGACGAACTCGCGCACCGGCGCGGCCTCGCTCCGCGCGCGGAACCGAGTCTCCACGAGCCCCGCTTGCGTGAGCCGGCGCACCCAGTAGTCGATCGACGCGCCGTCGTTCGCGCGCCGGCGGAGCGCGGCCGAGGTCGCCGGTCCCGATGCCTTCAGCGAGTCGAGGAGCGCGCGCCCTCCCGCGCCGACGCCCTCCCACGCCGCTACATCGCGCGCCGTTTCCGTCAGCGCGAGGAGTCGTCCCGGGCCGCGCGTCGCAGGACCGGGCACCATCGCGTGGAGCGCCTCCCCCAGCGACGTCACGTAGTACTCGGCGATCCAGCGCCCCAGCCGGATCATCTCGTCGGTGAGCGGCGGGAAGTCGAGGACGCGGACGACCTCGCGCAGGTCTCCCCGCGGCGCGCCGTCCGGATAGCCGACGAGGTAGCCGGTCATCCGGCGCGGCCCGAACGGAACGAGCACGATCGATCCGATCCGCGCCCGCTCCTCCAGCGCGTCGGGGAGCAGATAGTCGAACGTCTGATCGCGTGGAATCGGTACGGCGACGGAAACGACCCGCGGCACTCTCCCCTCCCGGTCGGGCCCGCGGCGCGGGCGCGACGGGGATTATAAGCGATCGGCGCGCGTGTGGCGGGTCCTGACGCGTGCGCCCTGCGGGGCCTGTCGCTCGTCACCTCGCCCTCGGAGCATACGGCGTAGGGAACTGGCCCGACCCGGCGGTGAGGAGACTAGCTCGCGATGCCGGGGGCTCGGAGGAACATCTCGGCGAGGTCCGGGTCGAACTTGGTGCCCGCGGCCTTTCGAATCTCGTCGCTCACTTCGCGCGGGTCGAGCGCGGGCTTGTACGGCCGCGTCGAGATCATCGCGTCGTAAAAATCGGCGATCGCGACGATGCGCGCCCCGAGCGGGATCTCCTCTCCGCGAAGATGATCCGGGTAGCCCAGGCCGCACCATTGCTCGTGGTGGTGCCGGACGATCGGCTTCGCCGACTGGAGAAACTCGACCGGGGAGATGATCCGCTCTCCGATGACAGGATGCTCTTCCATCAACCCACGCTCATCCAGCGACAGAGGAGCCGTTTTTTCGAGGAGCGACGGCGGGATCCCGATCTTGCCGATGTCATGGAGGAGCGCGCCGTATTGAAGGACGGACAGAGCGCTGGCGTCCAGCTCGAGCCGCTCGCCGAGAATCAGCGCGTACTGCGTGACGCGCTTCGAGTGGCCGTGCGTCGCGGGGCTCACTTCATCGATCGCGTTGGCGAGCGACTCGACGGTCGAGAAGTAGCTCTTCTGTAGCGTCCGGTAGAGGCTGGCGTTCTCGAGCGCAACGGACGCGACGTGATTGATCAACACGAGCGCGTCGAACGCATCCGCGGCGAGGCGCGCCGGGCCGCGGAAGTAGACGGCGATCAGGCCGGTGATCCCCGCGCGCCCATGCACGGGAAGGAGGATCGCGGACCGGAACCCGCAGCGCGCGGCGTACGGCGGCCGCGCCGGCGACGAGTCGGCCGAGAGCGCCTCGATCCGGCTCGGCTCGCGGCCGGCGAGGACTTCCCCGCCGAATCCGCTCCCCTGCAGAAGGTGACTGCGCACGATTCGGCGGCGGCGCGAACCGTCCACGTCGCGAACGATGAGCCACTCGTCCGACTCGGTCTCGAGCGCGAGCGAACAGCCGTCGGCGTTCGTCGAGTGGAGAAGCGTCTCGACGACGGTCCACTGCAAAACGTCGGTGTCTGAGCTTTCGGGCTTCAGGAGGCGGAGACCCTCGAGGATGCCGGAGAGCTGCGCGAGCGGCCCGTCCGTCGGGACTGTCCGCTGGTCGGGGAGCGCAACAGCCTGGGAGGCGCGCGCCATCACCCTCCGAGAAAACTTCCGATCTTCTCGAGCAGCTTGCTCGGGCTGAACGGCTTCGTGATGTAGTCGTCCGCGCCGACCTCGAGGCCGAGCTTGCGGTCGATGTCGCGCCCCTTCGCGGTCAGTAGGATCACGGGCACGTCTTTCATCGCGGGATCCTGTTTCAGTTTTCGGCACGCCTCGTAGCCGTCGATCTTCGGCATCATGATGTCGAGAACGATCAGGTCGGGCTGCTCCGACTTGGCCTTCTGGATCGCCTGCTCGCCATCCTCCGCCGTGACGACCTCGTAGCCCTCAGCCCCCAAGCTGAAATCGAGAATCTGGAGGAGGTAGGCCTCGTCGTCCACAACCAGGATCTTTCCTTTGGACATCGATTTCGCTCCCTCCAACGTGCTCGGGTGCGCTAGCTCGCCTTCGCGCCGATCTCGACGGCCTCGCGCAGCGCGCCCGGCCCATCGGTCATCCAGATTTGGCCTCTACGGTCCTCGACGAACACGTTCCCGGGACGCCGCTTTCCGTACCGCTTCAGCTCGGCGGCGATGTCGCTCGCCTCCGCGACGTGCCGAATCTCTCTCTGCACGTTATTAACGGCAGCAATCGTCAAGGACAGGAGAGGGAATCGATCGATCTCGCCGACGCGGTTCCTGACCTCGATGTGGCCGGCGGCGGTGTCCTTCGGGTCGAGAAACGCCGAACGCGCCTTCTCGAACTCGCGGATGATCGCGCGGCCGACGAGCTCGGCTCGGTCGGGCGTCGTGACGACGAAGAAATCGTCGCCTCCGATGTGGCCGATGAAGTCGGGGCGGTTCCCCGCCTCGCGCACGGCGCCGACGAGGATCCGCGACATCGCGAAGATCGCCTGATCGCCCCGGTGGTATCCGTAGTGGTCGTTGTACGCCTTAAAATTATCGAGGTCGGCGTACAGGACGGCGAACTCTTCCTTCCCCACGATGCGGCGCGTGAGCTCTTCCTCGATGCTGATGTTTCCCGGGAGGCCGGTGAGCGGGTTGGCGTGGCGCTGCATCCGACTCCACGCGATCATGCTCTTCACGCGGACGAGGACCTCCGCGAGCGAGAACGGCTTCGTGATGTAATCCTGCGCGCCGTTCTCGAGCTGGCGAATCTTCTCCTCGCTCCCGGTCTTCGCGGTGAGGATGATCACCGGGATGAATCGCGTCGTCGGCTCGACTTTCAATTCGCAGCAGACTTCGTTCCCGCCCATTCGAGGCATCATCAAGTCAAGCAGGATGAGCGCAGGCTGATCGCGCTTCGCGATCTCGAGCGCTTGCAGGCCATCCTCCGCGACCAGCACGTGGAACCCGGATGCTTCGAGATGGAACTTGAGGATCTTACGGAGGTGCGCCTCGTCATCGACGACGAGGATCGAATCGTGGCCGTTCTCGCTCGGCGGCGGGAGCGCCGGCAGGGCGTTCGCATCTGTCGCCATCGTGGGCCCTCGGTCGCGCGGGAGGTCGTGACGTGCCGCGCCGGACCCCGCGAACCGCAAGGAGCATGCCCCCACCGGCGCGCGGCGGCCCGCGAACTCAACGGGTTGCGCGGCAACGGGTCGTGCAGGAGGCGGGCGCGGGCGCGGGCGCGGGCTGGCCGGCCGCCGGCGCGCGGACGGGCGGCAGATCGCAACGTCTGCTGCAATTTGCTCGGGTGACGGAGCGAGGAGCGCGGGCCCTAAATCGGAAGCGGCAGATCGGCGCGCGGCGCGAAGTCGAGCGCGCCGGACTCGCCGGAGGCGAACCGGAACTCGCCGACCGCGGCGACCATCGCGGCGTTGTCCGTGCAGAGGGCGGGCGGCGGAACGACGCATTCGAATCCCTCGCGCGCCGCCTCGGCGCGGAGGCGCGCGCGGAGCGCCGAGTTCGCCGCGACGCCCCCCACGAGCGCGATTCGCCGCCGGCCCGCGCCGCGCGCAGCCGACATCGTCTTCGCCACGAGCACATCGACGACGGCCGCCTGAAAACTCGCGAGAAGATCCGGCAACCGCGCGGGGGCGAGCAGCTCCGGCCGGTCGCGGAGCAGGTACTTCACCGCGGTCTTGATCCCGCTGAAGCTGAAATCGAGACTCTGCGGCGCGAGCCAGCTCCGCGGCAGGTCGATCGTCGCGGCGCCGCTCCGCGCGAGCCGGTCGACCTCGGCTCCGCCCGGGTACGGGAGCCCGCACATCTTCGCCACCTTGTCGAACGCTTCGCCCGCGGCGTCGTCGATCGTCTCGCCGAGCAGCCGATAGCGTCCCGGCCCCGCGACGTCGATCAGCTCCGTGTGGCCGCCCGACACGACGAGAGCGAGGAACTGAAGCGGCGCGGGCGGGTCGAGGAGGCGCGTCGCGAACAGGTGCGCCTCGATGTGATGGACGGGAATGCACCGGACGCCGCGCGCGTACGCGAGCGCCTTCGCGAACGACACGCCGACGAGGAGCGCCCCGACGAGCCCGGGCCCGCGCGTCACGGCGATCGCGTCGACGTCGGCGAGCGTGGCGCCCGCGTCGCGAAGCGCGGCGCGGACGACCGGCGCCAAGTTCCGGACGTGCGCCCGCGCGGCCAGCTCGGGCACGACGCCGCCGAAGTCCGCGTGAACGGGCTGCGACGAGACGACGTTCGACCGGATCCGCGTCCCCCCATCGACGAGCGCCGCGGAGGTTTCGTCGCATGAGGTCTCGATCCCGAGGATGAGCGCCATCACTCCTCCGCGCCGGCGCGGCAGCTCACCCCCCGCCGGCGCGCCGCGGGCCGACGCGCTCGACGAGGACCGAGAAGTGCGACGGGAGGATCTCGACGACCCTCACGCCGGGGGGGAGCGAGAGACGCGCGGTCCGGTGCGCCGACTGAGAATCCTCGGACGGCGGGCCGCCGGGCTCGCCCGCCGGCAGCAAGAGCAGGCGATTCTCGCCAACGAGATCGGTTCGGTAGTCGTAAGTCCCCGGCTCGATCCCGGCGCCGTCGATCGTAAGGGTGAGACTATCGGGTTCGAGTCTCGACACGACGCTTTCCGGCCCGGAGAGCCGGACCGCGACCGCATCGGGCGTGACGGTCGCCCGCACGCGCCGCCCGCCGAGCGCGACCTTGACCGGAACGCGCGGAAAGCGCGCGTCGGCCAGCCGATCGATCGCGACTTGGACCTCGACCTCCGCCGGAGTCGCCTCGACCATCGGCAGCGTGGAGAGGTCGACGAGCCGGCGGAGCGCGACCGGGCCGCGCAACCGCGAGACGTTGAGATCCTCGAGCCGGACCGATCGGAGACCCGCGACCACACGTTCCGGACCGACGATGTCGACCGCGTCCGGAGTGGCGCCGGGCATTCCGACGACGGTGAACCCCGCGGGGGGCGTCCCGGCGAGGACCGGCTCGACCGCGACGCGGCGGCGCGCCTTCTTGTCGACCTCGACGCGGAGCAATCGCGGGACGATCACCTCGCGAACCTCGGCGTCGATCTCGTTCGGCACGACGACGTCGTTGATGGTGATCGGCCGGAGCAACAGGCCCGGCTCCGCCTCGCTCGCGTCGATCACCGCGACGAACTCCGTCAGTCGAAACTTGAAAAACCGACCGCGGCCGCGGATTCGGGCCTGCACGACGTCGGGGATCTCGCCGAGCAGGATCAGATCGTCCGAGACGTTCTTGATCTCGAGCGGGACGTTGACAGTGTACTCGGCCGGCTGCTTGTCGCCCGCGCCGTACCAGACGAGAAGCGCGAGCACGATCGAAATGATCTTGAGGAAGAGGTCGCGCCGGACGAATCGCCACGTCTTCCGGATCGCGCGCACGGCCCGCTACCGCCCGCTCGCGGCGGACGCGGCGGCGCCGTCCCGCGGAAACATCGAGTACGCGAGCGACTCGACGACGAGTCGCGGGTCGCAGAAGCCGAGGAGCCGCGCGCGCGCGTCGAGGAGGCGGCGCGCCGCGGCGCGAGCGGCGCCGGGCGGAAGCCGCGCGATGTCGGCGTCGATCTCGCGCTCGAGCACGGGGTCCGCGATCCCCGCCGCGTTGCCGAGCAGCTCGCGAGCGCGGAGGTCGCGGACGTACACGAGCAAGAGGTCGAGCGCCTTGAGAATCCGCTCGCGATCCTCCTCCCGCGCGCCGCGTCCGCCGAAGAATCGGGCCGCCGCCGCGAGGACTCCCGGGAGGTCTCCCGCGACGCTCGCGCGGAACAGCGTGAGCGCGGAGCCCCGGAGATCGAGGATCGCGGCGGGATCGTCGCGGAGCGCGCGGCCGGGCGCGCCGCCGGAGAGGCTCGCCAAGAGCGCGCGCTCCTCGGGCGCGTAATCGGTCGTCCGTTCGAGGAACGCAAGGATCTCCGGCTCGTGGAGGCTGCGCCACGCCACGCGCCGCGCGCGAGAGAGAATCGTCGGCAGGAGCGCGCCCGGGTTCGCGGTGACGAGGATCAGGACCGCCCCCGGCGGCGGCTCCTCGAGCGTCTTGAGAAGCGCGTTCTGCGCCTCTTCGGTCATCCAGTGCGCTTCGTCGACGATCGCGACTTTCCTCCTACCGCGCGCGGGTTTCTTCTCGAGGAACTCTTTGAGGCTTCGGTCGCCGCCTCCCTCGCGGGGCGCGATCGCGCCGATGCCGAGGCCGCGCGCGCCGCGGCGGTAGAGCGCGACCGAAAGCGGCGGGAGCCCGACGAATCGGGCGAGCCGCGCGTGGGCTTCGCCGAGCTTTGCGGTCTCGCGGAGGCGCCCGATGCGGCCGGCGACCGTCTCGTCCTCCTTCGGGCGCGAACCCTCGCGCGGGAACCAGCCGTCGGGCGAGAGCGCGATCGGCCAGAGGCGGCGGCGTTCCTCAGCGACGGGGACCGGCCGGCCGATCAACTCCCAGGCCGCGAACTTTTCGAGGAGCGCCGCGAGCCCCTCCGCGTCGCCGGGCGGGAGGCCGGCGAGCGAGGCGAGGCGCGCGGGCTCGTGCCAGAACGGATTCGCGGCCGGGTGGAGCACGAGCAGGTCCTCGTGCCGGAGCGCGGCGCCGTCGAGGCAAGCGGCGCACGCGCCGCACGGCGCGCCGTCGGCGCCTCGCTCGCACAGGAGCGCGCGCGCGACGAGGAGCGCCCCTTCGCGCTTGCCGACGCCGTCGGGCCCCGCGAACAGGTAGGCGTGCGCGACGTCGCCGCGCGCGACGGCTCGCTCGAGGATCGCGCGCGGCCGTTCCGCGCCGACGAGGCCGCTCCAGCCGCTCACGCCGCTCACGCGCGGCTCCCGTCCGCGACGGCCGGCGCGTTCACGCCGCGCTCTCCTTCTCGGCGAGCGCGAGGATCGTCTCCTCGAGAACGACGCGGTCGCGCCCGCCCGCGCCGGTCTTCAGCAACCGCTCTGCCCGCGCGATCCGGACGATCGCGTCGCGCAGCCGCGCCTCGGAGAAGCCTTGCGCGGCCGCGAGCCGGACCGACGCCGCCCACGGGTGCATCCCGAGGAACGAGTAGCCCTCGGAGACGAAGAGCGCGCGCTCCTCCGGCGAGAGCGAACGCACGAAACGGGAATGGATCGCGCCGGGGTCGCGCGGCAGGCGCAGGTTGGCGACGCGCGGATGCCCGAGGAGCGCGCGCGCCTCGACGAGCGCGCGGAACTCGCGCGCCAGCCACAGCAAGATGCCGAGCGGGGCTTCGCCCGAGCGATCGATCAGCCGCGCCACATCGAGAAGCGCGCGGGCGCGGTTGCCGGACAGGACGGTGTCGGTCAGCCCCCAGATCGCGTCCTCGCGCGACGGCCCCACGAGCGCTTCGACGACCGCGCGATCGACGCGCTTCTCATCGCCCTGGTAGAGCGCAAGCTTCTCGATCTCGTTCGCGAGCGATCCGAGCGACACGCCCGTCCTCTCGATGAGAAGGAGGACCGCGTCGGCGTCTGCGTTCTTGCCGAGCGATCGAAAGCGCGCGGAGGCCCAGGCGCGCGCCTCATCCGGCTTCAGCTCGCCGAACTCGGCGGTCGCGCCCCGTTTCGCCACCGCCTTGTAGAGCCGGCGCCGCTTGTCGACCTTCCCGCGCTCGCCTTTTCCGTCGAACGCGGTGAACACGAGCGGATGAGGCATTCTCGGCGTCTTCTCGAGCCACGCGAAGAACGACTCGCTCTCCCGCTCTCGCCGCTCGCCGAACAGCTCCGATCGCTTCACGAGAAGGAGAATCTCAGGCGAGAGAAACGACACCGAGGACATCTCGCTGACGATGACCGCGGCTTCGTCCTTGCCGCCGCGGATGAGGCGGGTCTCGCGAGTCCCGCCCGACGGCGCGAGCCGGGCCGCGAGCCCCCGTCCCGCCTCCTCGACGAGAAAATCCTCCTCGCCGTGGACGAGGAAGAGGCCCTCCGTCTCCCCCGCCTCGAATCGCTGGACCGCTTTCTCGAGCGGCGGCGCGATCACGGCGCGCGCCCGAGACCGGAGCGACGCGGCGTCATCGCGGCATCCGGATCGTCTGGCCGACGCGGAGCGGCCCGACGGTGATCCCGTTCAATCGCGCCAAATCCTCCGCGCTCATCCCGGCCTTCTGCGCGAGCCCGGAGAGCGTCTCCCCCGCCGCGACGACGTGGACGGGGAGCGGACTCTCCGACGACGCGGCGCCGAGAAACCCGACGAGGCCGCGAGCGATCCCTTCCGCGAGGCGCTCGCGGTACGACGCCGAGAGGAGGCGCTGCGCCTCCGCGCGATTCGTCACGAACCCGACCTCGACGAGCGCCGACGGGACGACGACCGATTGGAGCACTTGAAACCCGGCTTGCTTCACGCCGCGGATCGGGATTTTTCCTCGCGAACGGAGCCCGGCGAGGACCGATTCGGCCAGCGCGCTCGACCGGGTAATCGTCTCCGATTGCGTCATGTCGAGGAGGATACCGAACAGGTCCTCGGACGCGAGGAGCTCTTCCTTCGATGAGCCGGAAGCGCCGCCGATCAGATCCGCGGCGTTTTCTTTGTCAGCGAGGGCTTGCGCGGCGACGTCGGTCGCTCCGGTGAGAGAGACGAAGTAGACCTCCGCGCCGTGACCGGTCGGATCGGGCGACGAGTTGACGTGGACGCTCACGAAGAGATCGGCGCGGGCCGCTTGCGCGATCCGCACTCGCCGCGGGAGCGGGACGAACTCGTCCTTTTCCCGGGTGAGGATCGCATCGCACGGCCTGGCTTCCTTCTCGAGGATCCGCGCAATCCGCTTCGCAATGTCGAGCGTGAGCGTCTTCTCGACGGTCCCGCCGAACCCGCGCGTCCCGCGGTCGTCGCCGCCGTGCCCCGGGTCGATCACGATCCGCCACGGTCGCGACCCGACGGGCGGCGAGACAGTGTCGGGAGTCGTCGCGATCGGGGAGGGTCGAGGTTCGCTCGGCGGGGGCGCGGTCGGCTTCGCCGGTTCCGGCTTCGTCTTCGGCTCCGGCGCCGTCGTCGGTTCCGGCTTTGTCGTCGGCTTCGTCTTTGGTTCTGGTTTCGTCGCGGGCTTCGGTTCCGACTTCGCGAGCGCCGCGTCGATTACGATTCGATGCGGCCGGTCTCCATCCGGATCGAGGGTAAAGACCTTGCACGAAACGGCGGCCGCAAGCCGGACGCGGATCGACACGCCGGACGCGTCGGATATGACTTCGACGTCGCGAACGACGCCGTCCTCCACGATCGCCCGGCGCGGTACGGATTGCCCCGCGGCGCCGTCCAGCCGAACGACGAGCGTCGTGGAGTCCGCCTCGTATGATTTCGAGTACGCGGCGCGCGCGGTCAGCTCGACGACGATGCGCGTCCGTTCGGGGGCGGTGCTGTGCCGTAGGCGCGAGACGGAAGGGGTCGATGCACGCGGGGCGGCTCGGCCGATCCCGGCCGACGCCGCGCCCAGCGCGATCAGCGCGATCGCGAGAACGAGGAGTCTTCGCCGAGACCGCATCGGTCAACACTCATCGGGCGCCAGTGTGCCAAAGCGCCGAGACGGGTGTCAAGGCGAGGCGCGGCGCTCGACCGCGTCAGTCGAAGATGATCTTCGAGGAGAGGATGTACCGCTTCGGGTCGACCGGAGCGCCGTCGAGATGGACTTCGTAGTGGCAGTGCGGAGCGGTCGCGCGACCGGTGCTGCCGACGGCGGCGATGACCTGGCCGCGGTCGACGAGGTCGCCCGCGCTGACGAACACGCGAGAGCAGTGCGAGTACGACGTCGCCATGCCGTTCCCGTGATCGATCTCGACGCAAATGCCGTAGCCCGACTTCGGAGAGGTCGACACAATGCGGCCTCTCGCCGTCGCGAGGACCTGGTCGCTCGAGCGCGCGCCGACATCGACGCCTTCGTGCACGCCGGGCTCGCCGGTGACCGGATCCGTCCGCTTCCCGTACGGGCTCGTGATCGTACCGCCCAACACGGGAAGGATCGACGGCGTTCGGGCGAGGCTCTCCTTGCGGAGCTCGAGCGCCTCGGCGACCTCGACGAGGCTCGCCCGTTGGAACCTCGCCTGCCGGACGAGCGCGTCGACGTCGCGGCGCAGGTCGACGGCCGAGGCGAAGTCCGCGCCGGGCGCGCTCGCCGCGAAGCCCGCCGCCGTCAGCGCGAGCGGCCCTCCGATCCCGACGCGGCGCACCTCGGGGTCGATCGCGGTCAGGTCGGCCGCGATCCGGACGTCGCGCTCGAGAGTTGCCAGCTCGACCATCCGGCCGTTCAGACGAACGACGACGTCGCGAATCTCGCCGAGGGATCGCGTCAGTTCAGTCTTGTCGGAGGTGAGGCGCGCGATCGCCTCGTCACGCCGCACGGCCGCCGCGTGCTGGAAAAACGTCGTGCCGAGCGCGATCAATCCGGCGAAAAAGAGCAGGGTGAGCGCGGCGAGAGCCCCGGCCGCGGCCCGGAACGAAACGATGCCGGAATCGTCCGGCGGTACGATTAGGATCGTCAGTCGATCTGTGAAACGCACTGGGAGTTCCTGTCGGATCGGGTGATCGTGACGCGGTCCCCGCGGCGGCCGCACGGCCGATTCCAGCGGGGCATTTCAGGACGCGTGAACGTAGCACGTGCTCGGCCCGCACCGTCAAGGAAAATCATCGGCCGATCGGGCCCGATCCGTGAGGAGGCTTAATCGGGTCGAATCGCCACGAATCGGGTCGTGTCGTCCGCGCGGATGAGGAGGACGATCGGCCGTTTGCTCCCGCGGCTCGCCTCGACCGCGACACGGAAGTCGGTCAGCGTGCGAATCGTCCGGTCGCCGATCTCCTTGATGACGAAACCCGGCTCGAGTCCAGCGCGCTCCGCGGGGCTCGCCTCGGAGACGCTCTGGATCAACACGCCCTCCTCGCCCTCGGCGAGGCCGAGCTCACGGCGCACCTCGGGCGTGATCTCCGCCACCTCGAGGCCGAGGCCGACCTCATCGGCCGGGGGCGGGTGCTCTTCTTCGCGCGCGGCGTCGCTCTGGTCCGGCCGCTCGACGAGGACGACATCGACCGAGAGCGGCTTGCCGCCGCGCATCACATCGACTCGGAGTCGCTCGCCGATCTTCACGTCGGCGATCAGCATCCGGAACGCGCTGACGCCGGAGAACTCGCGCCCGTCGAGACGCACGACGACATCGCCGACCTCGAAGCCGGCGCGCGACGCCGGCGTGTCGCGAAGAACCTGCCCGACGAGAATCCCGCGCAGCCCCTGCAGGCCCTTCCCCTCAGCGAGGTCGAGCGTGAGCTCCTGCGGGTAGATCCCGAGGTAACCGCGGATGACTCGTCCGTGTGCGATCAACTGATCGACGGTGCGCCGGAGCAAATTGGCCGGGATCGCGAACCCGATCCCCTGCCCCGTCGGGTTGACGGCCGTGTTCATCCCGATCACTTCGCCGTGGATGTTCACGAGCGGTCCCCCGCTGTTCCCGAAGTTGATCGAGGCGTCGGTCTGGATGAAGTCCTGGAGCGCCGGCGCGCCGCCCTCGATGTCGAGGTCCGAGCGTCCCTTCGCGCTCACGACGCCGACGGTGACCGATCCCTCGAGCTTGCCGAACGGATTGCCGATCGCGATGGCCCAGTCTCCGACGCGGATCCCGTCGGAGTCGCCGAGGCGGAGAACGGGAAGCTTTCGCGGAGCGGAGACGCGGAGGACGGCGATGTCGGTGCTCGGGTCGAGACCGATGATCTCCGCCGGATACGTCTCGCCGTCGGCGAGCGCGACTCGAATCCGATCGCTCCCCTCGATGACGTGATTGTTCGTGACGACGATCCCTTCGGCGTCGATCACGAAGCCGGAGCCGGCCGACGGGATCGTCATGTTCGGGTCGATGTCGGGGAACAACTCGCGGAAAAGCTCGCGCTTCGATCCGCCGGCCGCGGGATCGCCGACCGGATTGAAGCGGCGCTCCGTGTCGATATTCACGACGGCGGGAAGGACGCGGACCGCCACGGCGACAAACGGACTCTCGAACGAGAGCGATTCGCCCGAGGCGATCGCGCGGAGCGGCGGCGCGGCCGGTGGCGCCTGCGGCGTCTGCTGCGTCGTGCCCGCCGGCGGCCGGCCGAGCGACGGGCGCTGTGTCGGCGAGCGGCCCGGGCTCCAGCGGCAGCCTCCCGCCGCGAGGAGTGCGCCCGCGAGGAGCGCGGCAACTGCGTGTGATATATTCACCCGCCTTGCGACGCCGGGAGGAGCCGTGTCGAAGCCGTATCTATTCACAGCTGATCTCCATCTCGGTTCGAGCGACCGGCAGGACGAATCGCGGAAGGAGGCTGCGCTCGCTGCTCTGATCGAGCACGCGGGAGAGCACGCCGCCGGCCTCGTCCTTTTGGGCGATCTATTCGAGTTTTGGTTCGAGTACCGACACACGATTCCGAAGCGGGCCGCGCGTCTTCTGACCCGCATCGCGGACCTTCACGAGTCCGGCGTTCCCGTCGATTTCATCGGCGGCAATCACGACGTCTGGCTCGCAGGCTACCTGGCGCGAGAGTTCAATGTCTCGGCCCACTCTCGCCCAATTTCCCTCTCGATCGGATCGCGCCGCGTCTTCGTGGCGCACGGCGACGAGATGGTCGCAGGGAACGATCCCGGTTATCGACTGCTGCGGCGAATCCTGAGAAACCGGGTCGCGCCCCGTCTCTTCGCCCTTCTGCATCCCGACCTCGGGATCCCGCTCGGGCGAGCCGTCTCAGGATGGAGCCGCGAGTATAAGAAGGAAAAGGACTTTTTTCTAGGCGACGCGCTCGCGAAGTCGATCGAATCGGCATTCGACGCGGGCCACGACGCCGTCGTGATGGGCCACTTGCACACGGCTCGTCATCTGAAACTGCCGCGCGGCGAGTGCCTCATTCTGGGCGGATGGAGCGGACGGCTGTCGGTCGTCTCGCTCGACGGCGGCGAGTTCCGTCACCTGGAGTGGCCGGCCGGCGGAATGGCGGTCTGACGCTAACGGGCCGGCGCCGGAGCGAGCCGGATTAGGGCGAGAAGGAAACCGAGACGCGGTGCGCCTCTCCGAGCAAGTCTTCGGAAAACGGGACGAACGCGTAGTCGAATCCGAATCGTCCGACCGCGTAGCCCATCCCGTACGACGCGTCCTCCGCGTCGTAGCCGGTCTTCGCTCCCGCGCGGAGCGAGACGCCGTGCGTCGTGAGCTCGGCGCCGAAATGCGCGCGAGGGTTGAGGCGGCGCGAGGCGTGGAACAGCCCGTAGAGCGAGGCGCGGAACGGACCGAGCGGCCGGCGGTACCCGAGGCCCGCGCGAGTCTCGAGAGGAAGCGCCGCGCTCACGCCGAGGAAATCGATCGGCGGGCCGATGTTCGATACGACGATCCCCGCATCGAGCCCCTCGTACGGTGTCCGATAAATCATGCCGACGTCTACCGCCGCGCTATACGCGGACTCGATGTCGATCTTCTGCGCGATCGCTTTCACGGTGATTCCCACCGACACCGGCTCGGCGAGCCGCCGTCCGTAACCCGTGAGCACGGCGAGATCGTACGCGCCGAAGTCTCCCTGAGCTTCTGCCTCTGGAACGTCTTCGATGAATCGCGGGATGTGGTCCACGTAGAAGCCGTCCATCCCGACGCCGAACCCGCCTCTTCCGACCGGGAACACGCCCCCGACATATTCCTGGCGGACATCGGCGAGCCACTCGTTGTGGAGGAGGAGCAGCTCTCGGCGCGGGAGGAGAGCGAGACCGGCCGGGTTCCAGTGGAGGGCACTCGCGTCCGTCGAGCCGACAATGTCCGCGTCGCCGAGCGCGGCGGCACGCGCGCCGACACCCACTCTGAGGAAGACTGCGCCGACCGGGTCGGCCGCGTGCGCGGTTCCGGCGAGCGGCGGCGCCGCGCTGAAGACCGCGAGCGCGCCGAGCGCGAGGATTCCGGCGGCGCGCGCGGCCGGGCGCGCGACGCAATGTGCAGAGCGATTCGGAGATGGGAGGAGATTCATCGGTCGTGTGCCGAGCTTCGCAGCGACGAGCCGCGCGCGGCCGGTGGAGAGTAGGCGGCCGAAGTAGCGGAGGTCAAGTCGCGATCCACTCCGGCGGCGCATGTAGAGGACGAGAGAAAATGCGAAGGAGGGAGCTCGTGAGAGCCCCCTCCCCGTCTAAACCTCAAGGAAAGGGCCGAGGAACTGATGACTGTTGCCCCTTTTCAACAGCCCCAGCCCTCGGACCCTTGTCGAACCCTTTTGAGGCCCGACCAACTCTGCAGGAGGGCAATTGAGTTGTCCCTAAGGCACTCCTTGCAACTTCCTAGACGGCCGATCCGCGCCGTGTGTTTCAGAAAAACTTTCGAGCTTCGAGTTCCGCTCTTTTCGTGACCTTGATACACCGCCGTCAGCATCGAGTTCCGAAAAAATCTACGCGGTCCCCGTCCCGCAAGAGCCTCATTTCGCACGCCTGCTCCTCGCGGTCTTCAGCTCGAATCGGTTGTCGAAATCATCCGTCGCCTGGTACGCCCACTCGAGCGTGGCCGAGGTCGGTGTCAAGCCGGTGACTCGGAACTTCGCGAAGTAGTCGTCCCACGTCCACACGATGTAGCTGTGGCCCACGATCAACTCGACCGGGCTTCTCGCCCATCCTTTCTCCGGGGCCCAATCGACCTCATCGAGGCTTTGCGTGAACCCGAAATCCTGAATGTCGTTCTGGATGAACGAGTCGCCGACGGCGATCGTAGTTCCCTCCAGGTAGAGGATGTCGCTCGACGCGTCGTCGAGGACGATGAAATCGGCCAGATCGTCGTCGAACGGGACGGCGAGCGCGTCTCGGCCGCCCGAATACTCGCTCCAGTCGACGGCCGCGGCGCTGAACCGCGCGGTCGGTGAGTAGAGAGTCAGCCCCGACCCCGCCGGCCGGGGCGTGTCATGGACGACTTCGCCCACGTACGCGCCATCCCCATCGAATCCGCTCTCGTTCCCGTCGCGATCGAATGCCGTCACTCCGTAGTACCACGTGATGCCGTTCTCGATGCCGGCGTCGACGTACGTGTCGGTCGCTTCGCCGTAAACGCGGCCAATCGGTTCCGACCCGACGAGATCGGGGTCGTCCGACGCGTAGATCATGTAGCCGGCGACGTCCGCCCCGATCAGCGGGCTCCAATGGACCTCGACGGAGCCGTCCCCCGTGATGGAGTAGACCCCGGCCGGATTCGGCGGCGGCTCACGATCGGCGACGCTCATCTCGTCGTCGCACCCCGTGAAAATGAGGGCGGTCGCACCAAGGATTACTGCCCGACGGAAGATTTGCTGAGGGATCATGGACCGGCCAAGAGCAAGCCGCATACCGCGCAATTTTTGACCGGGAGTTTTCGCGGAAGGTGACCGCGCGTGGTGCTCGATGATGGGTCAACATATTGATATTGAATATGTTATGAGTATTGTTTCGCGAAGCGCCCGGCCGATTCCGACAGGCGCCGAACGAGGCCTTATCCGCCTCCCCAGTCCGGTCGAGCCGCTTCGGGGAGGGGTTGTCCATTTTCGGCGACTGGCCTACTCGACCGCGCCTCGCTTCAGCCCATACTTTTCGATCTTCTTGTAGACGTTGCTCCTCTGCATGTCGATCTTCTTCGCGGTCGTTGAGACGCTCCAGTTGTTCTCCTTGAGCTTGGCCAGAAGGAAACTCCGCTCCGCCTTCTCCTTGAACTCCTGGTAGCTCGCGCAGGAGTCGAACGCATCGACGGAGTCCCCGGAGACTCTCTCGGCGATCGCCGGGATCTCCTCCACGCCGATCGTCTCCCCGTCGCTCAGGATGGCGATCCGCTCGATGATGTTTCGCAACTCGCGGACGTTCCCGGGCCACTGGTGCGTCGCGAGGACGCGCATCGCCTCCTCGGAAATCTCCTTCGGCCGCATCCGATTCTCGTGCGCGAAATCCTTCACGAACTGTCGCGCAAGGACCGGAATGTCCTCGCGGCGATCACGGAGCGCGGGGACCGTCATCGGGACGACGTTCAGCCGGAAGAAGAGGTCCTCGCGGAATCGCCCGGATCGGACCTCCTCGTCGAGACGCTTGTTCGTCGCGGCGAGGACACGCACGTCAACGCTCGTCATTCGCGTTCCGCCGACGCGCACGAACTCCGCCGACTCGAGGACGCGGAGGACCTTCGCCTGCGCGGAGAGGCTCATGTCGCCGACCTCGTCGAGGAAAAGCGTTCCGCCGTCGGCCAACTCGAACTTGCCGATCCGTTGCGCGGTCGCTCCCGTGAACGAGCCCCGCTCGTGGCCGAACAATTCGCTCTCGATTAAGTCCTCGGGGATCGCGGCGCAGTTGACCTCGATGAAGGGGCCGCCGGAGCGCGGCGACACGCGATGGAGCGCTCGAGCGACCAGCTCCTTGCCCGTTCCGTTCTCGCCCATGATCAGCACCCGCACCTGCGACGGGCCGACTCGGTCGATCGTCCGCCGGATCGCGCGGATCCCTTCGCTGTCGCCGAGGAGCTCGGCGCCGCGGTCGAGCTTCGTCCGGTAGTACCGGTTCTCGCGCGCGAGGTTCCGCGCCGCGATCCCGTTCCGCACCGTCAGAAGGATCCGGTCGCGATCGAGCGGCTTCTCGAGGAAATCGTAGGCGCCTTTTTTCGTCGCCTCGACGGCCGTTTGAATCGTCCCGTGCCCCGAGATTAGGACGACCGGCAAATCGGGGATCAGCCGGAGCATCTCCTCGAGGGTCTCGAGTCCGTCCATCCCGGGCAGCTTGACGTCGAGAAGGACGAGGTCGATTCCGCCCTCACGAACGCGATCGATCGCCTCGACACCGTTCCCCGCGACGCTCACATCGTAGCGTTCGTACTCGAGGATCCGGGACAGCGCGGCCTGGATCCCCTTCTCGTCGTCGACGATCAGGATGCTCGGCATCAGGCGCGCTCTGGGTCGTTACAGGAGATAGGAATCGAAGGAGTCTTTCGCGTTCAGTACCACGAAGGCGTGTTCCTCGGAGGTTCGTGACGTCTCCCGCGGACGGGCCGCGTCGGGGCGTCGGGCGGGAGTCGATCGGGCAGTGCGGGCCGCCGCCTCGACCGCCCAATCCCGCAGGAGCGACGGCGGCGCGCCGTCGCCGGCGGCGATCCGGTAGGTGACGCCGCGCCCCTCGCGTTGATCCTCGACGAGGCCCGCCTCCTTCAGCAGGCGGAGGTGGCGCGAAACGACCGGCTGAGCGACGGCGAGCCGCGTCACCAACTCGTTCACTCGATGAGGCCTCTCGACGAGGAGTTCGAAGAGCGAGAGCCGCGTCGGGTCTCCGAGCGCCTTAAACGTGTCCGCGCCAATCGGCATTCGATCCTCGGCTCACCGCGATGGAAGGCTCTTCCCTTGCCCAACCGGACAGAACGCGCCTAATATGGAACCGCTCATCTCACCTGTCAAGCAAACCGAATGCGCCCACCTCCCAAGACTCGCAAAACTGTAGAGCGTAAACTCGATCCGCCTCTCCCCGACCTGCTCGGGCTCTCGATCGAGGAGATCGGCGCCCTCGACGCGCTCGCGGAAGAGCCGCCGTACCGCGCCGGGCAGATCTTCCGCTGGGCGCATGCCCGCCGGGCGCGCGATTTCGGGGCGATGTCCGACCTGCCCGGCCCGCTCCGCGACCGCCTCGCCGCGTGCGCGAGGATCCCGCCCGTCGAAGTGATCCGCGAGGAACGGAGCGCGGACGGCTCGTCGAAATCGGCGCTGCGGCTCGAAGGGGGCGGTGTGATCGAGTCGGTCCTGATCAAGGAAGACGACAAACGCACGCTCTGCGTATCGACGCAGATCGGATGCGCGGTCGGGTGCGTGTTCTGCGCGACCGGAGCGATCGGGCTCTTGCGGCATCTCTCCGCCGGCGAAATCCTGCGCCAGGTTTACCAGGCGGAGGAGCGGCTCGAGACGGACGCTCCCGGGGAGAAGCTCACGAACATCGTGCTGATGGGGATGGGCGAGCCTCTCCACAACTATGTCGCGACGCGGCGCGCGCTCGTCAACCTCGTCTCCGCGGAGGGGCGCGGGATGTCGCCGCGACGGGTGACCCTCTCGACGTCCGGGTATCCGGACCGGATCGCGCAGCTCGCTCGCGACGGCCCGCGCGTGCGGCTCGCGATCTCGCTCACCGCGGCGAACGACGCGCTCCGGACGAGCCTCATCCCGCTCAACAAGCGCTACCCGATCGCGTCGCTGCTCGAAGCGGGACGGCTGTACGAGCACGTGACGCACAGCCGCGTGACGTACGAATACGTGCTGTTGGCCGGCGTGAACGATTCTCCGGAGGAGGCGCGGCGGCTCGGGAGGCTGCTGCGAGGCCGCCGCGTGAACCTGATCCCGCTCAACCCCCACTCGTTCACTCCGATGAAGCCGCCGTCGGATGACGTCGTCTCGGATTTCCATCGGGCGCTCAAGAGCGCGGGCGTCACGTCGACGGTTCGCTGGAGCAAGGGGCGCGACATCCAGGCCGCCTGCGGCCAGCTCGCGGCGCGCGCTTAGAGTTCGCGCTCGATCAGACCTCCGGCGCCGGCGGAAACGGCGGCGGCTCGACCGGAGCGCCCGCGTTGGCCGACGAGCCCGCGCCGAAGCCCGCGCCCGTCCCCGCGCCCCCACCGCTCGCCCCTCCCCACCGATCCTCGACCGTCGCGGCGCCCGGAACGTTCCGTTTTCCGAATCGCGTGTAGAGAACGGCGCCGAGCCCAACCGTCGCGGCGAGGAACACGATTACCTTGCCGAAGACCGAGAGGATCACCGGGAACGGTCCGAGGAACTCGGACGCGATCCCGAGAAGCCCCCCCACGATCGAGCAGGCGTGGACCGCGAACAGTCCTCGGATCGCCGTGCCGACGAGGGGTTTTTCCGCGCCGGACGCGCCGCCGAGACATTCGCCGACGACAATGTAAAACGTGATCAGTCCGACGAAGAGCGAGAACAGGAACAGGGCGAGGAACACCGGGATGAAGATCGCTCCGATGCAACTGATCAGCAGAAGCAGGCATCCGGGAATGACAAGGAACCATCCCAAGATCCCGACGAGCCCGAGATGCCAAGGCCTCGTCGGGAGCACGGTCGCCATCGCCCGAACTCGGCCGCCCCACAACGCGAGGACCAGGAAGATGACAAGGACCATCACGAGAAGCTGGACGAGCTTCAGCCCGAGCGAGACGACCTTCGAGATCCCGCTCCCCACGCCCGACGCGATGATCGGCGAGAGGAACGGAAACACGCCCGGTCCGACGTTGACGATCTGCCCGGAGACCTTAGAGCCCTCGTCGCGCTTGATCGTCCCGCCGATACAGACGACCTCGCCTTTCACGACGGCGGTCGACTTGAGGTAGATGCTGCCGCCGACCGCCACCGCATCGCCGCCCACTTCCCCCGCGATCGTGACGTTTCCGCCGACTGCGACCGCGTCGCCGTCGACGACCTCGCCCTCCTCGACCTCGACGCTACCGCCGACTTGGACGCGATCCGATCCGTCCGAGTCAACCTGGATAACCCCGTGCCCGATGCTCCGGCGCCGCCCGGTTCCGCTGACCCGGACCGTGTCGCCGTCCTCGCCGACGACGATACCGCCGCTGTCGAGGATCGCTTTGAGGTTCGGGATGTCGCCCAAGTCGTCCAGCTCGATCGTATAGGACTCCTTGCCGTTTCTGATCACACGGACCCGATCGGTGTTGACCATCAGATCGACGACGGAGGCCGTGTCGCCGGACAGAGCCGACGAGATTGCCGGCGGTGTAGGGGGCGGAAGGCTCGCGGGCGCGTCAGCCGAAGCGGTGATTTGGGCGGCTCGACTCGCCCGCACCGAGCCCGCGAAGAGGACGAACCCAGCTAGGACAAGGGCGAGAACCCTAGAGAACGAGCGCATGGAAGCCCCTCCTTTCGCGGGGAGAAACGAGAAGCCGAAAGACGGCGACGAGGAGCAGTAGAACCGCGGCCGCGGCGAGGAAGACGGCCGGCGCCAGACGCACGTGCTGGATGGCGACGAGAGTTGCGCGCGCTACGGTGACCAGTGGCGCGAGCGACTCCGCCGCCTTCTGCAAGAGCGGCGTCACGCAGGCGACGAGGAGCGTAACGGCCCTCGCCAAAATGAGGGCGCCCGACGCGCCACGGTCCGTTCCTTCGACGACGACCTGCGCGAGGAACCAGCGGGTCGGGGCCGCCACGAGGACCGCGGTGATCGCCGCGGCGAGCCCGCCGGCGACGACCAGAACGCGCGCGGGGAGCGCCGGGATCTGGCGGCGCCGCGCGCGAAGCGCGCCCGCGACCTGCCCGACGAAATCCGCTGAGGGCGCGACGCGCGGCCAATCCGACAACAGCGCGGCGAGCGAAACCGCGTCGGCGAGCGCGCCGGCGCACATCTCGCAGCGCGCCGCGTGCTCATCGAGCGCCCGACGCTCCCGCTCGGCCAGCTCCCCATCGAGGAGCGATTGGATCAGCGCCTTCGCCGACTCGCATTCGATCATCCGATTCATTCCAGTTCCCCTTCGACGTGTTCCCGCTTCAACAGCCTTGCCAGCGCCTCCCGCCCCCGGTGAATCCGAATCTTCACGGTTCCGAGCGGGACGTTGAGCGCGGTCGCGATCTCGTCGTACGTCAGGTCCTCCACGTGCCGCAAGACGATCGCGGCGCGGAGGGAGGGCGGGAGCCGCGCGATCGCGCGATCGAGCCTCTCCGTTCGGTCTCGCCCCGCAGCGCCCGCGTCCGGAGCGGGCGTGCTTTCGTCGACCAGCTCCCACTCGACCTCGGCGTCTCCGACCCGGCGCGGCGCATCGAGCGAGACCATCCCGCCGCGCCGGCGCCGCAGGTGATCGATCGCCGTGTTGTGCGCGATCCGGAAAAGCCACACTCGGAACGGATACGCCGGGTCGTACCGAGCGAGCGCGTCGTGCGCCTTGATGAACGACTCCTGCGACACGTCTTGGGCTTCGTCGTGATCGCGCAAGATCCGGAACGCGAGGTTGACGAGCGAGGCCGCGTAACGCCCGACGAGGCTCGTGAAGGCGGCCTCGTTCCCGGAGCAGCTCCGCCGGACCAGCTCCCGGTCGTCCTGATCGATTCGCGCGCGGCTCGTGTCATCTTGAGGCACCCTACGGCTCCGGGCTGGACCAGGTTTCAGACGGAACTGCGTGGAGGCATCGAGGCGGAACTGTAGGAACGCCTCGGGCGGGCGGTCAAGAAGAAGGGCGAGGAGGGCCGCGCGCCGGGCGACCGGGAAGCTCGGTCGGATTGCTCGGCCAATTCGCCTTGACCCGCTCGCGGGACGGGCCATAGCATCGGGCTCCGCTGACGCAAGGGCTGGAAAAACGGAGGAGCGGAGGGGAGGAGCGGATGGCCTCGGACACGACGATCGCTGAAGTTTTCGCGCGGGAAATCCTCGACTCCCGCGGCAACCCGACCGTCGAGGTCGACGTCCTCTTGCTGGGCGGCCAGTTGGGGCGGGCGGCCGTCCCGTCCGGCGCATCGACGGGCGAGCACGAGGCGATCGAGAAGCGCGACAAGGACCCGAAGCGCTACCGCGGGAAGGGCGTCCGCGAGGCAGTCCGCAGCGTCAACGAAACGATCGACCCGCAGATCGAGGGGATGGACGCGCTCGACCAGGCCGGGCTCGACGCCGCGCTCTGCGCCCTCGACGGAGCGGAAAACAAAGCGCGGCTCGGCGCGAACGCGATTCTCGGCGTGTCGCTCGCGACCGCGAAGGCCGCGGCCGCCGCGCTCGGCCTGCCGCTCTACCGCTACCTCGGCGGCGTCGACGCGCGCCTCCTCCCCACTCCGATGATGAACATCCTCAACGGCGGGGCGCACGCGGACAACAACGTCGACATCCAGGAGTTCATGATCGTCCCCGCGCGCGCCGCCTCGTTCGCGGAGGCCCTGCGGATGGGGAGCGAGATCTTCCACACCCTGCACGACGTGCTCCAAGAAAAAGGCCTCGCGACGGCAGTCGGCGACGAAGGAGGCTTCGCGCCGAACCTCGGATCGAACGAGGACGCGATCGAGGTGATCCTGACGGCCATCGAGCGCGCAGGCTACCGGCCGGGCGAGGAGATCTTCCTTGCTCTCGACGCGGCCGCGTCCAGTTTCTACACGGATGGCGCGTACGTCCTCGCGGCGGAAGAGGACCCGCGGCGCGACGCCGCCGGGATGGTCGAGTTCTACGCCGCGCTCTGCCAGCGCCACCCGATGATCGTGTCGATCGAAGACGGCCTCGCGGAGGACGATTGGGACGGCTGGCGGCTCCTGACGGATCGGCTTGGAAGTCGCGTGCAGCTCGTCGGCGACGACCTGTTCGTCACGAACACGCGCCGCCTGGCGAGGGGGATCAAGGCCGGAATCGCAAACTCGATCCTGATCAAGGTGAACCAGATCGGCACGCTGACCGAGACGCTCGATGCGATCGAGATGGCGCGCCGCGCTGGGTACACGTCGATCGTTTCCCACCGCTCGGGCGAGACCGAGGACGCGACGATCGCGGACATCGCGGTCGCGACCGGCGCCGGGCAGATCAAGACCGGATCGCTCTCGCGCAGCGAACGGATCGCGAAGTACAACCAACTTCTGCGCATCGAGGAGGATCTCGGCGTGACCGCGCGCTACGCGGGGCTCGACGCGCTCGCCCGGCGGCGGGGCGCCAGCTAGTCCGAGGGAGAGAGGGAGGAGGGGCGGGATGCGGGACAGGGTTCGAAGGTTTTACCGGCCGGCGCGGCTTCCGCGGATCTCGAGACGAAGATTCGCCGCGATTGGCGTGATCGCCGTTTTCGCCCTCCTCGTCGGGAACTACCTTTTCTCCGATTTCGGGCTGCGGAATCTGCTGATCCAGAAAAGGACGGAGGATCGGCTCGAGGGAGAACTCGCCGCGCTCAAGTCGCGGAAGTCCGCGCTCATCCAGTATCGGGGAGCGCTCGAGAAGGATCCCGTCGCGATCGAGAAGCTCGCGCGGGAGAAATACCTTCTCGCGCGCGAGGGCGAGATGACCTACGTTTTCGTGCCCGTCGATTCGAGCGGTGCGCCGCTCCCGCCCGCAGCGTCACTGTCGAGTCCCGAGGGAAACTGAGAGGAAGATTGCGCTTGACCGGGGCGCAGCGCCCCGCTACATTAGCCCTCGCTTCTTGATCATCGACCTGACGCGGGGTGGAGCAGTCTGGTAGCTCGTTGGGCTCATAACCCAAAGGTCGTCGGTTCAAATCCGACCCCCGCCACCATATGCACGATTACTCCCGGCGCTTCCATTGGAAGGCCGGGAGTTTTTCGTTTTGGAGAGATCCTATCCCTCCGACCGCGCGCTACGCCGACTCCCCTCCGCGGCTCACGCTCACGCCGACGCGGACTCTCTCGAGCCTCTCAAGAATCGCCCCGACCAGCCGCATCGGAACTCGGACTCGAATCGATTCCTCGTTCGACTCGACACGGATCACGAGGTGCTCGCCCTCTTTCGCGACGCGAACCGATTCGTCGGCGCTCTCGACTTCGACGAAGACGGCGTCCTCCGACCGAGCGAGCTCCTTCGTGGCGGCGCGAAGGAGCGGGGCGCGATTCCGGACGGCTCTCGCGGGCTCGCACAAGACGCGGTCCGGTACGAGGAGAAGCGCGGCCTTGACGAGCCCGCCGGGGATCCGCACGGAGACCTGGTCTCCGCCGGGCTTCGTCTCACGCACGTCGATCGCCAGCTCGCCGGCGTTGTGAAAGCTCAGGAAGAAGGCCGTGACCGTCCCCGCGAAGATCAGTGCGACCCCGACGAACGCCGCCAGCGAGATCTTCTGGCGTCGGGTCATTCGGCGCCTCCGTCGATCCACACGCGCACCGTGCTCGACGCGTCGACGACGTTGACGATCTCGCCGTCGCCTTGCCGGCCCAGCGCGTGAAGCGCCGCGACGAGGTCGAGTTCTTCGCCGTCCCCCGCGAGGAGCGCGTCGACGACGCGCATCGGGATCTTGATGTGGACCGTCTCGCCCGACTCCTTCTCTTCCGTGACGTCGATGGTCAACAGCGATCCGGATTTCGCGACGCGGACGTGCTCGTCGGGCGAATCGACGGTGACGTACTCTCCGTCGGGCGCCTTCTGGACGGCGTCGCGGAGCGCGCGGAGTTGCGCCACGGTGATGTCGCGGCCGTTGAGCCTGAGCTTTCCACCGGCGAGGTCCTCGTCGTCGATCATCGGAATGAGCGCGGCCGCCAATGCGAGAGGGACGTTGACGCGCACGGTCTCGCCGCCCTTGCACTTCTCCTCGACGCGAACGTGGAGCCACCGGTCCGGGTCCGCGGCCAACGCGGCCCCCGCGCCGAACAGCACGACGACGGCCAGGCTTGCGATCCAAGCAGTTCTCTTCACGGCGGTCCCTCCTTCGGCGGTCCGGATTCAGATTCGAGCGCGGTCCCGGGCTCGACGGCGGCGTGCGCCGCGAGGCAGGTGATCAACAAGACGAGGGCGGGGGGCGCGGTGTTTCAGGAAATCTTCCGATGAGCGCTCCGCGCCGCGACGCGCGGCGCGAGGTGATCCCGGCTCCCGACGAAGCGAGCCTTCCGCGACGCTACGCCCCGGAGTTCTCGCTCCCCGCCTACCGCTACGTGCCCGGCTGCCACCCTCATCCGAACCGCGACCCGGCGGGCCACAGCTACGGACACCCCGCGCCGCGGATCCCGGCGCTCGACCCGAGCGCGTGGGAGCGCGAGCGTCACTACCTGCTCGGTGTCGATCTCTTCAATCACCGCTACTTCTGGGAGGCGCACGAGGCCTGGGAAGGCGTCTGGCGAGCGTGTTCCCCCAACTCGACCGAGGGCCGCTTCGTCCAGGGGCTCATTCTCGTTTCGGCCGCGTTCCTGAAATGGTGCGAAGGGCGGCCGGCCGGATTGGAGAGGTTGCACGCGAAGGCGCTCCGCTGCTTCGGTCCCGTGCTTGGGGAGGCGCCGCGCGCGCCCTCGCCGGCCGCCTTCATGGGAATCGCGCTGCGGGTTTGGCTCGACGAGGTCGCGGAAACGATGCGGCGCCTGCCAGAGCGCGCGCCTGGGCCCATCGACCGCTCCGTCGTCTTCCCCGTCATCCGGCTGGCGGCCGCTCCGCCGGAGTAGGAAAACGGCCCGCGAGCGCGTCGCGCGCGATCGCCTTCGCGTCTTCGGCGACGGACGACTTCTCGACGATCCAGTCGAGGAGCCCCCGATCGTCCCGCGCGAGCTTCTTCAACGATTCGCCGCGGCTCTTCGTGAAGTTGAGGTGGACGTCCCCGTCCCGCCAGACGAACTTCCCGCCGAAATCCACGCCGGCCGGGTCGCGGCCGAACTGAGCGCTGAGGCCGGCGACATCGCGCGGGAGATCCGCGTAGTGCGCGACCTGCGCATCGAGGATTTCCGCGCACGCCTGTACGTCGGCGTCGGCCGAGTGGAGGTCGTCGCGGCTCTTCCCGCAGTAGAACTGGTACGCAGCCTTCAGGTCGCGAGGCTCCCTCCGCTTGAAGATCAACATGACGTCGACGATCGAGCGCCCTTCCATCGCGAGCGGCTTTTGCGCGCGTTCGAACTCGCGTGCGAGGAGCGGCAGGTCGAAGTCGCGCAGGTTGTACCCTGCGAGGTCCGCGTCGCCGAGGAAGTCGCCGAAGCTCGCAGCGATCTGCGCGAAGCGCGGCGCTTCGGCGACGTCGGCGTCCGTGATGCCGTGCACGCGCGTCGCATCGGGCGGGATCGGGACGCCGGGGTTGACGCGGCGTGTCTTCGACTCGCGCGAGCCGTCCGGCCGAATGAGAAGGACCGAGATCTCGACGATCCGGTCCGTGTCGGTGCGGAGTCCCGTCGTTTCGAGGTCGACGATTGCGAGCGGCTTGGTCAGGTTCAGGTTTTTCATCGTGGCGGACTCCGGTCGAGGGCATCGCGATTCTAGCGCTGCGGCGCCCGGCGAACCACTCGATTCCGCACGCGATTCCGCGAACGATTCCGCAAACGATTCCGCGGAGTTGACGGATCCTCCGCCCGGCCCGCATGATGTCGCTTCGATTCCACGGAGGAGCGCGCGCTGAGCTGGTTCTTCGTCTTTTTTCTCGTCTCCGGATTCTGCGGCCTCGTGTACGAGGTCGTGTGGCTCCGCCTCGCGATGGCGCAATTCGGCGTGACGACGCCGCTCACCTCGATCGTCCTCTCCGTGTTCATGGCGGGCCTCGCGCTCGGGAGCTGGCTCGCCGGCGGGCTCGCGCGCCGCGCCGAGACGCGCGGGAGCGGGGCTGCGCTCCGGCTCTACGCGATCGCCGAGCTGGTGATCGCCGCATCGGGGGCGGCGGTCCCGCTGGCGCTCGCCGCCGGCGGGCGAATTGTCGGAGGCGCCGGGAGCCCCGCGTGGGGCTCGCTCGGCCACTACGTCGCGTCGGGGGGATGGATCGTTCTGACGCTCCTTCCGTTTTGCACGGCGATGGGCGCGACGTTTCCGCTCGCGATGGCGGCGATTCGAAGCCGCTTCGGTTCCGGCGCGGAGCGCTCGTTCAGTTTCCTCTACGTCGCGAACGTTCTCGGTGCGCTGGCCGGAACGCTCACCTCCGCGTTCGTGCTGATCGAGATCTTCGGCTTCCGCCGGACGTCGCTCCTCGCGTCGTGCCTCAATGCGTCGTTGGCGGCGGGCGCGTTCGCGTTGAGCCGGAGCGTCGCGTGGCGCGACGGAGCACGCGCGCCGCAGGCGGCGAGCGTCATCTCGGAAGCGCCCGCGCCGAGCGGCGGGGCGCCGGCCGGAGGGGCGCCGGCCGTCGCGGCCCTACTCCGCGGCCGCGGCGTCCTCTGGCTCCTCTTCGCGACCGGCCTCATCAGCCTCGCGATGGAAGTCACTTGGATCCGCCAATTCACGCCGTATCTCGGAACGGTCGTGTACGCGTTCGCCTCGGTGTTGGCGCTCTACCTGGGCGGCACGATCCTCGGATCGCGCGCCTACCGATGGTGGTCGGCGAGCCGCGCGCGCGGCGCTCGGCTCCCGTCGCTCGCGCTCGCCTGCGCGGCGGTCGGGATCACCGGCCTCCTCCCGCTCGTCGCGGCGGATCCGCGGGTGCCGCTCCCCGCCGGTTTCGCGTCGGGGTTGCTCCGCGTCGCGCTCGGCGTGACGCCGTTCTGCGCCGTCGCCGGGTTCCTCACGCCGATGCTCGTCGACGGATGGTCCGCCGGCGACCCGGGCCGCGCCGGCTCCGCGTACGCGGTCAACGTCGTCGGCTGCATCGTCGGCCCGTTGCTCGCGGGATTCGTGATCCTGCCCTCGATGAACGAATCGTCAGCGCTCTTCCTCTTGTCGATTGTCCCGATCGCCGCCGGCCTCGCGCTCGCGTTTGGAGCGCCGCGGGCGTCGCGTGTCGCCGAACGCTTCCTTCTCGCCGGATCGGCGGCCGCCGCGATCCTCCTTCTGACCCAAACGCGAAGCTACGAGAGCCAATTCCCCGATCGCATCGTCAAGCGCGACTACACCGCGACGGTCGTCGCGCGCGGCGCCGACTTCGACAAGCACTTGCTCGTGAATGGCTACGGGATGACACGGCTGACGCCGATCAGCAAGGTGATGGCGCACCTCCCGCTCGCGTTCCTTACGGCGCAGCCGCAGAGCGGGCTCGTCATCTGCTTCGGGATGGGCACGTCGTTCCGCTCGATGGCGTCGTGGGGAATCGAGACGACGGCCGTGGAGCTCGTCCCGAGCGTGCCGTCGCTGTTCGGTTTCTATTTCGACGACGGTCCGACGATTCTCCGTTCGCCGCGCGCGCGCATCGTCGTGGACGATGGGCGGCGGTTTCTCGAATGGTCGGATCAGCAGTTCGACGTCATCACGATCGACCCGCCGCCTCCGGTCGAAGCCGCCGGATCGAGCCTCCTCTACTCGCGCGAGTTCTACACGGCCGCTCGGGAGCGCCTCCGCGCGGGCGGGATTCTCCAGCAGTGGTTCCCCGGCGGCGAACCGGCGATCGAAGCCTCCGTCGTGCGCGCCATTCGCGAAGCGTTCCCGCACGTCCGAGCGTTCCCGTCGATCGCGGGATGGGGATTCCACATGCTCGCCAGCGCGACGCCGATCGAAACCGCGGAGCCCGCGGTTCTGGCGAGCCGGCTTCCGGCGGCGGCGGCCGCGGATCTCGTCGAGTGGTTCCAGGGCCCGAAGCCCGAAGACGTTTACGAGTACCTGCTCGAGCACGAGGTCTCGCCCGACGTGATCATCGCCCGCGCGCCGGAGATTCCCGCGATCCGAGACGACCGCCCGATCAACGAGTACTACGCGCTGAGGAGATGGTTCGCGCGGCGCGGGGCGGGGCGAGCGAAGACCACCTGACGGGCGACACGGAGCGCGCCGACGTCGCGATCGTCGGCGCCGGCGCGGCGGGCCTGATGGCGGCGATCTGGGCGGGGCGCGCCGCGCGCGCGCGGCGGATTGTCCTCCTCGACGGGGCGCGCACGCTCGGCGCGAAGATCCTCGTGGCGGGCGGCGGACGCTGCAATGTCACGCACGACGTCGTCGACGAGGCGGCGTTCGCTGGATCGTCGCCGCATGCGATCCGCAAAGTTCTCCTGCGGTTCGACGTCGAGCGCACCGTCGCGTTCTTCCGCGAATTGGGCGTGGAACTGAAGCGGGAGGAGACTGGGAAGCTGTTCCCGACGACGGACCGCGCGAGGACCGTTCTCGACGCGCTTCTGGCGGCGGCGCGCGAGGCGGGCGTCGAGGTGCGGTCCCCGTGGCGGGTCGAGCGGGTGGAGCGCGTTGAGCGCGTCGGGCGCGACGAATGCGACCCGCGGGGCGATCGGTTCGCGCTGATCGGGCGTCGGGAGAGCCGCGGTTCGGCGCGCGGATCGTCCCTCGGCGCCGCGGTTCTCGAGGCGCGCGAGGTGATTCTCGCGACAGGCGGGAAGAGTCTCCCGAAGAGCGGCTCCGACGGGCACGGCTACGCGATCGCGCAGAGCCTCGGCCATTCGCTCACGCCGCGCGTGTGGCCCGCGCTCGTACCGCTCCTGCTTCCGCGCGGGTCATTCTTTCTCGAATTGAGCGGCGTGAGCTTCCCCGCAACGCACGAGCTCCGATCGGGATCCGGCCGGCGGCTCGTGGCGTTCACCGGCTCGACGCTCTGCACGCACTTCGGACTCTCGGGCCCCGCTCCGCTCGACATCAGCCGCTTCGTGATCGACGCGAGGGCCGACGACGCGGGCGCACGCCTCTCGATGAACGTCCTACCGGGCGAGACGGCTGGCTCCCTCGAAGAGAAGTTGATCGCGCTCGGCGCGGGAACCGTCGGCGGATTCCTGAGCGCCCGGATGCCCGACCGGCTCGCGCGCGCGCTGTGCGCGGAGGCGCGAGTGGACCCCAGCGTCTTCGGGCATCGACTGACGCGCGACGAGCGACGGCGGGTCGCGGCCGTCGTCACGGACCTCGTCGTTCCGGTCGCTGGAGATCGCGGCTTCGGTTTCGCGGAAGCGACGGCGGGCGGCGTCCCCCTCCGCGAGCTGCGGCTCGAGACGATGGCGTCACGCGTCTGTCCGGGGCTCAGCCTGTGCGGCGAAATCTGCGACGTCGATGGACGGATCGGCGGCTACAACTTCCAGTGGGCGTGGTCGAGCGGCTACGTGGCAGGCATCTCTGCGGGCGAATCACGAAGCGAAACAGCGTGCTGACCGACTCTACTCTGCGGCGATCGTTCCCGCGGGCCGAACTCCGAGATGGATCTCCAGTTGACGGCGATGGCGGATCAGATGAACGAGCGCGTGCTCGAGCATCGCTTCAATGTTGTAGAGACTTCCCCAGTTCGATTCGAATTCCCTGTCGAGATCCTCGGAAGTGAGCGTGGCCATCACCGCGTAATAACGCTCTGAAGCGTGGAGCGAGGCGGCCGCGAACCCGGCGGCGTCCGTCTGCGCGCGGACGTGCGCTAGGAACGCCGCCTTCTCGGACTTCTCCACGTGCGGGTCGAGCCGGCCGAGGACCCGCGCGATCCAGCACGCGTAGCTGAAGCTCGTCGCCGTGAAGTGACAGACGATCCCGCGGACGTTGTCCTCCGTCTCGACGTTCCCCGTGGCGAGCGCTTCGGGCGGAAACCGCGAGACGAGCGCGTAGAGTCCCTCGCGAATCGATTCGGTCTCCTCGGCGAGGGCGAGACAGGCGCGCGTCTTCATCACGGGAATCGGGAATCGACTCATCGGCGAGAACTCTACTCGAACGTCGCGCCGCCGAGAAGCTTCTTCTGCCGCGCCGGCAGACCGTTCATAATCCGCGAATCGTGGCGAGACGGAAGCGACGGCCGTTGAGCGAGCTGGAACGGCTCCGGATGGAGTTCGGCGAGGGAGCGGGCGCGCGAAAACTCGCGCTGTTGCGCGCGCTGGATCGGGCGCGGCTCCCGAGCCGCGCGGAGGTGCGCCGCCTCCACGAGACGCTCCTGTTCGTCCGCGCGTACCCCGACGATCCGGCCGTGCTCGCGCGAGTCGAGGGAATGCTCGGCCGATTCGCCGCGCGGCCTGATTTGCGACGACACCAAGACGCGCTCGTCAACTCGGGGATCGCGGGGACGGAGATCGTCTCGCGGTTCTACGCGTTCGCTGCGAGCTGGATGGCGCGGCGGTGGCCCGGACGCCTGACGATCGATTGGCCGGCGTTCGACGCCGCGCCGAAGCTCGACGCGATCTTCCACTGGCTCACGCTGTACGCCGAAACGCCAGGGCTCGACGAGTGCCCGTTCGGGGTGCGCGAGTGGGTCGCGCGACTCGCCGGCCTGCGCGTGACCGACGCCGCGTTCTTGATCCGGCGGTTCGACGCCCTCCGCGCCGATCCGTTCCTGCGCGAAAATCTCTACGAGCAGCTCGACATCCCGATCCGGCTCGCGCCGGGCGGCCGCACGGGAGTTGGCCGCGGGCCGAGCAGCCGCGCGCCGCACCCCACGCCCGCGCGCACGCACGAGCGCGCGCCCGGCGGACGGGTCGCGTTCGCGTCGCGCCCCGTGTCGCGCGCGGTCCCGTCGATCGCGCGCGACGCGGCGCTCTCTCCCGGCTCGGTCCGCCGCGCGACGCGGCCCGAGGCGCGCGCGTTGATCGACCTCGCGCGAGCCGCGATGATCGCGCGCACCCGCGACCTCGACGCGTTCACGCACGCCGACGCGCGCGACGTCCGGGTCGCCGCGTGGGACGATGGGTTTCGGATCGCGTTCGCGGGGATGATCCCCGAGAGGCGATTGCTCCTGGAATCCGTGACGGGATACCTGATGCTCAAGAATGGCGTCCCCGTGGGATACGGCACCGGGAGCGCCCTGTTCGGCTCCGTCGAGGTCGCGTACAACGTGTTCGAGACGTTTCGCGGCGCCGAGGCGGGCCGCTGGTTCGGCCGCGTCCTGGCGACCTTTCGAGATCGATTCCGCGCGGACGCGTTCGTCGTCTCCCCCTATCAGCTCGGCGACGACAACGACGAGGCGCTCCGCTCAGGCGCGTGGTGGTTCTACCGGAAGTTCGGGTTCGCGCCGCGGCACGCGGGCGCGGCGCGGCTCGCGCGGCGCGAGGAGCGCGCGCGGCGCGCCGATCCGACGCGTCGTTCAGCCCGGGCGACGCTCAAGAGCCTCGCGGAGCACGACGTTTTCCTCTTCCTCGGGAACCCGCGCGACGACGTGCTGGGCGCGCTCGCGCTCGGGAACGTCGGCCTCTGCGTGACGGCGTTCCTCGCGCGCCGGTTCGGCGCCGATCGCGAGGCGGCGAGCCGCGCGTGCGACCGCGAGGCGCGGGCGCGCTGCGGCGTCCGCTCGCTCGACGGCTGGTCGCGCGGCGAGCGGCTCGCGTGGGCGCGCTGGGCGCCGCTCGTCGCCGCGCTGCCGGGCATCGCGCGATGGAGCGCGAGCGAGCGCCGCGCGCTGGCTCTCGTCGTGCGCGCGAAGGGTGGCGCGAGCGAATCGGAGTTTGCGCTCACGTTCGACGAGCACCGGCGGCTGCGGCGCGCCGTCCGCGCGCTCGCCGTCGCCGGTCCGCCAGCGCTCGCGCGCTAAGTCGACTGCGCCGTCTTCCGCGGGCGGCGGCGGTGCGGCTGGTCCGCCGCGTCGCCGAGCTTCGCGTGCCGGCTCTCCTCGTATTCCTGGAAGTTCCCCTCGAACCAGACGACCGAGCCGTCCTCCTCGAAGGCGATCGTGTGCGTCGCGATCCGGTCGAGGAACCACCGATCGTGGCTGATCACGACGACGCATCCGGCGAAGCTCACGATCGCGTCTTCGAGCGCGCGGAGCGTGTCGACGTCGAGGTCGTTCGTCGGTTCGTCAAGCAGCAGGAGGTTCCCGCCCGTGCGGAGAAGCTTCGCGAGATGAATCCGGTTTCGCTCGCCGCCGGAGAGGTTCTTGACGGGCTTCTGCTGATCGGACCCCTTGAAGTTGAACGACGCGACGTAGGCGCGCGAGGCGATCGTCCGCTTCCCGACGACGAGCAGGTCGTTCCCGCCGGAGATCTCCTCCCAAACGGTCTTCTCGCCGTCAAGGCTGTCGCGGCTCTGGTCCACGTACGCGAGCCGCACGGTCTCGCCGAGACGGATCGTCCCCGCGTCCGGCTTCTCGAAGCCCGCGATCATCCGGAAGAGCGTCGTCTTCCCCGCTCCGTTCGGCCCGATCACGCCGACGATTCCGCCGGGCGGCAGCGAAAACGAAAGGCCGTCGATCAGCACGCGATCGTCGTAACCCTTCACTAGGTCTTTCGCTTCGACGACGAGGTCGCCGAGCCGCGGCCCGGGCGGGATCGAGATCTCGGTCGCGTCGGCGCGCCGCTCCGTCTCCTCCGCGAGCAGCTTGTCGTATGCCGTGATGCGCGCCTTCCCCTTCGCTTGGCGCGCGCGCGGCGACATCCGGATCCATTCGAGCTCGTGGGCGAGCGTCCGCCGGCGCGCCGACTCCGCCTTCTCCTCGAGCGCGAGACGCTTCTCCTTCTGCTCGAGCCACGACGAATAATTTCCCTCCCACGGGATCCCCTCGCCGCGGTCGAGCTCGAGAATCCATCCCGCCACGTTGTCGAGGAAGTAGCGGTCGTGCGTGACGGCGACGACGGTGCCGGCGTACTCCTTGAGGAACCGCTCGAGCCACGCGACCGACTCGGCGTCGAGGTGGTTCGTCGGCTCGTCCAGCAAGAGCATGTCGGTCGGCTGCAAGATCAGCCGGCAGAGCGCGACGCGGCGCCGCTCGCCGCCGGAAATCTTCGTCACGTCCATGTCGCCCGGCGGGACGCGGAGCGCGTCCATCGCCATCTCGACCGTCCGGTCGAGTTCCCACGCATTCGCCGCCTCGATCTCGGCCATCACGCGCGACTGATCGTCGAGCGTCTTTTGCATCTCGTCGTCGGTAAGGCTCTCGCCCAGCTTCTCGTTGAGCGCGTTGAATCGCGTCAGGAGCGCGCGCGTCGCGGCGACGCCTTCCTCGATGTTGCCGAGGACGTCCTTCGACGGATCGAGTTGCGGCTCTTGCGAGAGGAACCCGATCCGAGTCCCCTTCGCCGGGCGCGCCTCGCCGAGGTAGCCCTCCTCGATCCCCGCCATGATCCGCAAGAGCGTGCTCTTCCCCGCGCCGTTTCCGCCGAGAACGCCGATCTTCGCGCCCGGGAAAAACGAGAGCCAGATTCCCTTGAGGACCTGCTTGTTCGGCGGGTAGATCTTTCCGAGATCTTTCATCGTGAAGATGTACTGCTGCGCCATGGATTCCTCGATCTGATGTGAGTTGGGATGACGAATGCGCCGGGCGGCGCTGGACGGAGACAATACAGCGACGGGGCGGGATTGCGCAAGCGCGGAGTCGCGGCGCAACGGCGAAGGTGCAGCCCGGCGTCCGCGGCGAGGCGACGGTCCCGGGAAGCGAGCTGCAGGGCGCGCGGCCCTAGGCGATCACGCGGACCGTGGCTATAGTCGCGCGCACGTCCGCCGCGCGCCGCGGCGGCCCCGAAACGAGGGTTCCTCCGATGACGGCTCTGACCGGTTCGCCGCACTTCCGCGTCCCGCATCTACACGTGTTCGGTGCGAATCATCCGCTCCAGGCAAGAGAGCGCGTTCGGGCATTCGAGGCCGCGACGGTCGCGCTGTTCGTTCACGTGGCGCTGTTCGCGTCGATTCTGCTCGCGATGCGCGCCGGGGGGAAATTGCCTCCGCCGCAGACGGCGAGTCGGTCGACAACGACACAGCAGTTCGTGATCCCCGCGCCCCCGTCGATCGTCGAGGATGGAGGCGTTCGTCTCGAAGGCGTCCAGGGCGCCGGACGGTCGTTCGACGCCGCGGTTGCGTATCCGGAGCCGGTTCTCGACATCCTCGCTGAAGCCCCGACGATCGCGTCGATCGACGAGATGTTCATGGGCTTTAACCCGGACGGTGTGGAGGGAGCTGGTCGCGGAGGGCCGGGCGGCGGCGGGCCGCCGATCGACGAGGACCGAGTGAGCGCCGTCCTCCCCGATCCGTTCGGTTATCAGGACGTCCAGCAACCGCCGGTGCTCGTCAGCATTCCGAAACCGGTGTACCCGCGCCTCGCGCTCGAAGCCGGGATCCGAGGGAGAGTTCAGATCCGCGCGCTCGTCGGGACGGATGGACGCGTGACCGAAATGCTTCTGATCACGGGGCCGAGGGTCCTGTACGAGGAAGCGGCCCGCGCGCTCCGGAAAGCGATCTTCACGCCCGGGCTGCAGAACGATCACCCAGTGCCCGTTTGGGTGACCGTTCCGCTCGACTTCATGTTGGAGTAAGCGACTTCGCTTCCCGGGCTCCGGCCGGCCCGTTATACTCCATCGACCGATGCCCGCCCCGCGCGCACGACCGATTCCCTCCGCCTACCTCCTCGCGGGCGCTGCTCTTCTTGTCGCGCTCGGATTCGCGGGCCAACTCCTACCGCTCTCGCCGTCAACTTGGGGCGTCGTTCATCCGAAAACGATTCCGGGAGGGTCGGGATTGCTGGCCGCGATCGCGGCGCCGATTCTTCTCGGACTTCTCATGTCGGCGGGTCTTCGCGCCGCGCCCGGATCCGGCGCAGCGCGGCTCATCCGTTCCCCGTGGACCTGGGCGCTCCTCGTCGTGCTCGCCGGACTGATCATTCCGAACACCTACCCGTACGGCGACGCCGTGCGCTTTTACCAGTACGTGCCGCGCGCGACGGGCCCCGAAGCCAACGCGCCGCTCTCCTTCGAGACGCACCGCCTCGCCGCCGCTCTACTGCCGGGCCGTCTCGTCGTCGCGTTTTCGCTCCTGTCGACGGCGGGCGGGATTCTGATGGTGCCGGGCCTGTTTCGACTCGCGAGAGCGATCTTTCCGGCCGAGGAGGATGGGGCGCGACGCGGGTTCTTTCTGATCGGGATGGCGGGGTCCGCGGCGTGGCAGCTTTTCGTCGGATACGTGGAGCACTACCACGTGCAGCTCGCGCTCGTCGTGTGGGGCGCCGCGTTCTTGATCGAGCAGGGCCGCCGTGGACGCGGGGCCTCGAGCCGCGGCGGTTTGATCGGCGGGGCGATGTTGATCGGGTTGGCAGCGGCGTGGGATCTCTCCGCAGCCTGGCTCCTTCCGGCGGTCGTCGCGGCCGGAGCGTTCGGCGCGGCGGGAGCACCCGGTGGCACGGCAGGAGCACCCGGCGGCGCGGCCGGAGCGTCCAGTTCGCGCGCCGGCGTTCGCTCGTCCCGCGGCGGCGCGCGCGGCGGAGCGATTGCGCTCGCCGCCGCGCTCCTGCCGGTCGGAGCAACGCTCGCGCTCGTCGCCGTGCTCCACGGACCGCCCGCGGTCGTCTCGGCGTACCAGGGCGGGTTCCACCCGCTCACGTCGGCGAATGCCGGATTCGTCACCGCGGCGGAATGGCTTTCTCCTTCGCATCTTCTGTTTCTCGCGAACGACCTCGTCCTCGTCGCGCCGCTCGCGTTCGTGCTCGCGGCGCCGCTCGTCGTCGGAGGGCGCGGCCCGGTCCCTCGCGAACGACGATCCCTCGAGGCGGCGCTCCTCGCCGGCTCGCTCGCGTTCGCGTTCTTCTGGAATCCGCGCCTCGGTTGGCTAGCGGATTGGGACCTGTTCGCGTGGCCGTTGTTCCTCGTGCAGGCGCTCGCGCTCGCGGCCGCGCTCCGCCGCGAGCCGGTCGCGCCGCGGGCCAGGGCGTGGCTTCCGCTCTTCGCCACGGCTCAGTCTCTCGCGCTCCTGTTCCTGCTGTCGAACTCACGGCTTGGGGTCGCGCGATGAGTGACGACGCGAACAACCACGACGCGAGGAGCGATCGCGCAAGGAGCAGCGATTCCGGCGCGGACCGACTTCCGCCCACCGCGCCGCTCGCGGAGATCGCGGACGCGGATTGCGCGACGCTCCGTGCTCGGCTGGCGGGCGCCGGCTACACGGACGAAGTCATCCGGTTCGCCGAGGGGATCGGGCCCGGCCAGTTCGATCCGCTGCGGCTTCCGCTCGTGCGGCGCGCGCTCGAGCGCCGCGGCGATGCGGCCGCTCTCCTCGCGCGCCTGTTCGCGTACGACGACGCGGTCGAGCGCGAGGCGGTCGGCGCGGCGATCGGCGACGACTCGCTCGAGCTCCTCCTCGCGGCCGGCGCGCTCGCGATCGACGCGCGCGACGGGACGCGGATCGTCTCTCGTTTCCGGCTGATGCCGATCGAGGGACTCTGGATTCTCTCCGACGGGATGAACGCCGAACCGGAGTGCGTGATGGGACCCGGGCCGACGACATTGCAAATCCTCGGACTCCTTCCGGAGCGGATCGCGGGCTCGGTCCTCGACGTCGGGTGCGGCGCGGGTTCGATGGCGCTCGTCGCCACGCGGCGCGGCGCCGCGCGCGCGGTCGGCACCGATATCAATCCGCGAGCGATCGAGATCGCGCGGTTCAACGCGCGGCTAAACGGCCTCGCCGCCGAGTTTCTGCAGGGAGACCTCGTCGAGCCGGTGCGCGGCGAGCGCTTCCCATTGGTCGTCGCGCAGCCGCCGTACATCGTTCACCCGGCGACGACCGCGCGCGTCGCGTACCTCCACGGCGGCCCCGCGGGCGACGAGATCGCCGTGCGCCTCGTGGGCGAGATCCCGGCGGTCCTCGCTCCGGCGGGACTCGCGCTCGTCCTGACGGAATCGGCGGTCAGGCCCCGCGCGGGTCTCCACGAACGCCTCCGCGGCGCGCTTGCCGGGGCCCCGGTCGATCTCGTCGTGCTCGCCGCTCCGGCCGCCTCGCCCTCGATCCAAGCGATCGCGTACGCGAGCCTCGAGGCCCCTGATTTCGGCGAGGCGTACGCGGCCGCGGCGCGGCGGTACCGCGACCATATCGACTCGCTCGGCATCGCCGAGTTCGTCCACGCACTCGTCGTTCTGCGCGCGGGCGCGGACGGAACACCGCCCGGCCGCCAGTTCACCGCGCAGATTCCGATTCGAGGAATCCCGATGAAGGCGCCGGGCGCCGTCCTGGCTCTGTTCGCCGCGCTCGACTTCGCGTCGCTCGACGACGACGCGCTCTCGGCGGCCGCGGTCCGCGCGCCGGCGGGCGCGCGCTGGGTCGAGGAGCGCTCCCGGCCGGACCCGCGGCTCGAGCCTTCCTACTCGGTGCGGTTCGCGCCGGGCGCGCTCCCCGTCGATCAGGAGATGACCGGCGCGACGGTCGCCCTCGTCGCGGCGCTCGACGCGTCCGCATCGGTCGGCGAGGCAATCGCGCGGTACGCGACGGAGTGCGGCGCGACGCCGGCCGAGGTGCGCCACTCCGTGCTCGACTTCGTGCGGGAAGGATTGTCGCGCGGGACTCTCGAGCCGCGAGCCGCCGGCGAGGCGACGGCTCGCTAGAGGGGGAACGTCCAGCCGGCCGTGATCTTGATGTCCGGTGCGTCGACTAGGCCGATCTTCATCTCGGTGAAGAATCGATGGCCGCTCGAAAGACCCTTCTCGATCCCGCCGAGCGCGCTGAATCCGATGTCGGTGTTCGAACCGCTCTCCCCGGGCCCGTCGAGGCTGATGATATCGAACCCGAGCCCGCCGCCCGCGTACGGAGCCCAGACGTCCCAGCGCGAGGCGAACCGGTACGCCGCTTCCGCGTTGATCGCGACGAAGGTGATGTCGTCGCCGACACCGATTTCGACGTTCGGTTGGAATCGGATGTGGCTCGCGATGTTCCCGAAGTCGAGGTGGCCGCCGAAGTGGACTTGGTCGAAGTTATCGAGTGTGAGGCCGACCCGCGGCCCCCAGCCGCGGAGACCGGATCCCGGTTCTTCCGCCGCGGCGAGCCGAGGCGCGACGGCCGGCGACACGAGGACGAGAGCTGCGGCGGCGATGATTGCGAATCGGCTCATTCGGGACACCTCCTAGGACTTCGAGTCCTTGACTGCGATGACGTCGAACATCGGCGGCGTCGTGAAGAACGCGCCGGGATCGCGCGAACGGTCCGACCACTCCGACTCGAACGCGGTCTGCTCCACCGCGGTCAACAGGCCCATCTCCACGAGGAGCGGGACGTAGTTTCGGAAGAAGAAATCGGGCCAGTGCCAGAGCATCGACCCGGGGCGGGCGACGCGCAGATGCGGCGTGATCTCGGTCACGCGCAGGCCGTGCCGCTGGCAGATCGTCGGGATCCGGCCCATCACGTCGGGGTCGCCGCCGCGGCCGCGCCAGCTCTCTTCCACGGCGCGGACGACCCGCGCGAGCGCGGGGCCCTTCGGGGCGAGCGTCATCGACGCGTAGTTGAAGTAGTCCTGCGCGGCGAAGACTCCGCCCGGCCGAAGCGAGCGCGCAACCCCGGAGACGACGGCGTCGGGATCGGGCACGAAGCAGAGAACCCAGCGCGCGTACGCGCCGTCGATGCTCGCAGGCGGGAGGTCGAGCCGCTGCACGTCGCCTGGCCGCCCATCGACGACGCCCCGCTCCCAACCGGTCAGACGCTCGTTGAGGAGGGCGAGGTACTTCTCCGAGGCGTCGACGGCGATCACGCGGCCCGACGGTCCGACGACGTGCGCGAGGTCGAGCGTGCCGAAACCGGGACCGCAAGCGACGTCGAGAATCGTCTGGCCGGGGCCGAACCCGGCGCGCTCCCACAACGCGTAGGCTTGCGCGGCCCACACGCGGTGCTGGAATCCGAGCCGGACGACTTCGTCGTCGGTCGTCCCGAGGACGTAGTCTCGAGGCGTCTCCGCGGTCACGCTCCCTACTCTTCCTCCACCACCGAAGCGCGCTTCTCGAGGGCGCGGCGCCGTGTGTGGTCGAGGATTCGCTTGCGCAACCGGATCGCCTTCGGCGTCACCTCGACCAGCTCGTCCTCCTCGATCCACTCGATCGCCGCCTCGAGGTACATCAGCCGCGGCGGCGTCAGCTTCACGGCGATGTCCGCGTGCGACGCGCGCATGTTCGTCAGGTGTTTCTTCGTGCAAGGATTGCAAACGATGTCGTTCTCGCGGCTGTTCTGGCCGACGATCATCCCGCCGTAGACTTCGACGCCCGGCGGGCAGAAGAGAACGCCGCGGCCCTCGAGGCGTTCGAGCGAGTACGCGGTCGTCGACCCAGCTTCCTTGCAGACGAGCGCACCGACGCCGCGGCTCTGCACTTCTCCCTTGAACGGCTCGTACCCGGCGAACAGTCGGTTCATCAGACCTTCGCCGCGCGTGTCGGTCAAAAACTCGTTCCGGTATCCGAACAGCCCGCGCGTCGGAATCTTAAACTCGATCCGGACGCGCCCCGTCCCGTTGTTGACGAGGTTCGTCATCTCGGCCTTCCGCTGGCCGAGCTTCTCGATCACCGTGCCCATCGTGATCTCGGGGACGTCGACGACCAGCTCGTCGATCGGCTCGCACGTCACGCCGCCGACTTCCTTGAGAATCACCTGCGGCCGCGCGAGCGTGAACTCGAACCCCTCGCGCCGCATCGTCTCGACGAGGATCGCGAGGTGCAGCTCGCCGCGACCCGACACCTTGAACGCGTCGGGCGTGCCGGTGTCCTCGACGCGGAGCGCGACGTTCGTCCGGAGCTCCTTGTCGAGTCGCTCGCGGATGTTTCGGCTCGTGACGTATTTTCCCTCGCGGCCGCCGAACGGCGAGTCGTTCACACGGAACGTCATCGACACCGTCGGTTCGTCGACCGCCATCGGTGGGAGCGGGCGCGGGTTCTCCGGCTCGCAGACGGTGTCGCCGATCGTGATGTTGTCGATCCCCGCCAGCACGACGATTTCGCCCGCCGCCGCCTCCACGACCTCGACGCGCTTGAGGCCCTCGAACGCCAGGATCTTCGTCGCCTTCGAGGAGACGACGGTCCCGTCCATCTTGCACATCGCGATCGGTTGGCCGGCGCGGAGTGTCCCGTTGACGATCCGGCCGATCGCGAGCCGGCCGAGGTAGTTGTCGTAGTCGAGCGACGCGACGAGGATCTGGAGAGGCGCGGCGGGATCCCCTCCCGGCTCGGGCACCTCGACGATGATCGCGTCGAGGAGGGGGCGGAGATCGTTCTCCGCGTGGTCGATCTCGCGGACCGCGATCCCGCGCTTCGCCGACGAGTAGACGATCGGGAAGTCGAGCTGCGCGTCGGTCGCGCCGAGGTCGACCATCAGGTCGAACACCTGGTCGACGGCGAACGCGGGGCGCGCCTCGGGCCGGTCGATCTTGTTGATAACGACGATCGGCTTGAGGCCCAGCTCGAGAGCCTTCCGTAGAACGAACCGCGTCTGCGGCATCGTCCCCTCGGCGGCGTCGACGACCAACAGCACGGCGTCGACCATCATCAGCACGCGCTCGACCTCGCCGCCGAAGTCGCTGTGACCGGGTGTATCGACGATGTTAATCTTCGTCCCGTGGTAGCGGATCGAGGTGTTCTTCGCGAGGATCGTGATCCCCCGCTCGCGCTCGAGATCGTTCGAGTCCATCACCCGTTCGACGATCGCTTCGTTGGCGCGAAACGTCCCCGACTGCTTGAGGAGGCAATCGACGAGCGTGGTCTTGCCGTGGTCGACGTGCGCGATGATGGCGATGTTCCGGAGTCCCGACATGGTGGAGCGGCATTCTAGCTTGCGGATGAGACTTTGGCAAACGATCGCGGTCGCGATCGCGGCCGCCGCGCCTCGCGGCGAGGTCTGATCCCGTGCCGATCGCGCCCGAACTCCTCGCGCTAAACCTCAAGGATCTCGCGCTCGATGAACTCGCCGCGACGCTCCGACCTCACGGCGTTTCCGACGAGACGGCGCGCAAGCTTTTCGCGGCGGTGTTCGCGCACGGCGTCGATGATCCCAGATCGTTGCGAACTAACCCGCACATTCCTAGGCGCTTGCGACTGCAACTTGAAGAATTGTCGGAGATCCCGTCGCTCGCGGTCGTGGAGCGGCGGCGCGCCGGCGACGGGTTCGTGAAGTACCTGTTCGAGTCGCCGCTCGGCGGCCGCTTCGAGGCCGTGAAGATTCCGCTGTTCGACACGAAGTGCGTCGTCTGCGTTTCCTCGCAAGTCGGCTGCGCGCTCGCGTGCGACTTCTGCATGACCGGGCGGATAGGATTCGAACGGAACTTGCGAACGTGGGAGATCGTGGACCAAGTCATGCGAATCCGCGCCGAGGCGGATCGGCCGGTCCGCGGCGTCGTGTTCATGGGGATGGGCGAGCCGTTCCTCAACTACGAGGCGTCGCTGCGCGCGGCGCGGATCCTCTCGCATCCGGCCGGGCTGTCGATCTCGGCGAAGGCGATCACGTTCTCGACCGTCGGGATCGTGCCCGCGATCCGTCGATTCACTCGCGAACCGGGCGACTTTCGGCTGGCCGTCTCGCTCACGTCGGCGATCCCCGAGAAACGCGCGAGCCTTCTTCCCGTCGAGCGGACCTACCCGATCCCCGAGCTGATCGCCGCGATCCGCGAGCACGCGGCGGCGCGGCGGGAGCGCGCGATGATCGCCTACGTGATGATTCGCGGGTGGAACACCGGCCGCGAGGACGCCGCCGCCCTCCGCGACGCGTTCGATGGGATCCCGATTAAGCTCGACCTGATCGAAGTCACCGATCCGACGGGCCGATACTTGCCGCCGACGCTGGACGAGCTCTCCGCGTTCCGCGACCATCTGCAGATCCTCCGCGCGCCGATCGTCCGGCGCTACTCGGGAGGAAAAGAAATCGGCGCGGCTTGCGGGACGCTGGCCGCCTCGCAGTATGGCGGCCAGGTCGTGAGCGCCCCGCGGCGCGCGCCGATCGCGACCCCGATTCCGGAGTCGATGCCCGCGCCTATTTGAAGTCGCGGTCCATGACGGTCTTCCGGCCGTCGCTCTTGGCCGTCTCGATCGCCGCGTCGCACATCGCGCGAATCCGTTCGGAGATCGCCTCGAGAACGCTCGCGGACGTGTTCATTCCCGACTTCTCGCGGACGTAACCCTTGATCTTCGACGCGACGACGAGAACTTCTTTCTCCATTGGACTCTCCTTTTTCGCTGGACTCGGTGGTTTGATCGGATCGATCGGTTTCGGTTTCGCTGGCTCGGCCGGCCGTGCCGGAGCGCGCGGGGCGACGGCCGGTTCAGGATCCTCCGCCTCGCCCTTGCGCGGCGCCCGCCGCTCCTCGGCCCACGCCCGCCGGTGGCTCATGATCGGAAGGTGCGCGTCCCAACACGGCACGCTGCAGAACCAGAGGGCCACGCGCTTCCGGTTGCACGTGGAGACGCTGCACACCCAGTAGACGCTCCCGAACGGGATCGGCTTCTTGCAGGCGCTGCACTTCTTCCAGGCGTCGGCGGCTCCGTCCATCTCTCCCGTTTCCCGCGCCGCTTGCACGACGATTCGAGCACGATCTCGAAGGCGGCCCGCGCGCGGAGTCGAGACCTTAACATTCCGCGGCGCGGCCTGTGAAGTGGGAGGAAGCGCGATACGGTCTGCTATAATCGCGCGGTGCCGGCACGCCGGATCGTCACCCCCAAGACGCTCCTCGCAATCGTTCTCATCGCGGGTGCGCTAGTCCGCTTCGGCCGGATCGGCGCCGGCCTCCCGAACGTGTTCCTCCCCGACGAGGAGCTCAACCTCACGAACGCGCTCTCTCTCCTCGCGCGCCGGACGCTCGAGCCGTTGCGCTACGATTACCCGACGTTCGAGATCTACCTCCTCGCGGCGATCAACGCCGCGCTGTTCGCCGCCGGCCGGATCGCCGGCGCGTACGCGAGCGCGACCGATTTCGGCGTGAAGTTTTTCGTGGACGCGACGCTGGTCTACCTCGCGGGGCGCGCGGCGAGCGCGCTGTTCGGCGTCAGCGCGATCGCGGCCGCGTGGGCGATCGGCCGGCGGCTCTACGGCGAGCGGGCGGGGCTGTTCGCGGCCGTCTTCCTCGCGCTGGGGATCGAGTCCGCGCGCGAGGCCGGAGTCGCGACGCCGAACTCCGCGCTCACGTTCCTCTCCGCGGTCGCATTCCTGCTGATCGTCCGCGCCGCCGAGCGAGGGGGTCCGCGCGATTACCTTCTCGCGGGCGCGGCGATCGGCCTCTCCATCTCCGCGAAGTACAACGCCGCGGGCCTCATGATCCCGCTCGTCGCCGCCCACGCGATGGCTTGCGGCCGCCGCCCGTTCTCTTCGCTCGCTCTCGCCGCCGCCGTCGCGCTGCTCGCCTTCCTCGCGGTCACGCCGTACTGGGTCCTCGGCTTCCGCGAATACCTCTCGGGCTATCTGCTCGCAGCGAGCCATATGAGAACCGGCCACATCGGGCACATGGGGAAGACGCCGATCCTCTGGGCCGTGCGCGAGATTCTAAGCCAGGAGAGAATCGCCGGGCTCCTCGCGTTCGCGGGCGCGGCGATCGCGCTCGCTCGCCGAACCCGCGGGGACGTCCTACTCCTGGCGTTCCTCGTCCCCTCGTTCCTCGCGATCACATCGCTCGGGCATCAGCAGCTCGACTACGTCGCGTTCCTCTGGCCGCCGGCGGCCGTCCTCGCGGGGCGCGCGCTCGACGCGCTCCTCCACGCGCTTCTTCGCGCGCGCTCCCTCGCCCGCCCCGCGCAGGTCGCCGCAGCCGTCGCGGCGCTCGCGATCGCGCCGTCGGCCCTCGGCGCAGTCCAAGAGTTCCGGCGCGCGACGCGCACCGACACGCGCGAAGTCGCGCGCGAGTGGATCGAGGCCAACCTGCCCGCTAACGCGGCGATCGCGATCGGCAGGTACCACGACCTCCCGCGCTTGCTCGACCTGGAGCGCGCGCGGCGCTCGAAGCTCGGCAGCCGGCACGTCGGCGGCGACTACTACGGCGCGGTCGAAGCCGCCCTCGGGCCCCGCCCGAGCTATCGTCTCGTGCCGATTCTCGTGTCGGCCGATCGCGCCGTCGTCCCGGAATCGCTCGCCTCCGCCGATTCGATGTCCGCCGTGCGCGCGCGGATCGCGGGCAACCGCTACCTCAACGATCAATTCTCGACGCGCGAGCGATCGCTCGACGAGCTCCTCTCAGAAGGCGCCGGGTTCGTCCTCCTCTCATCGCAAACGACGGATCGTTACCTCGTCGAGCCGCCGCCGCCGTCGGCCAGCGCGCTCCGCCTCCTCTGGCTCCGGGAGCGCGAGTTCTTTAGCGGCCTTCTCGCCGATGAGCGCCTCGAGGTGATTCATCGTTGGGACCCTGACCGCGGGCTCACCGGGCCGCGGATCACTCTGTACCGGATTGCCGCAAGGTGACCCCAGCGCCCCGATCGATCTCCACGGCACCGTCCACGGGCGAGGCCTGATTCGATGTCGCGGAGCCTGACGCAGCGAGTCGGTTGGGTCGCGCTGGGGCGCCTGAGCAACATCGCCAGCCTCCTCATCGTCAACGCGCTGTTGTCCCGCCTCCTCCCGCTCGCCGAATACGGGCGCTACCAGCAGGTGTGGCTCGTCCTCAATCTCTGCGTTCCGATTTTTGTCCTCGGGCTGCCGTCGAGCCTCAACGCGTTCCTGCAAAAGCAGAGCGAGGACGAGCGGGATCGGTTCCTCACGCAGACCGTCTTCCTCCTTTTCTTCCCCGCGCTGCTCCTGGCCGGCCTCCTCGCGCTCGGGGCGCCGACCCTCGCCGCCGCGCTCAAGGATCCGACGCTCGCTCCGCTCTTCCGCTCGGCGAGCCTCCTCGGCTTCGTCCTGATCGCGACGGGTTTTTGGGACGCGTTCCTGATCAACTACTCGAAGCACCGGTGGCTGGCGGTCTCGTACGGAGTCTTCTCCGCGGCGTTCCTGATCGCCGTGCTCGCAGGCGCGTTCCTCGGAAAGAGCATCGAGGCGATCTTCCTCGCGCTCGGGGTCTATTCGCTCGTCCGGCTCGCGGGCGTCGCGTTCGTCGTCTGGAAAGTCGTCCGTCCGCGCCGCGGCGCCCTTCGAGCCGACTCGATCCGCGAGCAGGCGCGCTTCGTCCTCCCAGTCACCCTGCGGGAATCGCTCGACGCGATCTCGCGCTGGTGCGACAAGGTCATCATCACCTCGCGCTTCCGGCCGGATCAATTCGCGGTCTACTACAACGGCGCGCAACAGATCCCATTCGTCGGGCTGTTCGTCGACTCGATCTTCTCCGTCGCGATCCCCGATTACGCGAGCGCGCATCACCGCGGCGACAAGGCCGAGATCAAGCGCCTGTTCGGCTTGACGGCGCGCCGTATCGCGTTCGTCATCTTCCCTCTGACGGCCGCCTCGATCGCCGTGGCGCCCGACGCGATGGCCGTGCTCTTCGGCGGCGCCTACCACGAGAGCGGCCGCTATTTTCGAGTCTTCCTGACGAGCCTCCCCTGCCGGATCTCGTCCGCCGGGTTCTTCCTCCTCGCGGCCGGACGGTCCGACTGGCTCCTGTACGGCACAATCCTCGACATCGTCCTGGCGATCGGGCTCGGCATGGCGTTGATCCCGACGCTCGGCCTTTTCGGCCCCGCCGTCGCGTCGGTCCTCGCGACGTACATCCAGGCGAGCTACAACTTGCGTCAAGCGGGGCGAGCCGTCGGCGTCCCCGCCCGGTCGCTCCTCCCGTGGAAATCGCTCGCGCGGCTGGCGCTTCTCAGCGCGGCCGCCGGCCTCGTCTCGTCGTTCGGCGCCGCGTTCCAGAACCCGCTCGCGAACGTCGTCTGCGCCGGCGGAGTCTTCCTCGTGTTCTTCGCCGGAGTCGGCCTCGGCATGCATGCGCTCGAAGCGGAAGAGCGCGCGCTCGTCGCGAGGTGGCTCGGCGCGGCGCGGCGCCTCGTGTCGCGCCGCGGAATCGGCACGCCCGACTCCCGGCAGTAGGCGCGGACCGCGGCGACGGCCGCTCCGGCGGGGCCCCGCGGCGCTCCGGCAGCGCCCCCCATCGTTATCTGCCGCGAGGTCCGCCCAATGTGCTATCCTGCGGCACCCACACAAAGGAGAGTTCACTTGTCATTCACAAACCTGGGCCTCGTACCCGAGCTCCTTCGCGGCGTGCGAGCCATGGGCTACACCGAGCCGACGCCGATCCAAACGAAGGCAATCCCGCAAATCCTCGCCGGCCGCGACCTGATCGGTAGCGCCCAGACCGGCACCGGGAAGACGGCCGCGTTCGTCCTGCCGATGCTCCAGTTGATCAAGAAATGGGAGGGGAGCGGCGTTCGCGCCCTCGTCTTGACGCCGACGCGCGAGCTGGCCGCGCAGGTCGAGACCGCGGTGCGAGACTATGCGCGGTTCACGACGATCAAGTGCGCTGTCGTGTACGGCGGCGTCGCGATCGGCCCCCAGGAAAATCGTCTCAAGGAAAAAGTCGACATCATCGTCGCGACTCCCGGCCGGCTGCTCGATCACATGGAGCGCGGCAACATTTTCTTCACGTCGCTACGGATGCTCGTGCTCGACGAGGCGGACCGGATGGTCGACATGGGGTTCGCGCCCGACCTCAACCGGATTCTTCGGAAGCTTCCCGCGGGGCGGCAGACGCTCCTCTTCTCCGCCACGATGCCGCCGGAGCTCAACGCGCTCGCGAAGAAAACGCTCGTCGAGCCGGTGCGCGTCGACGTCGCGCCGCGCGTGACGACGGTCCCCGGAGTCCGCCAAGCCGTCTACCCGGTCCCGCAGGATCTCAAGACAGATCTTCTGCTCGAGCTCCTCGAAGGCGAGCGGATGGACTCGGTCCTCGTGTTCACGCGGACGAAGCACCGCGCCGACCGGATCGCGCGGCAGCTCGAACGGCGCGGCTACGCGGTCGCCGCGCTCCATTCGAACCGGACGCAGAGCCAGCGCGAGCGGGCGCTGGCCGGTTTCCGCTCTGGGCTCTACCAGGTGCTCGTCGCGACTGACATTGCCTCGCGCGGGCTCGACGTCGAAGGGATCTCGCACGTCGTCAACTACGACGTCCCGAATGCGCCGGAGGATTACGTTCACCGCGTGGGCCGGACGGCGCGGGCGTCGGCAGTCGGCGACGCGTTCACGCTGATGTCGCGCGAGGAGGAATCGCAGGTCGCGGCAATCGAGCGATTCACCGGTCGCGCGATCTCGCGCGTGACGATCCCCGGGTTCGACTACAAGAAGCCGGCGCCGTCGCGCGAGGACCGCGGGAGCGGCGGCGCGCACGCATCGCGGGGCCGGCAGGGCGACGCGCCGCGCCGCGCCCGCAGAGAAAGCGGCGGCGGCGAGCGCCGTCACGCGAGCGCGGGCTCTGGCTCGGGCACGCACGGACATTCCCGCCAGCGGAGCCACGGCCACGAGGCGGCCCCCGCGGCGCATTCGCGGGAAACGAGCGGCGACAACGCGACCTCCAACGAGCCGGTTGCCGCCGAGGGCGGGTCGTTCGGCAGAGGCCGACATCAGGTGAACCCGCTCACGAAGCGCCGCCGGTAGAGCGGCAGCGCCGGGAGAGCCGGTGGGCCACCTTCGCCCGCGACGGCGCCGTCGCCCGCGATGCGGGCCGCTAGTGAGCGCCGCCGTTTCCGTTCCGTGGGCGCACGAGCCACGAACTCAAGAGAAGGGCGATGCCGACGAACGTCGGGATGATCCCCGCGGCCCACTTGTTATCGTGCGGCTCCATCAGCAGCATGAGCACCATTAACCCGAAGCCGACGGCGAGCGTGATGATCCCGCCGACCATCAGACCCTGCGAGCGATGCCGGGCGCGCCGGAGCGCGGCCTCCGGTCCGAACGCGTCTTCGTCCCCAAGGGTCGGGAGCGGCGGTAGCTTCGAGGGATCGATGCCCCGCTCGATCGCGACGATCCTCTCCCGTTGCGCGAGCTCGATAATTCGCTGACGACTGATCGTCCGGACGATTCCCGAGACGATGCCTCCGATGATCGCGATCGCCGGGATCGCGAAGAGCACAACCATTCCGAATGCTGGCGCGAGATCGTCCACGTTCATTGCATCTCCTCTGGGGCTCGGTTGGGTTCGGGTTTCGTCCGGCCGCAAGCCCCGTCGGCCGTTCTGCCCCTTCCGACCGGCGATCCTCAAGGCCGGTTTCAGATTTTCGTGAGCCCTGGGTCCGCGAAAAATATGAAACCACGCGCCGGCATCGGACAGTCTGAGGGAGTGATGGCATCCCCTCCCGGCTCGCCGGCGGGCCCCCGGGGCGCGCCGGCCGACGAGCGCCAGCTGATCGAGAGCGCGCGGGGCGGAGACGAGGCCGCGTATCAACGCCTCGTGGAGACGTACCGTGATCGCGTCGTCGGGCTCGCGTTCCGAATGGTCGGCGCGCGGGAGGACGCGGAGGAGATCGCGCAGGATGCGTTCGTGAGAGCGTGGCGCGCGCTGCCGGCGTTTCGCGGCGAGGCGCGATTCTCGACCTGGCTCTACCGGATCGCGATCCACCGGTGCTACGATGCGCGAAAGTCGCTCGTCGCGCGGCGGGTTCGCGAGACGGATCTCGATGCGGCCGGCGAGTACGAGGGCGTCGACGGGCGCGCGTCGGCCGCTCGCTTCGATGCGGGGCGCCGGCTCGAGCCGCTGATCGCGGCGCTTCCCGCCGCCCAGCGCGCTGCCGTCACGCTCTTTTATTACGATGAGCGCTCGATCGAGGAGGTCGCACTGGCTATGGGCGTGCCGGAGGGGACCGTGAAGACGCACTTGCATCGCGCGCGCGCCGCGCTCCGCGAGGCGTGGCAGAGGGAGAGCGCGTGAGAGGGAAGCGATGACCTGCGCTGAGTTTTCGGCTTGGCTCGACGAAGGATCGCCCGAGGCGTCGGGCCGGGGCGAGAGCGCGCGGCGGCACGCGGCCGGCTGCGAGACGTGCCGCGCCGCGCTGGCGGCCGCGTTCGAGATCGATCTCCTCCTCGAGGCGATTCCGATGCGCGCGTCGTCCGGCTTCGTCGAGCGGACGATGGCGCGCGTCGCGGCGGCACGGCGCGCTTCGTCGGCCGCAGGGCCCGACACGTCCTCGCTTCCGGCGTGGTGGGTCCGCGCCGCCGCCGATCCGGCGACGGTTCTGGCGTTCCTCCTCGCCGGTCTTCTCGTCGGCCAGAGCGAGGCGCTCGCCCCGATCGCCCGGAACGCCGCCACGGCTCTCTTCCGACTCCTACTGGAGCTCGCCGCTTCGATCGTGCCAGCCGGGACGCGCGCCGCGCTCGCGACCGAGGGCGCGCCTCGCCTCGATCTCGCGGTCGTCGTCGGGCTGTCGCCCGTGATCGTCGCGGCCTCTCTCCTTCTGTTCGAGTGGGGGAAGGGGCTGGCGTCCGGCCGGCCCGCGCCGCCGATCGGGCGCGCCGCCCGCTGACCCGCGCGCGATCGACGGCTCGAGAGAAGACCGCCGCGACATGAGCCAACGGATCGGTCGTTACCGGATCGTCGAGAAGCTCGGCGAGGGCGGGATGGGAGTCGTCTACTCGGCCTCCGACGAGCAGCTCGACCGCCTCGTAGCGATCAAGATGATCCACGAGGCGAGCACGGACACGCGCGCGAGGGAACGGCTCTGGCGCGAAGCGCGCGCGGCGGCGAGCGTGAATCATCCGAACGTCTGCCAGGTCTACGAGGTCGGCGAGGCGGACGGCGCGCTGTACATCGCGATGGAGTTACTCGAGGGCGAGTCGCTCGCCGCGCGGATCGGCGGCGGCTCGATCGCGCTCGGCGAGTCCGCGCAGATCGCGCTCGGCGTGCTCGCCGCGCTCGAGGCGCTCCACCGCCGCGAAATCGTCCACCGCGACCTGAAGCCGTCGAACGTTTTTCTCACGGCGCACGGCGTCAAGCTCCTCGACTTCGGCCTCGCGCGACCGCTCCGCGACGAGACGGCGGCGAATGATCTGGCGTTGACGGCGCCCGGCACGGTCGTCGGGACGCCGCGTTACATGGCGCCCGAGCAATGGGCCGGCCAGACGCCCGGGCCCGCGTGCGACCTGTTCGCCGCCGGCGCGCTCCTGTTCGAGATGTTGACCGGGCGGCCGGCGTTCTCGGGGACGAGCGTGATCGAGGTCTGTCACGCGATCGTTCACGAGCATCCGCCCGCGCTCACGGGCGGGCCCGCCGCTGTCGCCGTCGACCGCGTCATCCACCGCGCACTCGAGAAGAGGCCCGAGGACCGGTACGCCTCGGCCGACGCGATGGCCCAGGAGCTCCGGGCCGCCCTTCTCCAGCTCGACACCAGGACGTCGCTCCCCGTCCGCGCGATGAAGCGAATCATCGTGCTTCCGTTCCGCGCGCTGCGGCCCGACGCGGAGACGGATTACCTCACGTTCGGACTCGCCGACGCGATTACCGCGTCGCTCTCCGGACTCGAGTCGCTCGTCGTGCGCTCGAGTCTCGCAGGATCCCGATTCGCGACCGACGTCCCCGACCTCAAGGCGATCGCCGCGCAGGCGGAGGTCGACGTCGTCCTGTTCGGGACGCTCTTGCGCGCGGGGGATCAGGTCCGCGTGAGCACGCAGCTCGTCGCGGCGCCCGCCGGGACTCTCGTCTGGACGAAGACGGCGCAAGTCCCGCTCCGCGACATCTTCCAACTCCAGGACGAACTGGCGCGCCAGATCGTCGAGTCGTTGTCGGTCCCGCTCGCGGTGCAGCCATCGCGCAGCGGCTCGCCCCTGCAGCAAGACGTGCCGGCCAACGCGCGCGCCTACGAGTTCTACCTGCGAGCGAACCAGCTCTACTACAACGCGAGCCTCTTGGGAGTCGCGCGGGACCTCTACCGCGAGTGCCTCGATGCGGACCCGAACTACGCCCCCGCGTGGGCGCGCCTCGGCCGCGTGTGCCGCGTGATGGCGAAGTACGGCCACGGCGACGTCGAGGAGAACTTCCAGTGCGCGGAGGAGGCGTTCCGGAAGGCGCTCGCGATCAACCCGGACCTCGCGATCGCGCACAACCTGTACACGTACTTCGAAGTCGAAGAGCTCGGCCACGCCAAGCCGGCGATGGTGCGGTTATTGGAGCGCGCGCGAAAGCATCCGGCCGACCCCGATCTGTTCGCCGGGCTCGTCGTGTCGTGTCGTTTCTGCGGCCTTCTCGACGCGTCGCTGGCCGCCCACCGCCGCGCGCGGCAGCTCGATCCCGCGATCCGGACGAGCGTCGAGTACACCTACTGGATGATCGGCGATTACGAGCGCGTCATCCTCCACGATCAAGAGGATCAGCACTGGGCCAAGCTGTACGCGCTCGCGATGATGGGCCGCGAAGCCGAAGCGATCGAAGGCTTCCGGAAGCTCGAAAGCGATCCGCTCACGGAACTCGAGCGGAACATCCTCGCGGCCACTCGGAGTGCGCTCGAGGGGAACCGCGAGGAGTGCGCGCTGGCGTGGCGCTCGTTCCTCTCGTCCCGCTTCCACGACCCCGAGGGGATCTATTTCGCCGCGCGCGACCTTGCTCGCGTCGGCGAGACGCACCTCGCCCTCGAAGCGCTAGAACGAGTGGTCGGTGGCGGACTCTGGTGCCCGTCCGTACTGATCCGGGATCCCTGGCTCGATCCGCTCCGCACATTCCCCGAGTTCGTGCGGCTCCTCCGCCGCGCCGAGGCCGGCCACCGCGCCGCCGCCGCCGCGTTCACCCGAGCCGGCGGCGAAGAAATCCTCGGAGTCTCTTCTCGCTAACAGCGCCGCGCCCGCGGTCGCGGAGTCGCGAGTGATCGTCCCGTCGCGCACTTCGACGACGCGGCCAGCGCGGCGCGCGAGCGCCGGGTCGTGCGTGATGACGATCACCGTTCGCCCCTGCCGCCAGAGATCCTCGAACAGGCTCATGATGTCGCCGCCCGCGGTCGTGTCGAGGTTTCCCGTCGGCTCGTCGGCGAGCAGAATGTCCGGGTCCATCGCGAGCGCGCGCGCGATCGCGACACGCTGCATCTGGCCGCCCGACAGTTCCGTCGGCTTGTGGAGCATCCGATCGGAAAGGCCGACGCGCTCGAGCAGCTCGCGCACTCGCGCGTCGCGCCCGGCGCGCGCAACGCCGCCGAACAACAGCGGCAGTTCGATGTTCTCGTACGCTGAAATCTGCGGGAGAAGATTGAAGTTCTGGAACACGAACCCGACGCGCCGATTCCGGATCGCGGCGAGCGCGTCGCGCGAGAGCCCCGCGACCGCCTCGCCGCGCAGCGTGTACGAGCCGGACGACGGCGTGTCGAGGCAGCCGATCAGGTTCATCAGCGTCGATTTCCCCGATCCCGAGGGTCCGACGATCGCGACGAACTCCCCTTCGCCGAGAGCGAGGTCGATCCCCCGCAGCGCCTCGACGCGAACCTTGCCGGTGTCGTAGACCTTAGTGATCTGCTCCATGTGAATCACGTGCCCGTTCTTCATCCGCGCCCCCTCATTCGTACCGAAGCGTCCGCGCGGGATCGACCGCCGCCGCGCGCCGCGCCGGGAAATAGCCCGCGAGAAGCCCGATCGCGCCGAGAACCGCCGCCGACGCGATTCCGATCGGCAGCGAAAGCGTCGGCTTCCCGAGAAACTCGATCGCCTGGTTTCCGTCGGTCGGGATCAGGCCGATCAGCGTGACGAGCACGACCGCCGCCGAGATGCCGATCAGGCCGCCGAGCGCGGTGTACAGGAGCCCCTCGAGAACGAGCGGCCCGATGATCCACGCCGGGCGCGCCCCGAGAGCCATCTGCACGCCGATCTCGCGCGTCCTCTCCTTGACGGTCGCGTACATGATGTTCGCCACGCCGACGCCGCCGATCATCAGCGTCAGCCCGCCGATGACTCCGAGGAAGATCTGGATTCCGAGCGTGACCTTTCCCATGATGCTCGACGACTTGACGGTGTCCCACGCGCCGACCGCGCGTTCGTCGGCCGGGTCGAACCCGTACTTCGCGCTGAGAACTCTCCGGATCTCGCCGAGAAGCTCGGGCATCCGTTCTGGGCGCGTCGGGCAAACGACGATGTTCTCGAGAAACTCTCCGCCGAACTGCGATTTGAATGTCGTGATCGGAATGACCGCGTTCTCGGCATCGGGGCCGCCGTAGGATCCCGCCTGCAATCGCTTCTTGAGCACGCCGACGACGGTGTACGGAAGCCCGCCGACGAGGAGAGTCCGGCCGACCGGCGGCTCGTCGCCGTACAAGTCCTTCGCGACCTCGTTCCCGAGGAAGATCACGCGCCGCTTCTCCTCCTCGTCGCGAGCGTTTAGGAATCGGCCTCCCGCCTGCGGGATTTGGTTCCGCAGCTCCCCGTACGAATCGTTCGCGCCCGTCACGCGGCTCGTGATCGTCTTGCGGCCGTTCGTGAGGCTCGCGCGCCACGTCCGAAGCTCGCCCGCGATCCCCGCAAGTCCGGGCACTCGATCGGAGAGGAGCGCGATGTCCTCCAGGCGCGGGCGGATCGAACGGCCCGGGGGGAGCCCCTTCCACGGGAGCGTCGTCTCGCCCGGCCAAAGGACGGCAATGTTCTTCCCCATTCCGGTGCTCGCCGTTCCGAGCTGCCGCTTGAGTCCCTCGCCGAACGACAACAGAAGGAGGAGCGCGAGCGATCCCCACGCGATCGCGGCGATCGTGAGCGTCGCGCGCTTGCGCTGGATCCGCGCCGACCGGAGGAAGAGCTGCGCGACGAGAGCGAATTGTGACGCCACGGGGCCCCTCCCTACGCTTTCATCGCGACGACGGGGTCGAGGTTCGCGGCGTCGCGCGCCGGGAAATACCCGGCCAGAAGTCCGACGAGCCCCAAGAGGAGCGCGGTCCCGCCCCCGACGAGCGGCGAGATTCTCGGGATGCCGATGTACTCGGTGATCGGGATCTGCGCGATGACGGCGCAGAGCGCCGCGGTGATCGCGAGACCCGCGACGCCGCCGACCGCCGTGATCAGGAGCGTCTCGAGCAGGAACTGGCCGAGGATCGCGCGCGGCTTCGCCCCGAGCGCCATCTTAATCCCGATCTCTCGCGTCCGCTCCTCGACGACGACGTTCATGATGTTCGAGACGCCGATCCCGCCGACGACGAGGGTGAGCGAGCCGACGATCCCGAGGAAGAGGCGAAACCCGAGCATGAACGCGTCGAAGAACCGAAACTCTTCCGTCGTGTCCCAGAGCGAGAGCGCTTCTTTGTCCTTCGGGTCGAACCGGTGCTTCGCGGCGAGCACTTCGAGGACCTGCGCCTGCGCCGCCTCCGTGTGGCGCACGCCGACGGCCTGAAATACGAAGTTGTCGAGGAATTTTTGCCCGGTGAGCGTGCGAAAGGTCGAGCCGGGAATGTACGCGTTCCCAGAGTCGCGGTTCCCGTAGCTCGAGTCCTGCGTCTTCTTCTGCAAGACGCCGACGACGAGGAACGGCGTGCCGGCGAGCATCACGGTTTTTCCGATCGGGTCCGCCTCGCCGAAGACGCTCGTCGCCAGCTCGTTCCCGATGAAGACGACGCGGCGCTGCGCCGCGGAGTCGATCGGGTTGAGGAATCGTCCGCCCGCCTGCGGGATCAAGTTTCGCATCTCGCCGAACGCCGGCGTCACGCCCGACACGGGCACGGAGATCGTCTTCGTCCCATAGTTCAGCTTGAGGTTCGCGGTGTATTCGCTCGAGATCGCGGAAACCGCGTCGGCCTTCCTCCGGACGAGCTCGACGTCCTCCTCCGCGAGCTGGATCCTCCGTCCCTTCCCGAGTCCTTCGAACGGAATCGAGGTCATCGAGGGCCACCCGATCACGATGTTGTCGCCGAGACCCGCCGTGTTCTTGATCATCTGCTTGTGGAGTCCCTGGCCGAACGCGAGCAAGAGACTGACCGACGCCGTCCCCCACACGATGCCGAATGTCGTGAGGAACGTCCTGAGTTTCTGGCTCAGGAGATCGCGGGCGAGCTGGCGGATGTTCATCGCGCGGCGCCCTCGAAATTGTTGCGTCCTGCGACGGCGCCCCTCATGATGCCTCCGCGATGATCAACCCGGCGCACCTGCACCTCGTGACCAACCACATTCCCGTCCTCGGCTGCCTGTTCGTGGGCGCTCTGCTGGCGGCGGCGCTCGCGACGCGGAGCGCCGACCTCGCGCGAGCGAGCCTGGCTGCTTTCGCGCTCGTCGCACTCGTCACGATCCCCGCGTACCTCTCGGGCGACCCCGCGCACGAGATCGTCGAGGAGATGGACGGCGTTTCGAGACGGGCGATCCACACGCACGAGGACGCGGCGCTCCCCGCGTTCGTCGTCATCGAGACGCTCGGCGCGCTGTCCGTGTTCGGCCTCGTCTGGTTCCGCGGCGGGCGGCCGGCGCCGCGCGCGTTCCTCGCGGCCGCCCTCGCGCTCGCGATCGTCGCCTCGCTCCTCGTCGCGCGCGCCGCGAACTTGGGCGGGCTGATCCGCCACCCGGAAATCCGCATCCAGAACGCTAGCCCTTGATCTGCTTGGGCGGCCGCTCGAAGAGCCGGTCTCCCTCGGCAAGCCCCGAGACGACCTCGATGTTGAGCCCGTCCGAGAGTCCCGTCTCGATCAAAACCTTGCGCGGCGGCGACTTCGGCTTGTCGCCGGGCACCTCGACGAACGGCTTCTGTTCTTCCCCCTCGAACAGAACGAGCCGCTCGGGGACGAGGAGGATCTCCTTCTTCTCGCGGATGATCAGGTCGGCGTTCGCCGAGTAGCCCGCGCGCAGGAGCGTCTCCGACGGGTCGAGCTCGATTTCAATCTGGAAGAGGCGCGCGCCGTCCTTCTCGATCGCCTGGGGCGCGATGCGCGACAGCCGCCCGGTGACTGTCGCCGACGGAAGCGCCCCGACTTTGATCCGCGCCGGCAGACCGACCGAGAGTTTCCCGACGTCGATCTCGTCGACGGTCCCCTTGAAGATCATGTCACTCATGTCCGCGATCGCCGCGAGCTCGGTCCCCTCCTGGTACGACGTCAGCGGAACGACCGGGTCGCCCGGGTTCACCTTCCGTTCGAGGAGGGTTCCCCCCGCGGGCGCGCGGATCGTCGATTCCATTCCGCCGCTGCCGTTGCCCACGCGACCCTCCCGGATCAGCGCGAGGTTGTCGCGCGCCTGATCGAGAGTGATCTTCGCCTGCTCGTAGGATTCGCGGCGGGCGTCGAGGTCGGATGCCGACAGGAGCCCCTGCTGGTCCATCTCCGTCGCGCGCCGCCAGTCGGCGTCGGCCCTGTTGAACGCGGTCTGAGCCGACTCGACCCGCCGCTCCCCCTCGAGCCGCTCGAGCGGCATCGGGTCGGGGGCGATCTCGAACAGAACGTCGCCCGGCGCGACCGGATCGCCGACCTCGCGGTCGCAACGCTTCACGATTCCGGACATCTTCGACTTCACGTGAAACGTGAGGCGCGGCTCGATCCGCCCGACCGCGACGGCCTTTTCGGTGATCGTGCCGCGCGAGACCGAGGGCTTCTTCTCGTCCCCATCGTCGGCCTTCCCGTTTCGCCGAATTGCGTACGCGCCGAGGGCCACCGAGAGGACGATGGCGAAGCCCAGGAAGAGCTTGAGGATCTTCTTCATCGGGTGACTCCTCATCTACGGGACTGTGGGTATCGCGATCGACCGTGGGCCGAGCCGCTAGGCGGATCGATTACGCGGCCTTCGGCGTCGAGGTTTCACCGGGGCAATGGACAAGACGGGCCGGAGCGTGTCACCGTTCAACACTCGATCGCTCGAACGGAGGAATGACCGCTTGATCTACCGCAGCCTGGGCCGCTCCGGGCTCAAAGTGTCGCCGATCTGCCTCGGGACGATGATGTTCGGCGCGTGGGGCAACACCGACCACGACGAGTGCGCCCGGATCGTGCACCGCGCGCTCGACGCCGGAGTGAACTTCGTCGACACGTCGAACAACTACTCGGACGGCGAGTCGGAGACGATCGTCGGGAAGGCGATCCGCGGCCGGCGCGACGCGATCGTCCTGGCGACGAAAGTCTTCGCCGCGGTCGGGCCGGGGCCGCACGAGCAGGGACTCTCGCGCAAGGCGATCCAGGAGCAGGTCGAGAAGAGCCTTCGCCGCCTCGGCACCGACGTGATCGACTTGTACCAGATCCATCGGCCCGACCCCACGACGCCGTGGGAGGAGACGCTCTCGACGCTGACCGACCTCGTGCGCCACGGAAAAGTCCGGTACATCGGCTGCTCGACGAGCCACCTGGAAGGCGCCGGTCCGTTCGAGAAGCGGCTCACCGCGTGGGAGATCGTCGAGACTCTTTGGATCAGCGAGCGGCGCGGGCTCGAGCGATTCATCTCGCTCCAACCGCCGTACAGCATCCTGCGCCGCACGATGGAGGCCGAGCTGTTCCCGATGTGCTTGAAGTTCGGGATCGGGAGCATCGTCTGGAGCCCGCTCGAGGGCGGGTTCCTCACCGGGAAGTACCGGCGAGGCGGCGTCAATCCGAAGGACAGCCCGCGCGCCGAACGCTGGGTCGGCGACCTCGCAAACCCGAAGTTCGCGCGCCGGCTCGACGTGATCGAAGCGCTCGTCGCGCTCGCAGACGAGAAAGGCGTCCCGCTCGCCCGACTGGCGACGGCGTGGACGCTGCGGCATCCGGCCGTCACGTCGGCGATCGTCGGCCCGCGGACGGCCGCGCACCTCGACGACGCGATCGCCGCGCTCGACGTGACGATCGCGCCCGAGGAGGCCGCGCGGATCGACGCGCTCGTCGCGCCGGGGTCGTCCGCGCTGTAGGCCGAGCGAATCGCGAGCGCCGGGCGCCAACGACATGGAGCCGATCGACGAGTACCTCCGCTCGTGTTTGTCTGTCGAGTCCGCGAGCGAATCGGGACTCGCGGCGACGATCTTGGTCCCCGAAGATTTGCAAGGACCTCCCGGAGTCGCGCACGGCGGCGCGGTCGCGATGTTCGCGTACGAGATGGCGCGAGCGCTCGACCGCGAGAGGCCCGGCGACGCGCGCGGGGAGGCGCTCGCCGGAGCGTTCGCGCTCGACGTGTCGCTCTCGCGCGCGCTCCCCGTCGGCGCGAGGCTCGCGGGCCGCGCGACGCGCGCGGCGCCCGCGGCGCGCGACGGCGACCGCGATCGAGCCCGCGTCTGCGCGCGGATCGAGCGGCCCGACGGGACCGTGATCGCCGAAGCCGCCGTCGGCGCCGCCGCTCGCCCGCGCGCCGGCTCGTTCGACTTGCGAGACGGCTCGTCCGACTCGCGAGACGAATCGTCCGACGCGTTGCGCCGCCTGTGGGAAGCACGCGACGAACCCCCGTCCGAGGTCCCGGGCACCGCGATGTGCCTCGTCTGCGGACAGCGCAACGCGCGCGGGCTCCGCGCGCGCCTCCACTACGACCGCGCCCTCGTCTGGAAACGGCTCACGCCGCCGGCCAGTTTTCGCCAGTCCGACGGCGCCCTCTTCCCCGGGTTCGCGTTCGCCACGCTCGACGAGATCGGCTGGTGGCTCGGCGCGCTCGCCGCGGGCGAGTGCGGGCTTTCGACGCGGCTCTCGTTCGCGGTCCGCGGCCCGATCCCGCACGGCGAGCCGCTTCTCCTCGTCGGCGAGCGCGCCCGGTCGGTGACCGACGACCCGCGGCGCCGCGTCTGGCGGTCGCGCGCAGCGCTCGTCGCGGAATCGTGGCGCACGGTCGCGACCGCCGAGGTGACTTTCGCCGCCAGCCGCGCGTTTACGCGGTCGATGGCCGCCGGGCTGTTCAACGCGAGCGACCGCGAGGCCGTCCGCCGCCTCTTCCCGAACACACTCCACGAGGCCAGCTGACCGCCGCCAATCCGTGGTGGACGGTGGCGTCGGGAGCGGGCATACTGATCCGACTTTCCGGCGCCCGGAACTCGACGGCGGCGACCGCCGCGCGTCTGGTCGAGCGCCCGCGGAGAAGCCCCGCGGAAAAGCTCCGCGAAGGAGACCGCCATCAAGGCCGCCGAACCGTCGAAGGCCTCCTCGAAAGCCCCCGACCGCAAATCCTCTGCCGCGGGCCCGACCGACCTCTTCACGAAGTGCCGCCAGTACACACGCGCGAAGGAAGCGATCGCGCGTGGCGTCTACCCGTACTTCATCCCGATCGAGGGCTCCGAGGACACGGAGGTCCGAATCGACGGGAAGACTCTGATCATGATCGGGTCGAACAACTATCTCGGGCTGACGCATCATCCGAAAGTTCTCGAGGCGGCCGAGGCTGCGGCGCGGCGGTACGGGACGGGCTGCACGGGGAGCCGATTCCTGAACGGAACGCTCGACATCCACGAAAAGCTCGAGAGCGAGCTGGCGGAGTTCACGGGTCACGAAGCGGCGCTCGTCTTCTCGACCGGATACCAGACGAACCTCGGAATTATTTCCGGGCTGGTCGGCCGCGACGACGTGGTGCTGATCGACAAACTCGACCACGCGTCGATCGTCGACGGCTGTTTCCTTTCCGAGGGAAAGACCGAACGGTTCCGTCACAACGACATGGCCGACCTCGAGCGGCAGCTCGAGAAGCTGGCGGGCCAGCCGGGCGGACGGCTCGTCGCCGTCGACGGCGTCTTCTCGATGGAAGGCGACATCGCGCCGCTCCCCGAGCTGGTGTCGATCGTCCGCAGGCACGGCGCGCGGCTGTTCGTCGACGAAGCGCACGCGATCGGCGTGATCGGCTCGCGCGGCGCCGGCGCCGCCGACCACTTCGGCCTCGAGAAGGAAGTCGATATCGTGATGGGGACCTTCTCGAAGTCATTCGCCTCGATCGGCGGCTTCGCGGCCGCGGTGGAGCCGGTCATCCACTACCTCAAGCACCACGCGCGGCCGCTCATCTTCTCCGCGGCGATGCCGGCGTACGCCGTGGCGACCGTCCGGGCGGCGCTCGAGATCATCCGGACGGAGCCCGAGCGGCGCGCGCGGCTCAACGAGAACGCCGCGTACCTGAGGAGCGGGCTCCGATCGCTCGGATTCGACACGGCCACGAGCGAGACCCCGATCATCCCCGTCGTGACGGGAACGCTCGAGCGGACGTTTCGGTTCTGGAAAGCGCTCTTCGACGGGGGCGTGTTCACGAACGCGGTCATCCCGCCGGCCGTCCCGCCGAACGCGTGCCGGATTCGAACTTCGTTGATCGCGACGCACACGCGCGAGCAGATGGACCGCGTCCTCGAAATCTTCGCGCGGATCGGCAAGGCGCTCGGCGTCATCTAGCGCGAGCCGCCGCCCCGCGCACCGAGCGCGCCCGGTCGGACACCGATGGCCCTTCGAGTCTTCCCCGCCGCAGCGCGCCGCGACCTCTCGCGATGGATCGACCTTCCTTGGCGACTCTACCGGAGCGACCCTCTCTGGGTGCCGCCGCTGAAGCGCGACGTCCGTCTTCTGCTCGATGCGAAGCGAAACCCGTTCTACGCGCACGCCGCAGCGCAGCCGTTCCTCGCCGAGCGGGACGGGTGCGCGGTCGGCCGGATCGCCGCGATCGCGAACGAAGCGCACAACTCATTTCATGGCGACAACGCGGGCTTCTTCGGATTCTTCGAGTGCGAGGACGATGAGGAGGCCGCGCGCGCGCTGTTCGACGCGACCGGAGCGTGGCTCGCGGCGCGCGGCAAGGAGACGCTCGTCGGCCCGATGAATCCTTCGACGAACGACGACTGCGGCTCGCTGATTGCCGGGTTCGACACGCCCCCGATGATCCTGATGCCGCACAACCCGCCGTACCACGCGCGGTTGTACGAGGCGGGCGGGTTCGCGAAGGCGAAGGATCTGCTCGCGTATTTCTTCGATTCGACCGAGGTGCCGGAGCGGCTCGCGCGGTCGATCGACGCGCTCCGCAGGCGAAGCGGGATCACGATCCGCTCGATCGACATGCCGCGCTTCGGCGAGGAGGTCGAGCGGCTCCGCGAGATCTACAACGGGGCTTGGGAAAAAAACTGGGGATTCGTTCCTATGACGCGCGAAGAGATGGACCACATGGCGGCGCAGCTTCGACCCGTCGTCGACCCGGATTTTCTCCTGTTCGCCGAATCGGAAGGCCGGCCGATCGCGTTCGCCCTCGCGCTTCCGGATTTGAATCGAGCGCTCCGCCATGCGAACGGACGGCTCTTCCCGTTCGGCGCGCTCGCGATCTGGTGGCACGCGCGATCGATCCGTCAGCTCCGCGTCTTGACGCTCGGGATCTCGCGCGGGCATCGCGCGTCGGGCGCCGACGTGCTCCTCTACCACGAGCTGTTCACGCGCGCCCACCGGAAGGGCTACACGGGGGGCGAGTGCTCGTGGATCCTCGAAGACAATGCGGCGATGCGGTTGCCGCTCGATCGCTCGGGAGCGCGCGTGTACAAGACGTATCGGATTTACGAGCGGCCGATGACGCGCGCTGCCGGGGAAGCGCGATGACGGGGACCGCGCGCGCAGCGCTCGTCACGGGGGCGTCCGGGTTCGTCGGGAGCCATCTCGTCGATCTGCTGACCGCGCGCGGCGACCGCGTCCGCGCCCTCGTCCGGCCGACGAGCAGCCGGAGCTTCCTCGGTCATCCCGCTTTGGATATCGTGACGGGCGACGTTGCCGACGAGAGCCCCGCCGCCGAGCGCGACCTCGAGATCGCCTGCGCGGGCTGCGACGTCGTGTACCACGTCGCCGGGCTCCTTCGCGCGCAGACCCAGGATGAGTACGACCGCGTCAACGCGCGCGGCGCCGCGCGGCTCGCCGGCGCCGCGGCTCGCGCGGGCGTCGCCCGCTTCCTCCTCGTTTCGTCGCAGGCGGCGTCCGGCCCGCCGCCCACCGATCGCCCGCGCGAGGAGTTCGACCCGGACCGTCCCGTCACCGCGTACGGCCGGAGCAAGCTCGGCGGAGAAAAGCTGACGCTCGAGGTCGCGCGCGAGAGCGGGCTTCACGTCTCGATCGTGCGGCCTCCGGCGGTCTACGGGCCGCGCGATCGCGCGTTCCTCACGGTGTTCCGTCTGGTCTCGAAGGGGATCCTCCCGCTGTACGCCGGCGCCGCACGGCAAGAGGTGAGCGTCATCCACGCGCGCGACCTCGTGCTCGGCCTCGCCCTCGCGGCCGAACGCGCGCCCGCCGGGGCGGTCTATTTCTTGACGGACGGAGCGCAGCACACGGCCGCCGATCTCGGCGCGGCGGTGGCGCGCGCGCTCGGCCGGCGCCCGTTGCGCTTCGAGCTCCCGGCCGCGGTCGGGTGGGCCGCCGCGTGGACCTCCGAGATGGCCGGCCGCGTGACCGGCCGGCCCGTTACGCTGACGCGCGAACGACTCCGGCAGTGGACGTCGCCGCGATGGACGATCTCGGACGCGCGCGCGCGCCGCGAAATCGGATACGAATCGACGGTCGATTTGGCGGCCGGCATGGCGGAGACGGCGGCGTGGTACCGGAAAGCGGGATGGATCTGAGAGGCCGCCGCGGGTGAGGCCCGTCGACCGGCTGATCGTGGGCTATCTGATCCTCAGCGCCGGGGAGATCGTCCTGTTCCGCAACGGTGAGGGCGCCGGCGCGCCGATCGCGCTCGGGCACGGCGCGGTCGCGCTCGCGATTCTCCTCGGCTCGCGCTTGCGACCGGCGCGCGGAGTGCTCCGGCTCGCGCGAGACTGGTACCCGCTGGCCGTGATCCTCGGGGCGTACGCCGAGTTTCGTTGGCTCGCGCAATTGCCCGGCGGCGCGCTCCACGACCCCGTGATCGCGGGCCTGGAGGCTCGGCTGTTCGGCGGTCAGCCGAGCCAAACGTTTCACGCGGCCGCGCCCTGGCCTCTGCTCGCCGAATACCTTCATCTTTGCTACGTGTCGTACTACGCGATCCCGCTCACGCTCCCGATCTGGCTCTTCACTCGTCGCGAGGCCGCGCGCTTCTCCGAGGCGCTGACCGCGATCCTCGGTTCGTTCCTAGTCTGTTGCCTCGTCTACATCGTCTTTCCGGTCGCCGGGCCGTACCATCACATCGGACATCCGAGGATCGCCGACGTCGCGGGCCTCGTCCCGCCGATCGCGCACCGGATCATCCAAGCCGGCTCCTCGGTCGGCACGGCGTTTCCGTCCTCGCACACCGCGGTCGCGGTCGCCGTGTGGCTCGCGTCGTGGCGGCTCGCGCGCACGTTGTTCTGGGTCCTCGCGTTGATCGTGCCGGGGCTCGCCTTCGGGACCGTGTACGGCGGGTTTCACTACGCGGTCGATACGATCGCGGGCGTTGCGATCGGCGCGGCCTCCGTCGCAGCGGCGGCGGCGCTACACGCCCGCGACCGGTTAGGCTAGCGAAGCTCGATCAAACCGGCGCGCCGCCGCCGGAGGTCGCGCCGTCCGGCGCCGGGACGATCGGCCGGACGGCGCGCGCGACGATCGTCGCGATCTCCTGCGCCGATCCCCTCTCGACCCAGTGGGAAACGGTGACGAGGTCGCGCGCCGCCCAATCCGCCTCGAGAACCGCCGGGTGCGAGAGGAGAAGCCGATGAAGGCGAGGCCACGAATCGGGGTCGACACCGGGCGCGGGGATTTCCGACAACGCGAGGCCGCTCGGGTCGCGCAATCGATGGAGCGATCCGTACCACGTGATCACGAGGCACGCCATCGCGGCGAACGGCGCCCACCGCCCGACGCCGAGCAGCCAGCCTGCGAGCAGCCCGCCCCCGAACGCCCCGGCGAATTGCGACAGGTTGAACACGCCCGCCGCCGTACCGCGCGCACCGCGGCGCACGTAGCGCGTGACGAGCGCGGTCAGCACCGGCTCGAGCATTCCGAACCCGGCGACGAACAGCATGAGCGCGATCACGACCCAGCCGAGTCGGTCGTGGAACAGCGTGAACACGACGAGCGAGGTCGTGAGCGCGAGGGCGCTCAGGCGGATCACTCGCTTGACGCGCTTCGGGTTCTCGGCCTGTCGAGAGGCCCACGCCATCGCGACGATCCCCGCGACGACCGCGGGCCCGTACACGCGCCAAAGGTCCCTGTCATTCGGGATGAACGACCTCATTAAGAACGGAACGACGACGAGGACTCCGGTCACGCAGGCGTGGAGCACGCAGATTCCCGCGTCGAGGACGAGGAGCGACGGCTGGCCGAGGAGGGCGCGCGCGTCGTCCCATGACCAGGTCGCCTCCGCGCCGGGCGACGCAACGCCGGGCTCCCGATGGCGCCGCGGCACCAACCGCGACGGCACCGCGAGCGGGATCATCGCCGCGCCGACGACCGAGAGCCAGCACGCGAGCCAGAATATCGAGGGGACGCCGACGCGGTCGGCCGCGATCGGGCCGAACACAAAGCCCGCCGCGAAGCAGAGACCGAGCGGCACGCCGATCAAGGCCATCGCCCGCGTCCGGACTTCCTCGCGGGTGACGTCGCCGACGAGGGCGATCATCGTCGAGGCCATGGCGGCGGTGCCTTGAACGAGCCGGCCGAGAACGACTTGGTTTATCGAGGCCGCGGTTGCTACGATCGCCGATCCGGCGGCGAACAATAGGAGCGAAGCGAAGATCACTCGGCGCCGGCCGAAGACGTCGCCGAGACGGCCGAACGGGATCTGGAAAATCGCCTGGGTGAGCCCGTACGCGCCGACGCAGAGACCGACCCTGAACGGAGTCCAGTCCTCGAAGGTCGCGGCCCACGTGGCCAGAACCGGAAGCGCCATGTACAGGCCCAGCATGCGAAGGCCGTACACGCCGCCGAGGCCGAGGATCACACGCAGCTCGTCGCGCCGAAGCGCGGGAGTCGACATGCGGGAAATACTACACGAAAGGCGCGGCGCGGGTGCGGGCGGAGATCGAACACCGTGACAACGGTGTGACGATGACGGACCGGGCGGCGCCGCCGCGGCTTCTTCTCGACCTTGGGCTCCTTTACGCGGCCGCGATCTGGGGCGCGACGTTCTTCATAGTCAAGGATGCGCTCGCGGGGGTCCATCCGGTCCCGATGGTCGGCTACCGGTTCGTGATCTGCGCGGCGTGCCTCGTGCCGTGGGTCCTCCGCGCGAAGAATCGCCGCCGCCACTTGCGGGAAGCGGCGATCCTCTCCGCGCTCCTCATCGTGTTGTACGTCAGCCAAACGCTTGGGCTCGAGACCACGAGCGCCTCCAACTCCGGGTTCATCACCGGCCTGTTCGTGCTGTTCGTGCCGCTCCTCATGTTCGCGTTTTTCCGGCAGCGGCCGAGCCCGTTGCATGAACTGGCCGTCGCGCTGGCGGTCTGCGGTCTCTGGGTGCTGACAGGAGGACTCCGGGCGATCAATCGCGGCGACGCGCTCACGTTGATCGCGGCGTTCTGCTACGCGGCGCACCTCTTGACGCTCGACCGGGCGGTCAAGAGGAACGCCGATC